>Ga0209536_100010134_pt1 | contig 13934 bp, 17 predicted proteins | sample DeeMarSeWOR28_12_FD_187461 | JGI IMG/M metagenome (GOLD analysis project Ga0209536, IMG submission 187461) | Marine sediment microbial communities from White Oak River estuary, North Carolina - WOR-2-8_12 (SPAdes) (version 2) | ecosystem: Environmental > Aquatic > Marine > Intertidal zone >...
TGCCGGGCTGAGTGCAGTCTGCCCCAACGGCCGAGGTTCCTGCGTTAGAGTCCCAGTTCCCCACTGATGCCCTGCATGGCCCGTAGGCTCAAGTCGGCGAAGTCTGCAAGCTCAACCCCAATCTCCTCACAAAGTCTGATTTGATCTCGATTGACTCTTCTGGCGAAATCCTTTTTTTTCATGCGCTTGAGGATGGATTTAGGCTTTACGCTCGCCAATCTCTTGTCTGGATAGACCAGAGCCGTGGCAACAACCAGGCCGGTAATTGACTCGGCACAGGTGAGGGCAAAATCCAGTCTAGATCTTCTCTCCACACCTAGGGCTTCGGCATTGTGCGCCTTGATGGCGTTGATCACTCCGGGTGGCAAACCCCTGCTGGCCAGAATGGCCGCTGTCTTCAACCCGTGCTCTGTCGGCTGATCAGCAGTCTCTTCATAATCTAAATCGTGGAGCAGTCCCACGATGCCCCAGAGCTCAGCGGGCTCATCCAACCGCTCGGCCAACGCCCGCATCACCGCCTCCGTGGCCAGGCAGTGCTTTTTCAGGTTGTCCGCTCTCACATGCATATGAAACAGGTCAAGAGCCTGCTGCCTATCCATAGTGTAGCTCGTGCTTCCTTGCCTCCAGTACTCTTCCTTAGCTATGGGCTCGCCGATTTATTTCAACTTTGAAAGCCTGGTCTCTGGGCCAGAATTCCTCATTGTCCGGTACTAACGCTGGGACTATGCCCGGCTCTGAAGGCAGAAGGGTCAGTGTTATCCGGCGAGAGCCGCCCGGCGGGTCTTTTTCTTCATTCGATTGATGCGGCGTCTCAAAATCTGTACTTTGTCTTTCTCCCCGACCTCCTTCATAGCCTCTTTTTGGCTGCGAAGCTCTTTGATTTTTTGCTTGATGGCACGGACGTCCACGCTGGCAACCGTCTTACGCTTTTTCTCAGCCACGATCCCCTTGGCTTTTTTGATGGCCTCGATGAGCTCACTTTTGTTCATGGCATGAACACCCGCTATGCCTTCAATTCCCAAAGCCATTTCACGCAGCTCTTTGGCTGTCATCTTGTCCAGGGGCTTTTCCTTTTTTTCCTTTTTCTCCTTTTTCGCCATGTATTCTAACTCCCTCTATCTTTGGCCAATAAATGTCGGGGATTGGCTACTATTCACCTGCTTCACAAAATCAGGTGTCAGAGCCTTGCCTCTTATTCTTTTCGAGCATCTCCGACAGCTGCACAAATGGTTTGAATAGATCAATGGGAATGGGAAAGAGAGTGGTGGAATTGTTCTCCGCAGAGACTTCTCGCAGGGTCTGAAGGTAGCGCAACTGAAGCGCCATGGGATGCTCAGCGATGATCGAGGCCGCTTCGGCCAGACGAGCCGCAGCCTGATGCTCCCCCTCAGCGTTGATCACCTTGGCACGCCGCTCACGTTCAGCCTCAGCCTGGCGAGCCATGGCTCGCTGCATATCCTGCGGCAGATCGATGTGTTTCACTTCAACGTTGGTCACTTTGACGCCCCAAGGGTCGGTATGCTTATCCAAAATCTCTTGAAGCTGCGTATTGATCTTTTCCCTGTCTGAGAGCAGTTCGTCCAGTTCCGCTTGTCCACAAACGCTCCGCAAGGTAGTCTGGGCAAGCTGCGAGGTGGCATAGAGATAATTCTCTACCTCGATCACCGCTTTGATGGAGTCCATTACCCGGAAATAGAGAACTGCATTGACCTTCACGGATACGTTATCACGGGTAATCACATCCTGGGGCGGCACGTCCATGGCCACCAGACGAAGGCTAATTTTTACCAGTTTGTCAACTACAGGAATGATGATGATAAGCCCCGGGCCTTTGGCCCGGCTCATCACCCGACCCAAACGGAAAATAACCCCCCTCTCGTATTCATTGAGAATCCGTATGGCGCTGGCCAAAAAAAGGACTGCCAGCACGACCACAAAAATGACGGTGTAAGGCATGCACTCCTCCTCTCAAAATGGCGACCAGGGCCGTAAAACCCGGCCGCGGGCGCTCAAATCATTGCTTTGTATCACCTATTTTTCGGACTTTCAACCACAAATTTTCCACCTCGACGACCTCTACTTTGGCACCCTCTGGCACGATTTCATCGGAGGTGGCGTTCCAAAGCTCTCCATGCACAAACACCTTCCCGTCCGGCGCCAAAGGCTCTGTGGTCACAGCTATCTCGCCGATCAATCCCAGATAGCCTGTGCGGGGCTTGGCCATATAGGCCCTCACTGCCAGCAGCGCCACAGTAATGAAAAAGCCGGAGACAACAGCTACTGCTGGGACCAGTACGCTCCAGGATATCCGCAGACCTGGTGTTCCGGTATTAAACAGCATGATAGAGCCCAGGGTCAGACAAATGACCCCTCCGATGCTGAGCAATCCATAACTGGTTACCTTGATCTCCAGAAGAAAAAGAATGGCCCCTAAGATAATCAGAAGGACTCCGGCATAATTTACCGAAAGAGTCTGAAAAGCGTAAAAGGCCAGAATGAGCGCAATTCCGCCAATGACCCCGGGGAAAATAGTTCCGGGATGTGAAAGCTCGAAATACAGGCCAGCCATACCAATAAGCATAAGCAAATACGCTATATTTGGGTTGCTAACGGTTTTGAGAATCTTGTCGCGCAAGCTTTCCTGGACTCTCTGCACGGGCAGTCCCTTGAGCGCCAGCTTTTTTTCACCCTCCTTGGTCTGCACTGACCAGCCTTCCAGCTTGACTAACAGATCCTCCATGTCCCGAGCAACCAGGTCAATGACTTTGAGTTTCAGGGCTTCTTCGGCAGTGACAGAGACACTCTTTCGCACCGCTTCTTCAGCCCACTCAGCGTTGCGGCCGCGCCTGGTGGCAATGCTCTTGATAAAAGCCACCAGATCATTGACCACCTTGGCGTCCATGGTCTCGTCCATCTCTTTCCCCCCAGCCACCACCGGGTGAGCGGCGCCTATATTGGTACCAGGCGCCATGGCGGCAATGTCAGCGGCCAAGACAACGAAAACACCTGCAGAAGCTGCCTGGGCTCCGCTGGGGGATACGAAAACCACCACTGGAATGGGGGCGTTCATTATGGTTTTAATCATGGTTCTCATCGAGGTAACCAAACCACCGGGGGTGTCCAATTGGACAACAAGAATTGCTGCTTCGTCTTCCACTGCATGCTGCGCTCCCCGCGCCAGAAACGCTGCTGTTCCGGGGTTGATGCTCTCTTCAATACGTATGACTTTGATGTGCTTTTCAGACGCTCGAGTGAAAGAAAGCGTGCAGAACAGCAAGATAATGAGCCATGAAACAACTGCCGCCGATAGAGGCCCTCGCCATTTCATGGAGCCATTCAACTGGGTAGCCAACCACATCTTGTTTTCCTTCCTAGACACTTTTGCCAGCCTCCCCTCGCTACCGTCCAGCCTGAATTTGAACACTCACCTGGGAAGCCTTTCCATGTTGAAAATCCGCCTTGTCCCGGCTCCTAAATTGACCCTGAAGTAGAGAAAGCAGCAGCTGTACATCTTTCCAGGCCTGACGTTTTTGTAAGGGATTACGCAGAAGATACGCCGGGTGGTAAGTAGCTACCACAGGAAACCCCTCGAACTGATGAATGCGATGGCGAAGTTGAGATATAGGTTGATGGGAAGATAGGAGAAATTGGCTAGAAAAGCTTCCTAGAGCCAAAATAGCCTCAGGGCGTATGGCCCGAAGTTGGCGCTTAAGAAAGCGACCACACTCATCAATCTCATCAGGTCGCGGATCGCGGTTTCCCGGGGGCCGACACTTGATGACGTTGCAGATGTAGATTTCATGGCGTCGCCATCCCATAGCTGCAATGATTCGGTCAAGCAACTTTCCAGCGGCTCCCACAAATGGCCTACCCTTCCGGTCCTCTTCCTGACCTGGACCTTCGCCAACCAGAACCACCCTGGCTGAAGGTTTTCCTTCGCCGAAAACAATATGGGTTCGAGTGGTGTGAAGCCGACATCGCCTACACTCCCCCAAGTCTGCTCGAATCTGCTCAAGCGATTCAGGCGAGTCCTGCGTGGGTGGGATCAACTGACACGGCAACCATCCCAGACCCAACCTGGCCTGGTAGTCGAGATGTTGGCGGAGGGAACCCGCCAATTCAGCGAGAAGTTGACGCGCTGACCGCTCCAACTCCCGTTCACTGCTGCTCTTCTCATTATGATCGGCAAAGCCCATGCGTCTACTATTCCTTGACTGCCCGTAAGTTGAGAGTGGTCAGTACTCTATTCCTCTGCCAGGAAAAAACACCCTCACTGCTGCCACAGACGCTCCACTCGGTCCCAAATCTCATGAGCAATCACTTCCTTAGTTTCCAAAGGAATTCTCTCCACCTCGCCGTCAGGCCACAAAACCGTCACTTCATTGGTGTCGCTGGCAAAGCCGGCATTGGCTACGGTGAGGTCGTTAGCTACGATAAAACTCAGGTTCTTGCTACGGAGTTTCTCTCTGGCATTCTCCAACAGGTTATCTGTCTCTGCCGCAAAACCAACCAGAATCTGGTCCTCTTTCAGCTCTCCCAAACGGAGAAGGATATCCTCAGTTCGCTCCAGTTCCAGAGATTCACTGTCCCCTAACTTTTTTATTTTTGCTGATACGTTCACTCTCGGCCGGTAATCTGAGACCGCCGCAGCCATTATAACCGCATCAGTCTTGGGGAACTCGTCCATAACCACTTGATGCATCTGTTGCGCGGTATTGACTTGAACCGTTCTTACCCCATCAGGCGCGGTCAGGTGGGTTGGTCCACTCACCAGGGTAACTTCTGCTCCCCTCCTTTTCGCCACCTTCGCCAGCGCATATCCCATCTTTCCTGACGACGGGTTTGTGAGGTGGCGGACGGGGTCCAGCGGTTCCCGAGTAGGGCCGGCGGTTACCAGCACCCGTTTTCCATGGAGGGAGGAAGGCGTCAATACCTGACCGATGTTCTCCAGGATAGCATCCACAGGCGCCAATCTACCTAGACCCTGAACTCCACAGGCTAGGTCACCGGAATCGGGACCAACCTGAAGGAAACCCCGGCTCTTGAGCTTGGCCAGATTTTCCTGAACCGCCTGATTCATGAACATGTTCACGTTCATTGCTGGGCAGATAATCTTGCGAGCGGTGCAGGCCAGCAGAGCCGTAGTCAGGTAGTCATCGGCAATTCCATGAGCGAACTTTCCAATGATGTTGGCGGTGGCTGGTGCAATAACGGCCAACTCGGCCTCGGTCGCTACCTCTATGTGGCCGATACGTGATTCTGCCTCAAGATCGAAAAGATGGGTACAGACCGGCTGGCCAGAGAGCACCTGAAAAGACAGAGGTTGCACAAACTCCGTAGCGCTCCGGGTCATAATGACCCGAACCCGGGCTCCTGCTAAGGCCATGAGCCTGGTCAGTTCCAGGGCCTTGTAAGCGGCAATGCCGCCGGTTACGCCCAGCAGTATTTTGCGATCCTTCAGGATGCTCATCGATTCCTCGTAGTTTTACGGCCTAGCACCCATGAACACTGGCAATGCTCTTCTAGCGCTTAGAATAGACAGCCAGTGCCCTGTGCTTGGTGCCTAGTATGGGCTACTCGCTGCAGCCTGGGGTGCCACCCAGACTTCAACTTGGGTGGTGAGAGCAGACTCCTCAATGCTAATGAGGCAACTGCGTTCCACTTTCTCGAAACTCAGGATAACACGACCATAGCGGAAACTAGATCTAGGCACCCAACCATCCTTGGCCATACTGCTGTTGAAGAAGTTGACCAGGGAGTCCCCGTCTACGCCGCCCTTGAAAACCAACACACCGGCAGTGAAGGCAGGGGTGCTGTAAACAAATGATTTCTTACGAACCAAACTGAGTTCTGCAGGAATCGAAATATCCTCGAAGTCATAATAGATGGGAGCTGGACCGCTAATCTCGGTTTGTTGTTCGTCGCTTTCCTCAGACCACTCTGCCTCCTTCTGGGTGGTGGAACACCCTGCACCGATCAGGAGAAAAACCGAAAGCGTCCACACGAGCAATCGGTAAACAATCGAGACAACGCCATCCATTTTCATGTTTTCTCCCCTTCAAACCCCAGAGGTCTCCCGGCCAGCCCTGAAATCTTTTTCTTCCACCCCTATCCCCCCGTCAAAACTTCTTTGAAGATCAGTTCCGACAAGGGTTTTCGCTGTGACTTCTGCCTACGATGTTGCGGGTGTCCAACGGCGAGAACGGCCATCAGTTCATAGGTTTCAGGCGTCGCGAGAATCTCAGCCACTCTTTCTTTGTTTTTCAATATCTCACCCAGCCAGACGGATCCAAGACCCACCGCATGAGTAGCAAGACACATGTTTTGTAGGCAGGCGCCTATTCCCTGGCAGTCCTTGACCCGGTCATAGCTGGCGTGGTTGTCAATAAAAACGGCTATAGCGACCGGGGCGCCGCGTACAATCTCCCGATATCGAGTCTGTTCGGCAATTTCATTTTTTACCTCCGAATCTCGGACAACAACAAACCGCCATGGTTGGTTGTTCAATCCCGAAGGCGCCCAGCGACCTGCCTCTAGGATGGCCTGCAGGTCTTCATCACTCACCGGTTTATTGCTGTAGTGCCGGATACTTCTCCGTGAGCGGATAGCGTCGAGTACCGCCTGGCCAGCTGCGTTCATTCGTACTCCTTAACGACGGACACCGCAAGTGATCCCGTCCCTCAATAAGCTCCATAACCCCTTTTAGTGCTTAATCTTTTTAGAAGTATAGCGACATCAATCGAGACGGTCAATCACTATCGCATAGCGCCGAACGCATGGCGCCGGTAAACGGTAAACGGTTTGGGATCAGAGGGTAGATGGTAACCACTTTACCGTTCACCGCTCACCCTTTGCCGTTCATCCGCGACTATGCGCTTTGCGTTATGCGATCATAACGTAGGGCACTGATCACCGCATGACAGCGGCAGGCCGTGGCAACCACGAACCCCTTTCCAGTTGATCGCACCTCTCCCAGAAGCGACCAAAGAACCGATAGCCGGTAGCCGCCAACACCCGGCGTCAGTTGGTGGCTGCGAACCACGCGGATGAAATGCCCCTCTACCTCGATTCGAGGAATCAGATCAAACATGTTGGCTTCACGATGCTCACCCGTCACAGTGCACTCCCCGGCCGGCTCATCACAATCGTCTGGGCAGCGAAAAGTGGCGAGACTGGCGTAGAGAGTGCCCGTCTGATCCCTGAGGGGGTTGGGAATTCGATGGTCGAGTGTAGTCGGTACCGGAATCGGCGTCACCTTGCCCCCTGCGGCCAGCTGCCGACAGAGCCAGGCAAAGGCAACGTGAACCGGAATGGCAGGCACAATCCACTCATGTCCTGAACCCGAATGCTCAGTGAGGAAATCGATGGCATCCCCTTCAAGCATCTCTGCTGGCTTAGGATCCAACTTCTTCAGCGCCAGCGGGTCACGGTCAACTACTAGCAAGTGAGACCCCCTCTCCTGCTCCAGGATTCGCCCCACCGCTAAAGAGCCAAAGCGGCCCGCTCCCAGAATCCAATAAGATACCACCTACGCCACTCCTTGGAAAACAGTAGACAATAGGCGCTAGGCTTACCGCCGCGGTTTCTTGCAGAGTGCCAGCCAGGTTTTTGCCTCATCCTGCAGACCAGATGTAAACCGGTAATTGGAGGCGTGGTGTGTGCCTTTGCCAATGAATTTCCGCAGGTAGTGGGTGAAGTTCCTCCAATACACCTGGCTGTACAATTCAACATGCGAGAACTGGCTGTCCAGCAAGTCTGTAAAATCGGCGACAGAGAAATGCATCCTGTGATAAGGTTTGTTCTTGCCCTCGCGAAGTTCCTTGGTTCCGTTTGGCACGGAAATTAGTACTGTCCCGTCATCAGTCAGCACGTCCGCAAGATTTGACAGACACCGGCTCGCCCGGCTGACATGCTCCAAGGTTTCGAAACTGGTGATCAGGTCGAAAAAACCGGCATCGGTAACCGGCTTGTTGAGATCATGAACCTCAAACCGCAAGTTTGGCAGAGAGTATTGCTCCCTGGCAAGTTTGATCAGCCGGTCATCCAAGTCCAGCCCGAGCACAGAATCGGCTACCTCGGCCATGTATGCCGAGCCGAACCCGCTACCGCAGGCGGCGTCCAGTATGCGCTTGCCCTCGGCATATTTCGAAGCGTACAGATAACGGGCAAAATGCCGACCGTGCCTCACGGCAGCCGTCTTGAAGTCTTTCGGACAAACACTCGTTCCCAGATCCTCTTTTTCCACTCTCGTGTGCCTTACTAGGTGGTGTGGCTATGCCTTTTTCCAAATTAGGATGTGAGATGTGAGATAAAAGCCATCGGCAAGTAGCCGAGACCATGCGCAAATCCCATATCCCACATCAGGCTCTTAAGTATTTCGAACTTCGGATGTGGTCCCTCATCTTGGACAGGCTCCACGCACCCCTATGGGGTGCACCCTCAAAGCCAGCTCCTCAGAGCCCGGATTCTTCACTTATACTCAACGAGTTGTAGAAATTTCGAGTCGTCTAATTATACGAGCCTTCTTAAAAACGAGTCCAATGAAAATTAGCCTCCTCACCATATCCAGAAAACCCTTCCGGGCGGGGTTGCAGAAAAGGAGAGGTTGATTTATGCTCCAGCTCATGCATTAATTGCCAGCGGGAGAGAGTAACGTGTCCAACACAGAACCAGATCGGCAGCAATCTATCACCCTCATAGATACGCACTGTCATCTGGAGCTCGATGATTTTGTTACTGACCGAATCCAAGTGCTGACGAGAGCCGGAAAGGTAGGCGTCAGGGAGATTATCACCATAGGTATCGACCTGTCCAGCTCGCGGCAAGCCGTTGACCTGGCCAGGGCGAATGTTGAGGTCCACGCCACCGTGGGCATCCACCCCCACAATGCCTGCCATCTCTCGAAGAACAGTATTCAGGAGCTGATGGCGTTAGGACGTGAGCCGGGAGTGATAGCTTACGGCGAAATCGGCCTCGATTTCTACCGCAATTATCAACCGAGGTCCACGCAAATATCATGTTTGAGAGAACAACTCGAACTAGCGCGACAACTAGGTCTTCCCTTGATCATTCACGACCGTGAGGCTCACGAGGATGTTCTCGAGATCTTGCGAGAGCACAAGGCCTGGGAAATGGGCGGGACCATGCATTGCTTCTCAGGGGACTGGACCTTTGCTCGAAAGTGCTTGGATCTGGGCTTCTGCCTATCCATTGCCGGCCCGGTCACCTTTGCCAAATCAATATCCCTGCAGGAGGTGGCTCGCAACTGTCCACTCGACCGGTTGCTCCTGGAAACCGATGCTCCCTTTCTGGCTCCTGTGCCCAGGAGAGGCAAGCGCAACGAGCCCGCCTATCTCATTCACACGGCAGAGAAGATTGCTTCGATAAAGAAAACGGACCTGGCGGAGGTTGCCAGACAGACCACTTTGAACGCCCGTGAGCTGTTCAAGCTGCCGGAGCCGGTTAAGAGAAGAACGAGGAATCATTAGTCAGGAAAATTCCGGCATTAGTTAAAAGGTACAGGTAGGAGTGCTTAACAAGAATCACGTAGTGCCCTGGGCGCTGTCCCTGTGTTATGCAACTGCTGGTTACTGGTTACTTCCGGACCATGCCTTTAGGCAAAGCTGACCGCCTCTGAACACGCTCTCCACGCCGTAGGATCTAAGAGCCGGATGCCCACAGGACGTGGCTTTTGAGACTTAGTAAAATGAATAAGCAGCACAACAACGGAGACTTTATTCTCGCTTCTGCTTCGCCCAGACGCCGCGAACTCTTGCTCCAAGTTGGACTTTCCTTTCGAACTGTTCCCAGCGGATTGAGCGAATCCAACCAAGGCGTCACAGAACCCCGGCAGCACGCCCTTTATTGGGCCGCAGCGAAAGCGAGGGACGTCGCTCAACGTTGCCAGCAAGAATGGGTGTTGGGAGCAGATACAGTCGTGGTTCTTGACGGCGAAATCTTGGGCAAGCCGGCCAATCCTGCCGAAGCCGCCGCCATGCTGGCACGACTCAGCGGCCGCAGCCATCTTGTGATTACCGGGCTTTGCCTTATACTGAGCCAAGCTAAAGTGGAGGGTAGGGAGTGTGTGGAAACCAGGGTTTCCATGAGAAAGCTCAGCAGTGAGGACATTCAGGGCTACGTGGCAACCGGCGAACCCATGGACAAGGCGGGGAGTTACGGCATTCAGGGCATCGGCGGCTGTCTGGTCCAGCGTATCGAAGGCTCTTATTCCAACGTGGTGGGGTTGCCTCTCTGTGAAACAGTGGAATTATTGCGCCGCCATCGGGTGGCGGATCCGCTGAGGAAGTAAAGATTCCACTTTAGGACCTCAGGTACGCTGGGGTGAAGGATTCAGGAGTCAGGGCAAAGAGCGTCACGGCTTAAGGCAGGCGCAGGGTAATCAGGAGCTCATATGCTTCGCGTCATTCGGCTTCGCCGTCACTGCGTTACGGTGTCATTAGGTCGACATTACATATGGTCACCATTAACCGGAAAGCTATGACCCTATGACCCCGTCACCTAACGACATAATGACTCAATGAGTATGAATGACAGCGAAGCGTAATGACCTATTTTCTCCCTGCGCCTTGCGCCGGTTGGCTTAGCATGAACAGCCTCTAGAAGTTTCGTCGGATCAACCTCGCTGCGCGAGAACGATCCGACCTACGCTCTGGAAAAAGACATGTCAATTTCTGAGAACCTCAAACGGGTGCAAGATAAAATCGCAGACGCCGCTATCAAATCCGACCGATCACCCGATTCGGTCAAACTGGTCGGGGTGACCAAAACGGTGGATCTTGACCGAATAAAGGAGGCAGTGTCAGCCGGTTTGCAGCTACTCGGGGAAAATTATGTCCAAGAAGCCCGAAACAAAGTGGATCAGTTTGGCGGAAGGGTCAGTTGGCATTTCATCGGCAGGTTGCAAACCAACAAGGCAAAGTACGCAGTCAAACTCTTTCATATGATCGAGACGGTTGACTCCATGAAGCTGGCAGTGGAACTGAACCGTCGGGCGCAGCCGTTGGGGCGTGTCATCCCCGTTCTCATCCAGCTCAACCTTGCCGCCGAACAGACCAAAGGAGGGCTAAAGCCCTCTGATTGCCTTGCTCTCATTCACCAAATCGCCGAACTCGAGCACCTTCGGGTACGGGGGCTGATGACCATGCCGCCCTTCTTCAATGACCCTGAACGCGCCAGACCGTATTTCAGGCAGCTGCGTGAATTGAGTGAGGAAATAAGCGCTGCCGGCGTGCCAGGGGTTGAGATGGCACAATTGTCCATGGGTATGTCCGGGGATTTTGAGGCGGCCATCGAGGAGGGAGCCACGCTGGTCCGCGTGGGCACTGCTATCTTTGGCGAGCGGCCATGAGCCGCTGGCGCATCGCTTCATACATGGCCATGGCGCCGGCCGTCGCTGCATTCAAAGAGTCAAGCCGGCCTTTTTGCGGAATGGCGGCCAGCAAATCGCAAGCCCGCTTAACCAGGGGTCTGATACCGGTTGCCTCTCCGCCAACGACCAGTGCGGTAGGCTGGCAGAGATCGATCTCGTGAATCAGGTGCTCGCCCTCCACGCTCAAACCAACTACCCAGATTCCTTCCCTCTTGAAAAGCTCCAGGGTTCGTTTCAGATTGGTGACCCGGGACACGGCTACATGTTCCAGGGCACCGGCAGAGACTTTGTCCACGGCCGCGGTCAGAGGCGCCGCACGATCTTTTGGCACAACCACTCCATGGGCGCCACAAACATGGGCCGTTCGAATTATAGCGCCGAGATTCTGGGGATCCTGGATGCCATCCAATACCAAGATAAGTGCAGGAGCTTCATCCAAGGCCATTGCCAAAATGGAAGTTGCATCGCTGTAGGAATAGGGGGAGAGAAAAGCCACAATCCCCTGGTGAGCTGTGGTCCCCGCCCTGGCGTCCAGTCGTTGGCGCCCTTGAAACCGCACCTTGATGCCCAGCGCTCGCGCCTCAGCGAGAGCCTCCCGAAGAGCCCGACTCTGCCCACTTCGACTCAGCCATATTTCTTGAAAGCTGTGGCCACGAGCTGCGAGTGCTTCAAGGACCGGGTGGATGCCGTAGATGATTTCTGTCATGGGAAGGGTAGATTCGCTTACTATGTCTGATGCACCATATGTGATTTGCCACACTAGATTGGCTGTACGCGAGAGCGCCGCACCCCACATTTCACATCACACATCTGCTATTCAGGCGGTTGGAGCAGGTTCAGGAGTCGCGGCAGAACGGCCTGTTGCCGACAGCGTACGGAAAGAATGACGGCCGCCACTGCCTCGACAGCCTTTTCGAGGAGGTCATTAGTTATCAAATAATCATACCAAACCGCCTCCAGAAGTTCAGCAGAGGAGTTCTCCAACCGGGACCTCAGGTCAACCCCACCTTCGGTACCCCTCTTTAGAAGCCGCTTTTCCAGGGTTTCCCGGTCCGGAGGTAAAACAAAAATGAAGGAGGCCCCAGGAAAGTAACCTTTGACCTGACGAGCGCCTTGGACGTCTATCTCAAGAAGCACATCACATCCCTCATTCAGGTGCTGTGTCAGTTGGGCACGTGAAGTACCGTAATAATTTCCATGGACTCGGGCCCACTCCACAAATGCGCCTGCCTCCTTCATTGCATGAAAAGTGGCCAATGAAACGAAGTGGTAGTCCTTGCCCTCGGTCTCTCCCTGACGCGGCGTGCGACTAGTGTAAGAAATCGAGTACTGGAGCTCTGGAAATATCTTCCGAACACGCTCTCTTATGCTCGATTTACCAACACCTGATGGTCCGGAAAGCACGAACAATTGCCCGGTGGACTCCATCACTTTATCTTGCCTTCACCGTCTTTGCTTACGGAGTCTGCCATGAACCGCTGGGCAACTGTCTCAGCCTGGACGCCGGAAAGAATGACATGATTACTGTCGGTGATAATAATTGCCCGAGTGCGTCGGCCCATGGTGGCATCGATGAGTCTCTTGGCCATTTTGGCATCCTCTTTAAGGCGTTTCATGGGCGCTGATCCCGGGGAGACGATGGCAATCACTCGATCTGCCACTACCGTGTTACCAAAACCGATGTTTAAAAGCTTTCCCTCCATTTCAAACCCACCTTCTGACGAATTATGCCTTGCGGCGAATACGGTCAACTGTCCCTGAGAGCAAATCTTGGCCCAGACCTGCTCTCACACTCACCCTCTTGATCGTCTGGTCTAAAACCACTTCACCTTTTTCTTCCGGCTAACGCAATGGGTTTAGTTGGTTCTATTGCTTCTATTTGGTTAAATTGGTTTAGTTGGTTTAGCTGGCTGATCCCTGATCCCTGGTCCCTGGCAGCCTGCACTCGTTCCTACTCCACGTTCTGTATTTGCTCGCGAAATCTTTCAAGCTCTGTCTTGACCTGGATCACCTTTTGGGCAATTTCCAAATCATTCGCCTTGGAGCCTATGGTATTGATCTCCCGGTGCATCTCTTGTAAGAGAAATTCCAGCTGGCGTCCCCGCGGTCCGCTTGCTCCAAGCAAGTACTGGAACTGGTGAAGATGGCTTTGTAAGCGAACCAGCTCCTCGGTGATATCGCTCTTTTCTGCAAAATACGCAACCTCTTGGGCCAGACGCGTCTGGTCCAGTTCAACCTCCCCAAGTAGGTTCTGAATCCGCTCCTGCAGCCGGTCACGGGCTTCCTGCATTACAAGTGGCGCCCGCACTTCGACTTCATGGGTCAGAGCCTCAAGGCGACGCAGACGGTCACTGAGATCGATTTCAATGGCTTTCCCTTCCTGCTCGCGCATCCTGAGGCAGTCAGCAACGGCATGACCGAGAGCCACATCCAGAACTCGCCAGGCCTGTTTACGACTATTCTCGTCCTCTCGGAAAACAAAAATATCGCGAAAACTGAGAAGTGCCTCGAGGCTCAGATTGCCCTTGAGTCCCAACTCCTCCCT
>Ga0209536_100010135_pt1 | contig 13934 bp, 9 predicted proteins | sample DeeMarSeWOR28_12_FD_187461 | JGI IMG/M metagenome (GOLD analysis project Ga0209536, IMG submission 187461) | Marine sediment microbial communities from White Oak River estuary, North Carolina - WOR-2-8_12 (SPAdes) (version 2) | ecosystem: Environmental > Aquatic > Marine > Intertidal zone >...
GAACCAAGATCGCGGTCTCCAAGCTGCTCATACCCCTCTCGTTTTCGTCGCTGCTGGGCGGCAGCATGACCCTGATCGGCACGCCGGCCAACATCCTGGCCATGGGCATCGTGGCTGACCGGGGTCTCGCGCCGCTGGGGTTCTTTGAGTTTGCGCCCATGGGCATAGTCGTCCTGACGACAGGTGTCGTGTACATGGTGTTGATCGGCATCGCCGACTTCACCTACGGGCACGCGGCCCGCCGGGGCGTCGTGGTGGAGATGACCCTGTTCTGCCCGTTCTACGAGGAGTCCATGTGGAAGCTCAGCCCGCAAAACGCCGCGAACAACGTCAACGGCGTCGGCAAGGTGGCGCGCACGGATGTCTATACGCTGGACAAACACGGCGGGCTGCTGGCCGTGCACGAAGCCGGTGACCAGGCGCTGGTGCACAACGCGCCGATACTGGCCTACCTGCACCCCGGGCGGTTCGCGACCATCGACGAGAGCCTGACGTTCCCGTTTCCGGCCGGCATGAAGAAGTAAGCGGGCGCCGCCACGGCCACCACAGCGGGCATGAACGATGAACCGGAGCATCCAACCTGCCGCCAGCGAAGTGTTGGGACACCTGCAGAACAGGCGGGCCGACCTGGTGCGCATGCTGGAGCGCATGACGCTGGCCGAATCGCCGTCCAACGTGCCGGCCGCCCAGGATGAAATACGCGAAATCATCGCCGAGGAATTCGGGCGGCTCGGTTTCCTCGTCCGGCGCGTGCCGGGCCGCAGCAGCGGCGGCATGCTGCACGCGCGGCCGGCGCCCAGGCGACGCCAGGCCGCCACCCAGCTTCTGCTGGGCCATTACGACACGGTGTGGCCGCTGGGCACGCTGGCCGAGATGCCCTTCGAGGTGCAGGGCGATACGGTCCGCGGCCCGGGCGTTTACGACATGAAGGGTGGCGTCGCGCAGGCGCTGCTGGCCCTGGACACCCTGAAGCATTTCGGCGTCGAACCGGAGGTCCAGCCTCACGTCTTTCTGAATTCCGACGAGGAAATCGGCAGCCGTGAAAGCCGCCGCTACATCGATTCGCTCGCCCCCCACATGGACCGGGTCTTCGTTCTGGAGCCCTCCCTGGGTCCCGCCGGCATGCTCAAAACCGCGCGCAAGGCCATCGGCCGCTTTACGGTTACGGTACAGGGCGAGGCCGCGCACGCCGGGCTGGACCCGGGCTCGGGGGCGAGCGCCATCCTCGAGTTGTCCCACGTCATCCAGGCCCTTTTCTCCATGAACGACCTGGAGCGCGGCGTCACGGTCAACGTCGGCACCATCGATGGCGGCCTGCGGCCCAACGTCGTCGCTCCGCGCAGCCAGGCGGTGGTCGATGTTCGGGTGGCGACGCAGCAGGACGCCGACCGGGTCGGGGCGGCCATCCTCGGCCTGAAACCCGCAACGCCGGGCACTGCCCTCACCATCGAGGGCGGTTTCGGCCGTCCGGCGATGGAACGGACGGCGGCCAACCGGAGGTTGTGGCAAATGGCGCGCCGGCTGGGCGACGACCTCGGTCTGCAACTCGAGGAAGCCCTGGCCGGCGGCGGCTCGGACGGCAATTTCACCAGCCAGTTCACGGCCACGCTCGACGGCATGGGCGCGGTCGGCGACGGGGCGCACGCTCGCCACGAACACCTGCGGGTGCAGGCGACACTGGAGCGCACGGCGCTGCTGGCGCTGCTGCTGATGGCGCCCCCGCTGGGCGGCGAGGGCGGCGGCCGATGAACCGCCACTACTTCTTCACCTCCGTGACGCGCTGCTCCAACCTGTGGACCGTGCCCTTCGACACCCGCAGGCTGGACAAGTCGCACTGGGCGACCGGCGACTTCGTGGTCGGGCGCGTGGTTGGCGAGCGCAACCGCCTCTACGAGTGCGAAACCAAGACCGGCCGGATGGCCGAACTGGTCCGTGGCGATCTGCTCGTCGGCGCCTTGGGAAGACGCTCCGCGACCCTGGAAGGGGTTGGCGACTGGCGCGCGGTCGGGGACGACCTCGAACTCGATTCCCTCACCAGCGCAGGGCTGCTCGGCCGCGCCACGTCCATCTCGCCCATGTTGCCCTATCTGATGCGCCTGGAGTACCTCGGACATGTCGTCCGCCAGGACGCGAAGCTGACCATGATGGATTTCGTGACCCCCGCCGCGCCGCGGGCGCTCGACATACCCGTCGTGCTGCTGATCGGCACGTCAATGTCGTCGGGCAAGACCACGGCCGGGCAGGTCATTGTGCGCGCGCTCAAGTACCTGGACGTGGACGTCGTGGCGGCCAAGCTGACCGGCGCGGCCCGCTACCGCGACATCCTCAAGTTCCGCGATGCCGGCGCCCGCCGGGTGATCGACTTCGTGGACGCGGGCCTGCCCTCCACGGTCTGCTCCGAAGAACGGTTTCGAACCGCTTTCGAGCTGATGCTTTCCAAGATCGCCGCCTGGGACGCGCAGGTGCTCGTAACGGAAGCCGGCGCTTCGCCGCTGGAGCCCTACAACGGGGCGACGGTGGTGGAGTACCTGCGCGACCTGGCCCGCTTTACCGTGCTGTGCGCCTCCGATCCCTACGCGGTACTCGGGGTGCAGAACGCGTACGGCGAGGGGCTGTCCGCCGATCTCGTCTCAGGGCCGGCGGCCAACACCGTGGCGGCCATCCGGCTGGTGGGCCAGCTTTCCGGGCACCGGGCGCTGAACCTGCTGGACCGCAACAGCTATCCGGAACTGGTCGACCTGCTGAAACAGGCGCTGGATCTCTAGCGCGAATTGCATATTTCCAGGACCTTTGCCAAAGTATCGGCTGCTCATTCCCAATCGGTTATTGACGGCATGCCCCACACCATTCAACGCCTCCTGGCTTTCATTCTCGTCGGCCTCCTGCTCGCCGCCTGCGCCACCAGCCCCACCGGGCGGCGCCAGTTGATGCTGGTTTCCGAGGACATGGCCATCAGTTCCTCTGCGCAGGCCTACGTCCAGGAGGTGGGCAAACTCAAGAAAGAGGGCAAGCTTTCGGACGACCGCGCGCTGATCCGGCGTGTCGACGACATCACCGGCAAACTGGTCGCGCAGGCCGTCGCGATGCGCCCGGACTCGGCCGACTGGAAGTGGAGCGTGGCCGTCATCGACGATCCGGAGACCGTCAACGCCTGGTGCATGGCAGGCGGCCGCATGGCGATCTACACCGGGCTGGTCCAGAAGATCGATCCCAGCGACGACGAACTCGCCCAGGTCATGGGACACGAGATCGGGCACGCGCTGGCCAACCACACCGCCGAGAAGATGTCCGTGGCCATGGCCAGCAGCATCGGCGTGATGGCCGTCGGTGTCGCCGCCGACAACAAGGGCGCGGCCGTGGCCGGCGCCGCGGCGGCCGCCGCCCTGGCCGTCACGCTGCCGAACAGCCGCACGGCGGAAACCGAGGCCGACCGCATCGGTATCGAACTGGCCGCCAAGGCCGGCTACGACCCGGCTGCCGCCGTCACCCTGTGGCGCAAGATGAACAACCTGCCGGGCGGACAGCCGCCGCAGTTCCTGAGCACCCATCCGAACCCCGAAAACCGCGAAAAGGCCCTGGCCGCGCTGGGCCCGCAGATGGAGCCTTACTACACGGCCGATGTCCGCCGGCCGAGCCGTCCGGTTCAGTCGGTCACCGCGCTGGACTGAGAAGTACCGCGCCCCGGCGCCTGAATTTTCTCTCCTGGTTGCTATACTCGAGTTGAACGAATCACTCTCGGCAGCGGAGGCCAGGCATGAATTTTTCCGGGGAATCCAGGGCGGTAGCATTCGGGGCTGCGCTGCTGCTGGCCGGTTTCACCTCGAGCGCGCACGGTGCCGGTTCGGGTTATGGGTACGCATGGGCGAACAATGCACAACAGCCGAACTATGCTCCCGATCCGACCTATGCATTCAACTCGTCGGGGGGCCCGATTTCCATTCAGAGGCGTGGCGCCGGCACCTACCAGGTCAATTTTTCCGGATTGGGCGGCGATGGCGCCGCCGGCGGAAATGTGCAGGTTACGGCCTACGGCAATGGAAGCGAGCAATGCAAGGTCGTCAGTTGGGATTCGGGAAGAAAGGATTTCATTATCAACGTCCGGTGTTTTGACGTCCGGGGCGGGGCCGCGGACACCCGGTTTTCGGTCCAGGCGGTGTGGCCCGGGCTTGCGGCGCCGGGCAGTCCGGCTGGCGTCCGCGAGGTTTCGCGGGAGATTCTCCCGGACGGCAAGGTCAGGATCGAACAATCCGATGGTTCCATCAAGACCGTTTTCAAGGGTGGTTACACGATTACCACGCCCGACGGACTGTCCAGCACGGTCCTGTTCAGCACGCAGGCGCCGGCCGCCGTTCCCCCTTCACCTCCAAGCGGAAGTACGGAGCAGGTCTGGCTGCAGAACCATTCGGAAGGCCTGCTGGATACGATCTCCAAGATGGTGAACTTCGACCAGCAGTCCATTGACAACTACCTGGCCGCCGAGGGCGATGTCGGCATTTACGACAAGATCGCCAAGCGCCGCCAGACCCTGGACTTCATGATCAGTCGATGAACATCTCCGCAAGCTCCTGTCTCGCCCTGACCATCCTCGTGCTGGCCATGGCCATGGCGCACGCCGCGAGTGAGGGCTCAGAGGAGCCGGGCGGCGGCGATTTCCAGAAAAAGCTGGAGGAAGCGATCAGCTCCGGCGTGGTGACGTCGGCGAGCGCGCTCACCGACGGCGTCGACCCGGCCAGGCCGGACGACCCCCCGGCGCAGGTTCAGGACTCGGAAACCCTCGACAAATACCATCAGGCGCTGAGAGCCTATTACGACTATCGGGCGACGGGCCTGGAGCATCGGAAAGCCGTGTTCGAGTGGCAGCTGTTCTCCGCGAAACTCATTTTCTGCATTGTCCTGATCGTTGTCGCCACCGGCATTGTGCTTGCCATCATGCAATTCCGGGCGGAGCTGAAACTCGTTCAGGAGGGAAAGTCGGCGACCCTGTCGAAGTCCGAACTGGAAGCGTCGTCGAGCGGCGTCAAGGTCAGTTCGTCCATTGTCGGAATTATCATCCTGGCGCTGTCCCTGGCGTTCTTCTATCTCTACCTGGTCTACGTGTATCCGATCGAGGACATCTTCTAGCAGCCCGGCCCGCCGTGCCCGGTCTACCGGGCACAAGCCATCATGGCACCCTGGCACGCGCCCATGCAGCTGCCGATGCGCTGCAATTCGTCCAGCGCAGCCGCTTCGCCGGCCCCGTACGCCTTCAGCAGTTCCTCGGTGCGGCCCTGCGCGGCGTGCAGCGCCTCGCAACTGCAGTCGCACTCTTCCTGCAGCTTGTCCTCGAGCGCGGCCTGCTCGGCGGCTTTCTGCGCTTTCCTGGCCTTGTCTTCTTCCATCACGCACAACATGTATTCCGACTGGCACTGCTGCTGGCAGCGCATCAGGCCCATGATCGCCCCGGCCGACACGTCGCCACCGGCCGCTTCCCGGGCCGTGAGTTCCTCAGCCTGCCGCAGGGCTTCCGAACGCTCGTCGCAGGTGCAGGCGCAGTCCGGGATGGCTGCGCCGCTGCCACCGCCAGCCCCGGGGGCGGACTCGCCGGATCCGGGGCCGCTGCCGCCGGGGATTGGCATGGACCATTCCGCCAGGCTGCGCTCGTTGGCCTTGCGGTACATTTCGGTGCCTTCCGTCCGCTCGGTCACCATGTAGCGGCCCGGCAGGCGCGAGCCGGCGAAGGCCTTGACGATTTCACCGCTCACGGGGAACGGGTTGCGGCAGGGGTTCTCGACCGGCTGTCCGGGCCTCGACAGCTCCAGGTCCCGGTGCCGGCACAGTGTGCCGCGATAACGGGCCCGCAGGGCCAGGTCGGTGAACTCCTCGACCACCAGCTCGCTCCCCGGCAGGCTGCTGGCGGGTTCACCATTGATATTGGCGCTGATCATCAACGGAAAACTGCCGGTTTCCCCGACGCTCAAGGCATGGGAATCCAATTCGCCCCGGGCGTTCTCTTTCGCGGGGAGCAACACGACGGACGAAGCAGCTGCAACCCCGCCACCGGCCAGTTCACCGACCACGATGCTCGACAGCTTGCCTTCGGCCTCCGGCGGCAGCGCCGCTTCCGGCGGGACGGGGAGTTGGGGCTGAAACGGGTCCGGCTTGGAATACGAATTCACCGGCTTGCCGGACGCATCGCGTTTGGGCAGCGTGGTCTGGGGGTCGGCGCCGCCGGCGCCGAAGCTGCCAACGGCGCCCTTCTTCTTCTGGCCATCCATCTCGAGTTTCGCGACGTCCAGCACGAAGTAGAGGCCCACGGAGAGGAGGTCCGAGGGCCCGTAGTCGGTGTCTCTCATCGATATGCTGGTGGGCGTGTACGAAACCGTGTAGAGATTCTTCAACTCGCCGTCCCGGCTGTCCGTCCCGATCTGCTGGGCGACGACTTCCCACAGCCGGGCATCGATCGCACCACCGTTCATGCGGACCTTGCCGTCATCGGGGTTGAACATGCACTTGCCCAGGCCCGCCTTGCGACGCTGCTTCACTTCATCGGCGCACAGGAACTTGCGCTTGTCGTTCGAGGCGGCCATCGCCAGGTGAATTCCGCCCCGTCCCGACTGCGGGCCGGCCATGACCACCGCGGCGGCCTGGACCGCAAACGAATCGTCCTCGGTGAGGCCCGCCGGGCCCATGGTGGGCACCACAACTTCGATGCAGTTGCCGGACACGGGCTGCAGGTCCACTTCGACGTAGTCCGCCGGCTCCGCTTTGCTCAGGTAGACGGTCTTGCAGCCGCCAAAGGCGCCGGTCAGCCACTTCTTGCGGCCCAGGAACTCCCCCGCGTGCCCGCGGTCGCCCCAGCCGGCATAGTCGGCCAGGAAGCCGGAAAACACCATGCCGAGTTCCGCGCCGGTGTGCTTCACCGTGTTGGCGTTCAGCCAGGAAAGCCAGGTTCCGCCGGCGGGTTGCGGGCGCTTCATGTATTCGCCCAGGTAATCCATTTTCCCGCCGTGATGCGCCTCGGCGATGTGCCTCCAGAACGAGTGTGTCTTGTAGAACATCGGGTCGCCGGAGAGGACCTCGCCGCCGCCTTCCTTGTGGACCCGTATGGGTAAAGTCTTGTCATAGCGACGCAATCCGGCCAGTTCGATCACCTCGCTCTCGCTCCGTTTCGGCGGCCAATCCGACCGGTAACGCTCGATCATCATCTGGATACCCACGGCCTGTGCGGTCGACTCCGAAAGCCACCCCGGAACGCCCCCGAACTTGTAACATTTCGCGGGATCCCAGAACGGGTACTCGTACTGGCTCAGATGAAACAACTCGTGAATGAGGTGGCTGTAAGTCATGTTGTCGGCGCCGTAGTCCCTGAGATATTCGAACTTGTTGCCGACGTTCATAACGGCCTTTTTGATGGCGCCCGTCCCCTGGTCGGGCACGCAACTAACGAAGGCCGCGTTGTTTTTTCCGGTGTCCAGCAACTCGATGTACTCCGCGCCAGTGGACAGGTCGTGACGCCGGTCCGCCCACCAGGTCGGCGTGCGGAACCCGGTTCCGCGGAAGTCACTCACCGCCCGCTTCAGCATATCGATCACGTAACCCTGGTCTTCCGCATCGAGAATGCACGCGCCGCCCTCGCCTGCGCAGTGGAACCGGTAGTCGTTGGGTTGCCAATTCCTTTGAAACTGGGTGGCCTGCGCATGGGCCGCCAACGGGGCCACGGCAAGAACGAGGAGCAGGATAATGATCGCGGGCATCTTTTCCCCATCGAGGCATCGTAAAGGTAGATGAACACGATTCTGCTAAAGTGTTCGAGGATCATTATAGACACGATTGCAGGTAAATCCGGTTTGCCGAACGGGAGAAATCATGACTTGCGGAAAAACTGTTTTAGCCAGGAGTAAATTCTTACCTGCTGTGTTGTCGCTGATGCTGCCTGTTTCGCTATGGGCCGGCGGCCACACCATCCGCCTGGCGGACGACAGCAACAGCCGCCTGGAAATCAAGGAAGCCATTGTCGCCGGTGACCGCACCACGGTGCTGTTCTGGACCTGGCCCGACCGGGGCGATCCGGGATTCCGGGAAGAATGTTCCAAGAACTACTACACGGTGACGCTCAGCCCCGGCCTGCCCTCGGCCGAGCCAAAGCCGCTGGCCAAAGGCGCCTGCGCCGGGATATCGCTCCTTCAGGGCGGCTTGCTCAGCGACGGCAGCGGCAAATTCATCGTGCGCGACCGCCTGGAGCACTGGCGGGACGGCAAGCGGCTGTCCGCTGAGTCGCTGGCGGAAATCGAACACATCGGCAGCCTGCGGCTGAACGCCGCGGACGCGGGCACCCAGTTCATCGACTTCAGTCCGGCCGGCGATATGGTGATGGCCGTTACCGTCGGCGGGGCGGCGAACCAGCAATGGCCCGGCGTTGGGGTGGTGCTCGCCGGCACCGACCCGCAGAACCGCAAGCGCTGGCTGGTGAAAATCGAAAAGTCCGACACCATCACTAGCCCCGAGCGGATTTGGGCCGGCGCTGATGGCAGTGCGCTGCTGCAGTACGCAGCCATCGACATGACCGGCCTCGCGGCCGACGGCCAGGCCGCGCTGCTGCACGTCAGCTCCGATGGCCGGCGGTCGGATCTGCCGTTGCTCGCCCTGGCCGAGCCCTACGACTTCATGAGCATGCAGCCCGGTTCGGAAGCCGACCTGCAGAAGGCGTTTGACCACATGGATGAGAAGCGCTCGGAGCGGCTCGATGCCCTGGCCGCCAGGGCGCGGGACGAGGGCGGCTTCGACGTGCTGTTCAAGCGCGGCAGCGACACACCCGAACGGAACGGCTACTTCCTTCTGCACCTGGGCCCGGACGGCGCCGTGCAGTCGGAGAAGGCACTGGGTTCGGTCATTGACGACAATGGCCTGGAGCAGTGGAAAGACTTTTACGTTGCCGGCAATGAATTGGTGGTGCTCAGCAACGTGCTGGCGACGCAAACCGGCGTCAACAGCAGGCGCAAGCAGTGGCCACAAACGGCACTGAGCCGCATTGACCTGGCCTCTCTCGAGGTCGAGACGCGCCTGGTCCCGCTGGACCGGCAGTACCTGGAAGCCGCCATGAATGCCGGCGACGAGGGCCGGCAATATCTCGAAGGACAGCCCGGCGGCACGCCGGTGCTGCTGACCTCGGTGGGCGGCACGCCGGTCTCCCTGGCGACGGGTTGGGTAAAGAAACGCGGCACCTTGCGCATCTTCGAGATGACGGACGACCTCGTGGCGTTCACCGAATACCGCGACCGGCAACTGGAGAAGATGGCGAAAGAGCAGCAGAAGCAGCAAAGGAAGGCTGCCCGGCAGGCCGCCCAGGAGCAGATGAGCCAGGACATGGAAGCAACGCTCGGCATGTCTGCCGAAGAGTTCGAGTCGCTCAGCCAGGAAGAACAGGTGATGCTGATGATGCAGGGCGGCAACATGGAAGCGATGATGAAATCGGTCATGCAGCAGGCGCAGTCCATGCAGCAGGGAAGCGGAATGACGCCGGAGCAGGCGGCGCAGATGCAGGCTTCCATGGCCCAGATTCAGCAGATGATGCAAGGCGGCCCCGCCGGCATGGCCGGTGCGACCGCGCCGCAGGCCTCGCAGGCCCCGGGCGCAGCAGCGGCTTTTACCGTTGACGCGCTGATGAGGGGCCACGTTCGATTCGAAGGTAACAGTGGCCAACCAGTGACCCTGACCCTCATCGATCGCCAGAGCGGCGATGAGTTGATGAAAAAAGCCTATCCGAACGGCGCTATCGATGAATACCTGCGCCTGAGCCGCTATGAACTGCCGCCGGAACGGATCGGGGCGCTGGTCAAGAGCACCGGGGGCGAGGTGCTCGCCGACCTTTCACCCGAAAGCAAGTAGCAGACCCGCCCGGGGTCATGAGATCAGCGAGGAGCGCCAGGGTGAGCTGACGGCCCGCTCATTGACGCCGTTCAGTCAAAAGGCCTGTCGGCCGGGCGCCACGGTGGCGCCTGTGTGAAACAAGAAGGGCGCCGGAATTCCGGCGCCCCTGGTTCTTGCCTTCGATGCAGATCGGATCAGAGCAGCGGCACGATCAGCAGCGCCACGATGTTGATGATCTTGATCAGCGGGTTGATCGCCGGGCCGGCCGTGTCCTTGTACGGGTCGCCGACGGTATCGCCGGTGACGGCCGCGGCGTGGGCGTCGGTGCCCTTGCCGCCGAAGTTGCCGTCCTCGATGTACTTCTTGGCGTTATCCCAGGCGCCGCCGCCGGTGGTCATCGAAATCGCCACGAACAGGCCGGTCACGATGGTGCCGACCAGCACGCCGCCCAGCGCGACCGGTCCGAGCAGCAGCCCGACCACGATCGGGATCAGCAGCGGCAGCAGCGAGGGGATGATCATCTCCTTGATCGCGGCCTTGGTCAGCATGTCCACCGCGCGCGAGTAGTCCGGCCTGGTGGTTCCTTCCATGATGCCGCTGATCTCCCGGAACTGGCGGCGCACTTCCTCCACCACCGAACCGGCGGCGCGGCCGACGGCCTCCATGGCCAGGGCGGCGAACAGGTAGGGCACCAGGCCGCCGATGAACAGGCCGATGATCACGTAGTGGTCGGACAGCCGGAACACCAGGTCACCCTGCCCGGCCTTGGCCAGGCTGCTGGTGTAGTCGGCGAACAGCACCAGCGCGGCGAGGCCGGCCGAACCGATCGCGTAGCCCTTGGTGACGGCCTTGGTGGTGTTGCCCACGGCGTCCAGCGCGTCGGTGGTCTTGCGCACTTCGGGAGGCAGTTCCGCCATCTCGGCAATGCCGCCGGCGTTGTCGGTGATCGGGCCGAAGGCGTCCAGGGCCACGATCATGCCGGTCATCGACAGCATGGTGGTCGCGGCGATGGCGATGCCGTACAGGCCGGCGAGCTGGTGCGCGCCCCAGATCGATGCGCACACCGCGATGACGGGCAGCGCGGTGGCTTTCATCGACACGCCGAGGCCAGCGATGATGTTGGTCGCGTGCCCCGTGGTCGACGCGGCCGCCACTTTCTTGACCGGGCTGAACTCCGTGCCGGTGTAGTATTCAGTGATGGCCACCATGGCCGCCGTCAGCGCGAGCCCGATCAGCGCGGCAAAGTACAGGTTCTGTGACTGGTCCCCCATCATCATGGTCGTGACCGGGTAGAAGGCGATGGCGGCCAGCACGCCGGAGGCAATCACGCCCTTGTACAGGGCGCCCATGATCTTGCCGCCTTCCTTGATCGAAACGACGAAGGTGCCCAGCACCGAGGCGATGATGGACAGGCCGCCCAGCACCATCGGAAAAATCACCGCGTTGGGGCCGATGGCCTCTGCCGTCAGGCTGCCCAGCAGCATGGTGGCAACCAGCGTGACCGCGTAGGTCTCGAACAGGTCGGCGGCCATGCCGGCGCAGTCGCCCACGTTGTCACCGACGTTGTCGGCGATCACGGCCGGGTTGCGCGGGTCGTCCTCGGGGATGCCGGCTTCCACCTTGCCCACCAGGTCGGCGCCGACGTCAGCGCCCTTGGTGAAGATGCCGCCGCCCAGTCGCGCGAAGATCGAGATCAGGGAGCCGCCGAAGGCCAGGCCGACCAGCGCGTGCAGCGCATCGTCCTCGCTGTAGCCCATGGCCTGCAGCACCGCGTAGTAACCTGCCACGCCGAGCAGACCCAGACCGACCACCAGCATGCCGGTGATCGCGCCACCGCGAAAGGCGATCTTCAGTGCCGGGCTGACCCCCTGCTTGGCCGCTTCGGCCGTGCGCACGTTGGCGCGAACGGAAACGAACAGGCCGATATAACCCGCCATACCTGAGAATACGGCGCCGATCGCGAAACCGATCGCCGTGGCCCAATGCAGGGCCAATCCGACCACCACGAACAACACCACGCCGACCACGGCGATCGTGCTGTACTGACGGTTCATGTAGGCTTTCGCGCCTTCCTGAATGGCAGCGGCGATCTCCTGCATTTTTTCACTGCCGGCCGGCTTGCCCAGCACCCAGGTCGTGGTCAGCAGGCCGTAGATCACGGCCACGAGTGCTGAACCCAGCGCCAGCCAGAGCGCCATCTCATTCGTCATTGCGATTCTCCTCGATAAACCCCTGCTACATTCAAAATTGCGGGCCAGGACAACCGTCCAGGCCTGGTTCACATACGACGGCGCCAGGCAGCGCCCGTAAAGCCGCGGTATGGTAGCAAACTTTGTCCGCCGGTGCTGCCTGAACTTCAGAAAAACTGAGCCAAATCAAGACCCAAGAGAATGCACCACTGCCAAAGCGGCCCAACCCGGCCTGGCTGGGCTGTCTCAGACCTCGAATTCGGGCAATTTTTTCGGCAGCAGCACCTTCTTCATGCGCACGTATTTCGGCAGGCCGTCGCGGCCGTAGGGCGGATAATCCTCGCCCTGGATCAGCGGAGCGAGGTAGCGACGCGCGGCCGCCGTGATGCCGAAGCCGTCCGCGGCGATGTAGCTTTTGGGCATCATCTTCTCGCGGTTGGCGACGCGGCCCAGGGTCGTCTCTCCGATCTTCCAGCGGTAGGGGTCGTTCGACAGGCGCTTTATGACCGGCATCACGCCGCTTTTCCCTTCCAGCGCCAGTTCGACCGCCGCGGCGCCAACGGCGTACGCCTGTTCGACGTCCGTCCTGGACGCCACGTGGCGCGCCGAGCGCTGCAGGTAATCGGACACGGCCCAGTGGTACTTGTACCCCAGTTTCTCCCTGACGATACCCGCCACCACGGGCGCCACCCCACCGAGTTGCGCATGCCCGAATGCGTCCCGGGTACCCGTGTCGGAGAGGAACTTCCCATTGAGGTCGCGCACGCCTTCGGAGACGACGATGGAACAATAGCCGTGGCGCTCGACCGCGCTCTTGACCTTGGCCAGAAATTCGCGCTGCCTGAACGGCACCTCGGGGAACAGGATGATGTGCGGCGGGTCGCCCTCTTCGCGGGCGGCGAGGCCCGCGGCCGCGGCGATCCACCCCGCGTGGCGGCCCATGACCTCGAGGATGAACACCTTGGTGGAACTGGAGGCCATCGACTCCACGTCCAGGCTCGCCTCCAGGATCGAAACCGCCACGTACTTGGCCACGGAGCCGAACCCGGGGCAGTTATCGGTGACCGGCAGGTCGTTGTCGATGGTCTTGGGAACGCCGATACACTGCACCTCGAACCCGAGCTTCTTCCCGATCTGCGAGACCTTGTGGGCCGTGTCGGCCGAGTCGCCGCCCCCGTTGTAAAAGAAATACCCGACGTCGTGGGCGCGCAGCACCTCGATCAGGCGCTCATACTCGCGCCTGCTTTCCTCGATACTCTTGAGCTTGTAGCGGCAGGACCCGAAGGCGCCGCCAGGCGTGTGGCGCAGTGCGGCGATCGCGCTTTTATTCTCTTTCGAGGTGTCGATCAATTCCTCGCGCAGGATCCCGATGATCCCGTCCTTGCCGGCAAATACCTTTCCGATCCGGTCGCGGTGCTTACGAGCCGTCTCGATCACGCCGCAGGCCGTTGCGTTGATGACGGGCGTAACGCCTCCGGATTGTGCATAGAGGATGTTCTTTTTCATCGTTCAGCTGTTCCTTCCTGAAGCTGTTGGGTTACATTGACTTGCGCCAGATGAGCGGTTAGCGTTAGCCACCTATTCTAGTGGACGGGAACCGATCGATGCGAATTGTATTGCTGGGTGCGCCGGGGTCGGGCAAGGGGACGCAGGCGGCGCTGTTGGTCGAGGATCTCGACCTGCCCCACATCTCGACCGGCGAGGTTCTGCGCGCCGCGGTCAAATCCGGCACCCTGCTCGGGCGCAAGGCCAAGGCCGTGATGGACCGGGGCGAGTTGGTTCCCGACGACATCATGCTGGGATTGATGGAAGAGCGGCTGTCGGAAACCGACGTGGAGAACGGCTTCATCCTGGATGGTTACCCCCGTAACCTCTCCCAGGCCGAGGCGCTCGACGAAC
>Ga0209536_100010136_pt1 | contig 13931 bp, 12 predicted proteins | sample DeeMarSeWOR28_12_FD_187461 | JGI IMG/M metagenome (GOLD analysis project Ga0209536, IMG submission 187461) | Marine sediment microbial communities from White Oak River estuary, North Carolina - WOR-2-8_12 (SPAdes) (version 2) | ecosystem: Environmental > Aquatic > Marine > Intertidal zone >...
GGTGTTTTTTGGTGGTGGGGTGTGTGAATTATCGGGGTTATTTTTCCGAACAAGATGCTAAGGAGTTTGCCGAGGGGCTGCGCGCGCAAGGCAAAGATGTTTTCGTGCCCGGCGTGGATGCCTACTCCACTCTGGGTTGGTTTGACGATCCCATGTTGAGTACCTTGATCAAACGCACCGAACCGCGCTTAGCTGGCTTGGTATTTCACGAACTGGCGCACCAGTTGCTGTATATCAAAAACGATTCGGCGTTTAACGAAAGTTTCGCGAAAGCTGTGGAAATCGAGGGTGTGCACCGCTGGATGCAACACCGCGGCACGCCGCAATTAAGCCAGTTATACGCGCAACAAAAACAGCGCGACACCCAGTTTGTGGAACTGGTTAAGACTACTTCGGAAAAACTAAAACAACTGTACGCGCAAGACCTTCCGGAAGAAAACATGCGGCAGAAAAAAGCGGAGATTTACCAGTACATGCAGCAAACCTACGGGCAAATGAAAGCCAGCTGGCAAGGTTACGAGGGCTATGACCGCTGGTTCGCCAATGACTTGAATAATGCCAAGTTGGGCACTGTGGGTATTTACCGCAATTTGGTGCCGGCGTTTCAAGCCTTGTTGCGGCGCCATAATGGTGATTTGCAAGCGTTTTATGATGCTGCCAAGCGGCTCAGTAAAAAACCTAAAGAAGAACGAGCCGCGGAGCTGGATAGTTTGTTACAAAGCGCCAGCGGTTTACACAGTCTGCAACAAGGTTCTCTCTAGTTTAGATATCCCGCCGTGCCGCTTTGCGATATACATCCAATCGCCGGCGGCTCTGTTTGTTCGCTAAATAAGTTGGGGCTATCGATTCCAAAGCAGTCGGTGTGAAGCCAAAGACTTGCGGGAAAGCTTCTTTACACACCGAATCTTGCAATAGAGACAAATAATTGTCGAAAGTAAACACTTTACCGGGCATCACACTGAAGACGATGGCTTGTAGTTTCGATAGTCCCTGGTTCAAGCCGAGGATCATACGTTTTTCGCCAGTCAACTCGCCGGTGTATTGCACCAGTTCTTTGAGGGTGTATTCTTTGGGACCGCACAAGTCATAATGTTTGCCGAAAGTGGCTTTGTTATCTATGGATTTGACAAACGCTTTGGCGATGTCTTCCACGTAAACCGGTGCAAACCGGCTATTGGGGCAGGCCAAAGGCAGCGGTACCAACTTGGGGGTGATTTTCAATAAACCGGCAAAGCGATTTAGAAAACTGTCGTCTGGCCCATAGATAACCGACGGGCGAAAGCTGGTGACACGCACATCTTTATTGGTATGCAGTAAATTTTCCGCTTCGCCTTTGGAACGCAGATATCGGCTACTGCCGCGGCCGGCATCGGCGTTGAGGGCGCTCATATGCAACAAGCGGCCAATGCGATTGGCTCGGCAGGCTTCAATAATTTTTCGGGCCAACTCCACATGAGCGCCTTGAAAGCTGCGATCTTTACTGCCTTCGTCGTTGAGAATGCCTACCAAATTAATCACCACATCATAGCCGATGAACTCCGCTTTCAATGCGTTGACGTCGTGCACGTTAGCGTTTTTTAGCACCACTGACGGCATCACTAGTAAATCGCGGTGACGTTCCCGGTGACGAGTCAATACTTTAATGTGATGTTTATCTTTCGCCAGTTGCGCGACAATGTGGCGGCCGACAAATCCGGTGCCGCCGAGAATACAAACGCGATGCAATGTGGACACGATTATTCCTCACCTCACATGGGGATTAATTGGAGTTATATTTTGTCTCTTCGTTTTGGGGCGCAATTGTGCAAACCCAGCTCGCCAGCGTCAAGTAGTATATCAAAAACTCGAGGTGATGCTGGCTCTACAGCGCCGCCAATATCGCGTTACAATATCGCCGGGCACATCACTCAAATATGGGAAATAGGAGCACAACCATGGCCTTCCAATCCGTCAATCCATTTACGGGGGAAACCCTGCAATCCTTTGAGGCGTGGAATCGCGAGCACATCGAATCCGCCTTACAACAAGTGGCCGCCGTCACGGCAAACTGGGGGGCGACGCCTTTGCCCCAGCGTTGTGATTTACTGCACAAGGCCGCTGCCGTATTACGTGCCAAAAAAGACGCGTTAGCCCGCTTGATTACTCTGGAAATGGGCAAGTTGTATACCGAATCCCAGGCGGAAATCGAAAAATGCGCTTTAGGCTGCGAATACTATGCCGACAACGCCGCCGAGTTTCTCAAAGATGAAATCATTGGCACCGACGCCGGAAAAAGTTATGTGGCTTATCAATCCTTGGGGACCGTATTGGCTGTGATGCCGTGGAATTTTCCCTTTTGGCAGGTATTCCGCTTTGCCGCACCGGCCTTGGCGGCGGGTAACACCGGGGTATTGAAACATGCCTCCAACGTGCCCCAATGTGCGTTAGCCATAGAAGAGATTTTCCACGAGGCGGGATTTCCCGACGGGGTGTTCCGAACTTTGATGGTCCGCGCCGCCGACGTTAAAGCGATAGTCGAAGATCCGCGTATCGCCGCGGTGACTTTGACTGGCAGTGAGCCGGCGGGGCGCAGCGTCGCCGCCGCCGCGGGCGCCTGTATCAAAAAGAGCGTCTTGGAATTGGGCGGCTCGGACGCGTTTATCGTGCTGGAAGACGCCGACTTGGTGGATACTGTGAAAAATGCGGTGATTTCCCGGTTTCTTAACGGTGGCCAAAGCTGTATCGCCGCCAAACGTTTTATCGTGGTGGATGCCATAGCGGATAAATTTGTGGCGGTGTTCAAAGATGCGGTGGAATCACTCAAAACCGGCGATCCTATGGATCCAACCACCACTCTTGCCCCCATGGCCAGAAATGATTTGCGCGATGAACTGCACCAGCAAGTGCAAGACAGCGTTAAAGGCGGCGCGGTGGCGTTGACCGGCTGCGAACCGCTGCCGGGACCGGGTGCTTTTTATAAACCGTCCATCCTCGACCGGGTGAAGCCGGGCATACGGGCCTACGACGAGGAACTGTTCGGCCCTGTGGCCATCGTGATCCGCGCCAAAGACGAACACGAAGCGCTGCGTATCGCCAACGAATCCCGCTTCGGCTTGGGCGGTAGTGTTTGGACACAAGATTCGGCCCGCGGTGAACGCATTGCCCGGCAGATGCAGTGCGGTGCGGCTTTCGTCAACGGCTTTGTGAAAAGTGATCCCCGCATACCGTTTGGCGGCGTGAAAGCCTCGGGGTACGGCCGGGAACTCTCTCATCACGGCATGCATGAGTTCGTCAATGCCAAAACGGTCTGGATCAAGTGACGATGCTTTATACATTGAATAGGCTTATCAAGTAATTTTCACTTGATTGACGCGTTTTTATATTCCATTACCGCCTATCTGTTATTGGGCGCGTTCGCCGGCACGGTAGCCGGGTTGCTAGGTGTGGGCGGCGGGCTGATTATCGTGCCGGTGTTGGCGGCGTTATTTGCCCGACAAGGTATAGAGCCCGGCATCATTATGCATCTTGCCGTCGGCACCTCGTTGGCCACTATGGTGGTAACCTCCATATCATCAGTGTATTCCCATCATCGCCACGGCGCCGTGTTGTGGGGTATATTCTGGCGATTGACGCCTGGGATTATTGTCGGTGCCTGGATTGGATCGTGGCTTGCTTCTTTGCTGCCCACCCGGGAGTTCAAGCTTATCTTCGGCGCATTTGAGTTGCTGGTCGCCGCACAAATGGCGTTTGGTTTGAAACCGCCGGCAAGCAGCTCCGTGCCAGGTAGTATTGGATTGACTACGGCGGGTTCCGTAATTGGTACCGTATCCGCTATTGTCGGTATCGGCGGTGGCACCTTAACCGTGCCGTTTCTTACCTGGTGTCAAGTAAAAATACACAATGCCATCGCCACATCCGCCGCCTGCGGCCTGCCCATTGCTGTAGCCGGTAGTATTGGCTTCATGGTTACCGGTAGCAGCCAGAATTCCTTGCCCGGTTATGCTAGTGGTTTCGTATATTGGCCAGCGTTTTTGGGTATTGTCATCGCCAGCGCAATGTTTGCGCCGTTGGGCGCTAAGCTGGCGCATCGTCTATCTACAAAAAAATTGCGTGTTGTGTTTGCAATGTTTTTGGTTGGATTGGGAGGCTGGATGTTACTAGGTGACTAAATTTGCTATCGCTTCGGTGTATTTATTGATTGAAGAAATTCTTCGCGAAGACCAAGATCAAGAAAACATGATAACTGCACACGATACTCAATTTTTAACTATATGTACTTTTTATGCGTTTTTTTCCAAATACTCAATGGTAAGATTATTATCTATTGGTATACCCACATTCAGGTGCAAGGGGTACTCTAATACTTTGCCTGTTTTCACGTAACCTCTGCGCTCGTAGTAAGATATAAGCTCCGGCCGTTGTGACACAACAACCATTACATACGTATCTACCTTTAAAGACTCTTTCGCAAAATTCTCGGCTTTTGACAGAACTGATTTTCCCAGGCCCATATTTTGATATGATGGATGAACAGCGAAATACCCTATATAAGCAACACCTTCAGTTTTCTCCACACAAATACAAGTCACTATCCTCTCTTCATGTTTGGCTATAAACAGATATGTATTGGGATCTGCTAAATATCCTAATACTTCTTCAACGGTTGAACGATCACCAGACACTATGTTGGTTTCTCTGGTCCATCCGTTTTCGCCTCGATATGCCAAATTAACAAGATCATTAATCTCGCCAGCTTGCTCTTCCGTAGCTTCTATCAAATCAAAATTCAAATCTGCTCTCTTTTAGAACTCATTTTTTACGTATACCGCTGCCTTAATCGGGCGAGGGGTGCGCAGCGTCCCAGAGGTCAAAATCAAAGGACAAGTTATATGTATTAAAACTTTCCTTCATCTGCTCGGAAAGCGGTTCACGAAAGTAATTGAAAAAGCAGTCCAGTCAGAAACAACAAAAGACAAACGTGAAATAAAAGCGGCGTCTTATCTAATTAAAAACCCCGCCATTCCCTGGCGAGGTTTGCAGAGTACCCTTTTGTGGAAAAGAGACAAGTAAAAAGTTTAGTTATGAGAATGGCTCGCTAGGTCTTCCATCTGGGTAGCCGTTAATATATCAACTAACATGGTTAGCACATGCATGCTAACTAGCACTTCCGTCCCAGATAGCGCCGCACCTTTCTTGGGATCCAGGCTGTCAAATTTAGCATTCATATGCTGTAAGAGTTCGCGAACGGTGTCATAGTATTCTTTTCTAGCTTTCGCGGCCTTTGAAGCTTCTGTATTACAAGTGCCGCAAAACTCAAGATACAATTTATTAAGCTTATTCATCGTATCTTCGACATACTTTGTATAAGCTGATTCATCATAGACAGGGATATCACCCTCAGCCGCATACGTTGCCGTGTTACAAAAAACGCCCACCATAAAGGCAAGGGCAACCCAAGTAATATTAGATCTCTTTTTAGTCATCGCAATTCCTCCTACTTTTGTTATGCATTATGGGTAAACAGTATGTAATCACGTTAACATTTTGTCTTACCGAATATCTCCCGCAATTTAAATACAGTAAAACTATATATCATGCATTCTGCTTTTTCGTATTGACTCAAATCAACCGATTTTCAATAAAGACACTGAAGTCATTAGCCATTTCTATCCACAGGGCGAACCTATTGAATTCAAAAAATGGGGCAGGCATAAGCATGACCTGAATGACACTTACTTAAGCTGTTGCTACGCCGCCATAGGGTGGATTAGGTGCTTTTTTTGCGCCGTAATCCACCAATTCGTTCTGTCAATCGTTTGGGTGGATTACGCAAAGTACGCTAATCAACCCTGCACATTTAGGATCAAGTAAGTGCTATTCAAGTCTAAGCTTCGTTCTTCACTAACTGCGGTTTTGCAGACTTATTTTCCCTTTGACACTTGAACTAAGACCAACAAACGTTGTTTACAGTGCGCCATGTCTTGCGCCGGTTATCTCTGCCATAATCGACACAGCGATTTCAGGCGGAGTGTGGCTACCTATGGGCAGGCCTACAGGGGCGTGTAGTTTGGATAAGTTCTGTTGTGATATGCCGAGTTCCAGCAAGCGTTCGCGGCGTTTGTCGCTGCTGCGTTGAGAACCTAAGGCCCCGACGTAAAAAGCATTGGATTCCAAGGCTTCCATTAATGCCATGTCGTCCAGCTTCGGATCGTGGGTTAGCGTGATCACCACTCCGCGGGGATGATTGGCTAGTTCTTTGACGGCATCATCTGGCATGGCGCGGGTGAATTCCACGCCTTCGATGTCCCAGGGTTGTTGGTATTCTTCCCGTGGGTCGCACACTGTGATGTGGTAGTCCAACATTAAGGCGATTTGCGCTACGTAGCGGGATAAGTGGCCGGCACCGATTAACAGCATTTGCCAACTGGGCCCAAAGACTTTTTGTACGAAATCGTCGGTGTATTGGAAGTCATCGGCAGCGACGGCGCGATGCAAGCTGACTTCACCGGTATTCAAACACACCCGCCGTTTGATGAGTTCGCCGGCTTTCATGCTGTTCAACAACGTTTGTAGCGGTGCGGCGCTGTCTAATTGTTCAATGAGTAACTCCAACCGGCCACCACAGGGCAATCCGAAACGCGTTGCCTCTTGCCTGTCTATGCCGTAGTCGACAAGGGTAGGGTAGCGCTCGGCCAGTTCACCGCTGAGATAACGAGTGAACAAATCCTCTTCCACACACCCCCCGGACACCGAACCATCGTGTCGGCCGTCATCGCAAATCACCATCAGTGAACCCTTGGGCCGGGGCGAGGATCCCCAGGTTTTAACAACGGTTACCAGCACGACTTTGTGACCTTCATTAATCCAGTCCAAAGCGCTTTGCAATATGGATCGGTCGGTGCCGTGTACGCTCATGATGTCACACCTAGACGGCTAATTTCATAGGCAGCTTGTAGAAGCGTTGCCCGGTGGCCTGAAACAATGCGTTGGCCACCGCCGGGGCGATGACCGGTGTGCCCGGCTCACCAACGCCCGTCGGAGGTTGGTCTGATTTGACAATATGCACTTCCACTTGCAAAGGCATGTGGTTGATGCGCAGTACGGTATAGTCGTGAAAGTTGGATTGCTGGACTACGCCTTGCTCTAAAGTAATTTCGCTGCTTATTGCAGCCGCTAAACCATAACCCATGCCGCCTTCCATTTGCGCGCGCACAATATCCGGGTTGATGCTGATGCCGCTGTCCACGGCGATCACTACCCGGTCAACGGTAAAACTCTTATCATCGTGAACGGTGACTTCAGCCACTTGCGCCACATAGGTATTAAACGATTTGTGTACCGCAATGCCACGGCCGCGTTTGTCGCCCAGCGGGCTGCCCCAACCGGCTTTTTCCGCCGCCAAGTTTAAAACTTCCAAATGTCGCGGCTGATCTTTTAATAACACGCGGCGAAACCCCATCGGGTCTTTGCCGGCGGCAACGGCCAGTTCGTCAATAAAGGTTTCGGTGGAGAACGCCGTATGGGTGGAGCCCACCGAGCGCCACCATTGCACCGGTACGGGAAGTTTTGGTGAATGCAAATCCACATACATATTGGGAATGGCATAAGGTAGGTTTTCCGCGCCTTCCACGGAGCTGACATCTACGCCGTTTTTCACCATACCCGGTTCATTGGCGGTACCGGTCATGATGGACTGGCCCACAATGCGGTGATGCCAGGCGATAGGGTTGCCGTCTTTGTCCAGACCTGCTTTAATTTCGTGATAATAAAAGGGCCGGTAATAGCCTGCGCGGGTATCATCTTCGCGGGTCCACACCATTTTAACCGGTGCTTTGCCATTGATGGCTTTGGCGATGGTCGCCGCTTCTACTACATAGTCTTGGTGAGGATTGGCGCGGCGGCCAAAAGAACCGCCGGCGTATAATGTGTTGATTTTGACTTGTTCGGGTTTGATGCCCAAAGTATTTGCCACGGCAAACTGATCCGCCGTTTGGGACTGGCAGCCGTTCCAGATTTCACAGCCTTGCTGGGTGATTTGCACGACGCAATTGAGCGGTTCCATGGAAGCGTGGGCGAGGTACGGGAACTCATAAGAAGCGGTTAGGGTTTTTGCCGCGGTTTTCAGTGTGCCGACGGCATCGCCATCGGCACGGGCAACGGCACCGGCTTGTTTGGCGGTTTCTTTATATTGCGCCAGTATCTCAGCAGAGCTGAGTTTAAAAGCGTTGCTCTCCTCCCATTCCACTTGCAATGCATCGCGGCCCTTTTTCGCGCTCCAGAAGTCCTTTGCTAACACGGCAATCCCATTGGGTATTTGCACCACATCCGTCACTCCTTTTACCGCTTTGGTCTTGGTGGCGTCAAACGACTTCACTGTGGCGCCGAAAAGGGGCGGGTGCGCCACTACGGCCGTCAGCATGTCCGGCAGTTGTATGTCTTGAGTAAATACGCCAGTGGCATATACTTTGTCCATGCTGTCCTTGCGGGGTAACACCGTGCCGATTAAGCGAAAATCTTCCGGGTCTTTTAAAAATACCTCTTCTGGCACGGTTTCTTGGGCGGCCAATTCCGCCAGCTCGCCAAATGTGGCTTGGTTATTGGAGGCGGCGTGTTGCACAACACCGCTGTCAACCGTAATTTCTTCCATGGCGACGTTCCACTTTTTGGCCGCGGCGCTGACCAACATATATTTTGCGCTGGCGCCGGCTTTACGCATTTGGGTGAACGAGTTGGCGATAGCGGTACTGCCGCCGGTACCTTGTGCGCCCCAAAATAAGTTTTTATACAGTTGGGCATTGGCGGGAGCGCTTTCCACTTCAACCTGGTCCCAACTGGCATCCATTTCATCGGCGACGATGGTGGCTAATCCGGTATATGTGCCTTGTCCCATCTCCAAATGTTTGATGACAATAGTTACTTCATTATTAGGACTCACGCGGACAAAGGCGTTAAATTGCAAATCCACGGACGGGTCCGTGGATTCTGGTTCCATGGTAGTGGTTTGTTCAATAGGTGTTTCCGGCTTGCGACCGCAACCTGGCAAGTAGACGCCAAGCGTAAGTCCAGCCCCAACACTCGCGGTACCCACTAAAAAACGGCGTCGGCTGATATTGATAACTTGATCTTTTTGCATGAGGGCCTCCGTTATGCCGTAACGGTTTCGTTCAATGATCTGGCCGCTTCTTTGATCGCGGCGCGAATTCGTACATAAGTATTGCAGCGGCAGATGTTGCCTGACATGGCGTTGTTGATGTCTTCGTCGTTGGGGTTAGGGTTTTTGTTCAGTAAATGGATGGCCGACATGATTTGCCCGGATTGGCAATAGCCGCATTGCACCACATCCAGTTTGACCCAAGCATCTTGCACGGCTTCGGCCACATTTTTTTCCGGGGAGGAATCCAAACCTTCGATGGTGGTGATGTCTTTACCTTGAGCCGAACTGACGGGTGTCACGCAAGAGCGGATGGCTTCACCGTCCATGTGTACGGTGCAGGAGCCGCATAGCGCCATGCCGCAACCGTATTTAGTACCGGTCAAACCTATAGCATCGCGAATCGCCCACAATAAGGGCATGTCCGAATCGACATCAAGTTCGTAAGGCTGCTTATTGATGGTGAGTTTGATCATAACCGAAGTCCTCTGTTGTTTTTATGAGGGATATCCGTGTTGGCAAACTATAGCAAATTTGCTGTGGCAAATTGAACCGAATCTTGTTGGGATGGCTGAGGGTGTGTAATAGTTAATCAATTCGCCTGTATTCAAAATGGTCTAAGTTGGAGGAGCGCCAAAGCATTGACATTCAGCAAAACCGAGCGATACCGGCGTATATACAGACTTATCGTTGGGCCGCAGAATTACGACATTGAAATGGCCGAGGAGGTGTGGCGTTTTTTCGGCAAACACCAGCGATAGTAGCATCCATTTTACTTGGCATTTTTGTGACCCAGTACACAATTCTCAAGTTTCTGATTTTTCACAATAAGATCGAATCTCGCCGAAAATCACCGGTATAGAAAAAACCGGCCCGGACGATATATCCCGTGTGTCCTGGTCCACAGAACCGTGTGTGGCCTTTCTATTTTTTTTGCGTTTTACCGTTGTTTTTCAGGAGACGTTTAATGAAGCTAAAAAAAGTCTTAATCGCCTGTACCGCGACGCTGTTCTTAGGCACTGCCGGTAGCAGTTTTGCCAATGGCTACAACGATGGTTTGCTGGCGGCGGAAACGGGGGACTATCAGACCGCGTTGCAAAAGTGGGAGCCCTTGGCCAACCAAGGCGATCCTTTGGCCCAGTTCAATTTAGCGCTGTTATATCACAGCGGTTCGGGCGTGGATGTGGATGAGCAAAAAGCGGTGAGCTGGTATCACAAGGCCGCTGATAACGGCTACTACTACGCGCAGGAGTATCTGGCGGTAGGTTATCAAGAAGGCTGGTTCGGTTTGCCCAAAGACCGCAAACAAGCAAAATACTGGCTGAAGCGACTGGAAGAGTCGCAGTATTAATCTTTTGTTCTGATATAGCGCCTGCTGCCGCAGGCGCTTGAATTTCAAAAAAGAGCCGATGTGCGGCCCCAATCACCTATGCGGCCACCGGTGGCAGCGAAAACCTGCTGCGGTTGTCGGAAAAACTCCAAGCCTTGGTGGTCAGGTTTAAAGTCCATTAAAGATTGGGTGTAAACTTTTCCCTTACCAATGGTCAAATGGCGTGAATATTGCCGTTAAACGGCCCCAATAACCGGTTATAATTAAGCGCCGAGTTGCTATACTGTCAATATTAAAATATAAGGTGATTTCATATTACATTCAAAAGGATAAGTACATTATGAACAAACGCCGCAATACCATCCGGTTCTCTTCCATTTCGTATCTAACGATAATTGCCTTTTTAATCCTCTCCGCCGGTTGTTCCAGTGGACCCACCAAAGTCGAAAGCGATTTAGGTATAAAAGGTGCGCCGGACTGGGTTAATGAAGGAACCTCCACGTTGAAGACCAAAGATGGCCGTTTATTTCACGGCGTGGGATCCGCTCCGGCTATGGACGATTTATCCTTCCAAACCTCGATGGCCGACAACCGCGCCAGGGCCGAGATAGCCAGGATTCTGACTTCATATATGGAAGTGGTGTCGCGCGACTACGTTGCGACCCAGAGTGCACAGGAGGAAGGTTATACCCAGGCCAACGCCTCCCGGGAAATCAATAATGTGAGTAAAATCAACTTGAGCGGCGCGCGTATCATAGGCCATTGGAAGGATAAGAAAAGCGGCGTTATCTACGCCATTTCCGAATTGGACATGCAGCACGTGAAAAAAACCCTAAGCCAGGTTAGCGAAATGAACGAAGGGCTAAAAGGCTACTTTAATGAGCATGGTGACAATATTTTCGATCGTATCTCTGAAGGGGGGAGTAATTGATGTACAAAGGAAGGTTCTATAACATTTTTACCAGTCTGGTGGTGGTCATGGCACTGACGTTCATCGGATGTTCCACGAAAGTGGAGCGGGTAAAAACAGACGAGGTCATCGATTTAAGCGGCCAGTGGAACGACACCGATTCGCGTTTGGTTTCCGAAGAGATGATGAGCGATGTATTGGCGCGGCCTTGGGTGGATAATTACGTGCGCAGCCACACCAAGCCCCCAGCGGTGATTGTGGGTGAGGTCAGAAACTTAAGCCACGAGCATCTTAATGTGAACACCTTTTTAAGTGACGTGGAAAAAGCCTTAATCAACTCCGGCCGTGTTAAAGTGGTGGCTTCCCGCGTAGAGCGGGAAGAAATCCGTGAAGAACGTGCCGATCAAGATATTAACGCCAGTGAAGAAACCCGCAAGGCCATGGGCAGAGAACTGGGCGCGGATTTTATGCTAAAAGGCACCATAAACACCATTATCGATGAAGAAGGCAGTCAAGCGGTTAAATTCTACCAAGTGGATTTAACCTTGATCAGTCTCGCGGACAACAGCAAAGTCTGGGTGGGCCAAAAGAAAATCAAAAAATTTGTGGACAAACGCAGTCTGCGCTTTTAAACGGCGAGACGTATGAACGGATTTGTACCGTCCGGGGCCACACCAGTTGGACCCGGTACAGGGATTATTGCTTGTGCGTTGCTGTTGATTGTAGTGTTACTGCCCGGATGTGCCAGTTACAGTTACTCTTTTACCGCCGTAGAGCAAGCCATAGCTGAACAACGCCCCGATGAAGCTTTGACCATTTTGGAAAAGCTTCATGGCAGCAGTTCGTTCTTCAGCAAAGCGGATGTGTTGTTTGAGTTGAACAAAGCCATGGTGTTGCGCATGAAACAACAATATGAAGCCAGCAACCAAGCCTTCGAACGAGCCAAGAGATTGATCGAGCAATACGATGCATTCAGCGTCACCGAACAAGCCGGTTCTTTCCTACTCAACGATGCAACCCGCGCCTACCTGGGAGAGCCTTTCGAACAAGTATTGATGCATCTATACGCCGCATTGAACTACCTGGAACTGGATAATCCCGATGCGGCCCGCGTGGAGGCTCTGCAGGTTGATCAACGCTTGCGACGCTTAAATTCCAAAATTAAAAATCCAATCTACACCGAAGATGCTTTCGTGCGCTATTTAACCGGAATCATTTATGAACAACTGGGCGAATACAGCAATGCCATGATTGCTTACCGCAAAGCGTACGAAGCCTATCAAAAATATCAAACGCATTTTGGCGTGTCCGTCCCCGGTTCTTTGCGGCAAGCTCTGCTACGTTTATCCAAACAACAAGGATTAGATGACGAATTTCGCCGCTACCAGGAAACATTCAACACCCAAGAAACCCAAAGCGTGTATGATCGCCGCCAGCTCGGCGAATTAGTGTTAGTCTTAAACAGCGGTTTGGCGCCGGTGAAAAGAGAAAATTCCATTAATACCATCGCCCCCGGTTCGGGGCAAATGGTGCGTGTAGCGGTGCCGTATTATGTGGCCAGAAGGGATGATGTCAGTGGCGTTAAGTTGCGCGCCATGAACCAGAGTTCCGGCGCTGAACTCCAGGAAACAGGTGAGTTGGTACAAGACATCGATAATATCGCGTTTAAAACGTTGGAGTCGGAAATGCCCGCCATTATGGCCCGCTCAGTGGCCCGTGTCGTAACCAAATACCAAGTCACTAAAGAAATAAGCCGCCGAGATGATGCGCTGGGTTTATTGACGAATATTGTCAATATGGTCACAGAGAGGGCCGATACCCGCAGTTGGTTAACGTTGCCTAAGAATATATATTTGATCCGAGCCGAACTGGAGCCGGGTGTGTATGATATAAATTTGGAGTATGTAACCAATTATGGTGCGATCTTAGAAAGCAAACTGGTTCAAAACGTTAGTATCAGCGCGGGTGAGACCCGCTATCTGTCTTATCATCGAGTGCCACTAGTGGCGTTGCAAGAACCACGACGTCACTGAGCGGCAATTCACAAAGCAATATAATGGACAAGCGAGGCAAGCAATGAAGATGAATGCTTTTTTGATGACAACCATCTGCGCAGTCGCACTGATTGCCGGGGGCTGCGCAAGCAAGGAAAAACGCGAAGAATCAAAACAACCGGACTGGGTTGCAGGAGAAAGCGCCCAATACCCCAAAGCCTTGTATCTGACGGGCCAGGGTTCCGGGGAGACACAAGAATTGGCCAAACAGTATGCGCGCTCCGATTTGGCCAAGATTTTTGAGGTGCAAATCAGCGACACCAGCCGAGATGTACAAATCGTGGAAATAGAAAACGATGTCGCAACATCGCAGTCCCAGGCCGAACGTTACATTAGCACTCATGTCGATCAAATATTGTCCGGTGTGGAAGTGGGGGATACTTGGCAGGATCCGCAAACCGGTCGTCATCATGCGTTAGTAACTCTTAACCGTGATAAAGCGGCCAGAGCGCTGCGGGAAGACATCCGGCGCTTTCCGGACCGCTACACGCCCTGGTTCAAGATCTG
>Ga0209536_100010139_pt1 | contig 13929 bp, 10 predicted proteins | sample DeeMarSeWOR28_12_FD_187461 | JGI IMG/M metagenome (GOLD analysis project Ga0209536, IMG submission 187461) | Marine sediment microbial communities from White Oak River estuary, North Carolina - WOR-2-8_12 (SPAdes) (version 2) | ecosystem: Environmental > Aquatic > Marine > Intertidal zone >...
TTGGGCTTGGGAGTAATCTATTTTTTTATTTTAACCTTTACAGATGGCTCACTCGAAAGATTACGGACGTTTCTATCACTGCTAAGTTAGTCCAATTTTTATTTGAAAGAGGGATTTTTAGATAAGATATCGCAACCTCTGAGTTGTCTCTATAGATGCAAATAAATAGCAGAAATCGGTAATTCAGCTCATCTCGATAGGTTGGAGTTAAAACATCTTTGGACATCTTTAACACTCTAATCCGATTCTAAAAGGGCTTTGAAAATGAATGGTGATTCAATGCCGCCAGCAATAATTTTGTTTTCTCCCAATTTAAGTAATGCAAAATCTTTGCTCGAATTGTATCCTAACAACTCTCCATTTACCTCTGTTCCTAAAGCACTTCCTAAATCCATAACACCAGGACCATCCGAGTGCAGATAGAAAGAAAAATGCATACGAGATAATCGGAAAGGCATAGAATCTTTAATCTTTAAGTCGATAAAAACGTGTTTTTTCGGCTCTTGTTTCACTGATAAACGTCCAACCGAAAATGGCATATTCGTAATTGTAATTCCTTCTTCAGGAAGAGAAGAAGCAACTTGTTTAGATAAGGGAAAAAGTGTAAGTCGCATTTTAGTCGGTTGGATTTCTGCTCCGGCTTCCTTATCAATATCTATGAATTTATTTGCGAAAGAATCGCCATCGAACGGCTCCGCAATTCCTTTCAAGAAGGCAGTTTTTACAAAGGGCCTGCTGACTGCGCGAAGGCGTTCACAAAGCCGGATAATCAACCGGTAAGATAATGATTTATCTTCGCTAACTAACTGGAAAAATTCCCTATCTTCGAAAACAGACACAAGGACTTTAGTTTTTGCACGAACTGAAACACTTCGTGGTTGCCCTTCTATAACCTCCATTTCGCCAAAATAATCTTCTGGTTTCATTATCCCAAGGATTGTTGTATGCCCATGATGGTCTTTAAGAATCTCAACCTCACCAGACAATATCTTATAAACAAAATCACTTGGTTCTCCTTTTTCGATAATTATATCGCCTATATTGAATTCTTTTTGTATCATAGTGAAGACCTTCAAAATAATATTGTTGGTATAAGAAAGAGAAATAAAATATTTTTAATTTGATATTTAATTGCAGATACATTGAGACTATCCTTAAAAAACGATCTTGTCAAAACTTGTTTTATCTCTACAATATCGATAATTCTTTAATATTTCAGATACCATATAGTGTGTATTTTAAGTCAAGAATAAATCTTATAAGAAGTGGAGCTTCCAAAGCGAGGGCTTTGAAAAATCATATACTATGTCTATATATTCCGCAGCATACCTGCCCGTGATCAAACGTACATCTAATCAAAAGCCCTTTCATTTGAGAAGTATCTAAAATCCCATGAACACTAAAACATGATTTTAGTTTTTTTGAATTGTTCGGGAGTAAATCGATTTGAAAAAATGAATTAATCAATAATATCAGACGAGTTAATAAAAACAACAAGGACGATACACGTATATTTGATGAAAACGGCAAAGAGGTCAACGTCGGTAATATTTCCTGTCCTTTCCGCCATAATGCCTATCAATATCGCTCTAAAGAAAAGGGGATTAAAAGGGAGGCGGAGAGCAGTTTGTGCGGCAAATTTTTAAGGACTGAAAATTATAACATGGTTTGCATGGACTGTCATGGACTTGACGCGCTTGTAAAATATGAATATTTTCATGATCCATATAAATGTGCTAAAACCGCTGGCAAATAAAAAAACCGGTTGTACTTTTATGACATATGCATTTAAAATTTGAAATCCTCGTTGCTGGTCGACATGCAGCGAGGGTTTAAAACAAACTTTAAACGGTGATCTTTTGGAAATTAAAAGGGGGGATGATGGTGGCCAAGCTTCAAAATGATCTGTTTTTGCGCGCTTGCAAACGTTTACCGGTTGAAAGAACTCCCATATGGATTATGCGCCAGGCAGGGCGATATTTGCCGGAATATAGAGCGGTTCGTCAAAAATATGATTTTCTTACCGTGTGCAAAACACCGGATCTGGCGACCGAAGTCACATTACAACCCATTGATTTGATCGGGGTTGATGCCGCTATCATCTTTTCTGACATCCTTGTTATTCCTGAAGCAATGGGCATGCATCTTGAAATGCATGAGGGTATCGGCCCCATGTTTCCCCATCCAATCAGAAATGAAAGTGATGCCAAGACACTAAAAAAAATTGACCCGACAGTCGACTTGAAATATGTGCTTGATGCGGTAATCTTGACAAAAAATGAATTAAACCGACGTGTTCCATTGATCGGTTTCAGCGGTTCTCCTTGGACATTATTGGCGTATATGGTTGAAGGCCAGGGGTCCAAGACCTTTTCAAGGGTTAAATATTTGATTTACAACAACCCAAAACTGGCCCATGGTCTTTTGGATAAAATTTCTGATGCCGTGGCAGCATATTTGGGCGCGAAGATAGAAGCGGGTGTTGATGCGGTTCAAATATTTGATACCTGGGGCGGCCTTCTTTCTCAAGATGATTTTGAAGAATTTTCTTTGAATTACATCAGAAAAATAATCTCCGAGATCAAAGGAAAAGGGGTGCCTGTCATTATGTTTGCAAAGGGGGTTCATTATCATTTAAACAACTTGGCTGAAAGCGGAGCTGATGTATTGGGTCTTGATTGGACAATGAATATCGGAGATGTCAGGGAAAAAATTGGAGATAAAGTTGCCCTTCAAGGGAACCTTGATCCCACGATTCTGTATGCAGGCCATGAAAAGATAACGTATGAAGCAAAGAAAATATTAGAATCATTTGGTAAGGGAAGCGGGCATATTTTCAATCTGGGCCACGGCATATTGCCCGATGTCTCGCCGGAAAACCTTAAGGTCTTGGTAAACTTTGTTAAAGAAGAGAGCGCCGCTTATCACACGAATGATAAATACCACGGTATTAATGAATAATTTGGTGGTATTGGCGGAGACCAACGTATAGCGTAAATGGGGTTGACGCATTTTGGGCTGAAAAAAAATTCCTTTGAGAGGAAAATCGTGTTGGATATAAATATTGATTTAATAAAAAAGTATGACAAGCCGGGGCCGCGCTACACAAGTTATCCGACAGCGCCTCATTTTGATGAATCGTTTACCCATAAAAATTATCTTGATGAGATCATCAAGACCAATCAAGGTCAAAGTTTACCTGATTTGTCATTATATTTCCATCTGCCCTTTTGCGATACGCTTTGTTACTTCTGTGGCTGCAACATGATTGTAACCAGAAACAGAGGTAGGATCAAAAGATATATTGATGACTTAAAGGGCGAGATTGACTTGATTACGGACCATATTTCACATGATAGAAAAACAACCCAACTACACTGGGGCGGTGGCACCCCCACGCATTTGAATCCGGATGAAATCACCGATTTAAGTTCTTACATCCGGGATAGGTTTGATTTTAGTGCTCGTGTGGAGGCCGGATGTGAAATTGATCCCAGAGGATTAACCAAAGAACATCTTTCGGCGTTGAGAAACGGCGGCTTTAATCGCATCAGCATGGGGGTTCAGGACTTCAACGAAAAGGTTCAACAAACCGTTAACCGGATACAGTCGGAAGCCCTGACAAGGCGAGTGGTCGATTGGGTGCGCGAATTGGGGTTCAACAGCATTAATCTCGATTTAATGTACGGACTTCCTTTTCAATCTGCAAAAACGTTTGAAGAGACGGTAGATACAATTATTGACTTGGATCCTGACAGAATCGCACTCTTTAATTTTGCGTATGTTCCCTGGATGAAAAAACATCAAAAGGTCATTCGTCCGGAAGATTTACCTGCTCCGGAAGAAAAACTTAACATTTTCAAAATGTCGACGCAAAAACTTACACAAGCGGGTTACGTGTTTATCGGTATGGATCATTTTGCCAAACCCGATGATGAGCTGACACTGGCTCTGAAAGAAAAGAAGCTTTACAGAAATTTTCAAGGCTACAGCACCCATGCAGGTGCGGATCTTTATGCCATGGGCATTACCAGTATCAGTCAATTTGGGCGCATTTATGCTCAAAACATCAAAAAAGAGACACCCTATCATGCCGCACTTGATAAAAAGATTTTACCGACAGCCAAAGGGTATTATTTAAACGAAGATGATGTTTTGCGACGGCATGTTATCATGAAACTGATGTGTGATTTTGAACTCGATTTTGCGTCGGTTGAAGATGAATTTAACATAGACTTTGAGACCTACTTTAGCTGGGGGCTAAACAACCTAAAAGAGATGATGGCCGACAACCTTATCTCCATCGAAAACAAAACGCTGAAGATCACCCAAATGGGCAGACTTTTGATCAGAAACATCGCCATGAATTTTGACGGTTATATTGAAAGAAAGGAAGACCATGCCCGTTATTCCAGAACCGTATAATATTTCAATAGCATTGTCTCATCGCCATATATTTTTCAAAAAGGCGATATGAATCAAAACATCACGGCGTGACCCAATATTTTAGGTTGTGTGAAATAGTAGAGTTTATATAAAAAACCGGTGTTTTACATCCTAAATATTGGATCACAGCGAAACACTGTGCTAGTGGATAAGCATATCGCCTTTTTTAAAAACACATGGCGATGATCTTTCAAGGCAACTATTTATATGGATAAATATTCGGTAATACTTTTTAATCTGGGCGGACCGGATTCTTTAGAGGCCATCAAACCTTTTTTGTTCAACCTGTTTAGCGATCCTGATATCTTTAAAATACCGGTCGGGCAAAAATTTTTTGCAAAAATAATGTCCGGTTTCCGCACAACCGCAGTGAGGGAAAAATACAAACGTATCGGCGGGAAATCACCCATCAATGATTGGACACAGTTGCAGGGGGCAATGCTTCAGCAAGAGCTGCAAAAAATAGTTCCCGATATCGAAGTATATACAGCAATGAGATATTGGCATCCAACAATAAAAGATATCGCCGAAAAGGTATTAGAAAAAGCATTTGATAAGATCGTACTGCTCCCTTTATACCCGCATTACTCCATAACCACTACTGGATCTTCATTTAACGAATGGAAACGCGTGTACAAAGGACATGTCGGAAAGTGTATATATGTTTACGACTATTTTGATAACCAACGATATATTCATGCCTTAAATGAACGGATAGATGAAGCGATTCTAAGATTTCCAGAAAATGTCCGGGACGATATTCTATTAATGTTCAGTGCGCATGGTCTGCCTGAAAGCATCGCCAGACAGGGGGATCCATATCCAGAACAGACAAACAAAACCATCGAGTGTGTCATGAAGGACCGCAATTTTTCTCATGAATATCATTTATGTTTTCAAAGCAAAGTCGGACCTGCCAAATGGCTCAAACCGTCCATCGATGAAATGATTAGAGAACTGGCTGCAAAAGGAAAAAGACACGTGCTCGTTATTCCGGTTAGTTTTGTCTCCGATCATATTGAAACTTTGTTTGAACTCGACATTGAATACAGGATGGTTGCCGAAGAAGTAAACATCGAAAATTATATTGTAATGAAAGGGTTGAACGATTCAAAAACATTTGTGGCAGCCCTTAAAGAGTTGGCCGTTCAAGCGCTTCAAATAAAAAGCGTGATCGAACCAGAATCTGTTGAAGTAAATGGATAAGAAAAATATTAATATTACGGTTTTCGGTGCAGGTATATCAGGGCTTGCAACGGCTTTCTGGTTGAACGAGCAGGGATTCGAAATAACGGTTCTTGAGTCAAAAAAAGAGCCGGGCGGGTCAATGGTTACCCGGCATGAAGATGGGTTTCTGATTGACTATGGACCCAATAGCGGATTGGAAACGACCCCATTGATCGGACAGATCGTTGAACGTGTAGGACTTAAAGGTGAAATGATTTATGCTTTGGAGAAAGCGAACAAAAGATATATTTTAAGGAATAATCAGCTTCATGCCCTACCGACCCATCCGGTTGCTTTTATAAAAACCAAACTGTTTTCACCAAAAGCCAAGTTGCGTCTTTTGGCTGAACCGTTTTCAAGAAAATCTTATGAAGGATATTACCAAAGCATTTCTGAATTTGTAAAAAGACGACTGGGACAGGAATTTCTTGATTATGCAGTAAATCCTTTCGTTGCCGGAATATTTGCAGGAAATCCCGACAATCTAAGCGTTAAATCCGCCTTGCCCAAGTTATATCGATTGGAAGAAGTATATGGCGGTTTGTTCAAAGGATTTGTTTTAGGCGCCAAAGAAAGGAAAAAACGGGCAGAGCAATCCAAACAAAGCGCAAGGATGTTTTCATTTATAAAAGGGATGCAAAGTTTTCCCGCAGCCATTGCCGCCAAATTAAGCGGTAAAGTCAGATACAATTGCAAGGTTGAAAGCGTCGTAAAATCAGGCCCTAAGTTTAAAGTATTCTACAGTCAAGGGGATACAACAGAAGAAATTGTTACGGATATTGTACTGTCTACGGTTCCGGCATATCATGCCGCGTCTATTTTTAAAGGTTGGGGGAATCAATTGGTCAACCATTTGAGCACCATTTATTATCCTCCTGTATGCGTACTGTATTTAGGATTCCGGAAAGAGGTGGTCGGTCAGATTCTCGACGGATTTGGATTTTTGATTCCAGAAAAAGAAAATAAAACTTTTTTGGGCGCCATATGGAATTCAGCAATATTCTCTTACCGGGCGAAGGACGATATGACAGCGTTTACACTATTTGTCGGAGGCGCTCGATCCCCGGAACTGCTTGATAATCGGAATAATGAGCATATCAATCGTGTCATCAAAGAGTTCAAGGAAATAATGAACATTGATGAAGACCCCGTTATTATTAAGGAAAAAATGTGGCCGAAAGCCATCCCCCAGTACAGTCTCGGATATATTGAACATGAAAGATACTTTGAAGAGTTTGAGTCAAATAACCCCGGTATTTTTTTAAGCGGTAATTACCGGGGAGGAATTTCCGTGGGGGATTGTGTAAAAAATTCGGAATTGATATGCAAACGAATTTGTGAATACATCAACCGAACCGCCATTGGATAAGACCATTGGAGACAGCTTCCGGTTCATTCAAAGTTCAATTGAAAATATTGGTGTCTTCAAGAATCAATGATCAAAAAGATGGAGGTATCTTCTGAACAATTCAAATATAATATGGAAATTTTTTACATCTGTTAAGCTTTCGGTGGTTCTTCTGCTGTCTCTCGCCGCCACTTCGATTATTGGAACGATCATTCCGCAGAATGAAAGCCCGGCGGCCTACTTTCAGGCATACGGTGATTTTCTTTACAGATTATTTAATGTTTTTGACTTGTTCGATATGTATCATGCCTGGTGGTTTCAGCTGCTGATTATTTTGCTGACCATAAATATCTTGGTATGTTCAATAGATCGGTTTCCCACCACATGGAAGATTGTTTTTATCAAAAAAGCACCCTTTATACTTTCGAAATTCAGGAACCAGGCTGACAATGAATATTTTGACGACAGCCGTTCGTCTGAACAGTTGAAAGATATCTATGAATCATTTGTATCCAAAGGCTTTGGATATATCAGGACCGAACAGACGGACGAGGGATATTGTATTTTCGCTGAGAAATGGCGTTGGGCCCGTCTGGGTGTTTACGGTGTCCATCTGAGCATAGTTTTATTGTTACTGGGGGCACTCATCGGATCTTTTTTCGGCTTTGACGGATATGTCAACATCCCGGAAGGGGAGGTGGCAAACAGCATCAGAATGCGTAACCCCGGGCAGAACATATCTCTGGATTTTGGGATTTTGTGCGAGGATTTTAACGTCAGTTTTTATGATTCAGGAACACCCAAAGAATTTCGTTCCAGGTTAACCATCATTGAGAATGGCAAGCCGGTATTTACAAAAGATATTATTGTCAACGATCCCCTTCGTTACAGGGGGCTCAACATATTTCAATCGAGTTATGGTCCGCTTCCTCCAAAGGAGGTTACGCTGAATTTTACAAGCAGAAAAACCGGGAAAGTATATAAAAAAAAGGCGTTGGCCGGTCAGCAGATTGATATTCCGGAAACCGGGGGGAAGTTCGTTCTCAAAGATTATGCCAATTCCTACAAATTCGGAGGCCAACCCATAGGAGAAGCCTTTCTCGGGACCCTTACCCATAATAATGGATCATCCGTTGATATCGTTCTTTCCGTGCGTTTTCCTGATTTTAACCGGATGCAAAAAGGGGATATGGTGGTTTCCGTGTCAGACTACACTCAACGTTATTATACCGGTCTTCAGGTTACAAAAGATCCCGGTGTTTGGATCGTTTATTCCGGATTTATTTTTTTAATTATCGGGTGTTACATAACGTTTTTCATGTCGCATCAACGACTTTGCATCGATATCGTCAATAAAGGGCAAACGTGCAGAGTCATGGTGTCAGGTACCGCCAATAAGAACAAACTCGGCATGCAGAACAAGATAAAAAGGATTTCTGAAAAACTGATCGATTTGAAAACTAACACATAGAGGTTAGATCCTGATTGAACAAAAGACGGGAATCCGAATAAGAGAGGAAAGATAATGAACAGTTCATTCTTGCTATCCATCACAACGTTTATATATGGTTTGGCGGCTTTTTTATATATCGCCTTTTGGGTTTTCAAAAAACCATTACCGGGCCGGCTGGCAACTTGGACGGCCTTTTTGGGGGTTATCGGCAATACGATGGGTATCATCATGCGATGGGTGGAATCTTACCGTCTTGGTATTGGTCACGCCCCACTGTCAAACCTCTATGAGTCCCTAATCTTTTTTTCATGGACCATTGCCGTTGTTTATCTGGTTATTGAGAAAAAATACGGAAACCGTATTATCGGTGCATTTACGACGCCGCTGGCTTTTTTGGCAATGGCGTATGCCTCCATGTCCCCAAATATCAGTGATCGAATACAACCGCTGCTTCCGGCATTGAAAAGCAATTGGCTGATTGCCCATGTAATGACGTGTTTTATCGGATACGCCGCCTTTGCCGTTGCTTTTGGCATCAGCTGTATGTATCTTTTCAAGCAAAGGGATACCGAGGGCAAAAGCAAATTACTTACACACTTTCCGAATACCAACATTTTGGAAGAACTGAACCATCAACTGGTAATGTTCGGGTTTCTATTTTTAACCACCGGCATTATCACCGGAGCGGTCTGGGCCAATTCAGCCTGGGGTCGCTACTGGGGTTGGGATCCCAAGGAAACCTGGTCACTCATTACCTGGTTCATTTATGCGACATTGCTGCATGCCCGGATGATGAGAGGCTGGGGTGGCAAACGCATTGCCTATCTTTCCATCGCTGGATTTTTTGCGGTACTCTTTACATATTTCGGAGTAAATTATCTGCCTGGTTTACATAGCTATGGGGCGTCATGATGGATGAGGTCATCGGTATCAAACATCTCGAATTATAGATGAAGGAAACCAGCAGGTAAAAAATAAACAATTCAATTTATATAAGTTATAGAATCTAAAGGGTCGATAACGGAAGTTGTTGAAATGATAATGAACCTTAATTTGAACGCTTTTTTCAGAGAATATGGGACGTTTGAGCGTGATGTAAGATGTTTCTCGGATGATCTTTTTAACAGGATCTGTTCCTCATGCATAACTCCTTGCTGTAAAGCGGAAATATGCTATGAATCCATAGAAAGCCCGTTTCTTTCATCCCTTCGTAAAATCTTTCCACCCCTTGTATCATTCAGTGAAACAAACGGATGGCTCACCGAATCGGGTTGCGTGTTGCAGGCGGGTCGACCTCCTGTCTGCCATGAATTTTTATGCAACACCATTATGGATGAACTACCCACATCTCTTCACAAGAGCGTCATCATGGTGTTGTCACAACTTATGACACATATCGGGAAAAACGCCCTCGGAAGACGACATCTGGTGGAGATAATGAGCGAGGATAGGCTTCAAAAAATGAATCTTTCCCGAATACGAAACCGCCTTACGGATGCAAGGCTGTCATTTAAGGAGATTCAAGGATTTTTTTCAGGTTGCCGACTGAATTCAAAATCATTCATTCAGTTTAAAAAGATTCGACCTATATTAACTGGCAGTTAGATCAAATATAATAATGTATTAGATTAAATTTTGCATGTGCCAAAATAACGGACTTGACATTTGTTTAATTGTCACTTTTCCGAGGAATCATGATCGTGTAATTTGATTTTCCATTTTCGAACACACGCCTGATAAAAACGAATAATTTTTTGGTTTTCCATCGGAGTTCCGGCCGGAGCAGATAGGCCATTAACAGAATACAAACTAGAATCTGGAGCATGAAAAACCAGGGATGGTGCGAATCCGTCCAAAAGTCCCGGATGACGGTTTCCTCTTTGGCACTGCCCACTGAAACTGTCGGAGACGGAAGGGCAATATCCTTTGTGCCGGAAACCCTCTCCTTGACCTGGGGAATCATGAGCTTTTGTGAAAATCTCAAATCATTAAAGTCTGTTTGGGGATTATATTTTTTGACCAACCAAACTGGCATTTCAAAGGTATCATTGCACAACGTCCAGATGTTGTCGCCTTTTTTGACCTGGTAAATCTGGACCGTCTCAATTTCGTAAAAGCTGAAAAAATCCTCCTGGATCTTTTTGTGATATTCGAATCGTATTTCTTCAAACTGCGCTTTTGAGATCTTATCCAGGGGAATCTTCACTTTCTGTTGCAACCGTAGGGTACTGCCATAGGGAAGATGATTTAAATTCCGAATGATTCTTGTCGGAATTTCAAGCCATTCTGCAATATGTCCCAGTGTTTCTTCGATTTCAACCCGAATGATTCCCATGGGCTTGCCCCTGTGTTCAATCACACGATCAACCTGTAAATCACCGCCCACCATCGCCGGGTCAATCGACAGATCAGAAGCCGAAATCATGTCCTCATAAATGGAAGATGGTTCTCCGGGCCTGATTCCGATGACTTGTGTGGTTTGTCCATGGATTTCAGAGGCCGGATGTTGCAGTGTTTCGGATGGTTTGTTTTTTTCATTTTCGCGATAAACAAGCTTTGGTTCATCAGGCGTTTCGTCGGGAAAGGGTAACCTTAGATTCTGACCGACATAAATGCTTCCCTTGGAATTAAGTTTGTTGGCGGCTATCAGATCCGAGACTTTGATTCCGTGTGTTTTAGCAATCTTTGTGATGTTGTCTCCCGTTTTTACACGATAAATGCGACTCGATTTCTGATGATGTTTGTACATGTTCCAGGGCAATTCCATGGAAGAATCCATTCGATTTTGCGTTGGATCCGGCGGCAGTCGCAATGAATATCCTTTGGGTACATACTTTTGTCCTCTAAAAACTGGCGGCCGCAAAGAGGGATTGAGCTTGCGAAGGGTAGACATGTCCACGCCAAAATATCGGCTCAGGTCTTTAATGGACGCATAACCGGCCAGTACGATGTTTCGGGTTTCGACAGGTGAATCGAGTGTTATTTTGCCAAAGTATTGTTCATAATTGGTTGCAACTTCCCGTGCGGCCAAAAATTCCGAGTAAAAATTCCGAGAAGCAAATCGAAAAATTTTACTTTTGTAGTGGTTAAATATCTCTTCATAACCGCCTTTGGTCCATTTTGCACTTAACATTCCAGAAATTCCGTGATTGTAGGATGTAATTGCCAGGGGCCAGCTTTTAAATTTTTCATACGAGTGCTTCAGCAACTGGGCTGCTGCATCGGATGATCGAATGGGATCCCATCGTTCATCCAGGGAATAACCCACCGTCATGTAACGCTTGCCGGCTTCACGGACAAATTGCCAAATACCGGCGGCTCCAAATTTGCTATAAGCTGTTGGATTAAAGGATGATTCTACATGGGGAAGATAGACGAGATCTTCCGGCAAGCCATATGAACGAAAAATTTTCTTGATGTCTTCAAGCCAGGCTCCGGACCGAACGATCCCTTCTCGAAATCGATCTTTTTGGCCAATCTGGCAGCGAATTTTGTAGATTGCCCTTCGAAAATTGGCGCGATTTCCTTTTTCACCGAACAAGGAAGCAATGCGCTTGGCTTCATTGTCTGATACATCAGGATTTTGAGCTAATTTTTTTAAAATCATTTTATACTTACGTTTTGCAGCATTGATCCGCTTGTCATTGATTTTTCTTGCACCGTACCGATCCGGATCGATAAGATCGATGACCTCATAGACCACATTCAAGTTTTCGCTGTCATGGAGAACGCCCTGTTCTGTTGAGTACTCGGAGTAAATCTTGGTCCAGAATTTTACATTCGGTTCTATGCTGGGATAAACAGGAAAGGAGCTGTCGTTACCAGAAAGGGCCGCAGGAAAAATGAAGTTGCTCAAAAAGAATAGAAATGACAAGCAGATTTTCAGATGCATTGTTTTCATTACCAGCGATCTCCATTTTATCTGTGATTCAAAAAGCTGTTCCACATAAGCGGGTCAAATAGTGCAATAATCATGCGAGATGCGGCGTTTTTATTTCTGAGAATTAAAGAAATGTATAAATTTCAATAGGTTAATCTTTTTGAAAAAAATAAAGGCCATGAGTGGGGTGACAATAATTGGCAATGACGTGGTCATTATTGGGCAGGTTCCACCCGGTCTTGGAAGCGTATTGGCTTCCAAAACCGGGGAGTTTTAATTTGAAACTATCTGGACAGACGATCCCAAAACGCTTTGCCCTGGTCCAGATCCATGCCTCCTCCATGTCCTGAAGCGTCTTTGGGTGCTTGAAAGCCCCTTAGCCGCGCAATTCGATCGTTTAAAGGCGGATGGGTTGAAAACAGACTCATCAATTTTTGGCCGGAAAGGGGATTGACGATGAACATGTGTGCCGTGGATGGATTGGCATTCATGGGACGTTTGTTGGAGTAGGCCCCCAATTTTTCCAGTGCCCTTGCCAAGCCCTCGTTATTACGGGCAAAGCGTGCTCCAGAAGCATCCGCCATGTATTCCCGTGATCGGGATATGGCGGTTTGTATGAGAACGGCCGCTACGGGAGCAAGGATGGACATAATGATCAGCCCGAAACCGCCTAATCCCTCATTATCATCGCTTCCACCACCAAAAATAGCTGACCATCGGGCAATGCTTGCCAACATCATGATGGCACCGGCCATGGTTGCGGCAATTGAACCGATGAGGATATCCCGGTTTTTGACATGGGCAAGCTCATGTGCCAGAACACCGGCAAGCTCTTCACGGTTCATGATGTTGAGCAAACCTTCTGTGACCGCAACAACGGCATTTTCCGGGTTTCTGCCGGTTGCAAATGCATTGGGAGATTCTTGGGGAATGATATACGCTCTGGGAGTGGGAAGACCGGCCCTACCGGCAAGCTCCTGGACAAGACCATAAAGTTCCGGTGCCTGGCCTGGCGTTGCCTCTCGGGCATTGTACATTCGAAGAACGATTTTGTCAGAATACCAGTAGCTGAAAAGGTTCATGCCTGCTGCAAAGAGAAACGCAATAATCAATCCCTGACGTCCTCCCAGCAAATTTCCGATAAACATGAAAAATACTGTCATCACTGTCAGTAAAACCGTTGTTCTAATCTGATTTCCCATAGGATAACCTCACTTTGTGTTCAGATCTGTTTTGATAATGGATTATGAATGCTTTTATAACAATGAAAAATAAACCTATATTAATTGATTAAGTAGTTGAATGTAACAATCTGATAAAAAATAATATAATTTTAGTAAAAAAACACCCTCTTTAACATGCAATAGGTTCTATTTTTACAAATCAAACAAATATAATTCTGTTTTTCAAAAATTCAAGAAGGTAGTGTGAAATCTTAATTCTAAAAATATAGGCTATACCAGCCCCTTTTCACTCAGCGGTTTATTTTCAAGTATCCGATCGGCGCCAAAACACGAAAGATCGAGTTTCGGCGGCAAATTCAAAATCAATTCTGACAGATAGCGGCCCACTGCA
>Ga0209536_100010140_pt1 | contig 13928 bp, 5 predicted proteins | sample DeeMarSeWOR28_12_FD_187461 | JGI IMG/M metagenome (GOLD analysis project Ga0209536, IMG submission 187461) | Marine sediment microbial communities from White Oak River estuary, North Carolina - WOR-2-8_12 (SPAdes) (version 2) | ecosystem: Environmental > Aquatic > Marine > Intertidal zone >...
AGGAAAGTAGATTAAAATACTGAAGCATAAGAAGAAAAACTAAGAACATAATTCAACTGAGAACATAACCATGATCGGAAAAACACTCGCACATTACGAAATCAACTCACAATTGGGCAAAGGCGGCATGGGCGAAGTTTACCAGGCCAAAGACACGAAACTTGGAAGGGATGTGGCAATAAAAGTCCTGCCAGAGGAATTTGCCAAGGATGCCGACCGTGTAGCCCGTTTCCAGCGTGAAGCCAAGCTGCTTGCCTCGCTGAATCATCCAAACATAGCCGCCATTCATGGTCTGGAGGAATCAGACGGTACTCATTTCCTTGTCATGGAGCTTATTGAAGGCGATACTCTTGCGGATCGGATAAAAACTAGTGTCATTCCCGTTGAAGAATCTTTAAAACTTGCCCTACAGATTACCGAAGCCCTTGAAGCAGCTCATGAGAAGGGTGTCATCCATAGAGATTTAAAGCCAGCAAACATCAAAGTCACTCCAGACGGTAAAGTGAAGGTGCTGGACTTCGGGCTGGCGAAGGCGTTAGCGAGGGATCAGGTAGAAGTGAACCTGTCCCAATCTCCTACTCTGAGTGAAGCTGCTACCTTGCAGGGAGTCATTCTCGGCACAGCGGCATATATGTCGCCAGAACAAGCTCGTGGGAAGGCCGTAGACAAGCGGACCGATATCTGGGCATTCGGCTGCGTCCTCTATGAAATGTTGACGGGCAAAGCCGTTTTCCAAGGTGAAGATGTTACCGAGATTCTTGCGGCAGTTGTGAAAAGCGGAGTGAATCTGAATCTCCTTCCGGCAAATATCCATCCCAGAATCCGGGAAGTAATCAGCCGCTGCTTACGAAAGGAATTGAAGAATCGCTACCGCGATATTGGCGATGCACAGTTCGAGGTTAAGCAAGTTCTAGCTGATCCCAGCGGAATTTTCGTGCAACCTGTCACCGCGGCAAAGCCCCGAAGGAAGCTGCGAGTGGTGATTCCGTGGATTGCTGCATCAATTGCCATTGTGGCAATCATTGTAGGATTTGCAGTCTGGAATTTGAGGCTGACTGAACCACGTCAGGTCATACGCTTTGATTACGAACTGCCAGAGGATCAGCAGTTAAGCAATAGGTTAAGTTCAAATCTTGGCATTTCAGCTGATGGCAAACAAATGGTTTATTGCACACCCGAAGGGCTTTACCTGCGCTCGGTGGATGAATTGAATGCCAAAATCATTCCCGGATCTGATAGAAGTCCAAGCTATCCATTTTTTTCACCCGATGGCAAATTAATTGCATACGTTTCAGAGAGTGATGGGAAGTTAAAAAGAATTGCTATCAAGGGTGGTACTCCCTTTGATTTATGTGAAGTGGATACCTTTGCCGGAGGTAGTTGGAATGAGGAAGGCTTTATTGTTTTTGGAAAAATAGCAGGGGGCCTGATGAGAGTTTCTTCAAACGGAGGAACTCCGGTCACTATTGTTGAGCAAAAGTTTGGACCTATATTTAATCCTCAAGTTTTACCGAATGGTAAGGCCGTGCTATATACCGCTGGTCAGGGCCAAGCACGAATTATGGCAAAGCCGCTCAACTCGGAAGAACCAATAGAATTATTTCCTGGTCAGTTCATTCGATATTTGCCAAGTGGACACATGGTTTATAGGGATTACGAAAACAACCTCTGCGCCGTTTGGTTTGATTCAGACAGACTTAAAGCCGTCGGCGACCATATCTCCATGGTCCCGGATGTAGATGATGCAGCTATTTCCGACTCGGGAACGCTTATCTATACGTCGCAAACATCGCAGGAAGAGAGTGTCAAATATACTCTGGTATGGGTTGATAAAGAGGGCAAGGAAGAACCGCTTGAAGCCGAATCCAAAGAGTATAATTCTCCAAAAATTTCTCCTGATGGAAAGCTGGTGGCTCTTTTAATTGGGCCAATGGGTAGACAAGATATATGGATTTGGAATATTGAGCGTAAGACCCTGAGTAAGCTAACTTTCGATGAGACGAATGAAGTGCAGCCTATTTGGACCACTGATAGCAAGCGGATAATCTATTATTCAGACCATGAAGCTGAAACTCAAGGTGGGATCTACTGGCGGGCAGCCGATGGTACGGGAAAAGTGGAGGAACTTATTTCTGCATCAGATAGGCGCTTAATGCCATGGTCAATGCCAAGAGATGGGAAAATTTTGCTTATTCAGGAATTGGTCTCGTGGACGAATGCCGATATAGGCATGATGCCAATGGAAGGGGATCGCGAACTAACGACGCTGCTTCAAAAAGAATATTCAGAGGCTCAACCGACGATTTCACCTGATGGTCGATTGATGGCATATCTCTCCAGTGAAACAGAAGGAGAGGTGATGAAAGAAGAGGTCTATGTTCGCTCTTTTCCTGATATAGAAGAGAGTAGAGAACAGGTGTCCACAGGTGGAGGAAACTGTCCGCTATGGTCACCAGATGGAAAAGAGTTGTTTTATCTCAGTAGCGATAATTATGTAATGGCCGTTTCTGTTAAAACAGAACCAACTCTCAGTCTTGGGGCACCTAAGCGCCTTTTTAAGAATACAAATCTTGGCCTGGATTTTGGGGCAGGTTGTACATGGGACATCCACCCTGATGGCAAGCGGTTTTTAATGATAGCGCCACCTGAGGGAGCGGATGGAGCAGCTGCAGTAACTGGCCCACGCAAAATCACCTTTGTTTTTAACTGGGATGAAGAACTGAAGAAACTAGCATCTGTGGATTAATTACAGGAATCCATGGCAGTATTTTGAGAAGCAACATTCGCCAGTGGACGAAAAACAGCCTAAACTTCCATTTGAAAATCACAGCAGGTTAGCGATTGCCCAGTGGATTTCAAATGTCCGCTTTCCCACAATCCAGGCAAGTGAAAAAGTTCAATACTTAAAGGGACTTACAAAATCGGATGAAAATCACATTTTCGTATATTTCCCGACTCAAGCGTGGAATCCAAGACTAAATTACGCCTAGTAAGAATCTTCCTTTTTCCCTTCCGACATCGATCTTAGCCAAATATAATTAGTATAGATTTTCCAAAAGAATGTCTATTTTGCCCGGAGGATGTCCCATGATTGGGGAAAGACTCGGTCCCTATGAAATCCTGGCCTTCATAGGCGCCGGGGGAATGAGTGAGGTATGGAAAGCGCAGGACACCCGCCTGGGCCGCATTGTGGCCATCAAGAAGGTCAAGGAGCAGCACTCAGAACGCTTCAAGCGGGAAGCCCGGTCTATTGCGGCGCTGAATCACTCGAACATCTGCCAGATTTTCGACATAGGGAATGACTACCTGGTTCTGGAGTATGTTGAAGGCAAGCCCCTCTCAAACCCCCTGCCGGAGAAGGAGGCCGTAAGGCTGGCCATTCAGATCGCCACAGCTCTTGAGGAAGCCCACCAGCACGGAATCATTCACCGCGATTTGAAGCCTTCCAATATTATGGTGACGGACAAAGGCTCCGTGAAGCTGCTCGACTTTGGCCTGGCAAAGCTTTACGAGCAGGACCAGTCCACCTCCAACCTGCCAACAGCGGACTACCCTGCAACACAGGCAGGAGCAATCCTCGGGACTGTAGCTTACATGTCACCTGAACAGGCACAAGGCCAACCTGCTGATGCGCGATCGGACATATTCTCCTTCGGGTTAGTGCTGTATGAGATGCTGAGCGGGCGGATGGCGTTTTATGGAGACAGCAACTATGCTGTGATGGATGCCATAGTGAAGAAAAAACCGTCGCCTCTACAGGCTTCTCCTGCGATTGAAAAGATCGTGAAACGGTGCCTGGAGAAGAATCCCTCCGCACGTTACCAGTCGATGGCTGAGGTCAAAGCAGCACTGGAGAAGGATATTAAACCGAGGATGAAGGCAAATTCCGAAGAAACTCAACCCTCGATTGCCGTGCTTCCCTTTGTCAATATGAGCGGAGACAAGGAGCAGGAATACTTCAGTGACGGGCTGGCGGAAGAGATTATTAACACATTGACGAAGATACCGGGATTAAAGGTTATCGCAAGAACCTCCTCCTTCTCATTTCGAGCACAAGATGTGGACATTGGTCAGATTAGAGACAGGCTTAAGGTTCAGAACATACTAGAAGGAAGCGTTCCAACTTACGGGGCATCTGGGATTTTTATAAAAAGCAGCGATATATTTGCTCACGGACTCAATGAACGTGTGTCGGTTGCTTCATTCTTCGATGCCTTGGAATTTTTGCATATCCTATTAAAGGAATTGGCTGACTAAATTTTGATTTGTTCACGAAGCGTTGTGTCCTAGTGCCCGAGAAACAGCCTATCCTTCCATTAGAACTATATTACCTAAATGTATCCAATTTTCGCTAACGGGAAACACCTAAAAGTAAGTGGGGCTTCAATCGGTATAAAATCTAACATAACATCTGGACCAGTTTTAATGGAGTAGGTCAAACTTTACATCCACCCCTACCTGCGCCATACTCAGCGCGAGACCTGAAAAACCAACAGACATCTGGTTCCAATGGATATGGACCATGAGATCAAATTCTAACGACCTTTTCTGCCATGATCTAGTCACAGAACCCCGAGCGGGAATCGGAACAATTCTTGTAACCGGAGCAACCGGTTATATTGGGGGACGGCTGGTTCCTGAATTGATTGCTAGGGGATACAAAGTCAGGATTATGGTTCGAGATAACCTCCCGGAATACCAAGTTCGATGGCCTGGTGTGGAAATTGCAGTTGCGGATGCATTAAACATGAACAGCCTTGGAAAAGCCCTGGACGGGATTCACACGGCTTATTACCTGATTCATTCCATGATTCTGAACATGAGTCAGCTTGAAGCGACGGATATTCAGGCAGCAATCAACTTCAGAAGAGTTGCGGAAGCAAAAAAGCTTAAGGGGATTATTTACTTGGGAGGATTGGGAGACGTCCAGACACCACTGTCAGTGCATCTCAGGAGCAGAATTAACGTAGCGCAACAACTCAAGAAAGGGACGGTCCCGATCACAATTTTCCGTGCGGCCATAATTATCGGATCAGGAAGCGCCTCCTATGAAATTATCAAAAATCTGGTTCAAAATTGCTTTATTTTTCCTGCGCCATCCTGGGCAAATACCAAGTGCCAGCCGATTGCCGTACGGGATGTGGTTAAATACCTGATAGGAGTGTTGGAAGTGCCCGAAGCAATGGGCGGAATGTACGACATCGGCGGGAAGGATATCCTCACCTATAAGGATATGCTGAAGATCATGGGTGATATACTCGGCAAAAAGAGGCTTTTCATTCCTGTACCGATTAAAAACATAAAAATTTATTCTTACTTTGCAAGTCTGTTAACGCCTGTCCCCATGGAGATCTGTCGATGCCTTTTGGAAGGTACGCATAACAAAGTTATTTGCCAAAATGATAAGATCAAGAAATTCATACCGATTGAGACAAAAGGCTATAAAGAGGCAATACTCAGAGCTTTGTCTCGTGAGGAGCAGGACAGGGTTTATACAAGGTGGTCTGATGCCTACCCCCCAGCCCACCAACTTGCAATAAAGCTTCACGAGCTTAAAGGGAAATCTCTATATACAAGCGACTATTCTCTCCTAACCGATAAAAGTGCCGCTTCTCTCTTTTACTCTATTTGCAGGATTGGAGGAAAGGAAGGGTGGTTCCACAGTAATTGGATGTGGCGATTACGGGGAGTTCTAGACCAGATACTGATGAGAGGAAGAACCTCTCACGGGGGAAAAAGAACTTCAAACCTTGGAATCAATGATGTCATCGACTTCTGGCGTGTTGAAGACTATATAATCAATAATAGGCTTCTCCTTCGTGCGGAGATGAAGTTACCAGGCAGAGCATGGCTGGATTTTAGAATTTATAAAGAAGGCGACAGGAACCGACTGACAGTAAAAGCGTATTATCAATCCAAGAGTCTGTTCGGAAAACTTTACTGGTATGTGTTTCTTCCTTTCCATGTTTTAATTTTTCGGGATCTCATTCGGGAGATAGAAAGAAAAAGCGTAGAGTGGTCTTCTCCTCAAAATTGGCTCAAAATGAATGAGAGAAACCCGGCAAATTAATATTAAAAGGGATTTACAAAATCGATTCAAAATCACAATTTCGCAGATTTCCCGTCTCAAGCCTGGGATTCAGGGCAAAATTCGCTCCGGGACGATCCTTCTTTTGGTGTTCCCGTAATTATTTCATTACATAGAGAAGTGACAAAATCATTTCAATTCTTCATTAATAAATGAAGGGAAGAATTATGCCCAAAATCCTGGGTCGACGACCGAAGCAAATACTTATATTAGGTCAACCACTTCCGGTTGTGATAGATTGCGTACCACATATAATATTGCCAACGATGACAAAAAATAAATTTCAGACGACCTCCTGGAGCCTTGTTCGTGCTGCAGCCGGCGCCCCTACAACCTCTTCAAAAGAAGCGTTGGCTGAACTGTGCCAAAAATATTGGCTTCCAGTCTACTCATTTATCCGGAGGAATGGATATGACCGGGAAAAATCACAGGATTTAACTCAGGGGTTTTTTGCTCTTTTGATAGAAAAGCAGTATCTCCTGGACACAGATCGTAAGCGTGGGAAATTTCGTTCTTTTCTACTGACAGCAGTGAAACATTTTCTCGTTAACGAATGGGACCGGGAGAATGCGCTGAAGCGCGGCGGAGGGAAAGTGATGATTTCTATGGACATTGCAACAGCAGAGAAGAGGAACAAATCAACCGCCATGGAAGCAGAAACGCCGGAAAGCCTTTTCGAACGCCGCTGGGTGTATTCATTACTTGAAATCGTAATGACAAAACTGCAGGCCGAATTCGCAGATGCAGGAAAGGCTGATGAATTTAAACGGCTATCGCCTTTTCTGATCGAGGATTCCAAGACAGGCCGTTATAAATCTCTGGCGGAAGAAATGAAAACTTCTGAGGGAGCTCTGAGAATGTCGGTTCACCGGATACGTCGAAGGTATCTTCAAATATTACGAACGGAGATAGCTGATACCGTAGCCAAGCCTGAAGATATCGACGAAGAACTTCGATACCTTTATACCATTCTGAGTTCATAGGGGGATGGGACATGAGTGATGCGAAAAGATGCAAACGATGTGGAGGTCCACTCCTCTCACAACCCAGTGTAGTAGGCGAGCATTGCCCACGCTGCATGGTCAAATTTGGTTTGCAGTCCACTATTGATCTCGGAGAACCGGATGTCTCTGTGTCAGACGAAGGGAACTGGAGTACAGGCTTACACCCTAGAACGATCGGCCGGTATAAAATTCTGCGGGTGATTGGTGAAGGCGGTATGGGTATAGTCTACGAGGCCGAACAGGAACAACCACAACGTAAAGTAGCCCTTAAAATTATCAAACCCGGGCTGAGTGATTCTGAAGTACTTCGACGTTTCGAACAGGAGGCACTAGCACTTGGGAGATTGCAGCATCCAGGAATTGCTCAAATTTACGAGGCCGGCACAGCAGATACCGGTCTTGGGTTGCAACCTTATTTCGCAATGGAATTAATCCAGGGCCGTATGTTGCTGGATTATGTCCGGGAGCAAAAGCCCAAAATCCCGGAGAGGCTTGAATTGGTCGCAAAGATTGCCGATGCTGTGCATCATGCGCATCAGCGCGGACTTATCCACCGCGATCTAAAACCTAACAACATAATAGTGGATGAAAGTAGTCAACCAAAGGTACTTGATTTTGGGGTTACCCGAATCATTGACAGTGAAATTCAAGCAACGCTTCAAACCAATATGGGTCAAATTGTGGGAACGCTTTCCTATATGAGCCCCGAACAGGTTATGGGTGATCCGCTTGAGATTGATATTCGTTCTGATGTTTATGCCCTGGGGATCATTCTCTATGAAGTTCTGACAGACCATCTTCCCTACAACACTAACGTAAAACTTCATAAAGCCATTCGAGTTATTCAAGAAGAAGAACCTATGCACTTGGGTACACTGAATAGGCTCTATAAGGGAGACATAGATACAATCTCCATAAAGGCTTTAGAAAAGGATAAAGAAAGGCGTTATACATCGGCAGCGGAATTTGCATCCGATATAAGGCGTTTTTTGAAAAATGAGCCAATTATCGCGAAGCCGCAAAGTGCAAAATATTATATACAGAAGTTTGCAAAGCGGCACAGAGCGTTGGTACTTGGTATAGCAGCTGTTTTTGTAGTCTTGATTGCTGGAATAGTTGTCAGCAACTGGCAAGCTACGCGTGCTCGTCGTGCCGAACAATCAGCAGTCCTGGAGCGGGATCGAGCCCGCCAGGCGGAGATAAAGGCTGGCATTGAAAGAGATCGTGCAACAGCGGCAGAAGAATATGCAAATGTACAACGTGATTCAGCTTTGGTCGCAGAACAGCAAGCTAAAAGTGAAAGAAACAGGGCTGTCGCAGCCGAAAAACAAGCTCAAAAAGACCGCGACAGGCTTATTTGGAGATCTCTTGTGCGCGAGTCCATCCGTATTTCTTCCAGCCGGTCAGATGACGATCTGGCTGCCCTTTTGGCCCGCCAGGCAATGCTTTTTCACATGCGCAGTACCCCTGATGAACCTCGATATTTGGTGGAAGACGCACTGCAAAAAGCGATACGCCCTGACAGGTGGAGCCATGTACTTCTCAAGGGTGGTACTCAAAGATTCACTTCCGTTGTGTTTTCACCAAACGGCACACACTTGGCTGCCAGCGGCGACTTTAACAGCGTTGTGCGTGTCTGGGATTTCAGCAAGCCTTTGGCCAGTGCCAGGTTAATTCCAGTACAAGGCTCAAGAACTATTGCATTTTCGCCGGACGGCAGGCACCTGGCTACTTGCGGCGATGCTGTGCGTATCTGGGATATGGATAATGTCGATACAAACCCTTTACTCCTCAAAGGAACCCCGCGATCTGTTCACTCTGTCGCATTTTCGCCAAGCGGCAAGTATTTAGCCGCTGCCGGCTCGGATAAAACTATACGTGTGTGGAATCTGAGCAAGCCTGACGCAGCGATTCTTTTATTCGATGGTCCTGGCAATTCACTTTCTTACGTGGCATTTTCGGCTGATGGGAAACGATTGGCGTCCGGTGACATGGACGGATACGTCCGCTTATGGGATATTGACAACCCCGAAGCTTCCCCATTGTTGTTAACCACCGATTGGAAGATGACAGGCAGCATTGGTTCGGGATCGCCTGCTGTTGCATTTTCACCTGATGGAGAATACTTAGCTGCTGGTTGCGGAAATAATATCGTGCGTTTGTGGAAGGTATCAGACCTCTCAAATCCTTGGATGGATCTCAATAACCCAGATGCTAGTGGGGACATTGTATTCTCTGCGGATAGCAGATACCTGGCTTTGGCCTGCGGTAATGTGCGCATCTGGGATCTTGACAATCCCAAGACTGATCCTCTGATATTAGAGGGCTACGCGCGTTCTGTCTCCTTTAGCCCAGATGGAAGGAACCTAGCCACGGATGGTAGTGATAATTCCGTTCGGGTGTGGGAACTATCGAAACATGACGTACCGTTGATTCTATCCCCATCGACATTCGGACCGGTAGAAACCAATCTTAATCTTCGCCTCCACAAATACGCTGATTCATCCCTTAAGTTTTCACCCGACTCGGCACGGTTGGCTTCCGGGGGCAGCGATCCTAATGTCCGTGTTTGGGACCTAAGTAATCCCAATAGCCCACCACTCGTACTACAGGGCAAAGAAGGCCGAGTCTTATCTGTATCGTTTTCACCCGATGGAAAGCGTCTGGCTTCAGGAGGAACTGACACTATTGTACGTGTATGGGATGTTCAAAATCCGAAAAAGCAGCCCTTACGACTACAGGGTCATTTGGGTGCTGTCTTAGCAGTTTCGTTTTCACCTGATGGGATACATTTGTTTTCTGCCGGTTCGAATGCAAACGTGCAACTGTGGAATTTGCAAAATCCTCCGGAATCAACTTTGCTCTTCAAAAACCAGGATCGATTAAGGTCTGCTGCATTTTCTCCTGACTTTTCTCTCCTGGCCGCTATAAATCAAATTTCAGATCAGACCGTTCCGGTTATGGACGGAAGCGGAGCAGTTTTGGGCAGAACAGAGAATATTTCAACCAGAACAGTGAAGGTGATCAACCTGCATAATTCTCCATCCCCATCCGTCATCCTCGAAGAAACCCCCAGCAACATTGCGATTATGAGCCTGGTGTTTTCTCCGGATGGTAAGCAACTGGCCTACGCCGGAATCCGACCTGAAGTAAAGATTTGGAATCTGGATAATCTCAAGAGTACACCTCTGTTGCAAGATCAACCAAGATCCCGAATCAGATCAACTCTTGCATTTTCGCCAGACTTATATCGTTTAGCCTATGGTCCTGATGGCGATGATGGAAGCGTATTATTATGGGACTTGAAAGAAACTGCGGAACCACCGATTAGGTTGGAAGGTTCAGATGAATATTCGACCTCTCTGGCGTTTTCGCCTGATGGAACATATTTAGCGTCTCTAAATTCAGAAACCGGTCATGTCCAAGTATGGCGCTTGTGGGCCGGAGCCGCCGCCGACCTGTGTAAGCGAGTTTGGCGCAATCTCACAATGGACGAATGGAATCGGTATGTAGGTGAAAATATCCCATATGAATGCACATGCCCCGAGTTGCCGCCCGGAATAGGAGCCCCGAATTGATTCCTATAACGCCTTTCTATTCTGCAATTAGGGAGACCCAAAATTCATTACATGTCCTGCTAAAAAATTTCAAACTGTAATTGTGATAGGAAATTTCCAGTTCCCTAAATACAGCGTAGCCTTCCATCAGGCTTTTCCGTTAGCAATCCCGGACACCCATTTATCGTAACATTTTCTTGGAACTAATATCTGATTTGAGGTTGGGGGGCGGATTATTAAAGGGTTCGCAGGTTCCAAGTTCGCAGGTTCCAGGTTCAAAAACGTCGAAGGGCGTTGGAAAATAGCCAGGCGCGTGCCTGTCAGGCGAAGCCGAAGGCGAAGACTGAAGTCCCTGGTATAGGTTAGGGATTTAGAGAAGCCCCGGTGAGGGCGACAGGAAATTCATGTTTTCGGTTTTCTGTCGTGCTGGCCGGGGCTTTTTTGTTTCTGCAACGATTGGATGAATACTTATTGCGAACTTGTTGGCATGACCAGCTTCGGATAGGTTGCTGGAACTGTCAACCTAGAAAACGTAGACACCCATTGAAATTATATGTATTCCAAGGGGAATATAACAATGGGTGTCCAGGTTTCTTGTCCTTCAGATTCCGCCTCACGACGGACACCCTTGCAGTCCGGCTAGCAGTTCCCCTGACCGGGCCTGCAGAGGACTTTCACCTCCAAGGTGTGCGCCCTGCCGGGCGCACCAAAAGAAAAGGCAGGACCTGAATTAAATCCTGCCTTTGATGAACAATTAAGCTAGATCTTACTCTGCCTCTACTCCTCCAGCTCTTTTGAGTTTACGGGATTGTTGAATCGAACGCTTGCCCGTCATCTATTGCTGTTGATGTTCGGTTTTGTGGAACAGTTACTCCGACAGATCCTGTGCAATTCTCAAATCCATCACCCGCGATGAAATCCACCCAGTACACTCTTCCATTTCCTTCCCCTGAGCGTTCCGCGCGGATCAAAACCGTATCTGCAGTATTGCCCGGCTGAACCACTGCATCTGGACTTGAATCTCCATCCCCCAGTCCATTTACAGGCTCATCCTGAGTCACTTCTGTAATGATTAGCACTACATCGTTATAAACAGAATCTTCGTCCATTACACCATCGATAGCCACTGATATCATTTTGTGATTGGGTGGCCATAAGTTTTGAGGTGTCGCCACAGCCAAATTACAGCTCGGTGGATCGTTGATATTTGCAAGATGAATTGTCACATAATCCGGAAGTGAAGCTAGAGGATTTATCGGATCATTATCCATGACTATCAAAGCGAAAGTTACATCTTCTCCCCCAGAGGTAACAGCTGGAGCATTGAATGTGGGATTCGAACTCGTAGAGTCACTCAAAACTACAGGAATGCCTCCTGTTTGGGTCCATTGAAAGAAAAGAATATCGCCGCCATCAGAATCAGAACTTCCAGTGCCATCGAGGGCTACCAGGCTTCCCTCATCCTTGGTTTGATCCGGTCCGGCATCAGCCACTGGCTGACTATTTTCGACCACGGTAATTACTACTTCATCAGTTTCACTATATTCTTTACCGTCGTCGACCAACAATTCAAATATTAGCTGATTGCCGATACCCAAAGGTGCAGTGAAGCTTGGATCTACTACCGTGTTATTCGGCTGAAGTGTCACTGATGGCCCGTCTGTTTGTGTCCAAACATATCCCAAAGGTGTATCGCCTTCAGGGTCGTAACTATTGCTGCCATCTAGTGTCGCAATCGCACCCTCTTTGATTGTGTCGTCATCTCCCGCATCGGCTATTGGAGGCATATTTATATTAACAACAGTTATATCAACCGTATCTGGATCGCTCAAAGTGCCACCATCGTCGACTAGAAGCTCAAAGGTTAGTGTCGTATTTAATCCTACGTAAGGTGCAGTGAACGTCGGATGTACCGGATCACTGAAATCCATGGTCACAATGGGGCCAGCAAGTTGGGTCCAATTGTAGATCAACTCAGCTGTGCCCTCGCTGCCTGTGCCGTCCAATATGACCTGATTTCCTTCGTCAACAGTCTGATCTGGGCCGGCGTTGGCCACGGTAATTGATCCCTCGTAAATCACCTCAATCTCTTCGGCAGTCAGGCCTCGTTTATAGATTCGGACATCATCCAGTTGACCATTCCAATTCCGTTCTGGGTACACCATAAAAGCGCCCATCTGAAGCGGCGCATTGTTCGTGCCTACGCCTACAGGCGGATCAGCAATGCAGCTACTAGTTAAAACAGCATTGACATATACATCTCGCATACCGCCGGTTTTTGAAACCACAACATGTTGCCAAGTGTCGGCATCCAGGGGAAACAATGCATCCAGATTAACAGGATACTCGCCCCAGCATCTAAAACTTTCGAGGAAGCCAACCCCGTTCTTCCAACCTGAGGCATAGACATTACCTCCTTGGCGCCGCACCTCGATACCATATCCTGTGTTTTGGGAGATATCTTCCTTGCGGAGAACATCATCCAAACCATCCTGCTCTCCACTTGGCTTTATCCACAAAGACAGGGTGTAGTCATCGGTGAGGTCCAGATCAATCGAATCCGGGACATTCAGGTAGTCGCTAGGTCCCGAGAGGTCCAAGGCATCGACATTGCCCGGAATCGGTGGAAGGTCTGTCCCGCCCTGGTATCCAGCTCCAGCAACGAATTGCGCCTCGTCGAAAACGATCCCTCCAGGCGCCAAATCGTTTGGGGTCGAGTCCGTATTATCATCGAAAGGCCAGTAAGCGACAAGATCCACATCGAATGGAAATTTCCCTTGTGCCTGCGCCTCATACGCTCCCATGTCGGTGATGGCGACACCATCTCCATCACCGTCAAGACTTCTTGAGTTACCATCCAGATCAACTGTGGGCAGAGATGGCGCAGCATTGGTCCCTGTATCAATGCTCGGCGAACCTTCGGCCAAACGGAAATTGCCTCCTGCGGCATCAACAAACATCGGATAAACAGAGATATTCCCAGTGCCTGATGTTTCACCGGTACCGATATTCGAATATGTTGCGTAGCCATTAACCAGATCGCTGTGGTTGGAGCGCAATGTTGCGAAGTTTCCATAGACTATATTGTTGACGATAGTGCTAGAAGTATTGGGCGTGAAGAAATGAATGCCAGCACCCTCGGTATCGTATTCGGTCGAATTGTTTGTTATCGTATTATTTACAAGCGTGTGGCTGCCATCACTAGCATAAAAGCCGCCCCCGCCTGATTGAAGGCTTGTATTGCCCGCAATAACGTTATTGATGACGGTGGTTGAAGAA
>Ga0209536_100010141_pt1 | contig 13928 bp, 16 predicted proteins | sample DeeMarSeWOR28_12_FD_187461 | JGI IMG/M metagenome (GOLD analysis project Ga0209536, IMG submission 187461) | Marine sediment microbial communities from White Oak River estuary, North Carolina - WOR-2-8_12 (SPAdes) (version 2) | ecosystem: Environmental > Aquatic > Marine > Intertidal zone >...
GTGGGACTCATTCCCGCTGCCAGCACTCCTGCACCGGCGGTCTTGATGAAATGCCGTCTGCTAATTGTTTTTTCTTTGCTGTGACTCATGGTGTCCTCCTTTCCTTGAAAGGCTGCACTTACTGATGAGAGCACAATATGGTTTGCAACTGACAACGACAGCCCAGTTGATGACATCAATCATTCAAGCAAGCAGCTGAATATTGAGAGTTACTTCTGCCGTGAAACCAATAGCCAAAGGTCTTTGTTGAGCCAGAGTCAGGTCTGCTTCAGTCGAGATGGAATTAGAGCCTTTGTGCGAGAGACTTGTTAGCGGGAGTAAGAGTGCTGCTGTACCAATCTCAAGTGTTTTCCCCTTCGGCTCCCAGACGCTGGCTTATCACAAGAGAAATACTTACAGAAGTCTACAGCAGACAGAACAAGAGTCAATAGAAAATATCAAACAGAGTTTCCCCACAGTAAAGTAACTGGGACAATTGACACGCATTGTTTAGAAATGGTAAGCGAGAGCCTGTACCGAGACCGTCAAGCCCTGACGCTCCTGCTGCTTTGCACCGGGTCGTGATCAGGGGGATAGAGCGTCGAGAAATATCTAAAGACGATAGGGATCGCGACGGTTCTTGATGGTGTAAGTTAGGAAATATTCAAGGGCGGCCCTTTTTAGAGGTTTTTGGTGAAAATGAAAGGACTGATCGCTGACAAAAAAATTCTCTCCTGGGCTCTTTACGATTGGGCCAATTCCGCCTTTGCCACCACGGTCATGGCTGGTTTTTTCCCGGTGTTTTTCAAACAATACTGGAATGCCGGTGTGGAGGTCACTACCAGCACCTTTCGCCTGGGCTTGGCCAATTCTGTAGCCAGTCTGGTTGTCGTTGTCCTGGCTCCGGTGCTGGGGGCAATCGGTGATCGAGGCAGCGCCAGAAAAAAGTTCCTCTTGTTTTTCGCCTCACTGGGTGTGGTCATGACCGCAAGCCTGTGCTTTGTGGCCCAGGGCGGTTGGCAACTGGCTGTCCTCGTTTACGTTTTGGGCATCATCGGCTTTTCCGGCGGCAACGTATTCTATGACTCGCTCCTGATAGCTGTCGCTCCCCAGGGCAAGGAGGACATGGTTTCAGCCATGGGCTTTGCCTTGGGTTATCTGGGTGGTGGGCTGTTGTTCGCGTTCAACGTCATCATGACCCTCAAGCCGGTTTGGTTTGGTCTGAGCGATGCCAGTGCGGCGGTGAGAATCGCCTTTCTGAGCGTCGCCATTTGGTGGGCCGTTTTCTCTCTCCCTTTGCTATTCTGGGTCCGAGAACCGCCGCCCGCCAAGCGCATCAGCGGTTGGTCAATGGTCACCGGCGGTTTTCAGCAACTGAGAGCAACCTTTGCGGAAATCCGCAGGCTGCGCGTGGTCTTTCTGTTCCTTATCGGCTATTGGCTCTACATCGACGGCGTTGACACCATCGTACGCATGGCAGTGGACTACGGCATGTCCCTGGGCTTTGCCGCCAACAGCCTTATCGTCGCCTTGCTCATCACCCAGTTCGTTGGTTTTCCCGCCGCCATCCTTTTCGGCAAGCTCGGTGAGAAGCTGGGCACCAAGACCTCCATTCTGCTGGGACTTGCAGTCTACGTCGGTGTTACCGTCTGGGCAAGGTTCATGGGCAGTACCGGCGAGTTTTACATACTTGCAGTAGCCATCGGCCTGGTGCAGGGCGGGGTCCAGGCCCTGAGCCGCGCTTTTTACTCACGCCTCATCCCCGCTAGCCGAGCTGCTGAATTCTTCGGTTTTTATAATATGCTGGGCAAGTTCGCTGCCGTGATTGGCCCCATACTCATGGGTCTAGTCGGTGTTTTGACCGGCAATCCACGCCATTCCATCCTCGCCATCGTCACCTTGTTCGTAGGTGGGGGGGTCATTTTGTATTTCGTGGACGAGGGCGAGGGCGGTCGCATTGCCAGGGAGTTAGAGCAGAGCGTAAAGAGCACAGCGCATGGCGACGGCTAGAAATATCAATCCCATCCATGGGCCTGCTGTCCCAACCACTTGCCAGAGGGCAACTCCTGCTATGATCAAGATGGCAGACTGTTTGAAAACTGACCCAAAATCTTCAAATATGGACGCCATCGGAATGTGGGGTCAACTCCCGGGACTTTCAGGTAGAACAGGTTCTCCGAAGAGAATATTGACAAACCCGCTCTTGTATAGGGAAAGAATTTTGTCTTTCCTCATCACCACAGCGATGTAATCCGGCTTAAAGAGCCGGTCCATTGGCAAGAATGCCAGCTTTCTTTGTTTCAGTGCCGGAAGATCCCTTACAATCGTGGCAAAAGATATTCCCAGTCCCATCTCCACATACACGAAGCTCAGTTCAACGTTCGAGGATTCCATCACAATGCGGTAGGCAAGTCCAAGTTTCTGAAACCCCTCTTCCAGCCGTCTGCGGCAGGTGTATCTGGTGCTCTTTGGGGGTAGGATGAGGGGGTGCTTGGCGATCTGTTCGAGAAAGACTCTTTTCGCTTTTACCAGTGGGTGACCCGCAGGGACCATCAAGACCGTTTCCACCTTCTTCCAGCGAAGCGCGGAGAGGTCGTTGGGCAACTCAGATTCAAGAGCCAAGCCGAAGTCAATATCGCCGTTTTTCACTAGCTCGATAACTCTTATCTGTGAGCGGTCCAGAATGGTCAGTTCAACATATGGGAACTTTCGGGTGTAGGACTTCAGTGCTTGAGGGAAAAGGTGGTACAGTGTGGTGAAGGGAGCGGCTACCCTCAAACGCCCTTTTTGAAGACCCTTGAGTTCATTCAGCTCCTCGGTAAGATGGTCGTACTTTTCCAGTAAACCCTCCGCGAACTTGAAGAACCTTTCTCCAGCGAAAGTCAACCGCAATTTGCGCTTTCCGACTCTCTCGAAAAGTTGGCACTCCAGCTCTTGTTCAAGAGACTTGATCTGCTGGCTGAGTGCGGACTGGGTCCGATATGTGGCAGCCGCAGCCTTTGTGAAGCTTCCGAGCTTGGCTGCATGGTAGAAACCTATGATTGGCTGCCATTCCATTTAAATAAATATTTCTAATATATTTAATAAAAACAATTAATTTGATTTATATCAAATTATCAGAAATAGTAATCGAAGACGACAGGAATAATCCCATTACCATGGAGGTGAGTCATGAAAAATTCCTTGAAATCAGGTCTGACTTTCGAGTTTAAATTCAAGGTTCCTGAAAATAAAACCGTACCTCACCTCTTTCCTGAATCACCCGAGTTTCAGGTTATGCCTGAAGTGCTGGCAACGGGCTACATGGTGGGACTTTTAGAATGGGCTTGTATCCAGAGGCCATCAACCCTCACATAGACTGGCCGGATGAGCAAACGGTGGGTATCCACGTGAATCTGAGTCATGTGGCCGCTTCCCCTCCCGGCCTCACTGTAACGGTAAAGGGAAAGCTGGAGCAAGTGGAGGGACGCAAAATCAGCTTTTCGGTGGTTGCCGACGATGGCGTGGACAAAATCTCTGAGGGGACTCACGACAGGTTCGTAATCAACGCTGAAAAGTTCAATGATAAGATGGCTGCCAAGGCCCACAGTAAAATCGACGCACAAAATCAATCCAAACCTTCAAGCCCAGATTCGGCAACTAGACCTCCATTTTAGGGGACAGGGTTCCGAACACAGTTTATGGGCGCATTGACTGGTCTTAAGGTTTTGGCGACCTTCAGCAAATCTTAGACACTCGGTAAACCAAAACCTACCGACATCCCGCGCCCTTTGTCCGTGGAATTAGAACTATCCTTCACCACTAACCGCCGTATCATTTTGACGCTTTGGCCAGAGCATCACGGAGACCAGCCGATTGAGGGTTGCTGACGCTCTGTTCTACAATGATATTGATAGGCCGTACCGGTTTGCCGTAGTATTCCCTGTTCCAACTGTCCCGCACCGAAATCACCGAACCATCCAGTGAAATGCCCAGAAAGGCACCCTTGGACCGTGCGAACGAGACATAAGTCGCGCTAAAATTTATCGGCACCGCACCCTCAGCACGAGCTCCCACCGGTCCGGCGGCAACAGCCGCATCGGCACCCAGCTTGACCGATGAGTTGTAGAGAGACTCCACCCCTTTTGAGGTCGTTACCATGAGAACAACCTCTGAGGCCTGGGCGCCGAACTGCAGCCCGAAGCTGGCCGACCCAATGGTGTAAAAGGCGGGTTGGCTCCACTGCCCCGTCTTCTCATCACGCACCACCAAGACACCGCTGCCGCCTGATCCACCCACGAAAAAGGCGCCTTTCAAAACTTGCGGAAAGATGAGAAGGCCCTTGGCATCCTTGATGTTGTCCCGGAGCCAGGGCATGTTCGGATCGTTAATAAATGCCTCAAAGGTAAGCCGCGCCTTGTCGACCATCGCCTCCTGCTCGAAGGCTTCTGCAGCCGCTCCATGTGCGGCTGCAAAAGCAATCAGTGTCAGGCTCATTGCAATGACGCTCATTAAATCGAGTCGTGTTTTCATGCTGATCTCCTTCGTGGTTCTAGGGTTTACCCAACTCTAAACCGTGATAAGTCCGACAAAACTCTTGTCAATGCCCCAAACCGTTTTCTTTTCAAAGCTAGGTAGCCACACTATATCCACTAAAAGCAATTTATTTTATTCATTCGATGTTAATTTCAGAACCAGCTTGTCCGATTACGCTGATTCACAATGTCCAGCAGCTTATCACTCGCACCCGGGGATAACCCGAAACCGTTCAATTCGGTCTCCAACTGAGCTAACGTTCCGTGGTCACTGAGGTACCCGTTTACTCTCGTCTGCGCGATTTCCATGGCTTGACTCTCCTTTGTTTTCTCCGAATCTGGGCTGCTCTCGGAAGACACCGATTCGCAGCCGCTGCCAAATAGAATTAACCCCAAAACCGCCGGTGTCAAAACTTTAAGAAAGGTCCTGCTCCCGGTCAGATAAGAAAATCCGACTCTCTTTGGCTTTCTCGCGGTTTCGGAGTTTTTTTTCTCATCATTCATCGGATTGTTCCCCGTCTTGGACGGCCTTTGGCTCCACTGAACCGCTTATTCGGTTAATATAATCATCCCAGGTAAAAGTTTCTTAACGGGCATGTAAAGCATTAGGAAAAGGTGAGTTTGAAAGAATGAAGGTCAAACCGGCAAGGAAAACCAAATACGTGTCACTCTATCTGAAATCTCGGCTCCCACCTGACCGCTGTGAGCCTCCACCAACTCTTTCACAATGGCAAGACCAATGCCAGCCCCGCCATGCTCTCGTGAGCGAGACTTTTCGCCGCGATAAAACCGTTCAAAGATGTAAGGAAGATCTCTTTCAGCGAGTTCCCCACCGGTGTTGGCAAAAACGACCTTGATCTCACCTGGCCCAAGTTCACTGGAGATTGTTACCGTGCCGCCTGGCTGGGTATACTGCCAGACGTTGTGGAGAAGATTGTGAACCACCTGGGACAACTGATGGGGATCGGCCAAAACCTTTTTCTTGCCGACAACCAAGTGCGTCTGCACCCCGATCCTTTTTGTGTCGAGCTGAGATCGAAAAGAGTCGAGCACCTGGACGATGAGGTCCTCAATCTGAATCTCATCTTTTTGAAGATTTGCTTTGGCAGCATCTGCTATGGCCAATCGAAGGATGTCTTCCACCAACTGTACCAGCCGGAATGTCTCTTCTTGGAGCAATTCGAGAGTTTCCGTTGACAGGCTGACCACCCCGTCAGTCAAGGCCTCGAGGTACCCCTTGATGTTGGTCAAAGGAGTCCTGAGTTCATGGGCCACGTCGATCATCATCGTTTTCCGAAGCTGTTCAATGTGTTGAAGGCTTTGAGCCATTCGGTTGAAGGCCAGGGCCAAATGGCCCACTTCATCTTGTGATGTGACCGGGACGCTGGCCGAATAGTCGCCAGATGCAATCTTTTTCGTGATCTCTGTCATCTGGGTGAGCGGACTCAAAACTTTTTTCATGATCAAAAAGCTGAAACCCACAGCCAGCACGAGTGCTCCCAGACTGGCCCAGATGAGGTACCGATGAACAGCGCTCACAAACATCTCATGACTCGAGGTGGGTGAAATGTGGTACTTATCCATCAAGGTCACAAAATAGTCGGCGGCGAGGTAGTCAACGGCCAGCCAGACCATAATGATAACGAACCCAATGATGAGGATATTCATTCCCAGGAGTTTCCAGAGAAGACGGTTTGTCACAATTCGATTCCTCTCCTCAGGAGCCGCTGCCTTCTTCGAATTGGTACCCTACACCTCTAACCGTTAAAATGAATCGAGGTTTGGAAGGGTCCTCTTCGATCTTCTGCCGGAGCTTGCCGATGTGCACGTCGATAACGCGGTCAATCACCGCTTCACCACCAGGGTAAAGTTGATCCAAAAGCTCATCACGGGTAAACACCCTTCCTGGCGCACTCATGAGGGCATGGAGAAGGTTGTACTCGTGGGGTGTGAGCTGGACCCGGCGATCGTTTAAACTCACCTTACGCTTTTCCAGATCCAAGACAAGGCCCGCGTGAGACAAAACGCTTTTTTCTTTGCTCAATCTTAGCCGCCCTCTCCTGAGAACGGCCCTGACGCGTGCAACCAACTCACGGGGGCTGAAGGGTTTCACTACATAATCATCCGCCCCCAGTGTCAGTCCCGAGATACGATCCACTTCCTCCCCCCGGGCGGTGAGCATAAGGATAGGGACGTCGGATGACCGCCTGAGTTGTCGGCACACTTCCCAACCATCCACCACGGGAAGCATCAAATCAAGTATGATGAAGATCGGCTTGTGCCGTTTTGCCAGTTCCAAGGCTTGCTCGCCATCATGAGCGAGAACGGTTTTGAACCCATCACGCTCAAGATAGAGCTCTAGCAGAGCTGCCGTTTTCCTATCATCTTCCACAATCAGAATGGGACCCCCCATAGTCACAGGGACCATCGCTTGCTCTCCTGTTTCACTCTCAGTTGTGAACCCCCATCTTGCCCAGACCCCACAGTGATTGTATCCGACAATCCACAATTGTACATGGATACCATTTTAACTTTGACACAGGGGTATGAGGTCGGTCAAGGTGGGGCCGGTTAAAGCGGTAGAATTGCCGGCGGTTGGTTGTGTAAGGGCTGTCAGCAAGTCGGTGCGAGTTCAGGGATGAACACCCGGCTTGATGCCAACTTCACTGGTACCTAGATTGAGCGATTTTTGAGACACTGCCCTGAAAATGATCCTGTTTATCTACCTGAAAAACTTTAAGATTATCCCTTCACCCGGCGGGAGGGGGTTCCAGGGATGGGGGTAAGAATCGCTCAGATTGGGCAGCGCTAACCGTGGTTTATAGTCAGGTTTGGCGAGGTGGTGAACTGTGACTGCTGGATGGGACTGGAGCAAAATAGAACCATAGAGGACTCGGATCATCGCCTTCTGATCTCTCAACCATTGTCAGCAAGAGCCCAAGAATCTCCGGATCGGACCAGAACGGCAGGCCGAAGCCCATAAGGCCTCGGCAAAATGCCACGACCAAAACTCATCAGTTCAATTCGGGAGGGAACGAACTTGATAAGCACATAGTCATCTCCTTCAGGGCCCTTCGGGAGAAATCCAATCCAATCCTCACGCCAGTACTTCCGTCTCTTCTTGATATCGCTCTCGACCTGGGCTGAACCAAGAAGGGTCACATATGCGGTGTCTTCTTCGTCATAGAAAGCTAGGGCGACCCGGCTGTCTTTCTTGATTTCACGCACTTTTCGGGATTCGCCCCAGGTGCCGACCCAAATCGTCAAATGTTGCTCAGCCTCAAAAGGTTGTACCAGCCTGGCATGGGGCTGTCCTGACTCACTCAGTGTGATTAGAAAACAATAGTCCACAGACCCTATGCTCTTCTCCGCAGCTTCGATTACCAGTTCTGGGGTTATTGGTCGCATCGCTGTTTCCTTCCCTCGGCTCCCGGCCTGGTCACTTCTAACGCAGCTGGGCTTGGGGGAAGGCGGACCCTCCCTGTTCCCGCCTTCGCTAGGCTTCGGCGGGCCAGGGGGCTCCCCCACCCACAGCTGCGGAATTGAACACAGGCCTCCCGCCAGTCACCTCAGAAAAGACTTCATGATCCTGCATCGAGATGGCTATGGTTGTTATCTGCAAACAATATTATGCTCTGATTAGTAACTGTGACACGAAGTACCTGGGCTGTCAAGGTAGGGCCATTGGACGGAAGCGGAGGCTGGGCCTAGCCCGGATCAAAAACCTTCGTGTTGACTGGCCCTGGGACCGTGCATATCTTGTTGCAACTTGGCTTTTGTCTCGACGGCAGTAATGATGCAGCTACTCTTTGCGGGGGAAATGAACCTGAAAATGGGTTCACCAAGCTTCCAATAGAAGATTTTCTTTTCGGTTGAAAGTATCAAAACAACGTATTTTAGACTATTGTACTATTTCTCTGGGATGACGGTTTCTGCCGTTGATCCAAACCTCCTGCAGTTGCGACCACAAAGAATCCGGGCCCTGAGCACCAGGTTTTCGATGTTAAATAAAATCCGGATAAAGGTTATGATTGCAAGGACTGGTATTGTTGCCAAAAAGCCATCCAGTTGGAGGGTGAAAAAATGGCTTGCCTGCCATCTGACGACATTTTATCGTCCACTGGAGTTTCAGTCCTTCTCGTGTTGACGACCCCGACTACCCTCGAGGATGTGGCCCAAAAAACAGAGCTGCCCTTATTTCGTGTGCGAGGTACCGTTCGTAGACTCCTGGAAGCTGGACTCACACACAAGGTGGAGGAGATGTATGAGATCACACCCGAGGGAAGTAAAATACTCGCAGAAAAGGGTTGAGGGAGCGCTCACCACTCATAGGGCTCAAAGACATGCAAGTAGAATCGTGCAACACCAGTGGGAATGACTGCGGAGACCATTAAAAAGTGGTTGTTCCGGAATTTACTTGAATGGTAGAGAAGACCACGGCTCTGGCCAGGGCAAGCTGCTCCACAAAGAAGCATATTTGCGCCATTGATGGCAGTATTCTGCTGGAGGAAGCATCGATTGGCTAATTTTCTGGAAAAACATTTGGTATTGGTGGGTGGCGGCCATGCTCATATGACCGTGATGAAGAATCTTGGTAATCTTGTCAAGCACGGGCGCCGTGTCACCCTGATCGGCCCCTCTCCCTATCATTATTACTCGGGCATGGGTCCCGGGGTGCTTTCGGGGATTTATCAGCCGCAAGAGGCTCGGTTTCACGTCAGGAAGATGGTAGAGGATCGCGGGGGGTCCTTCGTGCTCGGATCCGTCGTTGGGGTTGATCCCATTGACCGTGCACTCTCTCTCAGATCCGGAGATGAGATTCGATACGATGTGGTCTCATTCAACGTCGGCAGCCATGTCCCAGTGGATCTACTGCCTGGAGTGGAAAACGTTCTCACGGTCAAGCCGATAGAGAACCTCCTGAAAGCTCGTCGGCGGATTCTGGATTTGGCCCGGAGCGGCAAACCGAAACTTGTGGTGGTAGGAGGAGGGCCCAGTGGGGTTGAAATTACCGGTAATCTCTGGCGGTTGGTCCGCGATCATGGGGCAGCCGCCCGGATCACCCTGCTGGCGGGCCTGAAGCTTCTCTCTCGTTTTCCCGAAAAGGCCCGTCGCTTGGCCGTGGACTCTCTTAACGCCCGAGGGATCGAGGTGTTAGAGGGTGCCCATGTAAGCCGATTGGAAGGTGGCTGTGCTCTTTTGGCAGACGGCCGCGAGTACCCCTTTGACCTGGCACTTCTGGCGTGGGGGATCAGCCCATCGGAACTCTTCCGGCGATCCGGGCTTCCCACGGGGGAAGATGGAGGCCTTCTGGTAAATGAGCATCTCCAGAGCGTGAGTTATCCCGAAATTTTTGGCGGCGGCGACTGCATCAGCTTCCAAGCGCACCCTCTGGACAGGGTCGGGGTGCACGCGGTTCGTCAGAACCCCATCCTGTATCATAACCTGAAGGCTGCACTGGAGGGAGGGAAGCTGCAACGCTTCCGCCCCAGCGACATCTATCTACTGCTTTTCAACCTCGGTGACGGCCGAGCGATTTACTGGAGAGACGACCGAGTCTGGGCTGGAAGACTGGTTTTTATTTTCAAGAATTATCTCGACAAGAAGTTCATGAGAGAGTTTCAGGTTTCAGGAGAGTGCGAGGAAGACGGGCCTGCGTACTGAACTGAAAGGTTAGTTTGTGATATTGTCCCATATTTCCTGTTTTAGTTCAGGCCAGTCTTTGGGTAGCGCTAAAAAGCCCGCAATCAAGAAACAATCAAATTTCTTTTCAGGAGAGGAGGATTATGGGTTTAAAACAGCTTTTCACTTCAGTTGAGTCCATGGATTCGGAGGCGGCCAAGTCTTTTATCGAAAAACACGAGGAGGGGACCTTTACACTTCTGGATGTTCGCCAGCCCGCAGAGTACGAAGAGGCTCACATTCCGGGGGCCAAGTTGGTGCCGCTCCCCGAATTGCATCATTCTATCGAAGAGTTGGAGCGAGAAAAACCCGTCATCGTGCACTGCGCTGTGGGCGGGCGAAGTCGTGTCGCCGCCCAGTTGCTGTCTGGCCTGGGTTTCAAGGAGGTTTACAATCTCAAGGGTGGCATCAAGGGTTGGCAAGGGTTCAAGGCCGAGGGCCCCAGGGAGTTGAACCTGGATTTGGTGCGGGGTGATGAACCCCCCGTGGAGATTGCGGCGCTTGCCTATGGGATGGAAGAGTGTGTGCAGACGTTTTACAAAGAAATGCACAATAGAGCAGAGGACGATGAACTCAAGGGGCTCTTCTCCAAGCTGGCGAGCATTGAAGAAAAACACAAGCAAACCATCCTGGAACTCAGCGCAAAGATCGGGGCGGTCGGAAAGGGCACAGAGATCTCTAAAACAGATACCGGAGGGCTTGTCATGGAGGGCGGTTTCGACATGGTGGAATTCATGGCACAGAACGAGCCCATGTTGAAGAAAATCCCCCATGTGATCGAATTGGCCATGATGCTGGAGACTCAGGCCCTGGACCTCTATCTCAGATTCGCGGACAAGAGCACCAACGCAGAAACCAAAACCATTCTCTTCAAGATCGCCGGGGAAGAAAAGGCTCACCTGGCTGCACTGGGTCGATTGCTGGAAGCAAAGATCTGATTGACATCCCAACCGAGCGTTCATTAGAAAAGATGATCGCCCGCAGGCCGCTGCGGCTTGAGAAGCAGATGTCGAACCACTCCTGCAAGAGATACCATCACCATTGACGGCAGCCAGATCCACAGTATCTCACTTCTCAGCACCCTCATTCCCCATCTGCTGAAGAAGCCTGTGATGCCGATCGGCGAGACCACGATGGGTCTCCACGGAAAAAAGTATCTGGTGTGATCAAAAGGAGATAACAGAGCAATGCCCAGACCACCATTGGTCATGGCGTCAAGGATGCCATGGCTGGCAGATAACAGGGAAAAGAAAAGACCATACAGCCACCAACGTTTGCTGAAGGTCTGTTCGGTGCGAAAGAAGACGGAGACAAGACAGACACCGAATAGTAGACCAAAGAATGGAGAGTGAAAGAACCCCCGGTGACCAAAGAAGTGGCCGTAGGGAATGCCAAAGGAAAATGCAACGACGTCAGCGTCGGGAAGGACTGAGCATAAGACAGCCAGGAGCCAGAAGCGGTTCGGCATCCCCCCCGGTGCAAGACTTTTTCCGGCAGCGAGTGCAACCACAGAATGTGTCACAATCGACGGCAAGATTATTCCTTTTCACCCGAGTGTTTCTCCAGCTCTTCCCAAACCTTGAAGACGTAGCGCGCCGGCCATTGGGCCAGACCACCCCCCATGGCCACCGCCACGGCAGTCGCCTCCAAGATCTCCTTTTTACTGGCGCCCAGGTCAGCAGCACTGCTGACATGATGCTCAATTCAGCCGTAGCAGTCGTGGCTGATACTGATACCCAGGGCAATGAGCTCTTTGTACTTCTGATCGAGGGCGCCACCCCGGAAGGCATTGGCTTCCAGTTCCTCTATCTCGCGAAAGGTACTGATGCCGCTGAGGAACATTTTCGAATTGTACTTCTTTCTATTTTTCCTGACTTCACTGACGTCCTCGAACATGTTTATCTCCAGGTTCGCCGTTTGTTGGGGGGTCACACACTAGCTCCCTTCATTACCTCTGCTCAGTATTCTGGACATCGTGCCTGCATCAATATTGCCTCCACTAATCATAACTCCCACTCTACCTGACGCCGGTATCGCGCCACTCAATAACGCGGCCACCCCCAGTGCCCCGGAGGGCTCCACCACGAGCTTCATACGGTAGAACAAGAACCGGACTGCTTCCACTATAGCGTCCTCCGACACCGTTCTCATGTCATCGACATATTTCAGCACGAGCGGAAAAGTGAGCTTGCCCAGGGACGGGGTGCGGGTTCCGTCGGCTATGGTAGGCGGGTTGCTGACGGTTTGGAGTGTTTGTGTGTGAAATGACCGGGTAGCGTCGTCCGCAAGTTCCGGCTCGATGCCAACCACACTGCACCCCGGGTCCATGCCCTTGACGGCAATAGCCGAACCGCTCAACAGGCCGCCGCCACCACAGGGAATCAGAAGCAGATCAAGTGTTTTGACCTCTTCGAACAGCTCCAATGCGGCGGTTCCCTGTCCCGCAATGACATCCGCGTGATCGAACGGCGGTATGAGTGTGTAGCCGCGCTCGGATTTGATTACCTTGGCCATCTCTTCACGAGTCGATTCAGCAGGGTCATAGTCGATCACGGTGGCGCCGTAGCCTTCGGTTGCGGCCCGCTTGGTCAGAGGCGCATTGTTGGGCATGATCACGGTAGTCTGGACACCCAGCAGTCGACCCACCAGTGCCACCGCCTGGGCGTGATTGCCGGAGGAGTAGGTGATGACGCCGCGAGACCTTTGTTGGGCTGTGAGTCGGGAAATCGCGTTGAAGGCGCCCCGAAACTTGAAGGCACCCACCCTCTGGAAGTTCTCGCATTTCAGAAAGACCTCAGCCCCGACCCACTGATTCAGTGTTCGGGAGGTCATAATGGGGGTGACGTTGGCGTAACCCCTCAATCGTTCTTTCGCTTCCTTGATGCGTTCGAACATCCGGCCTCCGTTCTATTCCTGTTTGAAGCAGATCTTGTCTCTTAACCAAACTCTATGCTTCTCTTCACGCAACCAAGCATTTCCCGCTGAATCAACCCACGAAACGACCGACCAGAAACCAGTAAAGCCTGAAACGTCTTCGACTCTGGTCATCGAGACACATGACTCGTGTCTCTGTGGACAGTTTCACCACACCGGGGTCGGTTTCCCTGACCGCAAGATTCCAGGCCAGTCTTGCGTAGCCGCTGGAGTTGAAGTTTCGGTATCCGCAGGTAGGGGGGGACGGGCGTGAAATCTTAACTTTCTCGTCAAGAAAGAATGGTGGAATTCCTGTTTTCCCGCTCCATTGAGGCTTACCCTGGCCAGACCCGTGGTGTTCTCTGCAGTCCAAGGAAATTCCGGAAGAACCTAATTTCATGACCCCCTAATTTGGCGCCTGAAACTGCGACTACTCCCTAAAGGCCAAGGTAAGCCTTTCTAATATGAGGGTCATCCAGAAGCTCTTTGGCCGGGCCTTCCATGGCTATGCGACCATGCTCCAATACGTAGCCGCGGTCGCTCAGAGTCAAGGAATTTTTGACGTCCTGTTCGACCAGAAGTACGGTCGTGCCCCCTTCGGCAATCTTGCGCACCGTGTCAAAGATATGTTTGATGAGGATGGGCGCCAGTCCCAGCGAGGGCTCGTCGAGCATCAACAGTTTTGGCCTGGCCATGATTCCCCGACCAATGGCCACCATCTGCTGCTCACCGCCGGAGAGGGTCATGGCCAACTGGGAGCTTCGCTCACTTAACCGGGGGAGCAAAGCGTACACCTCCTCCATGGTTCTGTCCATGTGGCGGTTAGCACGGGTGTTGTAC
>Ga0209536_100010142_pt1 | contig 13928 bp, 12 predicted proteins | sample DeeMarSeWOR28_12_FD_187461 | JGI IMG/M metagenome (GOLD analysis project Ga0209536, IMG submission 187461) | Marine sediment microbial communities from White Oak River estuary, North Carolina - WOR-2-8_12 (SPAdes) (version 2) | ecosystem: Environmental > Aquatic > Marine > Intertidal zone >...
CCTCCTGTGCCCAGCGCCCTCTAATAAAAAAACAGGGGCCAGCCTTTCGGCCAGCCCCTGCGATTTACTCTGAACCCTGAACTCTAAACTCTGAACTCTAAACTCTGAACTCTGAACTCTGAACTACATTATCGAAGCGGTTACTTGATTAATGGCGAAATACTCGCAAACAGGGGAGCCAGGACCAGGGACACGACCGACATGAGCTTGATGAGGATGTTCATAGCCGGTCCCGAGGTGTCCTTGAAGGGGTCGCCCACGGTGTCGCCGACGACGGCGGCATGGTGAGGCTCTGAGCCCTTACCGCCGTGATGTCCCTCTTCGATGTACTTCTTGGCGTTGTCCCAGGCGCCCCCGGCGTTGGCCATGAAAAGGGCCAGAAACACGCCGCAGAGGGTGGCGCCGGCCAGGGTGCCGCCCAGGGCTTCCTTGCCCAGGATGAGCCCCACCAGAACAGGTGTCAGCACGGCGATCATACCCGGCAGGATCATCTCCTTGAGAGCGGCCCTCGTGGAAATGTCCACGCAGCGTGCGGAGTCAGGCTTGCCTGTGCCCTCCATGATACCCGGGATCTCTCTGAACTGGCGTCGGATCTCCTCCACCATTTTAAAGGCGGCTTTGCCTACCGAGGTCATGGTCAGGGCCGCCACAAGGAAGGGCACGATACCCCCGATGAACATGCCCACAACCACTTTAGGCGTGGAAAGGTCGATGACCGTAAGGCCCACGGCCTTGGTGTAGGCCGCGAACATGGCCAGGGCCGTCAGGGCCGCGGAACCGATGGCGAACCCTTTTCCGATAGCGGCGGTGGTGTTGCCCAAGGCGTCCAGGCCGTCGGTTATCTTCCTGGTCTCCGGGCCGAGGCCGGCCATTTCCGAGATGCCGCCGGCGTTGTCGGCGATGGGCCCGTAAGCGTCCACCGACATGGTGATGCCCACGGTGGCCAGCATTCCCACAGCGGCCACGGCGATGCCGTAGAGGCTCATGGGAGCCGCCGCGTAGGCTGAAGTGATGATGGCGACAGCGATGATCCCGATGGGAATGGCTGTGGACTCGTAGCCCACGGCGAGACCGGTGATGATGTTGGTGGCCGTCCCCGTCTCACTGGCCTCTGCGATGTCCCGGATCGGTTTGGCGGCCGTGTAGTACTCAGTCACCAGCCCGATACATATGCCCGAGAGGGTCCCCGCCAGGATCGCCCAGAACACGCCGGGGTTGAGGCCGGTGGCATTGACCATGAAATAGGCCGTCACGAGGAGAAGGCCCGCCGCAATAAAGGTCGAATAGCGCAGGGCCGCAGCCGGAGACATCTTCTCCAGGATCTTGATGGAAAAGATACCGATGGCCGAGCACACGATGCCGGCCATGGCCAGGAGCAGGGGCAGGGCCATATAGGCCGACCTCATGCCCTCCGGGATGGCCAGGGATGTGGCGCCCAGTGCGATGGTGGCTATCATGGATCCCACATAGGACTCGAAGATGTCCGCGCCCATGCCGGCCACGTCGCCGACGTTGTCGCCCACGTTGTCGGCGATGACGCCCGGGTTTCTGGGATCGTCCTCCGGGATCCCCGCTTCCACCTTTCCGACCAGGTCTGCTCCCACGTCGGCTGTCTTGGTGAAGATGCCGCCTCCCACACGGGCGAACAGGGCGATGGAGGAGGCGCCCATGGCGAAGCCGTTGATGTATTTGGCTGTTTCAGCATCCCCGAACAGTATGAAGAGGATGCCCACACCCACGAGACCGAGACTCGCTACGGACACGCCCATGACGGCCCCGCCGGCAAAGGACACGGAAAGGGCCTTGGCCTGACCGCTCTGTGTGGCGGCCTGGGAGGTCCGGACGTTGGCCCGGGTGGCCGCCTTCATGCCGAAGAAACCGGCGAGCATGGAGCACAGGGCGCCTCCGACAAAAGCCAGGGCGGTCTGGTGCCCGAGCTTCCAAAACAGCAAGGCGAAGACGATGACGATAAAGCCGACCAGGATGGTGTACTGGCGCTTGAGATAGACCATGGCGCCGTCGTGGATCATCTCCGAAATCTCGGCCATGAGGTCGGTTCCGACGGGCTGCTTTTTGATGTAGAGGAAGATCCCCAGAGCGAAAAGCAGGCCCGCCGCTCCGAAGAGCGGGGCAAGGTTAGTCCAGATCATATTCCCTCCTTGTTTTCCGTAATTACCATCGTTACGGGATCGGTGATCCCCTCAAAGACCACTCTCTCTGTAAGCCGCGCTGCGGTGTCGACGACCTTCTCGACCACTGGCAGCTCTGCTTCCTCGAAAGGCATGAGAACGTAATCGCTCTCTGCCATGTTCTTTTCTTCAGGGCGCCCGATACCCAGCCTGATCCTCCCGAAATCCTCGTGACCGAGGTACTGCACCAAGGATTCCATGCCCCTGTGACCGGCTGTCCCGCCCCGCGGGCGGAACCGGACCGTTCCCAAAGGGAGGTCCAGGTCATCAACGATGACGAGGAGCCTGGAGGCCTCCACTCTTTCCCTTGCGGCGAGGGGGCCGATGACCTCCCCGCTCCTGTTCATATATGAGAGGGGCTTGGCCAGCAAGATGTTCCCGCCCCGTCTCCTTCCCCTTGCGAGGAGAAGATTATCGCCCTCCTGAAGAAAAGAGATCCTCCAGCGAAGGGCAAGGGCATCCAACACCATGAAACCCATGTTGTGCCGGGTATTTAAATAAACGGGACCGGGGTTTCCCAACCCCACGATCAACCACATCCGGAAGGCTGCAAGGAGGTTTACTCCTCCTCGGTCTCCTCCGCCTCGGATTCCTTCTCCGGAGCCTCTCCTGCGGCTTCCTCGCCCTCTTCCCCTTCTTCCAGCTCCTCTGCCGCCTCGACTTCCACAGCGGGCGCCACAACGGTCAGAAGCGTAAAGTTCACGTCGTGGGGAATGATGACGCCCTCGGGAACCTTCAGGTCCTCGACGTGGATATTATCCCCGATCTCAAGATCGGTGACATCGATGACGAGGGAGTCAGGGATAATGTGGGGCAGACACTCGATCTCCAGTTCCCTTCTCTTCATTTCCAGGATGCCGCCGTCCAGTTTGACACCCTTGGCCGTACCTGTGATCTCAAGGGGTACCATGACCGAGATCACCTCGTCCATGGCGATCTCCAGGAGGTCCATGTGGAGGATGCGATCCTTGAAGGGGTGCTTCTGAACATCTTTGATGAGGACGTTCCTTTTATCGCCCTTGCTGCCATCCTTGACTTCCAGTTCGAGGACGCTGGTTTTAGCCCCGGCGGTGGACAGGAGCTGGTTGAGTTCGTAACTGTCCAGGGAAAGGGAGACCCCTTCATGGCCCTGCCCGTAAAGGACAGCCGGAATCCTTCCGGCCTGGCGCAGTTTCCTCGCCACGCCCTTTCCGGTGCCCCCTCTCACCTCAGCTGTGATCTTGTTTGTTGCCATTGAAGTGTTTCCTCCTTTTTCATGCCATCTCGTCAGACAAACAGTGAACTGACGGATTCGTTATTGTGGATCCTGCGGATCGCTTCAGCCAGGAGCTCATCGACACTCAATTGAACGATCTTGTCGCACTTTACGGCTTCGTCACTCAAGGGGATGGTATCGGTTACGATCACCTTTTCAGCCGGCGAATCGGCAAGGCGCTGGACCGCAGGGCCTGAAAATACGGGGTGTGCCGAACAGGCGTATATGGGTCCGGCGCCTGCCTCTTTGAGCGCTTCCATGCCCTGGGTGAGGGTCCCACCCGTGTCGATCATGTCATCGACAACGACAGTCGCCTTGCCCTTCACATCACCGATGATGTTCATCACTTCACTGACATTGGGTCCGGTCCGGCGCTTATCGATGATGGCGAGACCGGCGCCCAACCTTTTTGCGAAGGCCCGAGCCCTTTCCACACCACCCGCGTCGGGAGAAACGACCACCGTCTCTCCCAGTTTCAGTTTGGTCAGGTAGGACAGCAGCACCGGTGCCGCATACAGGTGGTCCACTGGGATATCGAAAAATCCCTGGATCTGGCCTGCGTGAAGGTCCATGGTCAGCACCCTGGAGGCCCCGGCGACGGTGATCAGATCGGCAACGAGCTTTGCTGTTATGGGGGCTCTCGGAGCGACCTTCCTGTCCTGTCTGGCGTAGCCGAAATAGGGAATGACGGCTGTGATCCTCCACGCCGACGCTCTCTTCAAGGCGTCGATGAGAATGAGGAGCTCCATGAGGTTGTTGTTGCCTGGCCGGCAGGTCGACTGGATCACAAAGGTGTCCGCGCCCCGGATATTCTCTGAGATCTCCACCATGATCTCTTCATCGGAGAACTCCCTGACAACGGCATTCCCCAGTGGTTCGTCCAGTTGTCTGCAGATCCGCTTGGCCAGTTCGGGGTTTGCGTTTCCGGTAAAAAGCTTGATGTGTCTATCCATTGCTTATCTGTCTGCCTCGTTGCAGTTTGTTATCACACTTGGCTGGGGCGGTAGGATTCGAACCTACAGATGCGGGATCCAAAGTCCCGTGACTTACCGTTTGTCGACGCCCCAGTACACTCTTTTAGCGGACCCTTCAAGGGTCTATCAGTTATTCTTCGTAACCAAAGGCCTTTTCGGGGTCGTCGGAAGGCTCAATGACGGGGTTTTCCTCCGCGCCTTTTCGGGGCTCTTCCACCTGGCCGGGTTCCACCGGTCCAGTATCCTCGGCTTCTTCTTCCACCGATCCAGGGGCGGTTGTCCCCGCGGCTTCATCAATTTGAGTTCCAGCAGCACCCCTTTCGAGGCTGCCGCTTTCGGGGTCTGTCGCCTCGCTCCTCCCATGGGCGCCTGTCTCTTCCGGTTCCGACACGTCGCCCTCGACATCAGGGATATCGTCATCATGAAAGGTCGCCGGCGCAGCACCGGTCACGTTTTCCTTCTCGTAGACCTCAAGAACGGCATCCTCGATCATCTTGCGCGTTTCACTGTTTAAAGGGTGCGCGACGTCCCGAAAGGTGCCGTCTTTCCTTTTTTTACTGGGCATCGCTATGAAGTAACCCTTGTTACCGCTGATGACCTTCAGATCCCTGACTATAAAACAGTTGTCGAAAGTGATCGTGGCATAGGCTTTCAACTTGTCTTCATCCACCGGGAACACCTTAACATCGGTGATCTTCATCTAAGCACCTCCCTTTCCCCAGTTGCTCGAGTTGATCCTGGTTGACCTGCTAAAGCCCGGTAGCTTATGAAAAGATAGGTAACGCGACCTGCGTGGTCTGTTTTCCATCTTCCATCAGTCGCCTCGCAGCATTTTCCGCTGTTCGCTTGTCCTCAAAAAGGCCAAAAACAGCCGAACCGCTCCCTGACATCAGCGATGCGGTGGCTCCGGCCCGGAGAAGACCTTCCCTGCATCTGCCGATCTCGGGATGGCTTATTGTCACTGCTTCCTCAAGGTCGTTCACAAGGAGACCCTGCCATTGGTCCGGAGGCAGCGCTCCTTTCGCGGTCTTGTAAAGTCCGGAAATCCTATATTTATCAGGTTCTTTTGTCAAACGGAAATTGGAATAGGCCCATCTTGTGGAGACGGAAAATCCCGGAAAAACGACGACATATGTGGCATCGACCAGAATGGGTGATGGATCGACCTTTTCCCCGCGCCCGGTGATCAGTGCAGGGGATGGGTGAAGAAAGAGAGGAACGTCCGATCCGATCTCCTTTCCGAATTCGACCAGCTCTTCTCGCGCCAGGGAGAGTTCCCAAAGGGTGTTTAATCCCATGAGAACAGCGGCCGCGTCACTACTGCCTCCCCCCAGTCCAGCTCCGCTGGGGATGGTTTTGTCAAGGTGGAGCGAGATACCCCTTTCCGCCTTCCGGCACCTTTTGATCATGAGCTCGCCGGCCCGATAGGCGAGGTTGTCGGGTCCGGTGGGAAGGGAGGGGTCCGAACAGGTCAGGAGGATCCCCGGTTCATCCTTTTCCAGGATGGTGACCCTGTCGTAAATGGAGATCTTCTGCACAAGGCTTTCAATATCGTGGTAGCCGTCCGTGCGTCTGCCGAGCACTCTTAGGGTCAGGTTCACTTTGGCCGGGGCGAGAACGCGTATCAAGGGGAAGCTTCCAGGTCGGTTATGGGTACGGAAGGGGGAAGGCGAAGGCCGAGATCAGCCGCGACACCGTTAAAGAGCGCTGCGGTGTCCCATTCTCCTTTAAGGATACCGTCCGGGAGTTGGAGGCGGAAATCCCGGAGCCGGTGATCGGGTTCTGTGCCGATGTTTACCGTAACCTCTGCGTCCGGGCTTCTGATCTCGACCTTTCGAAGTCTGACATCAGATGCTTTATCAAAGAGATAGGTAAACTGCAGACCGGAATTTCCCGGATCGGTCCTGAGGACCCTTTCGCCGGAATCCAGGAGATAAGCCCTGGCACCTGAAACGCGATCACTCTCGGGGGGAACACCCATGATCAGGGCCGGCAGTGTGGCCGGTTCCACGGCCAGGGGGAAGGGGAGGTGGGGGCTTAAGGACCTGCCGTCCACATCACTCCTGAAGGCTCTGTTGTCATCCGGGTAATATGCCAGGATCTCAGAGTTGTCGTTTGTCAAAACAAGGACGGTTCCCCCCAGAGGGGCGGCGACCTCCATTCGAAACCGGCCGTCCGGGTAAACGACGACATAAGCTTTTGAATTAAATCGATGTTTCTGATTTTTGAAAGCCAGGTCCAGTGAACCGGAAAGCCCCTGCTCAAGCGCTGTCCTCCTCGCCTGGACCGTTTCAAGAAAAGGTCCAGGATCGATCTCGGCCACCGGTCTTATCTGACGCGGAGCGCAGGCCGCACACCATGCCATGAGCAGGATAATGACAGTGCCCCAACGGTATCCTCTCATGGCGCAGTTTCAATGGCTCCTTTGTCCCTGAGTTTTTCCATGACATTGGCATTATCCGGATCAGCCTGGAGGGCCTGGGACCAATATTTGACGGCAAGGTCTTCCCTGCCGAGCTTGTCGTACGTGTCTCCGATGTGCTCCAGAACGGTGGGATCATCTTCCATTTTCTCACCTGCCGCAATAAGATGCTCAAGGGCCTCTTCGTAACGTCCCAGGCGGTAGTAGACCCACCCGAGACTGTCGGTAATGTAGGCCGCGTCCGGCCGGATCTCAAGGGCCTTCTTTACAAGAACCAGGGCTTCGTCAAGGTTGATCCCTTTCTCGGCCCAGGAATATCCAAGATAGTTCAGGGCATCGTAATGCTCCGGGTCTATCTCGATAACCTTCCTGAGGACCTCCACCGCGAGGTCGAAATTGCCGCTGCGGTCATGGTTTATGGCAAGTTGATAGAGAAGAGACGTGTCGTCCGGGTTCTTTACGAGGCCCTCGCGCAGGACCTCCTCAGCTTGTGAAAACTGATCTACCTTCATGAGAAGCTGAGCCAGATACGTGCGGATGCTGGAGCGGTCCGCCGCAAGGGCCAGAGCGCTCCGGGCGCTCTCGATGGCTTTGTCAATGTCGTCAGTCGCTTCGTAAACCACTGAAAGGTTCAAAAGGGGCTCATACCTTTCAGGGGCCATCAGAGCGGCATCCTTGAATGTGGAGATAGCCTCGGGGTACATTTCGAGCTGCCTCTGCAGCATGCCGATCTGCAGCACCATGTCGAAATTGTCAGGTGCAACCTGGCGAACTCTGGTAAACAGCTCCAGAGCACGGTCATAGTTGCCGTCATGGGCCTCTACGAGACCCAGAAGAAGCATTGCTCCTGTGTCATCCGGATCCTCATTCCGGATGATCCCGATCTGCTGTCTGGCTTCGTCGTACCTCATCTCCTTCACGAGGGTCCTTGCGAGAAACTCCCTGATGGAAGTTTGCCCTGGATCCCTCTTTAGGTACCCCGTGTAAAACTCTATGACGTCCTTTGTCCTGCCCTCGGTTTCCAGCTGCCCCCCGAGCTCCCCAACGCCCTTTATGAAGGAGGGGTTCAGTTCGATAGCTCTGGACAGGGAATCAAGAGCCCCCACGATGTCTCCGGAGCGCAGATGCAGCCTGGCGATGTAATAATGGGCAATAGCCTCGTGATCCTGTGAATGAGTCAGTTCCTCGAGCGCCGTGATCGCACGATCTATGTTCCCTGTTCTCTCCAGGGCATCGGCCAGGAGAAAAACAATGTTGGTCTGTTCCGGCGCTAGCTCGAGGGCGATCTCGAGGTGGTTCATCGCCTCGACAGGCCGATCCGTGTCCAGGTAGATCTGTCCCAAAAGTACATGAGCGTCAACCCACTGCGGATCGAGCTGAAGAATCCTTTCCGCGGCCTGCTGAGCCTCGGCCTGGTTCCCTCCACTTGCGTAGATCCGCATGAGCTGGTCCAGGATCTCCGGTGAACTGGTATCGAGTTGAGCAGCCATCTGCAGAAATCCGATGGCCTCCTGGTCGCGTCCCTCCTCGGCCAGCATGAGGCCGTACATGTAGGAGGCGTAAGCTTCAGCCCGAGTATCCCTGAAGCCGGAAGCGGCTTCGCTCGTGACAGCAGGATGACCTTCGGGCAGCATCAGCTGATCCCGGCCGGATGATGTCGCACATCCAATGGTTAAAAACAGGACCAAAAACCCCTGACAGGTCATTATTCGTCGAGGCGTCAGCATTATCTAGTATCCTCCGGATCTCGAGGCAGGTGTGGTCTTTGAGGTCGATACGGACAGGCTGCTCTCGGATCGCATGGTTTTGGTGGAATAGGCGTTGATGTCCAGGGGGTCTGTCATGGCTCTGTCCCGCTGTCTGTAGCCCAATGCCGCGATCATGGCGGCATTGTCGGTGCAGAGCTGCGGCGGCGGATAGTATATTTCGAATCCGTTCTTTTTAGCTGCCGCCCCGGCCTGTTCGCGGAGCAGGGCATTTCGCGCGACCCCGCCCACGATGAGCAGGTTGGGAGCCCCCGTGTGTTTGAGTGCCAGGAGGCATTTCTCGATCAGGATGTCGACCACGGCCAGCTGGTAGGATGCGGCCACATCGCCAATGGAAAGAGGCAGACGCCTGCCCTCAACCGTACTGTCAAAATAACCTTCACGCCTCAGCCAGGTAAAAAGGGAAGTTTTAAGTCCGCTGAAACTGAAGTCCAGGGTATCTTTGCCGGAAAGGGGCCTGGGAAGGTCCAGGGCTGACGGGTCTCCACCTGATGCAGCCCTCTCTATTGCCGGTCCACCCGGAAAGCCCAGGCCGAGCATTTTAGCTGCCTTGTCCAGGGCCTCGCCAGCTGCATCGTCGAGAGTCGTACCCAGGATTTCCGGTACGCCCGCCTCGGGCAAATAATAAAGGGTTGTGTGGCCGCCGGATGACACAAGGCAAACAGAGGGGAGGGGTGTGCCGCCAACCAGATCCAGGGTCATCAGGTGTCCCTGGATGTGGTCCACGGGAACGAGGGGCACACCTGTGGCATAGCTCAGTCCCTTGGCGTAGGAAAGGCCCACCAGAAGGGATCCGATCAATCCCGGCCCTGCGGTGACCGATATCAGGTCCACATCCGCCAGGGTTGCGGAAGAGTCCTTGATGGCGCGGCGGACAACGGAGTCGATCACCTCAAGATGTCTTCTGGAAGCCATCTCCGGCACAATCCCTCCGAAAGGCGAGTGCAGGTCGTCCTGATTCTGGACGACCGAGGAAAGGATCCGATTGCCGCCCTCCACGACCGCCGCTGCGGTGTCGTCGCAAGACGTTTCAATTCCCAGTGTTAACATAAGCGATAAGGCTCTCCAGGGATATCCATCGGATATTTCTCTCGCGGGCTTTTTGCGCCAGCCTCGACAGTGCTTCGGCTGTCTCTGTATTCGCATGACCGATCCCGATGGCCCAGCCATCCTTCTCGGCCAGGTCCAGGAGTTCATCGGTCCTGGCGTCGATGGCTTCGGCAGTTAGTTCGTTGTCCAGGAACACGTTACGCCTGGCTGACGGTACTCCCAGCTCACGGGCAAGGTCCAGGGCGACGGTTTGCGGAGTCGTCCGGCTGTCGATGAAAAAAAGTCCCTTTTCATCCAGGAGTTCGAGGACCGTCTTCATGACCCTTGGATCGGTCGTGGCCCGGGAGCCCATGTGGTTATTGACCCCGACGATCCCGGGTATGGAGGCTATGTCCCTCTCCAAAATATCCCGTATTTCGCGGTTGTTCTGTGAAAGGAGGATCGCCCCTGGTCCGGGGTCGACACCTGGATAACCAATCGGCTCCATGGGGAGGTGCAGGAGGATCGTCTTGCCGTGCTCAGCGGCCTGGGAAGCAATGTCCCTTGTAAAAGGCCGATCGGGAAGGAAAGAGAGCGCGACAGGAAGATCCATTTCAATAAAGGGATTGGCTGCCGGGTGATTGTGCCCCATATCATCAATAATAACAGCCAGCACCTTCATCTTCAGGGGTTTTACAGGGATCGTGACCTTGTCGACGACAGGAGGTCTGCGAGGTTTAAAAGCTACCTGACTGTAAAGGACCAGTCCCGCCGTGATCACGATCACGGCACCCATGAAAACCAGCAGCCAGAACAGGTTCCGGGTATTTCTTTGTGCCGGCTTTTTTTCCCGGGTCTTGCGCCGCCCGGATTTGGAAGCGGCGGCCAGTTTTTTACTCCTTGACCTGAGCGGCGGCAGGGCTCTGCAGATCCTTGAAGAGATCCAGGCCCTTGAGGAGATCAACGGCCCTCATGAGCTGAGCGTCCTCTGCCGGGTCCTCGGGGATGAAGTCCATGAAAGGCGCTTCCTTTTCATCGACGGCGCCCTCATCCATCTCCTCCTTGACCTGGTTGTTCTCCAGATGCCCCGCCAGATCCTTCTCTCTGACATGACCTCCGACCTGGCCGCTCTTGTTCCGGACGACGATGTCCGGTTCGATCCCCGTGGCCTGGATGGATCTGCCTGACGGGGTGAAGTACCGGGCGGTTGTCACTCTCATGCCTGACCCGTCTCCCAGTCGATAGATCGTCTGAACCGATCCCTTGCCGAAGGTGGTCGTACCGATGAGGATGGCCTTCTTGTAATCCTGGAGGGCTCCCGCAACGATCTCCGATGCGCTGGCGGAACCGCCGTTGACCAGGACTATTATGGGGTAATCCGGTTCGGTACCCTTTCCCTTGGCGTTGTAGGCGAAATTCTGGTTCTGAAGTCGTCCCCTGGTCGTTACGATGGGTCCGGAATCGACGAAACGGTCGGCGACTTCAATGGCTGACAAAAGCAGGCCACCGGGGTTGTTCCTCAGATCCAGGACCAGGCCCTTGAAGGATTCCCCTTTCTCCTCCCGTATCTTTGTAAGCGCCTCGGCAAACTCGGTGGATGTATTTTTCTGGAACTGAGAGATCCTCACATAACCGACGTTTGGATCGATGTCCTTGACCTTCACGCTGTATAAGGGGATGACGTCTCTTGTGATCGTGTACTTGATGGGTTCAGTCTCTCCCTCCCTGAGGATGCTGATGGTCACCTTGGTGCCCTTTGGTCCCCTCATGATCTTCACCGCCTCCATGAGGCTCATGTCTTTGGTGGAAGCACCTTCGATCATCACGATCTTGTCTCCGGCCAGAATCCCTGCGCGGAAGGCAGGTGTGTCGTCAATAGGGGCAATGACGGTCAAAATTCCGTCCCTGATCCCGATGGTGATGCCTATGCCCTGGAACTCTCCCTGGGTGTCGATCTGCATCTCCTTGTACATGTCGGGGGTCATAAAGGAGCTGTGGGGATCGAGGGAAGTGAGCATACCCTTTATCGCGCCGCGCACGAGCTCCTGCGAATCAGGATCCTCGACATAGTTTTTCTGAACAATGGATAGAGCTTCCGAAAACAGACGGATCTGATCATATGTCTGACTGTCGTAAGCCTGGGCGTCGCCGATAGGACTGCGGTTATCTGTCGTCACACCCACCAGGAGCAGGATAGCGACCAACACCCCGGTCCTGAGGTACCTGACAGGTTTCATGAGGTTTTCCTCCTTATTATCCTTTGAACCATGGGGAAGGATCCACCGGTCTTCCATGATGCCTTATTTCGAAATAGAGGGCAGGTCCTTCCAGTGAACCGCTGTCCCCCACGAGGCCGATGATCCTGTCGGCCTCGACTTCGTCACCCATTGTGACCCTGAGTTCCGCCAGATGCCCATACAGGGTGTAGTACCCTCCACCGTGGTCAACGATGATGATCCTGCCATATCCGCTGAACCAGTCGGCGAAGATGACCTTCCCGCCATAGACAGATCTGATGGGGGTGCCTTCAGCCGACTGGATCGTTACGCCGTTGGAGATCGTGTATGTGTTGAACCGGCCAGTCCGGTTCCTTCCGAAGGACCTTACAATCTTCCCCGATACGGGCCTGTTCAAAGAGCCTTTCAAGGTCTGGAAAGCTGATTCGCCCGTTTGGACCTGGAGCTCGAGAGCTTCGAGCAGTTTTCTCAGGTGGGATGCGGATAGCTCGAGCTCCTGGAGCAGGGTGGTGTTCTTTTCCTTCTTGTCCCGGGCGGCGGCCAGGATCAGATCCTTATCGCGTTTCTTGCCGGCCAGTACCTCCAGGTTTTCCTCCTGATCACGCCGGGTGGAGATAAGACTTGCTTTGGCGGACCTCAGAGCTTCAACCTGCTGCAGTTCCCTTCGGTAAAGTTCATTGGAAAGATTGAAGAGCTCAGAATCGCTTTCGGCCAGTATCCTCAGATAATAAGACCGCCTTTGGAAGTCCTCGATCCCGGCGGAATTAAGCATGACCTTTAGATAACTCAGGTGACCGGCTTTGTAAAGAGCGGTAGACCGCAGGGAAAGCCACCCCGCCGTCTTCTCCCTTTGCTTTCGGATCTCTCTGATGTTCTTTTCGGAAACGGCAATATTTTCCTTGAGGTCCCGCTCCTCATCGTTTAACTCCCTCAACCTGGCCCGGACCCTCGCCATCTCCCTGTCAAGGGCCTCCAGGGAGCCCAGGATGGACATCTCCTCCTGCTTACTCTTCCTGACCCTTTCCTGAGCCGTTCCCATGCGTTTCTGGATGCCCTCGAGCTTTTCCCTTGTACCGTCTAAGGTCCCTGGGGGGTCTGCACCCCGGGCCGCAGGCGCCAAGATAAAAAACATCACCAGGAACGATGAGATAAAAAATCCCGTCATCGCGAGTGTTTCCCTACGGATGCCAGGCTCCCCAATCCCCCGAGGACCATTCCCCCCAGCAGGATAGAGATGATGGCCGAAAGAGGGAGGAAGGCGAGGGATCCGATGTTGAGCATCGTGAGCAGCGGCTGGTCCGAACGGTTGGCAAATAGCGTGTAAACACCGCCGAGCAGGACCAGGGAGAGGACAGCTCCAGCCATGCCCTGGATCACACCCTCCACCAGAAAGGGCATCCTGATGAAACCTTCCGTGGCGCCGACATAGCGCATGATCTCAAGCTCATCCTTCCTGGCCATCACGGTGATCTTGATGGTGTTGGATATGATGAACACGGCTGCCAGGGAAAGTGTCAACCCAAGGACGACCGCGCCGAAATCAAGAAGGTCAAAGAGCCTGTCGAGCCTGTCGAGCCAGTCCTGTCCATACTGGATATCCTGGACAAGGGGATCGTCCCCGACGGCTCCCAGGATTGAATTGACGCCTTCAAGGTTCCGGTACGGTTGAGCAGGAGTTATGCGGAGACTGGCCGGGAGGGGGTTGCGGTCCAGACCCTCTATCAGGAAACGATCACCTCCGAGCATGGCGCCGAACTCCTCCAGTGCCTGGCTCTTGGAAGTGTATGTCACCGAGTGGACCTGGGAAAGGGATGAGAGCCGGTCCTGAAAAACCAGGATGTCCTGTTCCGGGAAGCCGTCCCTCAGGTAGATCGTGATCCTGACCTGACTCTTCCAGGTCTCGAAGACCCCCTGCAGGTTGTGGGTCATGAGAAGGTAACCGCCCACAAGGAAAAGGCAGATGGATATGATGCCGATGGTAATGGAGCTGATGAGCCAGTTCTGACGAAGGTTCGCGATGGCACGGCCAATGGAGGAAAGGAAACGGTTCACGGAT
>Ga0209536_100010144_pt1 | contig 13927 bp, 12 predicted proteins | sample DeeMarSeWOR28_12_FD_187461 | JGI IMG/M metagenome (GOLD analysis project Ga0209536, IMG submission 187461) | Marine sediment microbial communities from White Oak River estuary, North Carolina - WOR-2-8_12 (SPAdes) (version 2) | ecosystem: Environmental > Aquatic > Marine > Intertidal zone >...
TTTTACATTGTAATTGAGTTCCGGTTAGAACGTCCCGCATATCATGCGGGAAGGTCGCGAGTTCGAGTCTCGTCGTCCCCGCCACCAATATTAAAGGGGTTAGCTCAAATAGCTGCCCCTTTTATATTTTAGTTTATTCTCCAATCTGGTTGGAGAAGAGGGTTCAAGGATCCATGGGGTCCGGTATCCAAGTGTTTATTTTTTTCAGATTTAAACAGCGCAAAGGGCATGTTCTCGATTCAGGCTGTGCCTATTTCCTCTCAGCACAAATCAGCTTTTTCAATCAAGCGCAAAAACTTCTCATGTTACAGTTGGAATCATTGGTTTACCAACCGGGCGCTAAGAAACCAAAGGTATCAGGCGATATCAAAAAAAGTCATGCTTGCGCGGCAAATTGGTTTATATTCAATATGTATTCGCGCTATCTCCACTCGTCTTCCGTCAGAAATTCAATCCCTCGCAGTGATTTAGTATTTCACTCGAATCTCTGAACCCCTGTCCGCCTCGGACGGACTTGAACCCTTGACCCCTTTGGCGTGAACATTTTGAAGGGGGTGATGATTCGCCCATTCTGCCTCGAAAAAATAATATATATTGCCAGATCATTTATTCGAATATTCAGGAAGGCCATATATTTTCCCGTGGTCTAAATTTTAGATAGTACACCAGCATCTGTTTCAAAACTCGCGGCTTCACCAGGTGAAGGTAAATCTGCCCAAGAAGTGCAAGGCCCGCCCTCATCATGGAGCCCGCGAATGGTTCGCCGGCCCGAGGCCCTTTGAAACGGCGCTCCAACAAGTGATCGCCGCCGGCGATGCGGATGCAGCCGCCATGCGGGTTGAACTGCAGCGGCATGCCGTCCTGGGCGAAGATCCGGACGTCAGGATAATGGATAGCTGGTTTTCCCTCTCCTCATCATGTTATTTATCTGTCCGGTCGTGATACAAATTATTGCCTTTTGCATCATCCTGGCTTAAAACCTGAATGCGGATCGACATCGGGAAATTGTCTGCAAACTGAAAGAGAGAAAAAAGCCTCAAAACATCATAGAGTTATATCGAAGAGGAGATTATATGAAAGCGATCGTTAAGCGATCAGCTGAACCGGGAATTGAGATCGTCGACATGCAGAAACCGGGGGTTGGAGAATCCGACATTCTTGTCAGGATCCTGGCCGGAAGCCTATGCGGCAGCGATGTCCATATTTATGAATGGACGGCAGGCTATGAATGGGTGCCGATGCCGATTGTTCTGGGGCATGAGTTTGCAGGTGAAGTTGTTGAAGTCGGAAGAAATATCAAGGGGATCGCAGCAGGAGAGCGGATCACCGCCTTGCCGGCCATGCCCTGCGGCGAATGCGAATTTTGCCAGATAGGGCAAGTGAGCAAATGCCGGAAGCGTTATGTTCTGGGTCTGACCCAAAACGGCGCTTTCGCCGAATATATGATCATCAAAGGTGGGGCAGAGATAATGAGAATCCCGGACAACGTCTCGAGTGAAGAAGCCTCGCTTTGCGAACCTTTGGCGATTTCCCTGAATGGTATCGACTTGTCCGGCATCAAACCCGGACAGACAGCTGCCGTATTCGGGCCGGGCCCCATTGGTCTGCTGACCATTCAGCTCTTGAAAGCGGCAGGGGCCGGAAAAATTGTCGCTACCGGAACCGGCGCTGACAAGCGTCGGCTTGAGATAGCCAAACAGCTGGGAGCAGACGTGATCATCGATGTGGAACAGGGGGAGCCGGTGGAACAAATCAAGACGGCAGCAGGCACCCTGGATTTTGTTTTTGAAGCGACCGGCATCCCACATACGATCTCACAGGGTCTTCAAATACTGAAAAAAGGAGGAAAGGTGATGGTGATGGGAATTCACGCCGAAAAAGCCTCTTTTAATCCCATTGACCTGGTGCGGCAAAGTAAATCCCTGATCGGCGTATACGGATACGACAGAAACACCTGGTCACGGGGGCTCCGCCTGATGTCTGCCGGAAAGATCGATATCGCCCCCATCATCACCCATCGACTTGCCTTTTCACAGGGAAAAGAAGGATTTGAAATGGCATTGAGCAGAACCGCAGCCAAGGTGGTTTTTATGCCTGAGGGACAAGTCTAAATTATTTCGTCTAAAACAGGAGATTTTCATGAACGTCGGAGATAAACTGGCAGAACTTTTAATGGAAAATGGTGTTAAATATGTTTTCGGTGTCCCCGGTGGACAAACCCTGCCACTGTACGAAGGAATCAGAAAACTGGAGGGACAGATTGCGCACGTCCTGATGCGGGACGAACGCAGTGCCGGATTCGCTGCAGATGCTTATGCCCGCCTGACGGGGCGGGCCGGTGTTTGCGATGGAACCGTTGGGCCGGGTGCAACCAACATGGTCTCTCCGCTGGCAGAGGCCCACTGCTCATCCATTCCGCTGGTCGCAATCGTCTCTGATATTCCGAGGGCCTGGGAGCATCGCCGTGCGAGAGGGAACGCCTCACAGGCAATAGAACAGCTCGAAATCTTCCGGACTGTCAGCAAATGGCAGGTAAGCCTTACCGACGCAAAGGCGCTGGAAAGCACCGTTGATGCAGCGTTTCGCATCGCTACCAGCGGCAAGCCCGGACCGGTTGTCATTTGTGTCCCTGAGGACATTGGGGTCAGCGACTTTGCCTATCGGCAACGACAGAGCAGAATCATGGGCGCGGTTTACCCGCGATCCCGCTTCGCTCCCGATCCGGAGGAGATCCAAAAAGCCGGCCGCATGCTCTTGGAGGCCGGGAACCCCGTTTTTGTGGCTGGCGGCGGGGCCCATATCTCAGGCTGCTACGGGCAACTCAAAGATCTTGCCGAACAGGTCAGGGCGGCTGTGATCACCACTATTTCTGGGAAGGGAATTATGGAAGAAACCCACCCACAGGTCTTTGGTGTGACCGGGATTTTCGGCAACCCCATCGCCAGGGATATCATGCAGGCTGCAGATCTGGTATTCTTTATCGGATGCAAGGCCGGGCAGCTGACGACATTCGGCTACCGCCTTCCATCCAAGGGCACACAGCTCATTCATCTCGACGTCGATCCCGAAGAGATCGGTCGAAACTACCCTGACAGCGTTCCCCTGATTGGAGACGCCCGGTTGGGTTTGAAAGAACTTATTGCCGTTACAGCCGGTCAGGAATCCTCTGCAAACTGGGATTTTGATTCGTACACAAAGGAGCACCGGCGGTGGTATATAGAGATCACAGCTGAACAGTTTGGATCTGAAGGCGCTTTGCGACCGCAGGCTGCCATGGCTGCCGTGAACCGAATGTTGACCGGCGACGATCTGCTGGTGTGTGATGCCAGCCTTTCCTCGGGATGGGCCGCCGCATTTCTTACCCTGCCGGAAGCCGGGCGCAAATACATCGCTCCCCGGGGACTGGCCGGCCTGGGCTGGGGGTCTCCCGCAGCCATCGGTGCAGCCCTGGCGTCCGGGAAAGAGAGACGGATATTGCAGTTTGCCGGTGACGGCGGTTTCGGTTACTCGGTTCAGGAACTGGAGGTGATGAATCGCCTGCGACTGCCGGTGGTTTCCCTGGTTTTCAACAACAGTACCTTCGGCTGGATCAAGCATGTTCAAAGGGATTATTATCAGGAAAAATACATCTCGACCGATTTTGCTCAGGTTGACTTCGCCACTGTCGCCAGAGGATTCGGTGTAAGAAGCTATACCGCTCGAAGCATAGCGGAGTTAAACGAGGCATTGGTGAAGGAAAAATCGCCTGCTGGACCGGCGGTCATCGAAATGATCACAGATCAGTGGGAGTCCCCGGTTATGACCTATAGCCCGACTTCGGTGAAATTGGTCAAAAAAACCAAACAGGCCGCTTGACCACGCTGAAAGGGGGAACCATGGAAAAAAGGCAAATTCCCGTCGCCATTGATGAAAAAACCTCCAATTTGGATTCGCTTTATGTGCGAGCCGAAGGACGATTTCGAAATACACGAACGACCCAAAGGGTGGGTATACACAAAACAAAAATCTGATAACATGGGAGAAATCGATAACCTGATCCATGGAACAGAAGCGGTTCAAAAGTCGATCAATGAGAATTTCGAAAACAATTAAACAGGAGAAGGAAAATGTATGATGCTGTTATTGTTGGAGGCGGGCCGGGCGGGTATGCGGCGAGTATCCGATCTGCCCAGCTGGGTGGTAAGGCCGCACTGGTGGAAGCGGCTGACATTGGCGGTACTTGCGTTAATCGGGGCTGTATTCCTGCCAAGGTATGGGGACAGGGTGCCTACCTGAATCGGTTGATCCAGAACGCTGAAGCGTTTGGCATTACGGCAACCGTAAAATCCACCGACCTGTCTGTGCTGGTGGATCGCAAAAATGGTGCGTCCGCTGATATCAAAATGGGCATGGGTGGTCTCCTGGGGAATAACGGTATCGAAGTGATCGCAGGCAACGGCATCATTAAGGGTCCCGGGGTGGTTGAAGTCGATGGTAAACAACTGGAAACCAAAAGCATTATCATCGCCACCGGAACCACACCTGTCCTCCCGGAAATAAAGGGAATCAAAGACGTCCATCTCAGCACGGACCAGCTGTTTGCTATGGACCAGGTTCCGGAATCGGTATTGGTATACGGTGCTGACCATGTGGAGGTGGAGATGGCGTCTATTCTCAACGCCTTCGGATGTAAAGTCAGGCTGGCATTTGAGGATGCCAGAATTCTTCCGGCCGAAGACGGAGACACCAGTCAGCGGATTGCAGCGATCCTTCGGGATCAGGGTGTGGAGATTCTGCCACGGGTGTCCCTCAAATCAGTAAAAAAATCTGGAAAGCGCTTTCAAACCGTGCTGGCAGGCAACAAAGAACAATCCGTTACTGTAAATCGGATTCTAACTTCCATCCGGCACCCCAACACCCGGGAGATCGGATTGGAGACAGCCGGTATTGCCCTCGATGATAAGGGCTTCATCAAAGTCGACGAAAATCTCAAAACCAACATAGATAGTGTATACGCCGTTGGTGATGTTACCGGCGGATGGCAATTGAGTTATGCTGCCACAGCAATGGGCGTGGTTGCTGCTGAAAATGCCATTGGTCAATCCTCTATTTTCAATAACCGGTTAGTGCCCAGGGGATTAAATACTTTCCCGGAAGCCGCTGCCGTCGGCCTTTCAGAAGAGGAAGCAGAGCAGATGGGCTATGAAGTAGAGGTGGGGAATTTTCCGATGTCCATCAACGGAGTCGCTATTGCTCGCGGTGAGTTGGATGGGGCCGTTAAAATCGTATCCGATGCCCAGTATGGTGAAGTGCTGGGGGTTCACATTGTGGGCAGCCATGCCAGCGAACTGATCTGGGGTGCGGGTCTTGCCATGCAGATGGAAGCCACGGTTGAAGACATTGCACGAACCATTGTGGTGCATCCCACATTTTCCGAATCGATTACTTTGGCCTCGCAGGATGCCATGGATTGGTCGCTGTATCTGCCAAAGAGTTAGATTTTTTTGCGGATTTATCAAAACATAATTTGTAACCCAGAGAGGAGGGAAAAATGAAGCTGGAAAAAGATGATTTAATAAAATTGTACAAAAATATGGTGTTGGGCAGAAAGATCGATCAGATCACCATTGAGGGATTGGCCACCGGAAAAGTCCTGTCATTTTTTCACAGCGGCCAGGGATCGGAAGGATTGGCGGCCGGTGTTGCCTCTTTTTTAAGGCAGGATGATTACCTTTATGGACATCATCGCGGCCACGGTATTGTTTATCTCATTTCCAAAGGCTGTTCGGGGATGGAGTTTTTGGCCGAACATTACGGAAATGCCGGCGGATGTTGTAAAGGTATTTCGGGATTCCATAGCGTTGACCCCGAACGTGGCGTACTGGGGTCGTCTGGGACCATCGGTTCCAGTTTCCCATTGACTTTGGGATGGGGATTGGCCGCCAAGAAAAACGGGCGCCAACAGGTAGCTGTGGGCTGTTTCGGGGACGGCGGCTCCAACCGAGGGACATTGCACGAAGCTTTCAATCTATCTGCTATTTGGAAACTTCCCATTGTTTGGGTGTGCGACAACAATGGCGTGGCCCAGTACACGCCTATCACAGACGCCTATCCCAAAGAAGATATCGCCGACCTGGCCGCCGGATATGGCATGCCGGGTATAGTGGTGGATGGGATGGATGTCCTGGCGGTCCATGAAGTCGTTCAGGCAGCGGTGGCGCGTGCGCGAGCCGGCGAAGGACCCTCCCTGATCGAGGCCAAGACATTCAGGTACCGGACCCATTCCGAAGGTTCTCCCGATGTATATCACTATGAACCTCGCCCCCCGGAACTGGTCGAAAAGTGGAAAGAGCGGGACCCCATCAAGTCCTTTGAGAAAAAACTCCTGGCCCAGAAAATTTTGACCAAGAAGGATATCGAAAAAATAGACAAGGAGCTGCAAGCCGAGGCAGACGAAATGGACCGGCTGGCAACCGAATGTGGGAAACCGGATCCCTCTGTAATGGATAACGTGCTGTATGCGGAATAATCTTTTCTACCATTCACACAGATGATCAACTTAACCTGAAGGGAAGGCAACACAATGAAAGAGACCATATTTGTAATGGCCATAAACGAAGCGTTGAAAGAGGAATTAGAAAGGGACGAGAAAGTCTTTATTATCGGCGAGGATATCCAGCAGGGCACATTTGGAACCACCAGTGGGTTGGTACAGCAATTCGGAAAGGATCGGGTGATGGACACCCCCCTGGCTGAAACCGCTGTGGCCGGCGCTGCCGTCGGATCTGCCATGGCCGGATATCGACCCGTGGCGGACATGATGTTTTCCGATTTTATATGGATTGCCGGGGACGAGATATTTCTGAAAGCAGCCAAGTGGCACTTTCTCCACGCCGGAAGAGTGAATGTGCCGGTTGTTTTTATGGGTGCAATAGGAGGCGGTTTTAAGCTGGGTGCCGAACATTCACAGTGCCCTGAATCGGTCGTTATGCACACCCCCGGACTCAAGCTGGTCATTCCATCCACACCTTACGATGCCAAGGGACTTTTGAAGACAGCCATCAGAGACAATAACCCCGTGGTATATTTTTACAGCAAAGCACTATTGGGCACCGCGGGCCGAATCCCTGAAGAGGAATACACCATACCTTTTGGTGTAGCGGATATCAAACGTGAAGGAACAGATGTTACTGTCGTGGCCACCGGAATGATGGTCCATCATGCCCTGGCTGCCGCGGAGCAGTTGAAAGACAAAGTCAGCCTGGAGGTCATCGACCCCAGGACCTTGGAGCCTTTCGATATCGATACCGTTGTTAAATCGGTCGAGAAAACCAGTCGGGCGGTAGTCGTTGACGAGGACACACTGCGCTGTGGCGTGACCGCAGAAATCGCTGCCCAGATCATGGAGAATGCATTTGATTTTCTGGATGCACCGGTTCAGAGGCTTGCCGCTCGGAATATACCCATCCCGGGTGGATTTATGGAAGAACACGTGCTTCCGCAGCCCAAGGATATCATTGCGGCTGTAGAAGCAATAACGGGATAAAGCTGAGTTTATTAAACTATTAAAAACCGGGTTTACTGGATTCGGATTCTATAAGGAGTTAAAATTGGCAACAGAGATTAATATTCCAAAATTGGGCATGAGTATGAAAGAGGCGGCCCTGATCGAATGGAAGTTTAATGAGGGCGATTGGGTCGAAAAAAAAGCGATTGTATTGGTGATTGAAACGGAGAAAGTCACATACGAGGTTGAAGCCTTTGGCGAAGGTTTTCTTCATATCCTGGTAGCCGCCGACACCGACGCCAAGCAACCCGTGGGTGCTGTGGTCGGCCAACTGGCTGAAACCGAAGAAGAACTTAAATCGTTACAGGCAGAATCGGGTGTGGTAGCCGTACCTGCAGCCTCTGAAAAGTTGGAACCCGCCCCGGTTAAATCAGCTGCTCCTGGTAAAGCGGGTGGAAAGGGCGGGCGGGTGCGAATCTCGCCGGTGGCAAAGAAAATGGCGGAGGCAAACGGCATTGATATCAACTTGGTGACCGGTACCGGACCCGGTGGCAGAATCTCAAAAAAGGACATTGAGCTCGCCATGGAAGCCGAAAAATCTGCACCTGCTGCCGGTGCTCCAGCCTATGAATGGGGCGGAGAAGTGTTCGATGGGAAGCGGGTTAAGGAGGCCATCTCTGTGCGCAGCGGAATGAGAAAAGCCATTGCCAGTCACATGCAGCAAAGCCTGCTGAATTCAGCCCAGCTAACCATTACGGGTGAAATCGATATGACCGCGGTGAAAAAGCTCCGTGGGGATTTCTTGAAACAGGAAGAGAGACTGCAAACCCGTATCACCTACACCGATATCTTTGTGATGGCCGTCACCAAGGCGCTAAAGGCCCATCCGATAATCAATTCGAGTTTGATCGATAACGAAATCAAGATTTGGGAGGATATTCACATTGGTGTGGCGGTAGCTATCATGGGAGACAGCGTTTTGGACAGCGGGCTGATCGTACCGGTATTGCGAAACGCCGATCAAAAATCGTTACCCGAAATCAGCAAAGAGCTGAAGGTGCTGGTGCAGTCAGCGAGGGATGCCACCATTCTGCCCGATGACGTTCAGGGAAGCACCTTTACGATTACCAACCTTGGCGGAACCGGCGGGTCTTATGGGTTCGGCACGCCTATCATCAATCAGCCGGAGTCCGCGATTCTGGCAACCGGCCCCATTACTGACCGGGCAGTCGTCAGGGATGGCGAAATAGTTGTCCGGCCTATCATGACCTACTCCTTTACCTTTGATCATCGGGTCATAGACGGGGCTCCTGCCACCTTGTTTATGGCTGATTTGACCCAATTAATAGAAAATCCGGGGCTTATGCTTTGTTGATTTTGAAAACGTGTTGGTTTCAGAAAATGAATTATTGAACGAAAAGAAAAGGGCTGTATGTGCCGCGTTTCGGTTCGGATTGTGGTCAGATTGTCATGGCCAACGCGGCTGTGACCGTATTCATCAGCAAATGAGGCGCCCTCAGATTCCATGAAAGAAATTATTGCCGGCATCCTGTTTGTTTTCGCGTCGTGTGTGTTAGCTGCCGATATTGATGCGTCTTGGTTGATCGATGAGGAACGCTACCATGTCTCGGTACACGGCCAGATCTCCTGTGAGGATTGTCATTCTGATATCGCTGATAAATCGACACACCCCGATCCGGCGGAGGTCAATAAATTGTTGCAGGATTTTTATCGATTGGAGCAATGTGCCGCCTGCCATGAGGACGTATTGGATGATGTCAACGATGGCTCCCACGGAGGCGAGAGGATTGCAGACAGGCAGGCGTTTAATTTTTGTATCGGATGCCACGATCCCCATTACCAGCTTTCTTATTCTGATTCAGCCGCCAATCGGGATCTTGCTCAGCCGAAGGAAAAAAAATGCAGTACCTGTCATGACTTACAGAAAGAATTGCCAAAATTGTCACCCGAGGACGAACAATGTATGAATTGTCATCGATATCTACCCCCGGAAGATTCCAGGTCAACGGATTCGGTCTCAAATTTGTGTTTCCACTGTCATGCCAAAAGCGCGGTGACGAAAATACCCGGAAACTTTGCCCGTTTCGATATCTCTGCCTACAATTCAACCGTTCATTCGGAAATAACCTGCACAACCTGTCATCTTCAGGCCGTTGAATTTCAACACGCAAACCAGGAGCTTGCCGACTGCCGGGGGTGTCATTTGCCCCATGCTGAAAAGGTTGCCCATGATGTCCATATCCGGGTTTCCTGCGAAGCCTGCCATCTTAATGAGATTTCAGTGGTTAAGGCTTTAGGTGGTGGCACTATTCAATGGCAAATAAACCGCCCACCGGATAACATCAGTGCTATTCACACAATGGTCAGCTCCAGTGAAGATGTATTCTGCCGGCGATGTCATTATGACGGCAATACCATCGGAGCCGCTGCCATGATCCTGCCGGCCAAAAGCGTGATGTGCATGCCCTGCCATGCAGCTACGTTTTCCATCAGGGACACAACCTCACTCATTGCATTGTTTATTTTCGGGCTTGGTACTTTAGGTGCCGGATCGGTTTGGTTTTCCGGACGCCTGGTTGGTGCAAACGCATCCGGCGCAGCCAGCAGGTTTATTAAAACGGTTTCGGCTCTTCTATCCGCAATTTTTTCAAAGCGAATACTTCCTATTATTAAAGCCCTGATTATGGACGGGCTTTTACAGCGTCGTCTTTTTCGGATTTCCAGATCCCGTTGGTTAATCCACGCATTGATTTTTTTCCCGTTTCTGATTCGCTTTTGCTGGGGCCTGATTGCTCTGTTTGGGTCTATCTGGCTGCCCGAGTGGCAAGGGGTTTGGATAATGCTGGATAAAAATCAACCCTTAACCGCTTTCTTTTTTGATCTATCCGGTATGCTGTTTATTTTAGGAGTTGTTCTGATACTGCTGCGAAAATATGTGAGAGGATCTGAAGTTAAACTGGACGGGTTGCCCACTTCGGACTGGCCGGCGCACTGTCTGATGGTCGGTATTATTATTGTCGGGTTTATCCTGGAGGGCATGCGAATTGCCATGACCGGCACACCCGAAGGCTCACAATATGCCTTTCTGGGATACATTATCAGTTGGGTTTTTCAGGAAGTAAATTTGACAGGCATCTATGGATATATATGGTATGTGCATGCCATTCTTACCGGAGCCTTTGTGGCCTATTTGCCGTTTAGCCGCATGTTTCATATGATCATGGCACCGGTTTCCCTGGCAATTAATGCGACATCCAGATCTGATAGGGAGGCTGTCTAAAAACCTTGAACGCTATGCAGGAATTTAAATAAAATACGAATTTCGAAATCCGAAACAATTTCCAAATGATTAAAATTCAAATGGCAAACACAATTAAGAAAGCATCGATTCAGTTGCTAGTGTTTTCAACATTTGATAATTCGATATTCTGATTTGTTTCGAATTTCGTGCTTCGTGCTTCGAATTTCATTGAGTCACAGAGTTAGAAAAGTTCTTTTTCCTAAGAAATAACAAAATTTTGAACCATATGCAGGGGAGAAATTATTATGGAAATACAGGGCTACAACCTGCCGGATGATTTGCACTACGAGGAGCATCATTACTGGATCAAGGTGGAGGGTGATATCCTGGTGATGGGCATGGATGATTTTGCCCAGCAGATGGCCGGTGAAATCGCCTATGTACAGCTGCCTTTTGAAGGCAAGAAACTGACTGTCGGCAAAAAGTTTGCCAAGGTGGAGTCCGGCAAGTGGGTGGGCAAGGTGTTTGCGCCCGTAAACGGTGAATTATTGAAATCCAACCAAGAGCTCGAAATGGATCCGACGATTATCAATAAGGACTGCTATGGAAAGGGATGGATGTACAGAATCAAGCCCAAGGACATGCAAGAAGTGGAAAATCTTATCCATGGGAACGAAGCCATAGAAAAATGGCTCCTGCAGGATATTGAAAAGTATAAATAAAATCGTTGCACGATTCTATGTCACGCGGCTTGGCCGCAAGGCGATAAAGCAAGTAAACATCCCAATCGATTATTATGGCGCAAAAAGATTACAGCATTAAACAGCTCCTTCAAATGGAGGCCTGCACCAACTGCTGTCTATGTGCAGAGGTGTGTCCAGCGGTATCAGCTGCACAGGACGGGCATTTGTCCGGTGTCTATCGTCTGGGCGAGCTGCGTAGCATCATGCGTTCGCGATCGGGGCTTTTTCGGAGGTTTTACGGTAAAAAGTTGCCAACCGCAGAGCAGCTCAAGCAATTCAGTGAGACAGTGTATCGTTGCACGCTATGTGGCAGATGTCAGGAAACATGCCCATCGGGCATTATGCTCAGGGATCTTTGGCTTTCCCTGCGGCAGGATCTGGTTCATTCGGATGCGTATCCGAAGAAAGTGGACATGATCCGCGAGAATCTGGCCGAAAGCCACAACGTGTTCGACGAGGACAACGAGGAGCGGGCCGACTGGGTTGAGGATTTGCATGCGCCGCCGGATCACGGCTACATCCTGGACAGGGCGGAAGTCGTGTATTTTACCGGCTGCGTGGCAGCCTATTTCCCTATGGCCCAGAAGATCCCCATGGCCCTGTCCGAAGTGTTGGAGGCGGCTAATGTGGATTTCACCCTTCTTGGCGAAGAAGAGTGGTGTTGCGGATTCCCGCTTCTAGGGGCGGGTCTGCGGGAACACGTGCAGGGATTAATTGATCACAACATCGAGGTCGTAAAGCACAAGGGAGCGCGTACGGTGGTATTTGCCTGCCCTTCCTGTTACCAGATGTGGCGGGAATATTATCCCCATAAGTTTGAGATTTACCATGTGACCCAGTACTTGAATCAGCTGATAATCTCCGGAGACCTTGCGTTAAAAGAGCTCGAGTTAAGCGTGACCTATCATGATCCTTGCGATTTAGGCCGTGGCAGCCGGGAGTACGAGGCCCCGCGCCAGGTGATCCGTTCGATTCCGGGGGTGAAGCTAGTTGAAATGGCGCATAGCCGCGAGAATTGCCTGTGCTGCGGCGGCGGCGGCAATCTGGAGATGATCGATTCCGGTCTCACCGCAGATATTGCCAGAGCAAAGATAGATGAGGTGCTGAAGACCGGAGCAGAGGCGGTGGTGACCGCCTGCCAGCAATGTGTGCGCACGATGGGCACGTGTGCGCGGAGAAATAAACTGCCATTAGAAGTCATGGATATTGTTCAGCTCATTCAACGCGCTTTGAAATAAATCTGCAAACGAATTTCGCAGAAGGAAACGGGCCTCAAAAATACCCGGCGTTTCGTTTTACAGACACAGTGAGTCTTAACCTCAGAATAGGCAGTATATCAGTGAACGTAAAACCAGTAGGAATTATTGCAAACCCCAATTCCGGCAAAGATATTCGACGGTTGATTGCCTACGGTTCAGTTTTCAACAACAATGAAAAAATCAACATTATTAAACGAATCCTGATGGCCTTAGATGCTTTAGGTGTGAAAGAAGTATACATTATGCCGGATCATTCCGGACTTGGGATACGGGCTGCGGATAATCTCGATATTTCCCTGAAAATCAATTTGCTGGATATCCATATTGAGGGTAATCAGGAAGATTCGACGCGAGCTGCTGAAAAACTGGAAAATTTGGGCGTAGCATGTATTATCACGCTGGGCGGTGACGGCACGAACCGCGTTGTGGCGAAAGCTTGCAAGGGAACACCGTTATTGCCCATTTCAACCGGAACAAACAATGTATTTCCCTTTATGATCGAAGGTACATTGGCCGGTATGGCTGCTGGGGTGATGGCCACCCATGCAGTGTCGTTTGAGGAAGTGACCTCGAGAGCACCAAGACTTGAGGTATATCGGAATGACGAGTTACTGGATATTGCCCTTATCGATTTGGTTGTAACTGATGACGCATTTATTGGTGCTCGGGCGGTTTGGGAGGTTGATTCGATTAAAGAAGTGTTCCTAACGCGCGCCCGGCCGGCCAATATCGGGTTTTCGGCACTGGGAGCTTATCTCAATTCGCCGTCGCCAGAATCGGGGAAAAGCCTTTATATCACCATCGGTCCCGGCAATCTAGAAGTTAAAGCACCGATCGCGCCCGGCCTGATTTCCTGCCTGCCAATTGCATCACACCGGTCTTTTGGGCCCGGGGAGGAAATCCCGATTAATTGCACACCATCTGTGCTCGCCCTGGATGGCGAACGGGAGATCAGCATTGCCAAAGGTGAGGACCTAACCGTTCGCTTCAACCCAAAGGGCCCCCTGGTAATCGATATTGACAGGGTATTAACGCTAGCAGCAAAACATGGCGTATTCACATCACATCAAATTCGCTGAACGCTATCAGAATATAAGGTGTTTTAAAAAAATTTCGAGATGAAATATAATTCTTGAGAGGCTTTAAATAGATTGGAATTATTTAATTTAGGGAAAGT
>Ga0209536_100010145_pt1 | contig 13926 bp, 11 predicted proteins | sample DeeMarSeWOR28_12_FD_187461 | JGI IMG/M metagenome (GOLD analysis project Ga0209536, IMG submission 187461) | Marine sediment microbial communities from White Oak River estuary, North Carolina - WOR-2-8_12 (SPAdes) (version 2) | ecosystem: Environmental > Aquatic > Marine > Intertidal zone >...
AGCCGCGTTGACCGACGGTATGCCATTGGCTTGTATAAATCGAGTTTGCTTCCAAAACATACCACCGTTTTCGGTTGACCACAGTCCTTGCGGTCCCCCAGCTATTTGTAGGTTCTGCTTAGTCGGATGAATTTGGTAAATGCGCCAAACTCCGGTACGGGCTTTGTTAATCACCTCCTCAGGTAACCAACTGTCCGCCACCGTACTTTGCCACAACCATCGCCAATCGTGGCGATGATCAAGCAAGAGTCCAGAAATGCCCAACACCGCCAGCCATACCCCGGCAATCAATCCCGCCCATTTGTGCAGCCGGTGTAAGGTCCAGCGCTTTTTACCGCTCATGGTTAATCTCCTGTTGGTAGAGATTAAAATTGACTGCGGATGCCGGCGTAGAGTGTGCGCGGCATTCCCGGTGCGTATTCAAATTGTTCTGGTCTACCAAATGCGGGGGCGGCGGCTTTGTAGGCTGAGCTGGTGGCGTAGCGTTCGTCGGTGAGGTTCATTAAGCGGGCGAACAACTGGAAGGTTTTGCTGAGCGCGAGATTGCCCCGGAGATTGAGCACGTCGTGCCCCGGATACTTGTGGGTATTGGCATCGTCCATCCAATACGAACCGAGTCGAACCCATTCCAATTCAAGATTGGCACCTTGCAGCAGCTTGGAACGATAGTTCAAACGGGTATTGGCAATCTCCCGTGGCGCTGAACTCATTTCGTTACCGCTATAGTCTACTGTGCTGCTGGGTTTCCAGTCTTCGTAGGTGTGTTTGTTATAGCTGTAACTTACGGAAAAAATCAGCGGCAGATTGTCCGGAGTATGCAAGCCCGCTTCCACGCCACGATGCAGGGTTTTGCCGGCGTTCATGGTTTCACGGGTTCGGTCAAGGTGTTCGTAAGTCAAGATATCATCGCGTTTTGTCATGTAGTAAACGGACAATTCGTAGTTCAACACGCGGGGGAATTTACCTCGTATGCCGGTTTCGATGTTGTCCGCTTTAACGGGTTCCAGATCAACGGTGTTTTCCGCCTGGCCCTGACGGAACAATTGGTTTTGCGACGGGGCGCGAAATGCGTGACGATAAGCAATAAAACCGTTAAATGTATCAGTGAAGAGATAACTTAGTCCTAACTTTGGACTGAGATGGGTATAGTCCACAGCGATGGATTCCGGCCGGCGGTGACGGCCTGTGGTTTCAACGCCGATCTTATTGTCATAGTCATAACGCATATAATCCAGGCGCAAACCGGCGGTCACACGCAGTTTATCTGCAGGGGAGAATTCACCGTGCACATAAGGCGACAGCGCGCCAAAGGTGACGTCATAGTCGTACAAAGTGTCCTCTACGGTATACGATGTATAAATCCGGCCTTCTTGGACTGGATCGATTCTTTGTTCGAAGTAGCTGCCAGGACTGTAGTCGATGTCAATACCGGTGATCAGGCGGGTGCGCATGGGTTGCAGGTCCTTGCGGTATTTCAGCAATGCACCCAAAGAGTAGTTTTTGGTTTCATACACCGTAGGGTCGTAGTTTAAAGCCCAGTTGGGTAATAATTCCATAGTGTTGTAGCGTACGTAAGGTGTCACGTTAAACAAACTATCGGCTTTTTCTGCGTCGTAAGCCGAAGACAACCGCACTGCTTCAACTTTTCGATAAGAAATAGGCGTGTAGTTAACGGTAGGGTTGTTTTCGTAATCGTCTTTCAGGATCCGTGAAGAGCCAGCGGTTTGTTGATCGATTTTGGAAGCCGCCAGGATGTTTTTAAGTGCATTGCCGGCGTCGGTGAAATGATCCCAGCGCAGCGTCGCGCTATATCGATCATAATCAGTGGCGTCGCGCCAACCGTCGGTTTGGGTCAGGTTAAGGTCTCCCCGCCAGCCATTGTCTCCCTTTGTATTGCCCGTGGAGCCTAGCAAGCGTAACCAGCCATATTCGCCACCTTCCAACGTGATTTCCGATTGTTGTTCCAATGGTGGTGCTTGAGTTTGTACGTTAATCACCCCACCAATAGCATCACTGCCGTATAATGCTGTGCTTGGCCCTTTGGTTACTTCGATGCGATCCGCTTGCGGGAGATTGATTTCATACAAGGCGTTATGGTTGAAAAAGCCGGTGGAGCGGGTGGGAATGCCGTCTTCCAAATACAAATACATCGGCGATGTGGTGATGGGTTGGCGAATCGCTGTCATATGGCCTTCGCCTCCCGTCACGTTGACATGTACTCCCGGAACGCGCTCCATAATTTCGGAAGGATGAGCGGGAAGGGTTTCGCTGATTTCATCGCCTTCGATGATGCCAACGGTCGCGGTTTCTTGGGCGCGGGGTTGGGCCTCGCGGGTTCCGGTGACGGTGACTTCACTCAATTGCGGGGTTTCTAAGTCAGTGTCTGATTCGGCTGCGTACAATTGGCTTAATGGGCTGAACAATACGGCAACGGTCAATGCCGGTAGGACAGAAATGGATTTCATACAACTCCCCTTTTTTATTTCAACTTATAACCGCAAACGATGGATGCTTTGCGTTTGACTCGCGTTAATCCAGAGACACAGTGCAGGGAGCTTGCCAAGGGGAATTAGCTGGCAAATTCAATCAGTTACGTGTAGTGGGTAGAGCAGCAATGTGTCATATGCCGCAAATCACTATGGCGTTTGCCATAGCGAAGAGAGATTACTGATGAACGCCAAATACCTTGGCGATATCCAATAGTTTTTTTCTGTCCTCTAGATTGAGCTCCGAGTAGATGGACATCAATTCGCGCAAATCCTCCGGGAAGTTCATACACAGGGGATCACTTTCCACGTGTTGTTCATCCATCCAGCCTTTCGGTTTCTTTAGAAATTGTTCGCAACGTCGCGCGTAGCGGTCTTGTATGGGAGTGAAGGGGTTGTCGATGAGTTCGTCGACTTTCTTGCGGGAGATCCCTAAGGTTTGCAAAAGCGAGCGCAATTTTGTGGGGGTATTGATTAACTCGGTTACCAAGAAGGATAAATTCTGATGACGGATGGCTTGCAGGTCGCGGGAAGAGGCTCGTATGGGACCAATGCCAAAGGTGATCCAACAGGGCGAGCTGCCGGTGATGGCGGCGATGCGCTCGATGTCATCGGGCGCGGGCGTGGATATTCCGGCTTCGTAATTGCCAAGGCGCGATGCCGACCAATCGGATAAGTGTTCATTGAGTTGTGCCGCTGTTTCGAAGCCGGCCATTTTGCGGGCTTGTTTGATACGGTTGCCTATTTTTACCGCGGTGGGATTTTTGTTAGGTGTAGTCTCAGTCATTAATGATCCTTTAGTTCAAGAAACTTGAAAATATAACTTGAAATCTTGATTTTAATAATTATACTTTGCGGCACGTAAAACGACAGCACAAATGGTAAATAAAATTGTCAAATCGGCATGATTTACCATCAGCAAACTTATTTAGAAGGCACAGAATAGGATTGAAATGATTAAGGTGATATATCAACTCGACATCGGTGAAATGGAGCATCTTGCGCTTCCGTTACCTATTGGTGCGCAGTTAACTGCCCAGCGATTCACCGTATGTGGGGGCAATTACATGTAGCCTTCTGTGACACAGTATGCGGAAGGTGCGTGAAATCAATACCTTTCGCCATACAGCAAAGCCCTGGTAGGTATTGATTAAGTTGAGTCAATAATTACCAGGGCTTTTTTATTGCACTTTTTAATTAGAATCAGGAGGTACCCAATGGATAATAGAATCAAACGGTTTGAGCGACTCATCAGTTCAATGAATCTGCCGGAGAACCGCAAGCAGTATAACAAACCCAATGTGTTGTGGTTTGTGCGCAATGGCGCGCTGCAAAACCGACAGCATCGAAATTTCAACGAAGCGGTGCAGCTGGCGCAAGAGCTGATGTAATGCACTTTGTGAAAGTTTTGGATTTACCAAGTGGCGTGGCAGCGCCAGGTTGGAATCGTTACTTGTTGTGACTTTATTCGCTACTGCCTGGAAGAACGAGAGTAAGTAAAGGCGATTCAATTGATTGGGAGCCGGTGGGGTGAACCCGGCCTTGGTAAATCCGTTTAACGCATTAGTCTTTTTTTCAACAAATCAATGTTCCAAAGGAGAACATAGTGAAAGCGAAACCGAAACCGAAACACAATCGAACTAGAAATATGCTGCACGACCACCCGTTACTACGCAAAGGCGGCGTGCATCAGAAAACCAATAAAGTCAAGCGGCGCGGTGACAAGCAAAAACTGAAACAGGACTGGTGTCCTTTAATAACATTCATATGAAGTGCTATTAAAGGATATCAGTTCTTTTTAAAAGAGGTTTAGCAAGATGCGCCGCACTATCGAAATATTTACAGAACAATTAACAACATTACTTCGTCGTGAGCGCAATCATGAAAAAACCAGACGCAGAAGAAATCATTCATTGTCTTCCTCAAGACAAAACCCTGTTTTACTATTTCAAAGACCGTTATGCGCCTTTATTGCTGTCCAAGGTGTTTCGCGGTAACACAACCGTTGCCGATATTAAGAAAAGCCGGTTCTCGCCGTTGCTAAGCAAGCCAGTGGTCAAGCAGGTGCTTGCCAACATGGGTGGATCCGTATTGTCCGCTGACGATTTATTGTATTCCTGGGATCCCAGCGGTAAACAGTTCTTACTGACCCTGGGCACGTGGGGTGCGGACAAGTGTGACTATTATTATCAAACTTCAAGACGTGGGCACAATCTGGTATTACGTCTGAATTTTTCCAATCAGCACGACTCACCGTTTCAAAAGTTAATTAACCGAAATTATTGGTTTAATAATACCGGCCACCCTGTGTTGGTAAAAGGTGAGCGTCCTTATTTTCGCCAGACCTTGGCCTGGGCGAGAATCGATTTGGATTTTGCTCGCGGGGAAGCGCTGATTGAAGAGGTTCAAAGTGACTGGGTAAAATGGGCGCGCTACGATTATTTGCACGCTAAACGTAAAGTTTCCTGTCACACAAAAACCAATTGCCGTTGTTCCCAAATGGATTGGTATAAAGCCGTGGTGCAATACTATGAATCCGTGTTGCAGCCCTACAACGATTTATGGGCTGAGGCCATGCTGGCCGCAACGGTCAATTTCATTGTGGATGAATTAGGTTTGCGGCGGATTTATTACCACACCCATGAAACCGGTAAGGCGGTCAAACGTTGTAATCCGCCACGGTCCCTGTATGCAGAGTTGCCGCGCAAGTTCTGTTTTAAGAAGACAAGTGAGGTGCCAGTGTTTTTAATGGAAGACCGCTTTTTCCTCAAAAAGTATAAAAAGGTGAAAAGCCCCAGTTGGTATTCGCTGGCAATATGATAATAGATGATACTATTTCACACTGGCGTAGAAATGCGCCAATTGCTCAAAACCTTCTTCGCCCACTTCGCTTTGCACCCGCTTGAGTTTTTTCACCATCATGGGATTGACCCGGCGGGTGCCTTCCAGGTATTCCTTCATGGAAAGCTTTAAATACGGCATCCATTGGCCGGCTAATATACCGTAATTGTGTGGATCCACCCGGCCATTGTTGTCGTGGCACTTGGCGCAGTATGTTTCATGCAGTTCTTGGCCTTGTTGGGCGAGTTGGGGATCGAATTCTTGATCGGCAGGTATGTATTCCTGCTGAGCGTAGTAAGTAGCCAGCTTATCGACGTCTTCGGCTGTCAGGTTGTCCACAAAGCGTTTCATCATATCCGATTTGCGGCCGCCGTTTTTATACGCATCCATGGTGTATTTAAAATATTTTTCCGAAGAGCCACCAAAGGACGGAATGCTGGAGCTCTTGCTGTTGCCGTCCTTACCGTGACACATGGCGCATTGTTTAACCAGCGCCTCCACCTCTTGTGCAAACACCGGACTATGCAGAAACGCGAACGATATGGTAGCAAGAACCGCGTATTTTACTGTAGCTTTAATCATTGTATTACCCTTCTTTCTGAATTCAGACTTATGCTAAAAAATATACCGATAACTCACCGTGAAATAGCCGATATTATAAGAAGGGCTTTGTTCGCCCAGGGTCAACACGCTACCCATGCTGTCGACCGTCAGGCCGTCGATTGCCCAGTTCTCTTCATCATAATTTTCGAATAAATAGCCGACGTTGACATAAGAACGTTTACTCAAATTGTAGTCGCCGTAGATTTTAAATGAGTGCCGCTCTGTGGTGAGTTCCGGAAAACCGGCACTGGCCACGGTGATTTTTCCGCTGGATTTGGCATAAGTGTAGTCGAAGCCGATATTGAGTTTGTCCGCCATGAGTTTATATAACAAACCCAGATCAAACACATCCATACGGTCATCGTTTTCCGCTTGCCAGTCGACTCCGGCCTGAGTGGAGTCGATATTGGTGAGAGCATATAAAGCCCTTAACGTTAGCGGTTCGAGGATTGTATAGCGAAGATCCAGTGACAGACTGGATTCATTGCTCTCCTGCAAACCCACAGAGGAGTTTTTGTAATCGTCTTTGGATAGGCTTGCGTTAAATCCCAAATCGAGAATAGGCAACGGTGAATACTGCAATGATAGACCGGCTTTATTGCGCACCCGGTCCGCCATGTTGTATTTCCGCATTAAGGTGTTTTGCGGCGGGGTTATATCATCCACCAATTCATATGCATCGCCTTTCCTGTCAGCGTAGTCCAAGCGCACTTGCAATCCCACTTTGGAAATTTGCGCTAAATACAGACCCCATAGACGGTACTCATTGGTGCTCTCTACTTCTTGATGAGTCCGGTCGTAGATTTCGTAGTCGGCACCGCCGGATAGCTTGTGCTGTTGGTTCAATCGATATTGGACTTCGCCTTGAAGCTCCTGTTGGCGGAAGCTATATGGTAGGTTTTTCCTGGAAGGATAGGGATCGCCTGGATCGGGTGGGGTATCCGCCGTTACGTAAATATAGGTGTCTCTTGGGGTAGTGTTGTCTTGCTCATGCTGATTGTATTGAAATTGCAGATTCAGTTTTTCCGAGATGCCTGCGTGCAGGTTCAGATTGGCATCCAAGGTGTTAATCTTGCCGTCAAGGGATGTGCGCGGCAACGAAGGAGGAGAAGTTATATTGTTATTGATGGTAATGGGTAAATACTGCTGATCTTGACGCAGTTCGCCGTAGGAAAGCACCGCTGCCAGCAACACAGAGTCGGTGATTCTGTAAGCGCCTTTCACCGCAAGCATTTGCATTTTGTTTTCGGGTTCCGATGCGGCTTGGCCTTCTGGTGTGTTCGCCGGTGCGCTGAATGGATTTTCCCAACGAATGGATTCATTGTTATTTTTAAACATCGACATCTGGTAACTGACGGAAGCTTGCCAGCGTTTGGCATTGTAATTTACACCGACACTGGCTACGTCGCTTTCGTAATCCACGGGGATTGCCAGCGTTGCACTTTGAGAAAATCCGAAGCCTAATCCGGCGCTACGGTTGCCTTTTTTGGTTTCGTGTTGATAGCTGAGATCGTAAGACAATGCTTCAGTTTGGAAAAAACTCGCCCCTACGCTGGTTCTGCGTCGTTCCGTGGACAAATTGACATCCCGCAAACTGCTGGACAACATTGTCATGCCGCCGGTAGTTGGTGCGTCAACCCATCCTGTTGGCAACCGCTGTACGGAATCGCCGGTATACGGTGTACGGGCGGTATCGCTATTGAGTTTGGGTAATTGATCGTAGCTGATATCAAATTGTGCGCGCCCTTGCTTGCCGCCCTCTATACCGATAAAGCGCGAGTCAAGGCCTAGATTCCGGGCGTCTAAATCGAAATAAGTGCCATTTTCGTATCGACCACTGGCATCGGCGTCCGCTAGGATATACGCACCTTTTTCGTTTAAACCGGTATAGTCGCCAAACTTATACGAATCGTTGGTGACATAGCCCAGTCCACCTTCTACATCCGCTTCCACTTTGCGCTCATCTCCAGGACACCATTTGCATTGCCATTGCGAGGTATCCACATCTTCATTTTGTGGTTGGGCGCTTACCGGCGTGTTACTGGCTAGGACCACAGGCAAGCAAATTAGTACTGAGGTTCGCATTGTTGTTCTCCTGATTGATTCTTGTGCCGTTACCGCATCAGCTTAACGCCCGACGGATGATTGGATCCATGGACTTGAGAGTGGCAATTTAGGCAGCTTTTTCCCAGCAAAAAGCGGGGCTGAGTAGTGTCAGGGCCATACGGGTTGGAGGGATGCGCCGCCTGCGAATGACATTGTTGACACAATAGTGGACTGCGTTTTTTGAGCAACGGTGTATGCATGGAACCATGATGTTCGTGGCATAGGCCGCAGTCCTCTTGCACCGGCGCGTGCGCCCAAAGAAAAGGGCCGCGTTTTTCCATGTGACAGCGGTAACAGGTTTGGTTTTTAGTATTACCTACTAACAAAGTATCAGACAAAGTACCATGCACATTATGACATTGAGTGCATCGCATTTTTCCATAACGCACCGGATGGACCGATGCGCGTTCGAACTGCGCTTGTTGCTGCTGATGGCAGGTGTAGCAGGTATCGGTTTGTTTTTCGGCCGTCAACACAGGATCATTGCGGGCGTGGATAGAATGGCAATCGACGCATAACATGTCTTGCTTGCTGTGTGCGCCTGCCTCCCACGCCATGCGTTGGTTGTCGCGGTGGCAGGTAAGGCATATGCCGTTTTGTTTGTCCAGGCTTGTTTGGGTATCTCGGCCGAAATTCAAAATTGCGGCGCGTTTCGCGCCTACATATGGTTCCTCGGCATGTTTGCCGCCGGGGCCGTGACAGGCCTCACATTGCAACCCAGCCATAGGCGAGCGGGGATCGTTGCGATTACCGTGTTTGGTGAAAAAGATTGATGTTACGGGGTAATCATAGTCTTCGTCATGACATTGCAGGCACGTGTCGGCGCCGCGCGGCGTATAGTGTGGCTGAGTTTCTGATTCCTCCGCTCTTGCGCCAGTTTGCAATAACATTAACAGTCCGCCAAGTATGACTAACGATTTTATTGATGTTGGATTTTGCTTTTGTTTTTTATATGTCATAAGTCATCTCACTTTGCAGGCAGTAAAATCAGCTGCCGCCAATATTTTTGGTTAGCAACGTATCTATAAGATATAAGCCAGGTGTTGCATAGCGGTTGGCACTGAAATTATTCGCTGAATGGATTGCTGGCAAGCGGGCTTCGGGATAGCGTGAGGAGTGATCCGCCGACATGTCGTGAATGCGGGATACTTTTTTGTTGTAACGGATACCGTTGCTACTTTTATGGGGGACAAAACTTGCATACGCCTGCAACCAATACATAAATACTTCCTCTTTGTATGCTGAGAGCAATGCTAACAATGCCAGGTTTTTTCAGTTTCAATATCCGGCTTGCGTGCTTAATCTTGTTACAACTTTTAAATGTTGGTCAGCCTATCCTTGCTGCAAACCGGTGTTATTGTTTTTTTGCGCTCGCTCTCTAAGCAACAAATACATCGTTTAAAAATGGTTTTTATCTCCCGAAAAAGTTTAGCTAGGCTATTACCAATTAGGGTGTCTCACTTTGATTCATGTCAAGCATACCAGTATTTAATAGAAGATTTTGCAGAAAATAACAAGCGTTGCTGAGTCGAGTAAGGTTTTATAAGGCATGTTTTATAGACGTATAAATTGAAAGTTAATAATAACGAGGATTTCGCTTAGATCGGCTGTAGGACATTTCTTACGATTAAAGCTTGCTACTGATATGATTGAGTTTGCTAAGGCAGGTAATCAAATCAAGTATCCCTCGAGGCGTAGCTTGAATAAGGAACGAAGATATAAATGCAATCTGTACCTTTGTGATTCTTGTTTCTATTGAATGGTATCGGCAATCGATTGCGTGGTATTGGGTGTGAGTCTTGTTTTTGTATCATAAACTAGCAAATTAATTTGATGTAAAGTGAAGAGACTATATAGTTACTGAGAGTCCGTATTACTTCTTTGTCTGACGCAACCGCGGTATCCAACAACGTTTTATCATACTAGCCAGTATCCTATTCACTCGCTAACATTGCCTGACACGCCGTCATGGGTATTTGAGAAACAAACAAGATTGGAAGCGTATTTTAGTCTTTCAAGGTTCTCAGTTACACGATAACTAATGCTAGTGATTACGCTTTATTTAACACTACTACTCTGTCTTTAAATAATTGTAAATTTTTTATTAAGAGCATTGTAGGATATTGAGTACATAAAAATATGAGTCGAAGCTTGATGCGGTTTTGTTTATATACATTATCGAAACATCTTGTTAGTTACTCATCAAATACAGCTACTTAACTATCATAAAAATACAATAATCCTCTATAGAAGTTTTTTAATTTGTAAGATTTTCCCTTGAATGGTTTTTTACTAACAAGAAATAGTCCTTGTATTACAGGCTTTTTGTGTGTTACTTAGCGCAAAGAAAATTGATTTATATCATGGTTGGATAGCAGTTTTAGACATAGTCTTCTATTATTCTAAATATTGGCATACCTTGGTGTTAAAAAGGAATTTTAATCAAACGCGATAGAGAAGTCGTTACAGTAATTGCTATTACAATAGTTAATGAACGTATAAAAACACCTTGGGCAAGAGTTAACTAAAGATTTATAGGCAGTATGGAGATGTATGTCTTAAATGAAGTGTGTAGCACAAATTCTTTGAGCGTTAGAACTGGACGAGTTCCAGTCCCTTTACCGGTCGCCGGAGATGGTGGTGCTTGTGGCAGCACCACGCTTGCTACCTTCAATATGATACCGCAATTTTTACCCCATCTCGCCCTAAACCATTCACACTATAGCTTAACCGATATTTCCTTAAGCCTTGACAGTTGCACCAGAGAGGAAAGTTGATATGAACACGGCAAAATACAGCAGTAACAGTAACTCAAATAAAATATATAAAGTTGTTCCATTAACTTTATTTTATTTAACTTTTGTCGTGTTGTTTGGCATCACTGGTTGTTTTGATAGCAGCAAGGAAGACGCTAAAAATAATAATGGGGAACAGTTAAAAGTCACTATAGGAGAACTACCGGCAAATCATACAGAAAGTGTCGCTGGTGCGCTTCACGCGCCTGGTAGATTCACACCTTATTCCGCTTGGTGTACGGCCTGCCACGGTTCAACCTTAAAAGGCAATCCAGATATAGGAGCACCGTCGTGTGAAGCGTGTCATGTTCAAATCTGGACAGAAACGACTCCACCTACCGGTAGTGGCAGAAATCCGCCCGCCAATCATACCGATAACGTCAAAGGCTTTTTACACGCTGCAGGTAAAGACACACCCTATACGCACTGGTGCACCGCTTGCCACGGGCCCACATTAGACGGCGATCAGGATTCCGGAGCACCACCATGCACAACCTGCCATGCTCAAGTGTGGCAGGAAACACCTCCGACGGGTGGTAGTGGTAACAGTAATCCACCCGACAATCATACGGATGAGATCAATGGCGTTTCACATGGTGCCGGTAAATTTACACCCTATAGTAGTTGGTGTACCGCTTGCCACGGCCCAGCCTTAGAAGGCAATCTTGCTAAAGGAGCCCCATCGTGCACAACGTGCCACGGTCAACTGTGGACGGAAACCATTCCGCCCAACGGTGGTGGCAGTACCAATAATCCGCCCTCCAATCATACGGACAATGTGCAGGGCTTTTTACATGCGGCCGGTAAAGACACACCTTATACTCATTGGTGTACCGTTTGCCACGGACCAGATTTAGGCGGCAATCTGGATACAGGAGCGCCGTCATGCAACACGTGCCACGGCCAACTTTGGACGGAAACCGCTCCGCCCAGCGGTGGAGGCGGTACCAGTACTCCACCGTCCAATCATACGGATGATGCCAATGGCTTTTTACACGCTTCCGGTAAAGACACACCTTATAGCAGTTGGTGTACGGCCTGCCATGGTGCCGCTTTACAAGGCAATCTGGATTTAGGCGCTCCGTCCTGTACCACATGTCACGGTCAGGTGTGGACGGAAACGACACCACCTGGCAGCGGCGGACGCACCAGCAATGCGCCCTCCAATCATACGGACGATATTAATAGCTTTATGCATGCGCCGGGCAAGGACACACCTTATAGCAGTTGGTGTACGGCCTGCCATGGGGCGGACTTAACCGGTGATATAGCACCGTCGTGTACGGCCTGCCACTCTCAAGTGTGGAGCGAAACGACGCCGCCCAGCAGCGGTGGTCGTACCAGTAATGCGCCATCCAACCACACGGACAACGTCAAAAGCTTTTTACATGCGGCGGGCAAATACGCGCCGTACACTCATTGGTGTACCGCCTGCCATGGTGCGGACTTAACCGGTGACTTTGGACCATCATGTACCGCCTGTCATGCGCAAGTGTGGACGGAAACCGCACCGCCCAGCGGTGGTGGCAGTAGCGGTAATCCACCCTCCAATCATACGGATGATGTCAATGGCTTTTTACATGGTGCAGGTAAAGACACACCTTATAGCAGTTGGTGTACGGCTTGTCATGGCCCGGCTTTAGCAGGTGACTTGAATACTGGCGCACCGTCCTGCACCGCGTGTCATGGTCAGATATGGTCGGAAACCACTCCTCCAAGCGGTGGCGGCAGTACCAACAATCCGCCCTCCAATCATACGGATAACGTTAACGGCTTCTTACATGCGGCGGGTAAAGACACGCCTTATACTCATTGGTGTACCGCTTGCCACGGTCCAACCTTAGAAGGGGACCTAAATTCTGGGATACCCTCATGCACCGCGTGCCATGCTCAAGTGTGGACGGAAACTCCACCCAGCGGCGGTGGCAGTACCAGCAATCCGCCTTCTAATCATACCAACAACGTTGGTGGCTTTTTCCATGCGCCGGGTAATCAAACGCCCTATAGCAGTTGGTGTACGGCCTGCCACGGGGATGCTTTACAAGGCAACCTGCAATTAGGGGCACCGTCGTGCACAGCATGCCACGGCAAGATATGGACGGAGACAACGCCGCCCAGTGGTGGTGGGGGTAGCAGCAACCCGCCGTCCAATCATACGGTTGATGTCAGCGGCTTTTTGCATGCGCCGGGCAGAAATACACCTTATAGCAGTTGGTGTACGGCCTGCCACGGCGACGCTTTAGAAGGCAATCTGGATTTAGGCGCGCCTTCGTGCACCGCGTGTCATAGTCAAGTGTGGAGCGAAACCGCTCCGCCCAGCGGTGGTGGTAGCAGTACGCCGCCCTCTAATCATACGGACAGTCAAAGTGGCTTCCTGCACGCACCCGGTAAAAATACTCCCTATAGTAGCTGGTGTACGGCCTGCCACGGCGACTCTCTGGAGGGTAATCTGGATATCGGAGCCCCGTCGTGTACTGCGTGTCATAGTCAGGTGTGGTCCGAAACGAATCCCCCAAGTGGTGGTGGTTCCATGAGCCTGCCGTCCAGTCACACGAATAATATCAGTGGTTTCTTGCACGCACCGGGTAACGAAACGCCATACAGCAGCTGGTGTTCGGTTTGTCACGGCTCCTCCTTGCAAGGTGATCTGGATATCGGGGCGCCACCATGTACTGCGTGCCATACGGTACTTTGGTCAGAAACCGGCGGCGGACCCTCTGGTAATCCGCCTGCCAACCATACGGATAATGTCAGTGGCTTTGACCACGCCCCAGGTAAAGAAAGGCCCTATAGCAACTGGTGTTGGGGTTGCCACGGCTCAAATTTACAAGGAGATCCAAGTATAGGAGCACCACCATGTACTGTGTGCCACACTGTGCAATGGTCCGAAACACCTAGCGATGCTAATCGCCTCCCATCCGATCATACGGTAAGAGAAAGTGGCTTTTGGCATGCGCCGGGACACAATGATCCATTTACCAATTTGTGCACCGTTTGCCACGGAGCAGATTTAAGAGGCGATTCCACTTTAGGAACACCTTCATGTTACCAGTGCCATGGCCAGGAATGGAGTGGAAGTGGTGGCGGTGGCGGTA
>Ga0209536_100010146_pt1 | contig 13926 bp, 11 predicted proteins | sample DeeMarSeWOR28_12_FD_187461 | JGI IMG/M metagenome (GOLD analysis project Ga0209536, IMG submission 187461) | Marine sediment microbial communities from White Oak River estuary, North Carolina - WOR-2-8_12 (SPAdes) (version 2) | ecosystem: Environmental > Aquatic > Marine > Intertidal zone >...
AATGGGTGTGGTGAAACTGGCCGATGCAGCGACCATGATAGTGATTGCGAACGGCATTACATCCACATTTATATGATTTGCCGCCGACAGGGCTATTGGGAAGGTGAGCACCGCCGCTACATTGTTAGTCGCGATGGCAGTTAGCAGCGCAGTGGTAGTAAAACCCAGTCCCAAGGTAGCCCAGGGACTGCCACCTGCCAGTCCGATGATACCATCAGCCAATACACCGGCAGCGCCGGTCTTTTGCATCGCCATGCCGATGCCGAACGAGGTAGCGATAACCACAAGCACCTGCCAGTCTGGCGCCCGTCTTGCCACCTGTCCACTGGTACAGCCAGACGCAATCATCAGTCCAGCTGCCACCAGCGCCGCTTCCAACATGCTTAACAAACCACTCGACGCCAGTACCACCATGCCAATCGTAATAGCCACTGCTAACGGAGCGTCTTTGTAATTCGGTGGATGAAACCCTCCAACTTCACTGACTAGATAAAAATCCCGCGACTTGCCTTGTTGATCGATAAAATTGGGCCGCGCCTCAAGCAGCAGGGTATCTCCCACACGCAGTATCATATCGCCGACCTTGCCGTGCATGCGCCTGCCATTGCGAGCCAGAGCAATAATTACAGCATGATAACGGCTGCGGAAACGCCCTTCGCGCACGCTCTTGCCCACTAGTGGGCAACTATCCGACACAACCGCTTCGAAAAAACTGCGATCCTTGCGAGCCCCTTCCAGCTTGAATACCTGACTCGTAGCCGGAGCAAGACCACGTATGCTGTGCAAATCAACAACCGATTCGATAGCACCTACGAATATGAGCCTGTCATTGGCCGCCAGACGTTCTTGCGGCCCCACGGCTGGCAGGATGACGTTATCACGCTCAATCTCGGCCAGGTACAAACCGTGCAGGCAGCGCAGTCCAGCAGCCTCGATACTGCAGCCATCCAGCGGGCTGCCTTCTTCCACCACCATTTCGGCAGTATATTCCCGGATATCTTCGCCGTGCAGCAGGGGCTCCTTGCGATCTGGTAACAATCGCCTGCTGAACAGGAGTACGAACAGGAATACACTCACTGTGATGGGCAGACCAATCCAGGCAAGGTCGAACATACTCAGCCCAGGCAAACCGACCATATCCACCAGCAGTCCATTGACCACCAGATTGGTGCTGGTACCGATTAGCGTACAGGTGCCGCCTGCGATACTTGCATAACTAAGGGGAATTAACAGCCTGGATAGACTCAGATTGTTTCGCCGAGCCCATACTTTGACTGCGGGCACAAATATGGCCACTACCGGTGTGTTGTTGAGAAAGGCGCTCAGGATGGCAGATGGTGTCATCAGCCTGACCTGTGCCTCGCGTGTGGTGTTTGGCTGGCCCAGAATGCCCTGTACGATCCAGCTGACTGCCCCGGTTTCTGTTAGACCACTGACCACGATATATAGTACAGCCACGGTCAGCATGCCCTGATTGGAGAACCCGGCTAATGCCTCCCCGGGTAACAGCACACCGGTTACCAGCAGCAGGGTAAGTCCGGCCGACATAATGATGTCGGGCGAGATCCAGGTGAATGCCATTAAGGCGAAACACCCCATTACTACGGCTAATGTCAGCCAAGCTTCCCAACCCATATGTTGTATCCAGCTATTATAGTGCCCGTATGATTCGAGTCTGTCTTCAGTGTATCAGGCAGTCATTGGGACGGCATTACAAAAGGCTGTTCTACAGTACCAGGTAGACTATCTGGTCTGCGACCAGGCGGAAAAGATTAGACCAAAAATGTGAGTGCATCGCGCTGGGGACGTATGGCAACTACTGCTGCATTGCAGACCTTTACTTGCCTCCGGTAACGTGAGGTTTCGTGGGGGCATTCCTGACGTGGATAGGTGAATACCTGAGTGATTTACCCGGATGACGGGTCCCTACCACGAGCCTGTCGTCCAGCATAATATTGCCAGTCTTGAAAGTCCCCGCAATCGTCGGTAACCGGAATTCATTCAGGTAAATAACTTCCACCTGAGGAAGTAACAGCACATATTTTCATATTCACACTTACCCGACTCAACCCGGTCCTCCACACACATTCATTAAACAAACGGAAGCAATCGACCAAGCTGTATCTGGAATTTATATTAACCGTCCAATGGCGGAAATACGCACCAATCCAGAACGTTTTTGCACACCAATGCACTAAAAATGCACACATCCCTAACTATGCGCGGTACTGCCTGTCATCGAAAGAATTATCAATATTCAATATTATCAGTGCATTGGTGGATCTGCCTGCAAACACTTATTGTTGGCATACAACCTGCCTTTAATTTTTGAAACTATAGGCATGTTCATGAGCATGAATTACCAGCAAGCTTATCTGGAAAGCAAATTCAGTTGCATACACTGCGGCGTGTATGCGATGCAGGAATGGGGGCACCTTTACTATGGATCAGCGGAATCACTAGGCAGCAAGAGCAGCGATTTCGAGTATTGCAAGTGCTTGTATTGCCACAAGGAAACATTCTGGTTCCAGGGAAGAATGATCATCCCCGCCGATGGTCCTGCACCACAAGCACATACAGATACCCCCCAGGCGCTACTGGATGAATACAACGAAGCTCGTGATATCGTCGCCAGGTCGCCGCGGGCTGCTGCAGCAATAATGCGGCAAACGATACACAAGCTTATGCCTGTGCTTGGGCAGAAAGGGGATAATGTCAATGTCGACATAACCGCCCTTGTTAAGAACGGTCTCCCCATCGAGATACAGCATGCGCTCAATTACTGTCGTGTTATCGGCACCGATGCCACGAAGCCCGGCGAGATTGATGTGAACGACAATGCCGAGATCGCCTGCAGCCTGTTTCATGTTTTCAATTTTATTATTGAAGACCGTATCTCGGGACCGATAAAAATAAAGGCGCTATGCGATAGTCTCCCCGAAGAAGCACGTGAAGCAATAGATCAAGGCGATGTTGCCCCTAATGAACTGCAGTTTGTGAGGTAAAAAAGGCCTATACAATTTTCCAGGATGCGAGAATGTACCTCAGTCGTTTATAAAATATCATAACAATCAAGAAGAAGATCCTTACACTGGCTAGATCATGGATTGACTAGCTCTGCATCAAAAGCGGCGGTCTTCGTTAACGCGTTGGCCATCGTTTCTATTTCCGCCAACGGCAGTTTCTGCTGCTTTCCGAAACCAGGGGACTCGCCAGGGATCGACACTTCCGGTGACAATTAGGTCCTTCCAGAAAAGAACCTGATTGATTTGGGTTGACCAGTTCTACATGCAGTCCGCTGATGAGCATCCACACTGCTTTCCGGCCGGGAAGTCGACAGCCTGTCCACTGCGGGCAAACCGATCATCTTCAATTTACACTCTTACACCTGGCTGATTCACGGGGTGACCAACCTGTGAACGAACCACCGCAATTTGCATGCGCGAGGCCACAAGGAGAAGAGCAGCATACTGCTCGAACTCGCCATTGACGTTATCTGCAGGGCACCCGTACTGCAGCTTGCGGGCACACATGTGAAGGAAAAATTTCGCGACGTGCAGTTCGATTATCGGGCCTGTTCGCATACGCACAGCGATGACATGCCGAAAATCAACAGCTGGTCCCGGCCTTACTGGCCGGTAGTCGCACACCCGTACCGTGTGGATCGAGACAGCTGTAATCAGGGCCCCGTTCGTAGCCCGGTCACTGATATGCGTATACTAGGGATCACGGACATCACCGCCAGCCTTACCCCTTGCGAAACCGGCAGAGGGAGTTAAACGCCATGCTGCATAGCAAACAGACCGAAGTGCACAAAAAGGCAGATCGTACCCGTACGGGCATGAGTGTTCATACACTGAAGCTCGCGTTGCGTGACAACCTGTTCTATCTCCTCGGGCGTTTCCGTGAAGTGGCCACGACGCATGATATGTACATGGCAGCAGCCTACACGGTACGCGATCGCCTGCTGCATCGATGGATCAAAACGGCACAGACCTACAAGCAAAGCGGCGCCAGGACGGTCTGTTACCTGTCCGCCGAATACCTGCTAGGCCCACAGCTGGCGAACAATCTGATCAACCTGGGCATCTTCGATGCATCGCGGCAGGCGGCCCATGAGCTGGGCGTGGACTTCAATGAGGTTCTGGAAGAGGAAGAGGAGCCAGGCCTCGGCAATGGTGGTCTGGGCCGACTGGCGGCCTGCTATCTGGACTCCCTGGCAACGCTGCAGATTCCCGCAATAGGCTACGGCATCCGCTATGAATATGGCATCTTCGACCAGGAGATACATGACGGCTGGCAGCAGGAAATTTCAGACCTGTGGCTGCGCAACGGCAACCCCTGGGAACTGTTCCGGCCCAAGTTGCGATTTCCGGTGAAATTCGGCGGCCACACGGAACAATACACCGACGAATACGGGCGCCTCAGGGTCCGGTGGGTGCCGGATATGGTGGTCAATGGTGTCGCCTACGACACACCCGTCCTGGGTTGCTGTGTGGACAACACCAACCTGCTGCGACTCTGGCATGCCGAGGCCACGCAGTCATTCGACTTCCAGGCCTTCAATGTGGGCGACTACTACCGTGCGGTCGATGCCAAGGTTATGGCCGAGAATATCACCAAGGTCCTGTATCCCAATGACGAACCGGCTGCGGGCAAGGAACTGCGTCTCAAGCAGCAGTACTTTTTCGTTTCCTGTTCGCTACAGGACATGCTGAGACTGCACCTGCACCTTGCCGGCAGCCCCGAGGGTTTCGATGCCAAGTTCGTTGCCCAGCTCAACGATACCCATCCGGCTGTCGCCGTTGCAGAACTGATGCGTCTGTTCATAGATGAACACGGGATGGACTGGGATCCTGCCTGGGAGATTACGCGAAACACCTTTGCCTTCACTAACCATACCCTGCTCCCCGAGGCTCTGGAGACCTGGCAGGTCGATCTGTTCGGTCGTCTGCTGCCGCGGCATTTGGAAATCATCTACGAAATCAACCGTCGTTTTCTCGACGAGCTGCGCATCCGCTATCCGGGAGACGAAGCACGCCTTTCCCGCATGTCACTCATCGATGAGAGCGGCCCGCGCTCCGTTCGCATGGCCCACCTGGCGACAGTCGGCAGTTTCGCCGTCAACGGCGTGGCCCGCTTGCACAGTGACCTGCTGCGCACGACCGTTATGAAGGACTTCCATGACCTGTGGCCGGAACGTTTCCACAACGTGACCAATGGCGTCACACCACGGCGCTTCGTGCAGCTCAGCAACCCGGGGCTCTGCGGCCTGCTGACACGCGTGTCCGGCCCCGAATGGGCCAGGGATCTGGCATGCCTGAAGGCACTCGAACCCCTGGCAGACGATGCGGGTTTTCACGAGGAGTGGCGCAAGATGAAACACGACGCCAAGCAGCGTCTTGCAAAGCTACTCGCCGGGCGCAGCGGTGTGAGCGTAGATCCGGAGTCGCTGTTCGACATCCAGGTCAAGCGCATCCACGAATACAAACGCCAGCATCTCAACCTGCTGCACATCGTCACCCTGTACAACCGCATAAAGCAGAATTCCGGCATTGATCTGAGTCCGCGCACCTTTATCTTCGGCGGCAAGGCAGCACCCGGGTATTTCATGGCCAAGCTGATTATCAAGCTGGTCAATTGCGTGGCCGAGGTGGTCAACAATGACCTCCAGGTCAACGGTCTGCTGCGGGTGGCGTTCTTTCCCAACTTCAATGTCAAGAACGCGCACCACATCTACCCTGCCGCGGATGTGTCAGAGCAGATATCGACCGCAGGCATGGAGGCCTCCGGTACCGGCAACATGAAGTTTGGCATGAACGGCGCCCTGACCATTGGCACGCTGGATGGGGCCAATGTGGAGATACGCGAGGAGGTGGGTGCCGAGAATTTCTTTCTCTTCGGGCTGAATGCGGCACAGGTGATGAAGACACGTCAGGCCGGATATCATCCCGCGCAAATATACCGCGACAACATCGAGCTGCGCGAGGCCATCGACCTCATCAATTCCGGACATTTCTCGCGTGGCGACAGGGATCTTTTCCGCCCACTGACCGACAACCTGGTCCACCACGATCCGTTCCTGCTGCTGGCTGACTACCAGTCCTACATCGACTGCCAGCGGGAAGTGGATCACGCCTGGCGGGATGCGGATCACTGGTGCCGCATGTCCATACTCAACGTGGCACGAATGGGAAAATTCTCCTCGGACCGTTCCATCCGTGACTATTGCGACCGTATCTGGAAGGTCGAGCCCATGCCTGTGGGCTAGACGCCAGGAGCCAGCCGGAGGTTTCCCGGTTCAGGTGTTGATGGCGTCGATCAGCATGTGCAGACGTCAGAATCGGAAAAATCAGGCAGCCCGTTGCCGCCTGTCCCGCAAGCCGGTGCGATGCGACAGGAATGATTTTGCTAGACTAATCACCCGTCTTACGGAGAATCAACACTTTAACTACACCTGGACAAGTATATGCTCGAACGGCACATTCTATTGTTCATCTTGACCGTTATTTCATTTGTCGCCTCTACACAGGTCATCGCCGAAACAAAAGAAGAAGACCGTACTCGCATCATTGCCACTCGACATGCGCCTCCCTTTGCAATCAAGACCGCAAACGGGTGGGAAGGCATCACGATAGAGCTTGTTCATCGCATCGCGAAAGAGCTGGACGTGCCATACAGTTTTCGCGAGATGGACCTTGAAGAGATGCTGGTGGCAACAGCCAGCGGTGATGTTGACGCAGCCGCAGCCGCACTCACGATCACGACGGAGCGCGAGCAAACGGTTGATTTCAGTCATCCGTTCTTCACGTCCGGACTCGGCATTGCAGTTCCACTACGCACAGAGGTCACCTGGCTCTCGGCTTTGAAACGTGTTGCCTCTATGGCCTTCCTGCAGGCTGCTGGCGCATTGCTGGGCATATTAACCCTGGTCGGTGTTCTGGTGTGATTTGTAGAGCGAAAGCGAAATGCCCAGTTTCCCGGGGACCCGGTCAAGGGTGTGGTTTCCGGGATCTGGTGGTCGGCTGTAACGATGACCACGGTTGGTTACGGCGACAAGGCCCCGCTTACCGTAGCTGGAAGGGTCATCGGGCTCATATGGATGTTTACAAGCATCATTGTCATCTCCGGGTTTACTGCCGCTACTGCCACTTCGCTCACCGTTGGACATCTCGACCAGTCGATTGCAAGCCTGGATGACCTGTCCGGCAAACGGGTACTGACGGTAAAAGGAAGCACGAGCGACATCTATCTTGATGAGAAATTCGTCAGGCATAAGACAGTTGCATCCATTACCGACGCGCTTGACCTGCTCGCTGCGGGTCAGGCTGATGCGGTTATTTATGACCAGCCCATCCTTCGTTATCTGGTAGCAGACAGCTATGTGCGGGAACTGCATGTATTGCCCAATACCTTTGCACATCAGGATTACGGCATAGCCTTGCCGCAAGGGGCACCTTTCAGGGAAAGGCTAAATCAGGAGATACTGCGCATCATACATGGGCCAGAGTGGGAACGTATATTGAATCGGTATCTGGGCCGGCGTGATTAGTTCAACATTTGCAGGCATGCTGACGCCTCTCATAGTAGCCATGATATGTACTTGCGGTGTTAGCGCTAGCCAGTCGTAGAAGATAATTTGTAGATATTGCAACTTCTCTGCGAGATTTATCTTCACGACACATGACCGGGAGTGCCTCTGAATAGACAACCCTGAAGGGCGTGCTATCAAGCCCACCGACAATGGGTTCGGTCTCGGCATTTCGAACCCTTCATTATCCTGGACTTACCCTGACCGATTTCATTATCGCCATTCGGTCAGCCAGCCCCCCCGATGTCTTGGTCCGAGAACTCCTCGGGATTATTATATTATTGATATTTAGACATTAATTACAGGAAGCCCATGGTTCGAGGCCCGAGCACCGGCGCCGCTTACCGGTCACACACCTAACACTTTCAGAGCGACGGGATTGTCCATTACCAGGTGCGCCCTGGGCACTACAACCCGCCATGGAATTCATGGTGCTATGGCGCAGAGACTGATGGGTCGGGGGGCGTTGGTATGGGGAACAGTGCGCAGGAGTGGCCAGGGTAAACAGCGTTGTGCATTAACTAAATTACCACCCCTGCATCACTAGGCATTTATAAGTTCACACTTTACTGATTTCCGGTGTGTGTCCGGATATTCTCCCAGGTAGGATTTCCACGCGTCATCTGTTAGTGCGGCGCGATTCATGTCTGCCACATCGATCCAGTAACGGGTCTCAGTTCGATATAGTGGCCCTACCAGTGGCGAATAACCAAGTGCTGCAATACTACGTTGCCGCTGCAGGGCTGCCTGCATGCCATTGTAAATACCCAACGAGAGTTCATTGAGATTATTCTGGTGATAATCCTTTATGCCACTTGACTTCATTTCCGCGACTGTCTTTTCCAGCTCAGTGTCCGGCATTGATTCCAGATATACCCAATACGCATATTGTACTTTTTGCCTGTCAGCACGTATGTTTCCTTCCTTCCCCGTTTTCCCTAAGGCCGCGACTATGCCACGCGCTGTGTCACGATTCTCAATTGGCCCAATCGTGTGGCACAAACCCGCTGATTCCTTCCTGCCGTAGATATGCGCCGAGACATCCTGGAAGTGCTCCCGCTCACTCAGCAGGCGGAGCTTCTTCACACCGCTGGTCGTGGCCTTGAATTCCTCCTTTTCTGCCACTGATATCGTCTCTTTATAACTGAACCATCCAAAGGTCAGCAGATTCAGTGCGATCATGAAATACAATATCAATTTCATTCGGTTTCTCTCAGGATCCAGTACAGAGTGGATCCATATATAACTATTTAATCAGCTCGAGCCAGATAGATACCGGCAGCTGACTCAGACTCGGTCGTGCACATCCGGGCTGCTGTATGCCCGATATTCTGCACCCTTGCCGCAAGACACGGCAGGGTGTCTTCGAGCCCGGTTTCTGCAGCTCCAGCTTCACCAATCCACCGTGCCATCCTGTCACCGTGAATCAATTTGCAGATTAGAGTAACTGTACCGGCTGTGGCACTTTCTGCTGTTATCGAATCATTGACATGCATTTTTTCTACGACAGGTAGACATTCAGCCTCAAGATACTCGAGGCATGCCATCTGGACGGTCATCAGATCCAGAACATCATCGTCACTGAACAGTTCCATCGCACAGGTATCAGCTGCCAACTCATCAGCTCGCGCCAGAGGTGCCGATATGACCCTGTAGACTGGCGCATATACAGCAAAAAACCAGCGTATCGGTTGGTAGCCAAATGAAACATGATCACTGTCTCCGGCATACAGTGGCCATGTGTTACGCAGCTGATATAAAAGGTTTCCTTTCCACTTCCTACGACGGGAGTTCTGCCCGACTCGGCGAGCCAGTGCACACTGAAATCGCGTCACCGACAAGCATTGGATAACAGGCATTCCGATAACAAGTGTTGTTGTATGCCATATTGGAAGTGGCAAGCGCGGGGTTTTTATAACATCAAGTTCAAACTCACTTGTGAATGCAATACTGTTGATTCTGGCGCTTTGATAATGACGAATATAATCACCCACAAGCTCGAACAGCCTCTCTGAAGGTTTGTTTGGTATTTTTACAGTGCTTTCCGGCAGGTCAGGCCTGAATCGAGCAATGCTGTATGTGACCAGCGCAGACATAACGAACACCAGCACCTTCAGTAACAGCTGCCCAATGGCCAGTGATTCATAATTGGATAACGACGTGAATACGGCGAAACTGCTCACAAGAAAAAGAACCGGGAATAGCAGCAGATATGCATAGCCCAGACAGGCGATACAATAAACCGCAAAAACATATATTCCTGGATGCTGACTCGCTAGCAAGCGGAACTGCTCACCAATTAAGCGTAAGATCGATTCCTTCCAGCCCCCTTCACCTGAGGCAACCAGATCCCGTAAAGAGTGTGCAGCCGTAATACGCGCCATACGACAAGTCTAATGGCCTGCGTGAGATATACTGGGATTGTGTTCACGAATTTACATCTTGTGTCCAGAACAGTTTATTTTTGACCATAGACCCAATCCATGGCGGGTCCACCATCATCTATATTTAATGACTTAAGTGTTGAGGCAGAGAAACCAGAGTCGCCAAATAGAAGAACAGGTTGGTCCTGCTACTGCAGTCAAGGGGGACGCAAGCCAGGTCTACTGTATTCCATAAACTGATGTTTTCACCTGTGTTACTCAATGCTTGATAACTCCGTTTGCGCCTGATAGCAAGCACAGGCTTTGTCTTCTGCCTTCAGGACGCGCTGGGCCCAGTTACCAATATGGCCCATCTGTGGATGTATGCAGAAGATCAAACCGGTTTCAGGCTCCGCCCATCCTAGAGAGGCCGAGAAAGTACAATCCTTGCATGTATGTTCGAGCATAAACTTACCGTTTACATTTGTGGAATGGATGGACGCCTGATTTAAACGGTACTCAGGTTGTATTTCAACGCGCTGACTCTGGTTAGTCACCCATGACAGCGTTGCGTGAGAAAGGGCATTATGAGCCAGTGGTATATCTGATATTCATGACGGGGTAATAGTCACACTCATGATCCGGAGGCCTCTCCCCACTATCGATTTCCCCCCCGGTTTTTGCAATCGATGTTGCCGAATATGCAACACACAAAACAATGAGCGAGACTATTCGCGCAATTGGCATATATATTCCTCTGTGCAAGGCGATGGTCAATGAAGGTGTCCGGAATCCAGTGTGCCTGCCTGCGATAACAAGCTCGCCAGCCCGGGATTATCAGAAACCACAAAGGAAAAGTTCTCCCACTGCTCTTCAGTGAATGTCGTCACCACCAGCTTCCTGCATGTGAGTTTAAGTTTCATCAGTTCACGCTGTAATTCCTGTATTTCCGACTGAAGTTCGACCAAACGCTCACCAGTAGTGCCGGGAGATAACGCCTCTACGCGAAACAGGACCTTCTTCTCGAGAATCTTGTTCATGAGATTGATCACTTTCGTATAGTTCTCTTTTCTCCAGGCAGTAAATGCACTGACCTGCTCGTCAGTCAGCTGGAGCGTATCCTGGTTTCCCATGATGACCGGTAGCAAGGTAGGCATGAGGCCACTACCTTCCAGCAACACAACCTTCTCCATAACCATTTCCCAGTCCTCGGGAGACAGCGGGTGATCACTATCGTGTTTGGCGTGTGCCGCGAAAGCAACGAGAATGAGGGCAATGATCAAACCAGGGACTTTCAACATCTTGATCCTCCAACTCCATGAGGAATTCGGCAACTAAATAATAGTCGCCAAACCGATCAACCGGAATAATCCGTAAGCAGGGATTATCGCCGGGACAATACATCAGCAATCGGGTAGTTACTTACATGGCATCACCTAGACCGGGCCTATTAGCTTGGCGGTGACATTTTGACCAGTGATACAACTAAGCACATCGGTGGATGAATACTGATCCCTGTCATATTTGACCAGCATCAGGTGACATCTGCTCGGGCAGAACTCCACAGAAAAAATTCGATCATCATTTTCCAGCGCAACCACCATGTTGTTGCGTTGCTGTTCCTCGAGAGTTTCAGATATATGCACAACGACTTCGACTGTATGTTCAGGTTCAGCTTCCACACGATTAATTGCCTGTTCCATGATTCATCACCTCTGAATACAAGATATCCATGCAGCACACATTGTGCCCGGGATTCATTGCGGCATGTTTACAATCCCGCACCTTTAAACACCAAACCGAACGAAACGGGCTTCTCCCTACTGGCGACCTCCATGATCTGAACAAGCTTAAATTACTGGACTCTTATTGCATACATCGTGCCACTTGATGTGCACCCCGCAACCTACTGTATTTGCTCTATATTCAAACAAAGAAAACATGAAACACGAATGATGCCGGCACATAGATGGTGCACAAGAGCGAATGACTGCACACATACAAGGCAAAACCGGTTTGAAACCGGGATGATGTAACGCAGAATTTCAACCTCCTCAACCCCGGATAAACAAGGGCATTATGGTTCCACGCAGGATTTCCGGAGTCTGCAGAAACGGATGGTTTTACGGGATTGGAATCTGTGAGAGCCTGACCTCTGATACGATTGTTACAGAATACCAATCTACGGGTGTAGCTGGCTCAAGCTTCACGCGGAATAGCGCCCCCTGCAAGCAGGGCACTGGCAACTTCGGGCATATTGGAGTCGATGCAAATGGATCATCGAATCAGACAGAGACTGAATGAAATCAGGCAAAAGCAGCTGGATACGCAGCAAAGCAAGCGGGAGGCTAGCCCTGCCCCGGTCTCAAACAACAACTCACATTACCTCTTCGCACTGCTTGGCATGGCAGCAGGCTTCATAATTTCCATTATTGTCTGGATGGTGACGCCATTATCCAAAACAGATGATATGAAAATCATCATGCCGGAATCGCAAGTTTCCATAGACGCCGACCAAATCAGCAAGGCAAACGAACAAATCGCCCGACTGAGTAGTCACCTCGAATTACTGACTCAGTCTATCAATGCACTTGAAACGCGACTTAACCGGTTGGGTGATTTGCCGGTCTCCAGCCCTGACGCGGAAATCAAGCCTGCAAGTACATTTCAGAAGCACATGGCTGAAACAGCAGAAACCGGTACCACTACTGGTGAAAACAGGCTTGCCGCTTCCGAGGATGGCTTATTATCAAACGCAGGAAATCCATTTATTCCGACACATAGTGTGATAACCAATCTCAACCTCAGGCCTTCCGCATCCCTGGATTCAACACCGGTCGCAGTATTGAGCGTCGGGACCAAGGTCGAATACATGCATGAGAGTGGTGACTGGTACTTTGTAAATACCGAAGAGCATGGAAAAGGCTGGTGCGCCTCGGGGTACCTGGCTCCCCTGGAGCCTACTTCAACTCCTTCCCGGCCTTTCGATCAGGAAGGTTAAACCTGACATCACGACGCACAATACATTGCTATAAACTGGCACACCATATTCTGACACTGCATGCTCCAGCCAATTGTATCTGGCCTATACTCAGGGGTAATTCCAATCCGGGACAAATACCAGGCAGTTGCAACAGCGCGAGGAACGCAACATGGGTGCGGGCGTAATACCGTTTGCTGTTCTTGATGGTGAAGTCCTTTTCCTGTTCCAGAAAACCTTTACGGGCAGAAAGGTCGGCCATCTGATTGACTTCGGCGGCGGCCTGGGAGCAGGTGAGGATTATCAGGAAACTGCTATACGCGAATTTGTCGAGGAAACCGAGACAATGTATTTCGCGGATGACATACGGCAGGCAAGCCGGACTTCAGAAAGCATCGATAGCCAGATCCCTGTCGTTTCGGCGCTTTTCAACAAGACATTGGAGGCCCACCCGGACTGGTGCTGCAGACGGGCACCTGGAAACCCTCCCAAGCCAAAGCAGTGGAAAACCTACTTTATCGAATTTCCATACCGCGACATCGATGCACTGAACCGGGAGTGGGAAACAGATACGATCGGACGGTTCAAAAAACGCCGCGAACTGGTCTGGGTATCCGGAGATGAGTTACTCGAAATCTACGGGCGGACTCCCGACAAGTTGTGGAAACGGGTACGACAACTGGAATCTGCCCGGGAGACCATTATCTCTATCATGAAAAACAAAGGCTCGGCATGAGGATTTCCACACAGCGCTTTTACAGTCAATGCAAAACGACAGAGGCTACCAGGCTAACCTGACATCTGCTCAACCCAGGTGCTCACTTCATCAACCGCGCAACTGGATGTCGGGTTGCATATTCAGGGTCCCATCGTCTCTCATGACCCCCAATGCACCGTTATCCGGATGACACAATACCGGTACAACTTCCTGGAATAATGGCCGGCGTACAAACTCGAGGTTCCACCCGAATCCTTCCAGTTTTTGCAGCGAC
>Ga0209536_100010147_pt1 | contig 13923 bp, 9 predicted proteins | sample DeeMarSeWOR28_12_FD_187461 | JGI IMG/M metagenome (GOLD analysis project Ga0209536, IMG submission 187461) | Marine sediment microbial communities from White Oak River estuary, North Carolina - WOR-2-8_12 (SPAdes) (version 2) | ecosystem: Environmental > Aquatic > Marine > Intertidal zone >...
TTTGCTTGACTTTATCTAAATTCATTGTCGTTGTGCGCCACAAACCCCAATCTTTTCCACACAACGCTGCCACCAGATGGATGTTAATCGTCTCCTCATCGCTATCTCCCAAAGGGTGCTCCATAAGGAGCATTATCGTGTCGATGATATCTTTCTCATTAATTTGCACGATTTGCATCTTCTCTAACAGGAGTTCTGCAAGCGGTATGGTAGGTGAATCAACTTCTAACCTTCCATTCCAGCTGATGACATGGCTAAAATCCAATTTATCGAAGAAAATATCAATATGTAGATCGCTGCCCTGTAGATAGAAAATCGAACGCTCTCCATTGCTGACGATGAAGACCTCACGATCTTCAACATAACCCAGACCGGCCATCATAGCTTTGATCTCTTTGGTCTGATTGCGATAGGCTGCAAAATCGATATCTGTGTATGCCCTTCCCATGGCCTGTTGCAAATAACCATATTGTGAGCAGTGCATCTGGAAGGCTAGCGAACCTATTACGCGCAACAATACACCAGCCTCCTCGCTGGCAGCGATGATACGCTTGAGCTCGTTTTCGAATCTTTCTCTTTCAGCCGAATCTTGCTCGCCCATACCTATGGGACCAGATGACATAATAATCTCCTAGCATGAACACAATTCAGGGTACAATCGATGCTTATGGTGGCTCAAAGGTCACAATCGAGCTATCTAGCAGGTTTTAATTGGATCCAATTTCATTCAGTTTATCAAGGAAGACACCTAGAATCAATTATAACTGAATTACCAAATCCATGCAATTATCTACAAGATTTAATCAAAAAAATTCATTAACCCTCAATTTCCGTCAACCAATTTCTGGTTATGCTTTATGAAGCGATATTTGCTCATATCAAAAATCCGGGAATTTTCCTTGTAATTCAAGTTCAGACGGCCTAACGATAAACTATGTTGAAATGGATTCTAAAGCACGGCGGTTATCCGGTATTTCCAACCACTTGACAAGGTTGACAGCATGCTCTAAATAAACCAGATATTCTTCAGGATCCACACGCTGGTTTAGAAAATCGGACAGCGTCCAATTTAATACGTAGAGATTACTGGCGACGAGCATAGAGGGAAGACACTTTAACTCTCTATCATCCAAAGGACCTAGATCAGGACCATCTATCAGAGAATCTTGATATGCATTCAGGAAGAGAGCCGCTTGCTCGGATCTAAACTGACCATCTCGACTAGCCTCCCAATCGGTAAAAAAGTAGTAGATTGCGAGGGCCACATCAAAACAACGCGCTTCGATTTTGGACCAATCAAAATCAAGGAGCGCGACAACCTGGTCATCCTCGAACTTGAGGTTGCCGGGATGGAAATCGCCGTGGTTGACCAGTTGGAGCAGCCCCTGGTAACCAAAAGATGATAGTTCATTCCGTGTCTGTGTGACATTTCGCTCTATGAGCTCGAGATTATTTGCCAAACATTCATCAAATACTGTACCCCCTCTCTTATCTAAGATCCTGTTAGCGGTCGAGCTAACCTCAGGTAGCAGATCGGATATCTTAGGCTGATACTTTCTACCTTCAGGGGTAAAACCATATACCGTTTTATGAAATCCCGCCAGGACAGAAGCTGCATTAACGATTTCCCCCGCACCACAATGAGGATTAACCCAGGTATATCTATCTTCCCCATCAAGGAACTCAAAAATGGCATAGAAAACCGGCCTCCCAGGATCAGCTTCATCAATCTGACGGACGTAACTATTACCATCCCTGGTCTTAATTAGCGTTGGAACCAGATCGAAATTGCACTTAACCAGATGTTCGATAAGGGAATGCTCAAAGCGTAATTCTTCTTCCTTTATTTCACTTTTATACCTTCTAAAGAAATACTTTTTCCGGTGACCTTGCTGCTCTGTCTTGATAGCAAAGTTCGTATTGCAGTATCCGCGTTCATCCTGCTTGTAATAATCCAGATGACCAATTGGATAATATTCGAGGATATGCTCAATTTCGGCAGAGGCCTTGGATATCATTGTTCTCACCTTAAGGACTGGTAGTCCTTAGGAAATATAATTGATTGTCTACCAAGCATTGAAACTATGAACCTCATGAGAACATGTCTAATGTAGGATTGCCAGTCCTCGGACAGATAGTGGAAAAAATTGAACTACTGAATTATAACTAAAAAACAACAAAAACTTGCAAAATTACTCATAACTCGCTATAATATCTTTGCGAAACCCTCATTTGTTTTCAAACAAGCACAACAACAGCATAAAAGGCCAGTGTAGTGAGTAAACCCCTTATCCCTGCCCAAAGGCGTGAACGCATCCAAGCGTATCTTGCATCTCACAAAATCGTCGCCACATCTGATTTATGCGAATTGCTGGATGTCTCTGAGGCAACGATACGGCGTGACCTCGAATGGCTTGAACATGAGGGTGTAGTCGAACGAACGCATGGGGGTGCAATACTATCCCAACAATTAAATTCAGAGCAAGAATACCAGCAACGCGAGCAACGCTACCCGGAAGAGAAACGTGCCATCGGCGCATTAGCCGCTAGCCTGATCGAGGATGGTGATATCGTCTTTATTAACAGCGGCACGACCTCAACACAGATCATCCGCCATATTCGCTACGAGCTGGATGCAACCATCATCACGAACAACCTGTTCTCCACCCTCGAGGTCGGCGAAGTGGGTTATAAACTGATCTTGTTAGGAGGAGAATTACAACCCAAGTCGAATTCGGTTGGTGGACGTTTCGCGATGGATAACCTATCACAAATCTACGCCGACAAAGTTTTCTTAGGGGTGGATGGCATCAGCCCTAAGTATGGTTGCACCGTACCAACAAGTACTGAAGCCGAGGTAATGCGATACATGATAGAGCGAACCACAGGTCCTGTTAGCGTTGTAACCGACCATAGTAAATGGGGTGTGGTTTCAAATTTTGAGGTCGCAACGATCAGCCAGGTGCACCGTTTAATCATCGATGAAGGGCTGGATAAAAGCGCATATGAATCAATAGCTGATCTACCTATCGAGATATTGCTAGCAACCATAAATGCCAGACAAGCCTATCATGCATTGGATTGAGGATAAACAAAATAAATTCTATCTCGACTATTCAAGTAGGAAATTCAAAATCACATACTAAACAGGAATCTAAATTATTGATATGAATGATCAAGCCAGAGTCGTTATCATTGGTGGAGGGATTTTTGGTGTTAATATTGCTTATCACCTGGCAAAGCTGGGTTGGACTGACCTGATCCTTCTGGAAAAGGACGAAATCGCCAGTGGCGCAACAGGTCATGCAGCTGGTCTGGTAACACAATTTGCCACATCAGAAACCTTATTACGTTTCCGGAAATATAGCATTGAGCTGTATAGCGAACTTGGTCTCTTTAATCACGTTGGCAGCCTGCGAGTCGCATCGAGCGAAAACCAGCTAAAAGAGTTTCAACGCAGCGTGAGCCGGGCCAAAGCTTTAGGGATGGACGTCGAGATCATCTCACCCTCGGAGGCACTCAGCATCATGCCCCAAATGAGCTCGGAGAATCTGTATGGCGCCATCTACCTGCCGCGCGACGGTCATCTCGATCCTTACCTGACCACCACATCCCTGGCCAGGCATGTGCGTGAAATGGGAGCCAAGATTCGAACAGGTGTTCGTGCTACCGGCATCGAATTATCAGACAGGGGAGAGGTAACACAGGTCAACACCGAAGATGGACCCATCAAGACAGAAATCGTCGTCAACGCAGCCGGGCTCTGGGGATCGCGAGTGGCGGCTATGGCGGCTGTCCCGGTGCCGACCACCCTGGTCGATCACCAACATATCGCCCTGAAAGCTGTCCCAAATCGCGAGTTCTCCCATGACACGCCCTGTTTGCGTGATCCGGACAACCTGGTCTATATGCGTGAGGAAGCTGGAGGTCTGGTGATAGGAGGATATGAACCCAACCCGGTCTCTCGCTGGATAGACGGTGTCCCTTGGGACCACAGCGGGCAGACACTACCCCCAGACTTCGACCGCTTCGAACAACTGATGGAAGGCGCTATCCGCCGCATCCCATTCCTGGAGCAAGCCCAGATCATCACACTGGTCAACCATCCCGGCACATACTCGCCGGATTGCAACCCTATGATCGGCCCGGTGCCCGAAGCGCGCGGTTTCTGGTTGGCTGTGGGTATGTCATTGAACGGTTTCGGCGCGGCAGGAGGTGTAGGCAAGCTGCTGGCAGAGTGGATCGTGGAGGGAGAACCACCGCTCGATATCTATAAATTCCGCGGCACACGCTTTGGGAATTATTATACGAGCCCTTATTACACAACCGAACGGACCTGCGAGTGCGTCAAGTACTATTACTTGCAGCGTTTTCCGTACGACGAAAACGAATGGGCGCGCCCACACCGCCTTAGCCCTGTGCACACCCGCCTGCAAGACCTGGGGGCTGTCTTCGGAGAGAAATATGGCTGGGAGCGTGTGAACTACTTCGAGCCTGGTAAATCCTGGCGGCGGGCAGGGGCAGACCAACGCAGGTGGGGCTGGGGTCGCCCACCTTATTTCGAGCGCGTCGGGCAGGAATACCTCGCAACGCGTGAACGTGTTACTCTCTTCGACCTGAGCTCTTTTGGAAAGATCGAAGTCAGTGGTCCCGGGGCGTTAAAGCTCCTCCAAGGCATCGCTGACAACGATATCGATAAACCTGTGGGTAGCGCGATCTACACCCAGTTCCTGAACACCAGGGGAGGGGTAGAAGCGGACTTGACCATCACTCGTATAGGAGAGGACCGGTTCAGAGTGATCACCGGCTCATCATTCGTCTCCAATGACCTGGCCTGGATCAGAATGCACATCCAGCCTGATGATGAGCCAGTAGAAGTGCGCGATATAACCACAGACTGGGGTTGCCTGGCGCTTTGGGGACCATTGGCACGTCATGTGCTGGCTGTAATAACCCAGGATGATGTCTCTAATCATGCCATCCCTTACCTGCAAGCCAGAGAGATCACTATAAAAGGAGCCAGGGTACTCGCCCAACGCGTCAGCTACGCCGGGGAACTGGGCTGGGAGCTGTATGTAGCCCCTAACCGCGCCATACAGGTATGGGATGCCATTGTGGAGGCAGGGAAGGCGTATGACCTCGAAGTGGGCGGTTATAGGGCGTTAGATTCCCTGCGCCTTGAAAAAGGATACCGTTATTTCACAGCCGATGTCACCTCCCTTGAAAATCCCTATGAAGCTGGCCTGGGATTTTGTGTCCGGCTGAATAAAGGCGATTTCATCGGTCGTGAGGCCCTGATTAAGGCTAAAGAGGCTGGCTTAACCCAAAAGTTGTGCACGATTACGGTCGAAGGCGAGGACTATCTACCAATTTATGGTGGGGAGGCCGTTTATCGAAATGGACAGGTGCTCTCGCGTGTTCGCAGTGGAGGCTATGGCTACAGCCTCAAGCGCAATATCGCCTACGCTTACCTGCCCACCAACCTGGCAGTAACAGGTACGCCACTTGAAATCGAAGTCTTTGAAAATAAGATTGCTGCTGAAGTCGCACCAGATGTGTTATACGACCCGCTTGGAGAACGTCTGCGGAACTGATCTTTTGCAGTGGCGTATCTCAGCGGGCAAATCGTGGTTAATATATATGGGTGCTATCGAAAAGGAGAACTCAATGAAACTTTTTTACGCCACCGATGTTCATGGTTCTGAAATCTGCTGGAAGAAATTCATCAGCGGGGGAAAGTTCTACGAGGTAGATACGCTCGTTCTGGGGGGAGACATGACCGGCAAGGCCATCATACCAATCATTGCACAGGGAAAGGATCGCTACAAAGTAACCTTGCTGGAACAGGAAACCATGCTGGAAGGACAGGAGGAAGTCGATAGTATGGTCAAGACCATCCAAAATCGGGGGTATTATCCTTATGTGACCGATCCGGACGAAGTTGCTGTAATATCGAACACACAAGGAAAGTCGGATGAGCTCTTCCTGGAAGAGGTATTGACCACCATGGAGCGCTGGATGGCCTACGCCGACGACAAACTGGAAGGAACGGGCATCAGCTGCTATGTCTGCCCTGGTAACGACGATATGTTCGAAATCGATGAGGTCATCAAAGCATCGAAGCACATACAGTTGGCGGAGGGCCGGGTCGTTCATCTGGATGAACACCATGAGATGGCCAGCACCGGCTGGACTAACCCAACCCCCTGGGATACCCACCGCGAAGAACCAGATGAGGCTTTGCTGGAGCGTATGGAAGCCGTCATCAGCCAGCTCGAGAACCCCGGCAATGCGATATTTAACCTTCACGCCCCGCCCTACAGCAGTGGCCTGGACGATGCGCCCGAATTGACGAAAGATATGCAACTGGCTTATGCCGGCCGGTCCCTGGTGCCAGTCGGCAGCAAATCCGTCCTGCAAGTGATCGAAAAATACCAGCCCTTGCTGGGATTACACGGTCATATACATGAAGGCAAGGGCACCCGTAAGCTCAAGAAAACCCTGTGCATCAATACGGGCAGTCAGTATGAACAGGGTATCTTGCAAGGCGCGGTGATCGAACTCAAACCCAAGAAAGTAGGAGCCTATATTCTTACGACTGGATAAGAAACTCAAATTAAATTAATCTTGGGTAGTTAGTCAGGCAGTTTACAGGCTGCAAAAGGAGGTGCACACACAAATTGGTTAGGCTCTGGTGGAGACATTATGACCAGATTTCTATTTATCCATCCTGGCTTGGCAGCTCTTAATCCGTTGAGTTGCCCCAAAGCAATAGTGAAAGGAGCATTTCGATGAGTGAGGTAACGCTTTTCGTCCGCAAAGCAAGTGGCCTGGTTCGATCCTGGTCGGTCTTCGACGCATTCATATACGCCACTTTCTCCATTAACCTGATCACCCTAGGTTTATTCATTTTCTCTTACTGTTGGTATTTCGATGGAAACTTAGGCACCGCGGTTATTGTGGGTGGTGCCTTAACGATCTTTGAGGTCATCTTGTATGCCAGCCTGATCTCTGCAATGCCCCGAGCTGGTGGCGATTACGTGTGGCAGAGCCGCATCTTAGGGCGCGGTATTGGCTTCATCCTGGCTGTCACCGGCTGGTGGTTTATCCTGTGGCTGTGGGTTCCATTGTATGGACAGATGTTGGCTTACGAGTTCCTAACCCCAATCACGGCGATCCTGGGTATGTCAGACACAGCACTGTGGTTTACTGGATCATCCGAAGGTCTGCTGGTGAGCATGCTGCTAGTGTGTTTGATCGTGTTCATCTACATCGCAGTAGGTATGAAATGGTATGCCCGCGTGCAGAAGTTCAGCTTCTATGTCGGCATGGTTGGTCTGGCAATCGTATTCGCCCTGCTACTCTTTGGTAACAAGGCATCATTCGTGGCAGGACTCAATGCAAATATCCCGGCATTATACGGTGGGCCGGAAATTGACTACTACGCGGCAACAATCGAGGCTGGACAAGCGGCAGGTACAATCTTTGGCGAGTTTGGCTCAATTGCCCTTGTTGCCAGCTTCGCCCTGATTCCAATGATCGTGTTCTTCAATCTGTGGCCGAACTGGGGTTCGACCCTGTATGGTGAGGTGCGCGGCGCTGCTGATTATAAAAAGAACTTCTGGGGTATGGCAGCTGCGATCATCGTCACCGCTGGATTGGCGCTAATCTTTTTCCTCCTGATCAATAAAACCTTAGGCTGGGACTTCTACATGAACGCTAATGGCGCCTTCTGGAGCAGCGTCTTTTACGGCACTGAGGTACCCATCCCCGTCTGGCCGTACCCGGTGCAGTTTGCCACCTTCCTGGTAGCCAGCCGTCCATTGCAGTTCCTCGTAGTCCTGGCAGTCAGCTTCTGGTGGTTTGGCTGGTGTGGCACAGTATTCCTGAGTTCAACGCGCGTCATCTTCGCAGCTGCCTTCGACCGCATGCTGCCAGAGTGGGTGTCCAATGTTGAACCGCGCACGCGCACGCCGATCAACGCTTTGCTTTTAATGGTCATCCCCTCTGTGATTGTCTCCATCATGTATGCATACAATATCGTAGGCATGCAGTCGATCGTGTTGGACGCCACGTTGGTCATTGCCATGACGTTCTTCGGGACGGCGCTGGCAGGGATCGTGCTGCCCTGGAGGCAAAAAAGCATCTTCGATGGCTCGCCGATCGCCAAATATAAAATGTCAGCCTGGGTCAACTGGCTGGTTACGATCCTGTTTGTCGTCGCAGCAGGCTACCTGATATGGTTGACATACGATTACGCCTTGCAGGTGTTTGCGCAATGGGCTGATCAAACGGGGTTGACACAGGCAATGATCGCAGTAGTCGCGGTCCTAGGCGTGGTTAACGTCGTATTACTGATCTGGGTAGCCTATTACGTTATCCGCAAACTGCTGGCAGGTGAACAGTTCCCACTAATCACTGTGGCTGGTCTGGTATTCTTCGCATTCCTGGACTGGCTGCTGATCGTATGGTTCTGGGATCCAGGCTATCTGTATGGCATCGGCTGGCAAAACAGCACCTCAATGCTGTTTATGATCCTGATGTATGGATTGGCAGCTGCGATATACTTTGGCTTCAGTTACTACCGTCGCCAGCAAGGTGTCGATGTCGACAAAGTCTACCAGGAGATCCCGGTCGAATAAAAAATTATCACCAAAATACAAGGCTGACAGGTTTTATCCGGTATATCAACAATCCGTGTAGCCGGATAAAACTTCTCTAAATGACCCAAATCTGCATACAAAAATCCTGTCAGGTTTCTTGTTAACAAGTGTGCGACGCACCCTACAGGTGCGTCGCACTTTGATTCGGAATAGCAAACAATTACTCAGCACCAACAAGTTGCCGGGCGGTATCCACCGAACCAACAGCATCTCCCGCGTATGCATCGGCGCCAATCTGTTTGGCATACGCTGCTGTCACCGGGGCTCCACCTACGAGGACGCTCACCTGATTACCCAACCCGGCCTCGGCCAGGGCTTCGATAGTGGTCTTCATCTTGGGCATGGTGGTGGTCAATAGGGCTGACATACCGACCAAGTTTGCCCCTTCAGATCGCACAGCCTCCACGAACTGCTCTGGAGAGACATCCGTGCCGAGGTCAACGATCTCAAAGCCGGCCCCCTGTAACATCATGCTGACCAGGTTCTTGCCAATATCGTGCAAATCGCCAGCCACCGTCCCGATGACAACCTTGCCCAGGGTAGAGGCTCCGGATTCTGCCAGGGATGGGCGAAGCACTTCAAGCCCAGCGTGCATAGCCCTTGCTGCCATCAGGACTTCAGGGATGAAAAGGTCGCCATTTTTAAAATCACGACCCACTACATCCATGCCAGCGATTAGCCCCTGGTTCAAAATCTCCTGGGCGGGCATTCCTCCATCGAGTGCCTGCCGGGTGGCGCTTTCAACTTCATCGATCCTGCCGTGGTAAAGATCATCTTGCATTTGTTTCAAGTTTTCTGTCATGATCATGTTCCTCTCAATTGTTTTATTATGCGAGCGACTTCAAGGCCAAGGCAACCAACCGGTCAAGCTCCTGGCTGGTATCCACAGGGAGCGGGTTCGGTTGGTGTTCTTCCAGTATGGAGATGGCTTTCTCCTTGGCCCTGTCCAGCATGGTTTTCGAACCAGCCGCCTCCCAGGCTTCTCTGGAATCTCTATATAGGAGAGAGGGTTTATAACGCTCGCCCCTGAGGAATTTCAGCGTGTGCATTTCCTCGACGAAGTTGCCTCCTGGTCCAACCCGGTCGATGGCATCCCAGGCCAATCGTTCCTCATCGATCTCAAAGCCTTCCACAGCACGGAAAGCGATACGGTTAACCTCGTCGTCAATAACGAGTTGTTCGTGACTGATAACCAGGCTCTGCTGCATCATGCCTGCCCCGACAAGCACATTCGCCCCAGCCAGGGCTGCCATAAGCGCCATATAGGTCCGTTCAAGTACAGATTGGCCATCATGGGTCATTGAATCGCTCCAGGGTCCGTGCAGGCTGACTGGTACGTTATAAAAATGAGCCATCTGTGCCCCGACAGCCGCCATTACCCCCAGCTCAACCGAACCAGCTAGGCTGAACCCGGTGCGCATGTCCATGGCCATCGGTCGAGGAGCGTATTGCAAGGGAGCACCAGGATTGGCCAGTTGGGAGATGACCACGCCTGCTAAGAATTCTGTGTTCAATAACTGCACGTTGCCCGCCATAGTCATCGGGCCTGTGCCTCCCGCGATAGGCATCACGCATACATCCAGCGGGATACCATATTCACCGCACAACCAGAGCGCATCCACGGTGACATCCAGGAACTTCAGTGGACTGATAGGTGCTTCAAGCAAGCTGACGATCGGGCGCGCTTTCAATGCATCCTTTCCCCCAGCTACGATAGCCGCCATTTCGAACATGTATTTGAGTGACTCACCTGTGAAAGCGCGTAAGTGTATCGGCTTATCGGTATGGGCGAAGGCCTCGCGCAACATCAAGATATCACGCCCGATAACCGGCATATCCTGTCCAAAGACAGGTGCGATAAAACTGATCCCGTCCAGGGCATCCATCAACTTGAAATAGTCCTTTACATCTGCATGTAATAATGGTCGAAATTCACCCGTCTCCAGATCGATTGTGAAATCCGCCCCACCCCCATTACGCGAGTAGGGGCGTCCTCCAGGCACTAGTGGGCAGTCCTTGTCGGGGTTCCGGGCTGCCAAGGTAAACCTGTCGGGCACCGTCTCGAGACCCTGGAAAACGAGTTCGCGTGGGATCCTGGCTCTCTTGGAGGTAAAGTCCACATGCGCGCCAGCATCAGCTAAGGCCTGCAGCCCTCCTTCGTGATCCACCTCAATGCCCGTCTTTTCCAGGAGATCGAGTGATCCCGCATGGATCTGTTCCACCTGGTCATCCGAGAGGTAACGGATCAAAGGCTTTTTTGTGTTCCCTGCATCTGTCATGATTTTGATTTCTCCTTATATCTTATGTATACAGAACTTTTGCCTACTTTGTTGAACCTAAAACAAACCAACATGGTTATTTCCGAATATAGCTTGTACACGGGAATACTATATCTGTTCATATCCTCACCATGCTAACGGGGCGATTTCAGTGACAAATTGAAAACGATCACCCCGATAAAGGTCTTCTCCAAACTCAACTGGCGTTCCTTCCTGGTCAAAAGCCACGCGTAGCTCTAACATCAACGGAGCACCCACCGGAACTTCTAATAAGCCCGCCTCATACGCCAAAGCGACCGCGGGCTCGAGACTCTGGCGGGCATGATCAACAGTAACACCATACTCCTTTTGCATTACCGCATAGAGGGAATGGATGGATAAATCGTGACGTTCAAAATCTGGGAAACGGTGAACGGGTATGGTCAGCCTCTCCAGGAGGACTGGTTTGTGGTTGATAGTCCGCAAGCGATGAATCTGATAAACCATGGCGGAACCAGACAGGTTGAGGACTCCCGCCACAGGAGGTTCAACAGGTTTGCGTTCAAAAAGGATCACCCGTGCACCTGGCAGATAGCCGCGGCGTTGCATACCCCGGGTGAAAGAGATCAGCACCGATGCCTGCCTTTCGATCTTGCGATCCGCAAGGTAGGTGCCTGAACCCTGACGCCGTTCAAGTAAACCCTGTGTTTCGAGCAGGTTAAACGCTCGCCGCACAGTCATCCGGTTGACATTAAGTTGTTCACTCAGTTTGCGCTCTGCCGGCAGCCGATCCCCAGGACGCAATTCCCCCGACTCGATCCGATCTAGCAGATCGTCTGCAATCTGTAAATACAATGGTGGAGAGGTCTTCTCTCGATCCATGGAGAGCCCTATTGAAAACTAGAAGCTGGAATGCCAGTACCACTAAAATCCAGGAACCAAAGAAGTTTCACAACCCAAATTGGTATACACCATTTACACGTGAAGCATATCACAATGTAGAAAAAGAGTCAAAGGTTTTCGACCAGTTATGTAAGTTATTAGCCCCTGCTGAATGTCGCAGGGGCTGCTTTTATAAATATACTCAGTTTGGGATAAGAGAGGGTAGTGGGTGTTTCGTAATTCCGTTTTGAAACCGCTTATAGGCTAAGTATATCAGCGATGCTTTCCAGCACATAATTCGGGCGGGCCAGGGAATGGGGAATATCTTCTCGCCGGGTAACGCCTGTGAGTACTAGAGCGGTGGATATACCCGCGTTATTACCCATGAGCATATCAGTTTCCAGGCGGTCGCCCACCATAAGGCAGTCCTCTCCCTGGAGTCCCAGCCGATCCAGGGTCATGGAGACGATCATGGCAGATGGTTTGCCTGCCACGAGTTCTACCTCGCGACCGCTACATCCCTCCAAAGCCCCTATCACAGCCGCGGCGTCCGGTATCTGTCCCCCTTCAACAGGACAGGTGCGGTCGGCATTGGTGGCAAAAAAGCGCGCTCCCAGGCGCAGCGCCTGGTAACCAATATTCAATTTGCGGTAGTCGAAAGTACGATCAAAGCTTGCGATGACAACATCGATTTCTTCAGGATCATCACTGACCTCGAGACCGGCAGCGGCCATCTCGTCCACCAGGGGCTGCTCACCAATAACAAAAACGGTGGCATCAGGCATCTCTCGAACGAGGTATTGTGCCAGTACCAGAGATGAATTAATGACCTCGTCCGGAGAGGTGGGAATGCCCAGACCGGTCAGTTTCCGTGCATAGACCGAACGCGGCTGCAAAGGTTTGTTGGATAGAAAAACCACACCACAACCCTGTGCCCTAAGATCTGCGATCACCTCTTGGGCGCCAGGGATCGCATTCTCGCTCAGGTAGACCGTACCATCCAGATCAAAGATATAACCACGAAATTTCGCTACCCCCACTTCTCTACTCCTTCGAGAGCTCATCAGCCACCAGCTTATCCATTGCCAGGACCAGGGCTTCCTCGGCGCCAATATCGACTATTGTGGCGGCAGTATAATCGTGACAGGCATCGATGGAGCCTCCCACCTGCCTGGCCGCTTCGGGAACAAGATAAGATAAACCTGGCATAGTGCGGTCAATGAGGATCTTCCGCTCTAAAGGCGTTGGTAGGCGCATAGAAGCTTTTGTTTGGGACCATTCGAAAGCCCCCAACCCAGGGATCTCCGGGGCCATGTTCTGGAAACCAACAATATATTTAGCGGGATCGATAAAGTCATCATTCCGGATGTCCCAGCAGTATTCACCAATGATTTTGACACCCATAGGCGAGAAATCGTCACCAACTGTAAACCACTGGATATATTTCGTCTCCTGGAAACCATCCCGCATGAGCCGCTCAGTGGTCGCCTGATAGGCGTTCTGTTGAGTCTGGCGAAGCTCATTAAGCTGGCGTTGCGCCTCTGGGAAAAATCCCTCTAAACACACACGCACCCCAAGGTCAGGACCACCGGAATAATAACCCACTCCCCCTAGGGTTGTCACGGATATTGCCAACGGCATCATGGGGACAGAATCGCCAAAAAGCAACAACTCATATTGTTCCTTACCAGTAGCGTCAACCTCGAAGCGCACCTGGTTCTGCTCAAGGGCATCCATGAGCGCATCACGATTCTCCTTGATCAATCCCCCCTCTCGATCAAGCTCGTCTCCCACCGCACCCAGCACCGCGATATAGGCCAGGTCACGGTTTCTTTCGTCCATCTCTAACGCGAAGTAATAAGCCGCGGTTGAGGCTGAGATATCCATATCCCCAGACAGGCCAAAAAACTCGGTTGCGATGTTAAGGACTTTGGGATCGGTGGGCTGGTTGGGGTGGTGGTGATCCAGGATGAGGGTCGTGCGCCTGCCCTGGTTCGCCTCCGATATTTCCGGAGCAGCCTGTGCCCCAAGATCGACATAGAAGATGGTCGAGGGGGACTCCTGGTGGATACGAGCTACAATGGGAGGGTGCACCCGCTCAATACATATCCGCTTTACAG
>Ga0209536_100010148_pt1 | contig 13923 bp, 10 predicted proteins | sample DeeMarSeWOR28_12_FD_187461 | JGI IMG/M metagenome (GOLD analysis project Ga0209536, IMG submission 187461) | Marine sediment microbial communities from White Oak River estuary, North Carolina - WOR-2-8_12 (SPAdes) (version 2) | ecosystem: Environmental > Aquatic > Marine > Intertidal zone >...
CTCACCACTGATGATGTACTGCGAAATGGCGGCGAAGAGATAGGTCACCGCACCCACGCCTGCCACGATCAGCCCCGACGTGAAGAGTCGGCCGGCCGGCGAGAGCGGGCGCACCTCGCTGAATCCGACGGTCGAGAGGGTGATGACCGTCATGTAGAGGGACTCGATCAGGTTCCAGCCCTCGAGCAGCATGTACCCCAGCGTGCCCGCGGCCACGATCGACCCGATGATCACGCCGAAGAGCCCTAGTCGCCGGCGCATGCGCTGGCGCTGGCGCTGATGCCGCTGGACTTGGGACACCGACCCCCTCCTCGTGCGATGGGGGGAAACATGTGGAGGCCGCGGTGGACGGGCAAGCCGATGAGGCAGACGCCTGGCCGCACTCGAGTGCGAGCCGTATTGTTGAGCGCACGCGGGGTGCACCCGCCCCGCGCACCGGACACATCTCACGCACGGAGGGAGCGTCATGCCGGACCATGTGTACAAGATGACCGAGCTCATTGGCACGTCGGACAAGAGCGTCGAGGACGCCGTCAACGGTGCCGTGGCCCGGGCCAACAAGACCGTCCGCAACATGCGCTGGATCGAGGTGAAGGAAATCCGCGGCCACATCGAGAACGGCGTCGTCTCGGAGTGGCAGGTGATCGTGCGGATCGGCTTCGCGCTGGAGGACTGATGCGGCCAGGAATTGCGTGCGCGGCGCTGTTGCTGCTGGCATCGGGACCGGCCTGGGGCCAGCAACGGGAGCTCAAGGTCTATATCTCAGCGGACATGGAGGGCATTGTCGGCGTCGTCACCGGGGAGCAGTTGGGACCCGGCGGGTTCGAGTACGCCAAGGCCCGGGAATACATGACCCAGGAAGTGCTGGCGGCGATACGCGGGGCGCGTGCGGCCGGCGCCACCGAGATCCTGATCAGCGACTCCCACGGTAATGGTCAGAACCTGCTGCTCGACGAGCTTCCGGCCGACGTCACCGTGGTGCGCTCCTGGCCCAGGCCGCTCATGATGATGGAGGGCATCGACTCCAGCTTCGACGCAACCGTCCTGATTGGCTATCACGCGGGCACCACCAATCCCGACGGGGTGCGGGCGCACACCCTGTCGAGCGCACGCCTGGCGGACATCCGGCTCAACGGTCAGTCGGTGCCCGAGGGAGGCATCAGCGCGGCCATCGCGGGGCACTTCGGTGTCCCGGTGGTGATGGTGTCTGGAGACGATGCGGCAGTCGCCCAGGTCCGCCACGTGGTGGGCGACATCGAGGGAGCCGTGGTGAAGTGGCACAATAGCTTCCACTCGGCCCGGACGCTCATGCCTCAGGCAGCCTATCGCCTCATCGAGGAGAAGGTGGAGCGGGCACTCCGGCGATTGGATGACTTCGAGCCGGTCGTGCTGGAGACGCCGGTGACGCTGGAGGTACGGTTCAAGAACTACCGTCCCTCGCAGCTCCTGGCCTACCTCCCCATCGTGGATCGCATCGACGCCCACGCGATCCGCTACGTGGCGGACGACATGGTCGCGGTTTCCATGTTCCTGGAGTTCATGCTGAGTTACGAGGCAGGCCTGGAGCCGTAGGTCACACACCTGGCAAACGCCCCCCCGGGAGGACGTGCCTCCCGAGGGGGCGAAGACCCCTCGGAGAGCGTACTACACGTAGGTCTCGTACTTCGGGTCGTACATCTGTGATCGCACCAGGGCCATGATGTCCTTGGGCCGCCGGCGCCGGGCCAGTCCCTCGTCCCACGCGTATGTTGCGACGGCGGCGGCAATGTTGGCCGACACCTCGCGGATCGCGGTGAGCGGCGGCAGGATGGCGCCCTGCGCCAGCTCTTCCTCGTTCGTCATGTCGGCGGCGCCTTTCGCGGCGACGTAGAACATCTCGTCGGTCACGTGTTTGGTGCGCGAGACGACCGCTCCCAGGCCCAACCCCGGGAAGATGTACGCGTTGTTTCCCTGCGTGGGCACGTGTCGCTTGCCCTGGTACGTGACCGGCTCGAACGGACTCCCACTCGCGAAGATCCCACGGCCGTCGGTCCATTCGTACGCCTGCTCCGCCGTGCACTCCGCCTTCGAGGTGGGGTTTGACAGCGCGAACACGATGGGCCGCTCATTGATCTCGGCCACGCGGCGCACAATCGCCTCGGTGAAGGAGTGTGGTCTGCCCGAGACCCCAATGATCGCAGTGGGTTGTGCCGCCTCGATGGCCGCCGCCAGGTCCGGCAGGAACTCGTGCTCGCGGGCGTAGGGGAGCTTGTGCTCCGCCAGGTCCTTGCGCGACTTCACGACGAGTCCCTTCGAGTCCACGAACCACATTCGCCGCTTGGCCTCCTCGCGCGACACCCCCTCGCGCACCATCGCGGAAACGCACAGGTCGGCGATCCCGATGCCCGCCTCCCCGGCTCCGAGGAACAGCAGCGTCTGCTTGGTGATGTCCTGCCCAGTGATGCGACCGGCGCCCAGCAAGCCGGCCAGGGTTACCGCGGCCGTGCCCTGAATGTCGTCGTTGAAGGTGCAAATGCGATTGCGGTACTTCTTGAGGAGCCGGAAGGCATTCAGCGTGGCGAAGTCCTCGAACTGGAGGAGGGTGTCGGGGAACACCTTCCCCACGGCCGTGATGAACTCGTCGATGAACTCATCGTATTCGGCGCCTCGCAGGCGCTTCTGGCGCATGCCAATGTAAAGTGGGTCTTCGAGCAGCTCTTCGTTGTTGGTGCCCACGTCGAGGGTGACGGGGAGTGTATGGCGAGGGTGCACGCCGGCGCATGCGGTGTACAGCGAGAGCTTCCCGATGGGGATGCCCATGCCCTGGGCGCCCAGGTCGCCCAGCCCAAGAATACGCTCGCCATCGGTGACGACGATGACCCCGACGTCCTTCTCGGGCCAGTTGCGCAACACCTTCGCGATCTGGCCCTTGTGCTTGGTCGAGACGTACAGGCCGCGCGGCTGCCGGAAGATGTGTCCGAACTTGGCGCACGCCTCTCCCACCGTGGGCGTGTAGATGATGGGCATCATCTCGTAGATGTTGTCGATGACCGTGCGGTAGAACAGCGTTTCGTTGCGGTCCTGCAGGGCGATCATGAAGATGTACTTCTCGAGCGGCGTGGGCTTGTGCTTGTAGTTCTCCATGACCCTGCGCTGCTGTTCTTCAAGCGTGTTCACGACCGGCGGAAGCAGCCCGCGCAGCTTGAACGTGTCCCGCTCCACGTCGGAGAACGCCGTACCCTTGTTCACTCGCGCATCGTGCAGCAGCGAGATGCCCATGGGGAACGCCGGCGTGGCACGCCCCTCGGTGGCACGCTTGCGCGCGGCGTCGGCCGTACGCTTGACCTGATGCTTGGCCTTGGTCGTGGCCTTGGCGGCCGTATGCTTGGCCTCTGTGATTCGCTTGCGCGCCTTCTTCCGGGCTGTCTTGGCGGCCTTCCTCACCTTGCGTCCTGCCGCCTTCTGAGCCTTCGCCGCCTGCTTCGCGCCGCGACGGATAGCTTTCTTCACGGACTTCGCGGCATTCTGCACGCGCCGCTTCACTTTGGATTTCGAGCGCTTGGCCCTCTTGAGTGCCACGGAATCACCCCTCTTGGTTGGGACGAGTTCGTTGCTCGTCTGCGCTGCCGCGGCAAACCGGCGGGCAGCCCTTCCTCACCGCCTCCTCCGTGGAGGGTCGGACATCCTCCTGTCCGGATGCCAGCACAACAGCCTATCACACACAGTCTTAGAATAGCCCAAAGAACCGCTTAAAGGGACGTTAATGGGTATCCTCATACTCGTGGTTCGAGACGGAGGCTCACCGAGTTGATGCAGTACCGCATCCCGGTGGGGGCCGGCCCGTCGTCGAACACGTGGCCCAGATGCGCGTCGCACCGGGCGCAGAGCACCTCGGTCCGGCGCATCCCAAGGCTGTCGTCCGACTCGGTGCGCACCGCATCGGATGACCGAGGCGTGGAGAAGCTGGGCCATCCCGTGCGCGAGTCGAACTTCGCGTCGGATTCGAAGAGCGGGCTGTCGCAGCAGATACACCGATAGATCCCCTCGGTCTTGCAGTCGACGAGCTCGCCGGTGAAGGCCGGCTCGGTGCCCTTCTGACGCGTGACCCGGTACTGCTCCGGGGTGAGCTGCTCACGCCACTCGGCATCGGACTTCTTCATCGCCCCTCCTCGGACTGGGCCGTGCCACCTCCGCGCTCGAGCGGGGCGGTCCGAGACAAAAGGTAAGCCGACGCGCCGGCCCTGGCATCGGGTCTTGACACTGCTGCCCCCCGAAGGCCTAATCGAGCATCCCCCAGGCACCGGGCCGGTGCAACTCCAAGGGACGAGCACGGGAGGCACTTCCATGACACAGATCAACACAGGTCGGGTCATCGCGGGCGGAGTGTTGGCGGGTTTCATCATCGACGCGTTCGAGTGGCTGAGCAGCGTGGTCTTCCGCGGTACGTACGAGGACATGTACGCGGCGCTCAACTTGCCCGAGCCGGGCGCGGGCGCGATGGCGAGCCTCACGCTGGGTGGCTTCGCCGTCGGCATCCTCCTGGTGTGGATCTATGCCGGCTTCCGGCCGCGCTGGGGCCCCGGCCCCAAGGCCGCGCTGCTGGCCGGCTTGGCCGTCTGGCTGCTGGGCTGGGTGTGGCAGATGGTCGTCGACATCGCCATGGGCATCTACTCCCTCTCCGCCTGGATGTGGGTGATGGCGCTCGTGTGGACGTTCGTCGAGGTCCAGGTCGCGGCGTTGGCCGGCGGCTGGCTCTATCGGGAGGGGGAGACGGTCGGCGTCTGAGGCGCGGCGCTCGACGTTCACCTTCGTATCATCGACTCAGCAGGGAGGTGGTAATGCGATCCGTCCTTCCGCGGATCACGTGCGTGCTGTGCGCGGGCGTGCTGCTGGCACTGCCCGCGGCGGCACTAGGGCAGGCGGCACCGATCCCCTCGGAGTTCTTGCAGGGGCTGCGGTTTCGCTCCATCGGGCCGGCCGTGACGGGCGGACGGATCCACGACGTCGAGGCGCTGCCGAACGATCCGTCCACAGTCTACCTCGCAACGGCCTCAGGGGGGATCTGGAAGTCGGTGAACAAGGGGACCACCTGGACACCGGTCTTCGAGGGGCAGGCCGTGAGCACCTTCGGCGACCTGGCAATCGCGCCGTCCGACCCGGCGGTGATCTGGGCGGGCACTGGGGAGCAGAACAACCGGCAGAGCACCTCCTGGGGGAACGGCGTGTATCGCTCGACCGACGCGGGGCGCACCTGGACCCATCTGGGGCTGGAGGAGACGAGGCACATCGGCCGGGTGGTCGTTCACCCGTCGAACCCGGACGTGGCCTACGTCGCCGCTCTGGGAAACCTTTGGGCGCCGAGCCGTGCGCGCGGCGTCTTCAAGACCGATGACGGCGGCAGGACGTGGGAGCACGTTCTCGCGATCGACACGCTCACCGGGGTCGTGGATCTCGTGATGGATCCCTCGAATCCCGACGTGCTCTACGCCGCGACCTACCAGCGGCTACGGCGCACCTGGGGATTCAACGGCGGGGGACCGGGGAGCGGCATCTACAAGACCACCGACGGCGGCCGGTCGTGGACCGAGCTCACCAACGGGATCCCGGCCGGCGACAAGGGACGTATCGGGCTGGCGATCGCCGCCACCGACCCGCAGGTGCTGAACGCCACCATCGAGCACCCCACCGAGCAGGGGGTGTATCGCACCGAGGACGGAGGGGCGAGCTGGACCAAGGTGAACGACCTCAACCAGCGCCCCATGTACTACAGCCACATCTTCATCGACCCGACGAACGCGCGCCGCGTCTACAAGCTGGCCACGGCGTTCTACAAGAGCGAAGACGGTGGAACGACGTTCGAGAGGATGCCGACCCGGCCCACCTACGACGTGGGGGTGCACAGCGACTTCCACACCATGTGGATCGACCCGGGCGACCACCGCCACTTCTACCTGGCCGGCGACGCCGGGTTGTACGAGACGTGGGACATGGGCCGCACGTTCATGCGCCTCAACAATCTCCCAATCGGCCAGTTCTACGCTATTGGCGCCGACATGCGGGAGCCGTACTTCATCTACGGTGGGATGCAGGACAACCACTCATGGATGGGGCCGAGCGCGACGCGTCACTGGATCGGCATCATCAACGACGATTGGCGGCAGATCGGGTTCGGGGACGGCATGTACTGGCAGCCCGACCCCACGAGCCACCGTTACGTGTACGGCAACTCGCAGAATGGGAACTACACCCGGATCGACGCCGAGACGGGCGACGCGCTGGACGTCCGGCCATACCCCCCCGCGGGCGAGGCGGAGTACCGCTGGGACTGGGTCTCACCGAGTCTGGTGTCGCAGCACGACCTCGACGTGGTCTACGTCGGGGGGAACCGCCTGTTCATCTCTCGGGACCGCGGCGTAAGCTGGCAGCGCACCGAGGATCTCACCCGACAGATCGACCGGGATACGCTCACGCTGATGGGCGTCACCGGTGCCGAGATCGTGCTGTCGCGCCATGACGGCACCGATTCGTTCGGAGAGATCGTCACGATCGCCGAGTCGCCCATCGACCCGGCGATTCTCTGGGTGGGCACCGACGATGGGAACGTGCAAGTTTCGCGTGACGGGGGGCGGACGTGGAGCGAGGTCTCCTCCAACGTGCACGGCGTGCGCCCTGGCACCTACGTCAGCCGTGTGGCGGCATCGGCGTCCGGGGAAGGCGCCGCGTACGTGACGTTCGACGCGCACCGGGACGGCGATTTCGCCCCCTACGTGTTCCGCACCACCGATTTCGGACGGAGCTGGACACCGCTCTCGGCGGGGCTACCGTCGGGGTCGGTGAACGTCATCGTCGAGCACCGCGCGAACCCGAGCCTCATCTTCCTGGGCACCGAGCATGCGCTGTTCGCCTCCACCGATGCCGGGAACCATTGGGCGAAGATCCCCGGGCTCCCGACCACCCTGTACGACGACCTGCTGCTCCACCCGCGGGACAACGACCTGATCGTCGCGACCCACGGCCGCAGCATCTACGTGCTCGACGATGTGGGTCCGTTGCTCGAGTGGTCGCAGGCCGTGGCCGCGAGCGACGCCCACCTGTTCGGCATTCGGCCGGCTACGATCTTCCAGTACTGGAAGGACACCTCCTATCGTGGCCAGGCGGCGTATGCCGGGGAGAACCCGCCGTTCGGAGCGATCATCGGCTATTACCTCGCGAACGATGCGGGCAGCGCCCGGATCACGGTCACGCGGCAGGACGGAACCCCCGTACGCGTGCTCCAGGTGCCCGCCGCGCGGGGTCTGCACCGGGTGACGTGGGATCTGCGGCACGAGCCGCCGCCATTCGACCCGGAACGGTACGACACCGAGGGCGCGCTCCCCGAGCCGTCACAGCCCATCACTCCACGCGGGCCGTTTGTGGCCCCCGGAGCATACCGCGTGGTGCTGGAGGCGGGCGGCGCGCGCGCCGTGCAGCCGGTGACCGTGCGGGGCGATTCCCTGATGCCGCTCGCCGCCGCCGACTGGCGGGTGCGAGAGGAGTTCCTGCTCTCGCTGCTCGAGCTGCAACGGCGCGCCTTCGGTGCGGAGCGGGAGTCCCAGGCACGGCGCGGCACGCTCCTGGCCGAGCGGGATTCCCTCGTGGCCGCGGGCCGGGAGCTGCCCGCGCCCCTGCTGACCGCGATCGAGTGGGCCGAGTCTGCCCGCCGCCGGCTCCAGCGTGTGCGGTCCCGGCTCGCGAACCTGGCGGACGAGCTCAACGGCTCGGGGGTGCGGCAGGGCTCGCTCTACCCGCCCACCGACACACAGCGCCGGCGCAAGGAGGAACTGGCGGAGGAGCTGGCCGCGGCTCTGGCGGCGATGGAGCGGGCGGGAGGGCGGTAGCGGCGGACCCGCCGCCACCGCCCCGGCACGCTAGCGCCGCGCCGCGCGCGCGCTGCCGTTCCAGCGCGGGTCCGCCACCCCGATGTACGTCCCGCGCACGGCATCGATCTCGATGCCGTGGATGCGCGCAAAGTAGGACGCCTCCGCACGCGCCACCGCCGTGAGGCCAAACTCTTCCACCTCTGCCAGGTCCGATGCCGTCCAGCTCGCCTCGGGGCGGCTTTCCATGTACACGGTCTCGTTCGTGGGGTGCAGGCGCGGCGCTGCCATCGCCTGCGCGAGCGAGGGATTCTGATCGGCGAGGCGGCTCACGACTCCCACGATGGCCGAGATGATACGTCGGCCGCCGGCCGCGCCGAGCACGTATACCGGTCGCCCGTCGTCCAACACGACGAGCGGCGACTGCGAGGACCAAGGACGCGATCCGGGCGGCATCGCGCCGAGGTAGCCCATGGTGGCGGCGTAGAGGAAGCCGAGGCCCGGCGTCGCCACCCGGGAGCCCGTCGTCGGGCCGAGTGACTGTGTCAGTGCGACGAGGCCCCCCTCGCCGTCCGCCACGGAGAGGTGCGTGGTGTGGGCGGGCTCCGGCGTCGCGCCCGCGTCCCACGCGTCGACCCCGATCGCGACGGGTACGCCGCTGGCGGGATCGCGCACCTCGGCCGCGCGGGACGCCGCCCAGTCCTTCGAGGTGAGCAACTCCGCCTGCTCTTCTGGGGTGCCCAACTCCTTGCGTCGGTCCTCGAAGGCCAGCAGGAGCGCCTGGGCGACGAGGCCGGCCCAGGCCGAGGATCCCGCCCGGCCCGTGAGGTCGAACCGCTCCAGGATGTGCAGCGCCTCGATCGTGGTGGCACCGGAGGCTGGCAGGTAGGTGCCGACGAGGTCGTAGCCGCGATAGCTCCCGCGCACCACGATGGACGCGCGGGGGCGGTACTGCGCCAGATCCTCGGTTCGCACGAAGCCGCCGTGTCGCGCCATGTCGGCCGCGATGCTGTCGGCGATCCAGCCGCGGTAGAACGGCGCGGTCCCGCCCTCGGCGACGGCACGCAGCGTGCGGGCGAGATCCGCTTGCACGAAGCGCTCGCCGCCGACGTACGCCGATCCGTCCGGCTTGAGGAAGTGCCGGGCCGAGCCCTCGAACTCCCGTAGCCGCTCGGCCTGTCCGGCGATGCGGCTCGCCTCTTCGGGTGGGAGCCTGAACCCTTCCGCGGCCAGTTCGATGGCGGGCTGCACGAGGGCCGCCCACGGCTGGCTGCCGTAGCGGGCGTGGGCCTCGGCCAGGGCGGCCACCGTGCCGGGGATGCCGATGGTGGCGTACCCGTAGAGGTCCTCGTCGGACTCCGGCTCGCCGGGCGCCAGCGCCGGAACCTCGGTCGTGCCGTCGATGCCGACGAACTCCCCGGCCGGCGTCCGGATCAACATCTGCGTGCGCCCCCCCAGGCCGGACATCGTCGGTTCGACCACCGCGAGGGCGAACGCGGTGGCAATCGCGGCGTCGACCGCGTTGCCGCCCTGCTCCAACACCGCCGCGCCCACGTCCGTCGCCAGCGGCGCTCCGCTCACCACGACGCCGTTCCCTGAATGTGCCAGCTGCCCCGGGGCATACGCCGGATGCTCGGGCGCCGCAGCCTGGCAGGCGAGCAGCGCGAGCGACGTTGCGAGGGCGAAGCCGACGCGGCGCGCCATCATGGCGCACCCGCCGTGCGGCGAATCGGGCGCCCGGGGGTCGCCCCGCCCACGAACTCGCCTTGGTCGAGCACCAGCGTACCGTTCACCAGCACGTACTGCACGCCCTCCGAGTACTGCGCCGAGTTGAGGTAGGTGGCGCGATCGGCGACGGTGGTGGGATCGAAGATCGTGAGGTCCGCGTAGGCGCCCGGCTGCACGCGGCCGCGATGCCGCATGGAGGGCGCCGACCGCTCCAGACGCTGCGCCGGCATGATGGTCATCTTCGCCAGCGCCTCCATCAGCGTGAGGTGCCCGCCCTCCCTGGTGAGCCGCCCCAGCACGTGGGTGAACGTCCCCGCGCCCCGCGGATGGCCCTTGCCGTTCACGATGACGCCGTCGCTCGTGATCATGACGAGGGGGTGGGTCAGCGCCATCAGCATCTCCTCCTCGGGAATGAAGAACGTCACGATGGTCGCCCCCCGCTCGCGCCAGTACGCGAACGTCTCGGCGTTGAGACGCTCGCCTGTCTCGACCAGCATGATCGAGTCCACGGTCACGCCGCCGAAGCGCTCCTCCCACCCGGGGTCGTACAGTGCCGACTCCAGCCGGGTGCTGTTGGCCAGGTAGGGGTGTATGTCGGCCATGACGTCGACCCCGTTGCGCCGCGCGCCCTCGATCATCTCGAGACACGCCTCCATCGATCCGATGGCGGACGAGGCGAGATGGACGATCTGCGCCGAGGCGCCGGTGATCGCGGCAGCGGCGATCACCTCCTGGACCGACTGCACGATCGTCTCGGGGAAGACCGAGCCCTTATAGCGGGAGTGGACGTGGGCTGGCACATCGAGCGCGGCCGCCACGCCAAACATGTCTACGATCTCCTCGTAGGACGCGCCGGGCGTGTAGTTGATGCCGAACCCGATGCCCACCGCGCCCGCCGCGATCGCCTGGGCCGCTACCTGCTTCATCACCACCCGTTGGTCGGCGGTGGCCGGCGAGTAGAGGTCGGTGGCGCCGGCGGCCTCGCGCACGTCGGGGTGGCCGACCGTGGTCCCGAAGTTCACGAGCGACCCGCCGGCCTCGAAGGTGCCGTACCAGCCGTCGACGTCCACGGGCCCGCCGTGCATGCTGACCACGGTGGTGACGCCGTCCTTGATCTTGTAACGCTGCGGCTCGGGAGCGGGGCGAATCCGCGCGAGGAGGTCGATGAAGCCGGGCGCCACCACGAGGCCGCTGGCGTCGATCACGCGACCGGCCTCCACCGGCCCGTCGGTGATGGCGACGATCCGATCGCCCTCGACGACGACGGTACGCACGGCGTCGAGGCCGCTGGCGGGGTCCATGACGCGGCCGTTCACGATCGCAATGTCCGCGCGCTGGGCGAGCAGCGCGCTCGGGATCGCGGCCCAAAGCAGTACCTGCGTGACGAACGCTCTCATGCTGAGTCTCCCTGGTCTCGATCCGCCGCTCAGGCCGCCCTACCGCACCGGCCGGTCCGGCCGCAAATACCGCGCGAGGAACTGGTAGATCTCGCGGCGCGACTGCTTGGCCAACTGGTTGTCGAGCCGGTTGAAGCTGTGCCCGCCCGGCGCGTCCTCGTAGATCTTGTACTCGAACCCGGTCTTGCCCTCCGCCTTGAGTGCCTGGATGAGGCGCTCCACCTCCAGCACGTTCACGTCCTCGTCGTTCGTGTTGGTGTGAATCAACAGGGGCGTGCCGTCGTACCGATGTGCCTGCCACGAGGGCGAGCGCCGCCGGTACTCCTCGACGTCCTCATAGGCCGTCTTGCCGATGTGGTAGTCGGCCGAGTAGAGATCCCGATATCCCTGTGTCTTGTAGCCCATGCGGGCGATGAGGTCGCTCACCGGGACGCCGGCATAGGCGACCTGATACGCGTCGGGGTGATCGAAGATGTTCATCAGGGCGTGCAACCCGCCGTGACTCCACCCGATGATGCCCACCCGGTTGGCATCGAGGAAGTCGTAGTTCTCAAGCATGAAGTTGCGGGCGGCGTACGTGTCTTCGGTCTCGAGGCCACCGTAGTCGATGGCTCGATAGATGCCGGCGCCGTAGCCGGTGCTGCCCCGGTACTCCGGCGCGACGACGGTGTAGCCCTGCTCGAGCAGCTCCCGCAGGATGTGCGTGTAGTACGTGGTGAAGTTGCTGTGCACGCCGCCGTGCGGAAACACGATGAGTGGTTGCCGCTTGCTGCGGTCGAGGTTACGCGGGATGAACACGTACGAATAGAAGCGGAACGGATTGCCGGCTCCCTGGGCGGTGGGGTTCGGCTGATATCGCAGCGCCGGGCCGGTGAGCCGCACGATGTCGATTTCGGCGATGTCCCCCAGCCGCTGGAAGAACATGATGTCGTCGATTTGCCGCTCCAGGACGTCGATCTGGTGGCCCATGCTCTCCATGTGCCGCTCCAACATCCGCTCGAGGCGCGCGACACGGTCGTCCTCCTGGCCCGCGGCGCCGGTAACGGCTGTTGCCGTGAGGACGACGAGCAGTACGGCTATGTGCTTCATGTGACCCTCCGATCGTGTTGCGGTAACGGGCCGACCTCTGGCTCCGGCGTCAGGGGAGGACGCAGGTCCGGCCCGGGCAAAGGGTGCACCGGAGTTCCTGCAGATTCGCCAAGTTCGCTCTTCGGCGGAGCCGCGGGAACCCCCCTCCGACCGTAGAGCGTTTTGGTTGCAGGCGGTATCGCATGCCGCTAGTTTCGAAGCTCCGCCGCTCTCGTTCATCCAGCCAGGGGTCGCCATCACCGTTCCAGCCAACAGCTTCCGGAAACAACGCCATCCGTCCGACGCCGCCGCGCAGGCCGGCGTACGTCCCGACCGAGATGCCATCCTTGGATTTGCCCGCGCGGCCGCTGTGGGCCTCACGGACACGCCGCGGTGGCTTCCCTGTCAGTATCTCTACGACGCGAAGGGCAGCGCGCTGTTCGAGGAGATTACTCGGCAGCCGGAGTACTACCCGACCCGTACCGAGGCCGGGATTCTGGAGCGGCATGCGGCGGACATTCGTGATGCGACCGGCCCCGTCTCCCTGATCGAGTTGGGGTCGGGCTCCTCCGTCAAGACGAGCCATCTTCTCTCGGCGTACGCCAAGGCCGGCGGCCCGGTCACTTACGTGCCCGTCGACGTGAGCGCCGCGGCCCTCGAACGCGCACGGGCGCGAATCGGTCGGCTGCATCCTACGGTGCGTGTGGACGGGATCGTGGGCCGGTACGACGAGGCGTTCCCGCGGTTTCGCCGCCATTCACCGGCCATGGTGCTCTTCCTGGGCTCCACGATCGGAAACTTCAATCACGGGGAGTCCGTCTCCTTCTGGCAGCGTGTGAGTCGGGAACTCGCCCCCGGCGACTACTTCCTGTTAGGCGCCGACCTGGTGAAGGACGTGTCCGTGCTGGAGGCGGCGTACAACGACGCGGCGGGCATCACCGCGGCGTTCACGCTCAACGTGTTCGCGCGGATGAACCGCGAGCTGGGAGCCGGCATTGACCTGGATCGCCTGGAGCACGTGGCGCGCTACAACGAGGACTGGCAGCGCGTCGAGATCTTCGCACGGTTCAATTCGAAGCAGACGGTCCGCATCGAACCGCTCGACTCGGCGGTGGAGATTGCAGCCGGCGAGATGGTGATGGTCGAGATCAGCCGGAAGTTCCTGCTACGCGATCTCACCAGCCACCTCGCGACGTTCGGATTCGCGGTGCGGCAGGTGTACACCGACGACCGCCGCTGGTTCGGCCTCCTCCTGCTGCAGAAAGAGGAGAGCTGACCGCCGGCCTACCTGATCGGGCCCCGCTCGATCGACAGCTCCTCGTATTCAGGAATCCGCGGCAGGTCGGCGGCCCGGGCCTGCGCCCGGAACGCCGCGACGTCCTCCGCAAACACCCGATTCAGCTCCGCTAACCCCGCGTCGAGCGTGGCCTCGGCTCGCGCCAACCTGATGCGCTGCGCGTCCGTCAGCGCGTCCCGTGATGATCCCAGCGACGACGTCACGCTCCGTAGCTCACTGAAGACGGTCTGACCGCGGGCGAAGATCCCCTGTCGACCCGACGGCTCGACGAACATCCTGGACACTCCATCGAGGCGTTGCTTCAGCGCGGTGCCCGCCCGCCCGAGGGCCTGCGCGGTGCTGTCGTCCAGTGTGGTCGACCGCTCGAGCACCAGGTCGATCGCGGCCTCCGTGTCGCGCAGCCGGTTCATCACTTCGGTGACCACCTCCAGCTGGTCCTGCGCCCGCATCTGCATGGCGAACTTGGCCTCGCGGTCGCGCCTGGCGACCGTCATCCGTGGGTCGGGAAGTACCTCGACGCTGCCACTCGCTTGCGCCCCGCCCACGATGATGCGCACCGCATAGGTGCCGGGAAGGACGTCCGGACCGGAGAGCGTCT
>Ga0209536_100010149_pt1 | contig 13922 bp, 14 predicted proteins | sample DeeMarSeWOR28_12_FD_187461 | JGI IMG/M metagenome (GOLD analysis project Ga0209536, IMG submission 187461) | Marine sediment microbial communities from White Oak River estuary, North Carolina - WOR-2-8_12 (SPAdes) (version 2) | ecosystem: Environmental > Aquatic > Marine > Intertidal zone >...
GAAGGCGAACTACACACCGAACTTGCCGACGGAAGGAAATTCGTTCTGACGCCGGGCGTCAGCTACCAGGTGGCGGATGACGCGGAACCGCATCGCTCCTACACCTCAACCGGCGCAAAGCTTTTCATCGTTGACTGATACGATGAGAGATGCACATCGTTCGTAGGGGTATAAACGTGCAGTTGTTTGAAGAAAGGTTTTGAGTATGCTCAAATTGGCTTTGAAAGGCGCAGCCATCATTGCGAGTGGCCTGGTCTTTGGGCTTATAGGCATGGTTATTGGCGCTTATATCGGCGGCAACTTCGCGCAAGATTTCACTCTCTTTGACGTGCGCGGGTATGAAGCTGCGGGGCAGTTAGGCTTTATCTTGGGGGCGATCATGGGCACCGTGGTAAGCATCCTGTTTTTGAGAAATCGGTCAAAATCATAAGCAGGTCACTGTAGGCAGGAGGGCATTGATGCAACAAATAGGTGTTGGAATAGCAATTATCCAATCAGGAAAAATCCTGCTCACAAAACGGCGCGATTTCCCCGTCTGGTGTATCCCGGGCGGACATCTCGCACCTAAAGAATCCGTCCCTGATGCCGCTATCCGTGAAGCCAAAGAAGAAACCGGGCTTGATGTAGAAATCACAGATTTCGTCGGCTTATATTGCATGCCAAACAAATGGCAGGATGGTTCTTGTGAGATCATCCTGCGTGGTAAACCCGTTGGCGGAAAATTGCTCACATCTACTGATGAAACTTTAGACGCAGCATACTTCTCCAGGGATGAGCTCCCTACCAATCTGATCGGATGGCAATATCACCAGATCGATGATGCCCTCGCCGGAAAAAGCGGCGGACTTTCAGTTTTAGATGTCCGGATTTCGATTGGTCAAAACCGGGAGAATGTATTACATTTAATCGAGAGCGAGCAAATTTCTCTGGATGATTGTCTCGATGAGTTATGTGCCCGACCCAATCGAATTAATCTGTAAAGTTAAAATTTCTGATTATGGATTAGATTAGTGCTATGAAAAAAGATTACATACACGCCGTACGGGGGCCCGTTGCGGCAAGCGAATTAGGCTTTACGTTGCCGCACGAACACATCATGGTTGATTTTGGCGGCGCGGCCACAGCCGGAAAACATCGCTATCAAGCCAATAATGTGATCGAGGTCATGAAACCTTACCTGGACGACATCCGTGCACAGGGGGTGGAGACCCTGATGGAATGTACGCCCAATTTCCTGGGACGCGATATGGAAATCTTCCGGGCACTTTCAGAACAAACCGGCTTGAACATCGTCACCAACACCGGGCTGTACAATAACCAGTATCTACCGGATTATGCTCATGAACGAACTGCAGAAAGCCTGGCCGAAGATTGGATCGCAGAGTTTGAAGAAGGCATTGATAGAACCGGCATCAAACCTGGCTTCATCAAGACGGCTGTCAACGAGCAGCCCAACCAACTGGATTTAAAAATGATCCATGCGGCAGCCATCACGCATAAAGCAACCGGTCTCATCATCGCTACGCACACCTGCCTGGTGGATGCAGCCGAAAAAGTTCTGGCTGTATTGGAAAGTCATCAAGTAAACCCGGCCCGCTGGATCTTTGTGCACGCACACATTGAACCAGATATTCAACGTTTGATTGAGCTGGCTAAAACCGGCACATGGATCGAGTTGGATGGTTTAGGCTTCGGAGGAGATGATGAGCATCTCGAAAGGCTACTACCGCTTTTGGAGCATGGTTTTGAAGATCAAATACTGCTTTCTCAGGATGCTGGGTGGTACAACATTGGCGAGGAAAACGGAGGCCAAATCAATCCGTTTACGCGCTTGCATGCAGAGTTCCTGCCTTTGGCAAAGGAACGTGGAACAGACGATGCATTGATCGAAAAGATCACCCGCATCAACCCGGCCAAAGCCTTTACCTGTCGGATGTGAGCGGACAACTGTGCAAGATTCCCTGAAAACTAACCACAGAACGCACAGAGAACACCGAGTTATCATTTTTCAGCTCTCTGAACCCCATAATCTCTGTGGTGAAAACTGTTTACGTAACTTAGAAAAAAGAAAGGAACACAGATGCAGTATCGAGAACTTGGACGTACCGGGTGGAAAGTATCAGCCATCAGTTTTGGGGCCTGGGCCATTGGCGGCACCTGGGGCACCGTTAGCGACGATGAATCCTTTGCGGCACTCAATCATGCGCTGGATAACGGCGTCAACTTTTTTGACACGGCTGATGTCTACGGCGATGGGCGTAGTGAACGCCTGCTGGCCAAGCTGCGCAGTGAGCGCAAAGAAGAATTCTACATCGCGACGAAAGCTGGTCGCCGGTTAGACCCTCACGTGGCTGAAGGCTACAACCGTGAGAACATCACCGCCTTTGTTGAACGCAGCCTGAAGAATCTGGAGACAGAAGCGCTCGACCTGCTCCAGTTACATTGCCCGCCAACTGAGGCTTATTACATGCCGGAATTGTTCGTCGTGTTGGATGATCTAAAAAAGGTTGGGAAGCTACAGAATTATGGCGTCAGTGTGGAAAAAGTGGAAGAAGCTCTGAAAGCGATTGAATACCCCAATGTGCAAACGGTGCAGATCATCTTCAACATTTTCCGACAGCGCCCAAAGGACTTGTTCTTTGCTGAAGCGCAACGAAAGAAAGTCGGCATCCTGGCGCGTGTACCTTTGTCATCTGGAATGCTGACCGGCAAATTCACCAAAAACAGCAGCTTTGAAAAAGACGACCATCGCGCCTTCAATCGTAATGGGGAAGAATTTGACCGTGGTGAAACCTTTTCCGGTTTCGACTACGATACCGGCCTGGAAGTTGTTGATGAACTGCGCTCACTTGTACCCTCAGGTATGAGCATGACACAAATGGCGCTGCGCTGGCTCTTGATGTTCCCAGCCGTGACGTGTGCGATTCCGGGTGGAAAAAAAGTTGCGCAGGTAGATGAAAACGTAAAAGCCGCCGATTTCCCCGCGCTGCCCGATGAGACCATGTCCGCTATCGAAACGCTCTACAATCAAAAAGTAAAGCCGCAAGTCCACCACTATTGGTAAGCGGCATAAATTTAGTAACTAAAAAGCTTGGCGGTTGCTCGCCAGGTTTTTTTGCCATTTACCGTTAATTGTGAATAAGGATTATTTCCTTCCTGAGCGGAAGGCTAGCGCAGAAGTAATATATCTGCCAACTCAGACGTATTATCTAATATCAAATCCGTCCCTCGACGCTCCAATTCTTCTCGCTCGCCAAATCCGCACAACACACCGACTGTTTGCGTGCCTGCAGCTACCCCGGCACGGATGTCAACAGTGGTATCACCGATCATCAGACAGTTCTCGGGGGGCACGCCCATCTTCTCGGCCGCATACAGGATCGGGTCGGGATACGGTTTGGTATGCTCGGCAGTGATGGCGGTCACGATCTCATCGAAATAACCAGTCAACTCGAATTGCTTGAGAAACGCGCGGGTAGATATATCATCACGGGCACTTACCACTGCCATGGGATACTTGCCATGTAAGCGCTCCAGCATTTCTTTGACACCCGGTACCAGCATGAAATGCTTCATCGGGCGTGGCCGGTGGCGGTTCAGCCATTCCCACAAGCCTAACAATTCGTCGTCTAATCCGATAATGTCGGGCAGGCCTATCAGGGTGTTGCCAGGCGATTCGATCCACATCACAAACTTTCGGGCGGCGCGATGCGGGTCACGGAACAGGAAGCGGGGCAAGAACCGGGCAACCTTTTTTGTGTACACATCGTCCGTGTCACTCAAGGTGCCGTCTACGTCAAAACACAGGGCGCGAACACGTTGCAAATCCAGTGACATAAACTAATTGTAAACCATTCGCAGCTCTATAAAAAGAAAGCGTGCTATACTTTCGTTTTGGGCTTACAGCGCTTCAAACCCATGCCCCAGAACCTGCGGCGGCCCAATTAGGTAGACCTCGCCACCTAAACATTTCATTGCTAAAAATGAACAAGCACGTGGTAATATTAAATTACAGGTTGCAGATCAAACAACCTTTGTAGGCAATTAAGTAATTATGGCAATAAACTCATCACAGGGCAAACCCATCATGGAAGAAGACCACACCCGAGTCTTACTTGAGTTGCTCTATCACGTTAGCCGCGAAGTGGCCACCGCGCTGGATCTGCGGACCGTGTTACAGCGTGTGCTGTTCGAGGCTACACAAAATATTGGTGGGCAACGCGGAAGCATTGTGGTCCTTGACGATAACGGCAAACCTGTCGATTCAACCATCGTATACGGCAGACACTTCCATCAAGATACCACCCAGCAGCTACGTGATACTGTCGAGCGCGGGCTGGCAGGCTGGGTCATACGCAACCGCAAACCTGCGCTGCTCCCCGACACCAGTCAGGACGACCGCTGGTTGCGCCGCCCTGATGACTCTTACGACCAGTCAGGCCCCAAATCAGCTTTATGTGTTCCCTTACTGGCACGCGAGAAACTGGTCGGTGTGCTGACATTGGTGCATCCGCAGGCAAATGCCTTTGGCACAGAACACCTGGAATTGATGCAAGCCATCGCCGATCAAGCCGGGATTGCAGTCCTGAACGCCCGTTTGTACACCGAAAGCCAACGTCAGGCACGCGTGATGACCGCGCTGGCAGAAGGCGCGGCGGCTATCAACACTTCTTTGCGCTTGGATGAAGTGTTGCAACGCACCCTGCACCAATGCATGCAGGCCCTGCAAGTAGAAACTGTCGCTCTGGGGCTGACCGATCCAGCCAACGGAGATCTGGTATTTCGTGCAGCAACAGGTCGAAACGCTGGCAATATCCTTGACCGGCATGTTCCGGCTGGAAAAGGCCTGGTAGGGCAGGTTGTCGCCGAGGGGCGGGGTGTAGTGGTACCTGACGTCATCAAAGACTCCCGCTTTAAAAACGATGACAGGTTCGGGGGCATAGAGACGCGCGCGATCGCAGTGGCCCCCATCAAGGCGCAGGGCATAGTTATCGGTGTGCTGGAGGCCATTAATCCCGTCGCCGATACATTTGATCCCGATGCTTTATTGGTGATGAACGGTATCGGCAGTCTGGCCGGGACAAATATTCAAAACGCGCAGCTTTTCGAGAAATTGGAGGCCGCTCACCAGCGCTATCGCGAATTATTCGAAACCAGTATCGACCCGATCCTGCTCACTGATTGGGAAGGGAATATCCTGGAAGCGAATCGGATGGCAGCCTCGGTCAGTTTATATCTGGATGAAGAATTGCGCGGCATGAGCATCGACCAGGTGCATGAAGTTGACTTTAGTAAAACCGGGGAAAAATTTGAACACATAAAAGATTACTATCCCTGCACCTATCAATCCCTATTGCACAAAAAGGATGGGCATACTGTGCATATGCAGGTTAATGTGCGTGCGGTGAATTTCGAGGATATCGAAGTATTGCAATGGACTTTACATGACATCAGCGAGCGTAAAGCACTTGACGACCTGCGTAACGATCTTACTTCCATGGTCTTTCATGATCTGCGCTCGCCATTGTCTAATATCATCTCCAGCCTGGATATTCTCAGCGGGCTGGTTAACGCCGAGGATAACGAGACAATACAATCTATTTTAGGAATTGCAGCCAATTCGACCACCCGTATTGAACGCCTGGTCAATTCGCTGCTGGATATCAACCGTCTGGAATCCGGCCAGCAAATCGTCGACCAGAAAGCTGTTTTTCTGCACGAAATAACCTCTGAAGCGGTTAAGGAAGTTCAAGCAATTGCAGAAAGTCGCAGGCAAGAAGCCATATCCCAGACTCCCAATGACCTTCCTCCCGTTTGGGTTGATAAGGATATGATTCTGCGCGTGCTGCTCAATTTGTTGGAGAATGCAACCAAATTCACTCCCGCCGGCAGCAAGATAGCAGTAAATGCAAGCCAACAGGATGGGTGGATTACGATTTCAATAGAAGATAACGGGCCTGGCATTCCGGTTTTGGAACGGGAACGAATCTTTGATAAATTCACCCGTTTGCGCGGCGCGCATAAGCCCGGGGGGCTGGGGATAGGCCTGGCTTTTTGTAAAATGGCTGTGGAAGGCCACGGAGGCAAAATCTGGGTCGAAAGTCAGAATAACGTAGGCACTACCTTCTTCTTCACCCTGCCGGTAGCAACCAAAGAACAACAGGAAGATCAAGGGGATTAGTGTAAAATTGAGGGTGAGGCAAGGAGCAATATTTTTATGGATTCCATTAGCAAACAAGTTTTTATCGAAGAACAATTTCCCGGCGTGACGCTGGGAGTCATCAGCAATTCTCAGGGGTTGATCCAGATTGACGCACCACCGTCACCGGAAGATGGACGCTCGTGGAGGGCTGCATTGATGGGAGTGGGCGGCGGGCCGGAACGCATATTGATCAACCTTGACCCACATCCTGACCGGACGCTAGGGGTGCGCGCCATGGACTGCAGTGTAATTGCACATGAGATGACCGCTCAGGTATTCCGCAACAGACCCAGTACTTTCAAATCTCAGGGCGATGACTCCGGTGCTGATTGGGAATCCTTGCCTGGTCTGACTGGTATCCGCTGGGTGTCGCCCGAGATTTCCTTCACCCAAAACATGACCATGCATTGGGACAATATGCCAGTGCTGCTCGAAAGTCGTCCCGGACCAAACCCGGGTGCCATCTGGGTGATTCTGCCCGACGAAAAAATTGTCTTCGTGGGTGACGCCGTGCTAAAAAATCAGCCGCCATTCCTGGCCAATGCTGACCTGCCCGTCTGGCTTGAAAACCTGGCTCTCCTGCAAAGCAAAGCATATAGCGATTTCACCGTAGTCAGCGGGCGCGATGGGGTTGTATCAACTACGGTCATCGGTAGCCAGGTGGATTTCATCAAAGATGCATACAAACGGTTGGAAAAACTCTCCAAAAGAAAGCCGAAGCCGGATATTACAGAAGGCCTTGTCCAGCCCTTGCTTTCAAAATTCAGGGGTTCGGCTGCACGCCAGAAACAGTACAGCCATCGCCTGAGCTTTGGTCTGCGACAGTATTACAGCCGCCACTATCATCCTGGCACTGACAAAGACGAATAAGCTCCCTTGCACAATCCCTTTTACCCCATCTTAGAACTGACGCGTGGGCAGGTTATCGAATCCACCCACTTCGGGGCGATCGCCGTGGTTGATTCTCACGGCAAGCTGCTCGCATCCTATAGCGACCATCAAACGGTTGCCTTTTTACGCTCCAGCGCCAAGCCTTTCCAAGTGCTACCTTTTGTCGAGCGTGGCGGAGTTGAAAAGTTCGACTTTACAGCCAAAGAATTGGCCCTGGCCTGCGCCTCGCACGAAGGCTCTGATGAGCACGTCCGGGTAGCGGAATCGATCCAGGCCAAGGCGGGGATAGGCGAGAGTCATCTGCAATGTGGCTCCCACATGCCCGGGGATGTGTCCGCTTACAAGCGGTTGATTAGAAACGATGAAGCACCTACACCTAACCGCAACAATTGTTCCGGTAAGCACTCCGCCATGCTGGCACACGCTAAGATGCGGAACCTACCGCTGGATACCTACCTCACCCATGACCATCCCATCCAACAGGACATTCTCGCAGCTTTCTCAGAAATGTGCCTGCTTCCGTCAAAAAAGATCGAACTCGGCATCGATGGCTGTTCCGCACCCAACTTCGCTGTGCCACTCTTCAACAGCGCCTTGGCCTTTGCCCGCCTGACAGATCCACGCGAGCTAGCTGAAACGCGTGCCAGCGCCTGCCAGAAGGTCACATCCGCCATGACAACGCACCCCGAAATGATCAGCGGCCCAAATGAATTTGACTGCCGCCTGATGCAAGTCGGCGCGGGACAAATTGTCTGCAAGCGCGGCGCGGAGGGCTTCCAGGCCATCGGTCTGCTGCCCGGCACACTCAGCCCCGATTCTCCCGGAGTTGGCATCGCTTTCAAAGTCAGCGAGGGTGATCTTGGCCAACGAAAACTCGATTTGCATCCGTACAGCCGTGTCCGTCCGGCAGTGGCGCTTGAGATCTTGAAGCAGCTTGGAGCGCTGAATGAAGCGCAGTTAGATGAACTGTCAGAATTCGGACCGGTCAAACCGGTCACGAACCATCGCGGCATCGTCGTTGGAGAGTCGCGGCCAGTGTTTACTCTGTCATTCTGAACGAAGTGAAGAATCTCCGCGCGACGCTTGCACCTCATTACATTCGATGCAGTACAGGTGAGCATGGGAGATGTTTCAGACGAAAAAAGCGCTCCTTCAGGGCGACATAAATTTATTTATCTGGTAAAACACTCTAATGGATCACAAAGAAAAAGCCCTGCAAGTACACAAAAAACTGATCGAAGCCTTTGGTGAGCCAACCTGGCGCACCCCTTTGCCGCCCGTGGATGAACTGGTCTCGACCATCCTTTCGCAAAACACTAACGATGTTAACCGCGACCGCGCTTTTGATTCTTTGCGAGAGAAATTCCCAACCTGGGAGCAGGTGCGGGATGCGGATACAGACGAGGTGATCGAAGCTGTCCGCGTGGCGGGGTTGGCCAACCAGAAAGGTCCGCGAATGCAGCAGGTGTTGCGCGATATCACAGCAGAGCGCGGATCGCTGGATTTGTCGTTTCTGGAAGATATGCCTATTGAAGAAGCCCGTGACTGGCTAACCAAGTTCAAAGGCGTTGGCCCCAAGACCGCCGCAATCGTGCTGTGTTTCTCGCTCAACCGTCCTGCCTTCCCGGTGGATACGCATGTATACCGTCTGACAGGCCGTATTGGCCTGCGACCTGAGAAAATATCCGTCGAGCAGGCACACCCGTATCTGGAAAGTGTCTTTCCGCCCGAAACGTATTACGCCGCACACCTGAACATCATCCGCCTGGGACGTGAAGTCTGTAACGCTAGAAAGCCGAAATGTCCGGTTTGCCCCGTGCGGGATTTGTGTGATTTCGAGCCGAAAACAGAATAATTGCATGTCACTCTGAGCCATCGAAGAGAGCGAAGAGTCTCTAATTCGTTTGGAGGAAGACTCTTCGGTCGTTTCACTTCCTCAGAGTGACATAATTTATAGGTAAATATGTCTGAAAATAAGCCCCCTGTCAGCATTGAATTAGAAAAGCTAAATATTCCCCATCGTGTTTTCACGCACGCCGGGAAAGTCACCTCGTTGGAGCAAGCCGCCCAGGAGCGTGGACAACGCCCGGAGCAGATCGTACGCAGTATCCTGTTTCGGATCGGTGAAGGGGATTATCTGATGGCGCTGGTCGCCGGGCCAGCACAAATTTCATGGAAGGCATTGCGCGCCTATCTCGGCCAGTCACGGTTGACGATGGCAGATAAGGATGAAGTGCTGGAGATAACGGGATATCCCATCGGTGCGGTTTCGCCTTTTGGAACGGTAACAGAACTAAGGGTTCTGGTTGATCCGAATGTCTTCGTCGAAGAGGAGATTTCGATTGGTTCCGGTGTGCGTGGAACAACAATTATCCTGAAAAGCGTTGACTTAAAGCGCGCGCTGGGGGATGTGGAAATAGTGGCATTGATAGAACCGTCATCTTGACATTTGTGAAAATCCACACTAAAATCCAGTAAGTCTAGCATACTAATAGACTTTACATCTTATGAGATTATCCAAACGTGGTGAATATGGCCTGCGGGCCGCCATCCATCTCGCCAACGCGCAGAAGCACTCCCCTGACGCACTGGTGCAGATCAAGGATATTTCAGTTCAGGAGAAGATTCCTACCAAGTATCTGGAGCAGATTTTGCTGGCGCTCAAGAACGCCGGGCTGCTGCACAGCAAGATGGGCGTGGGCGGCGGCTATTACCTGGCAAAGGAGCCAGGGCAAATCAACCTGGGACAGATCATCCGTGTGCTGGACGGGCCGCTGGCACCCATCCGCTGCGTGAGCCGCATGGCCTATGAACCGTGCGGCTGCCCCGATGAAGAAACTTGTGGCCTGCGCATGGTAATGGGGGATGTGCGCGATGCGATTGCGGATATTCTGGAGAACACGAGTCTGGCGGATGTAATCGAGCGAGTGGATACCACCCGAGCGCTGTTAGGAGAGTAGTTACAGCTATTTTTTTGTCACAAAAGTATATTTATATTATAGACTTTATATACCTTTCAAAAGGAGATACAAATGGAACTTTCAATCTTTCTGTACGTGCTGGTGGGCTTCGTTGCCCAGGTGATCGACGGAGCGCTGGGGATGGCATATGGCGTCAGCTCGAACACCTTTCTGCTCAGTATAGGGGTGCCCCCTGCTGCGGCTTCGGCCAGTGTGCATCTGGCAGAAGTGTTTACGACCGGCATTTCGGGTTTCTCTCATTGGAAATTGGGGAATGTGGACTGGAAATTGGTCAAGCGTTTATTGCTTCCGGGCGTACTGGGCGGTGTAGCAGGCGCGTACCTGTTAACATCCATTGATGGCAACTTCATCAAGCCGTATATTTCCGCTTACCTGCTCATTATGGGCGTGGTCATTCTGGTGAAGGCCGTTCGTTACGAGGCTAAGCCGCACAATGGTGTGCATACAGCCAAGGTTAGCGTGCTGGGCTTGATCGGTGGTTTCTTCGATGCCATCGGCGGCGGCGGATGGGGTCCGATCGTGACGACCACGTTGGTGGCACGCGGCAAGGATGCGCGCCTGACAATCGGTTCGGTCAACTTCTCAGAGTTCTTCGTGACATTCGCCGAATCGGTGACCTTTGTGTTGACACTCAGTTTACTGGATTACTGGCAGATTATCCTGGGGTTGTTGATTGGCGGGGCGATTGCGGCACCGATGGCAGCAATACTAACTAAGAAACTGCCGGTCAAGACACTGATGTTTATCGTGGGGTTGCTCATCGTAGGGCTGAGCATCCGCACGATCGTGATGGCAATTAATTAATCTACTCCGGATCTTCGAAACCTTGCGAAGGTTTCAAACTTTCGTAAGGTTTTCGCTTTACCAAATTCCCGGTATCAACTTGTACTTTGTCTTTTGTAGCGCGTATTCCTTGTAACCCGGTAATTCTTCTTGCAAGGTGCGGTCCTCCAGCACAGTGCGGATGACGAGCACAACTGCGATGAAGATAACCGGCACAAATGTCCAGGGGGAATCGAGTAGCAGCGGGGTCGCAAAGTAAGTTAGAAGTGCGCCTGCATACCCAGGATGACGCACCCAGGCGTAGGGCCCAGTCGAAACGAGATGATGTCCGCGCTCCTTCTGGATGCGAACAGTACCGGAGAAAAAGCGGTTTTCGAGCAATGCCCACGAACCAATGACATACCCGATGACTATGAAAACCAACGCAACCAACTCGACCGAGATATTGTATTCCGTTTTCGACCAGCCATATTTCATATCCAACCCAGCGGTCAACGGAATCAATGCCCCGCCCAGGCCAACCAGACGCGCCAGCACGTTATCCCAGGGTTTGGTGTCTTCGTGCTGCATGAACCTGGCGCGCTCGGCGAGCAGGTCAGGGTGGCGCTGGTTGACCAGCAAACGGCTGATGACAAAACCCAACACACCGATCAGCCCATAGAACCAGGCCTGCCACCAGTCCCATTTCAACGAGATCAGCAAGGGCAAAAACGGCACCAGCACGATAAAAACCAGCAATTGCACGATCGTGCGAACAGTGAGTGGATTCTTAGGATTGTTCAAAGTTGCCTCTATAACCATTATAATAATTCTTGGAGATAAAATCATGAAAACCATCCGTCCGTTCTTTCTCTTGATCCTGGCAGTTGTCCTGTTTAGTTTTCGACCCGCCCGTGCCCTTTCGGGTACAGGTGCCCAAAGCGACTCGCCTTTTGTGCTGGTGCTGAATGCGGAAGGGGTAGTGGCTCCGCCTATGCAGGGATACATTCAACGCGGGCTGAAAATCGCTGAGCAACGGAATGCTGACCTGGTCATCCTGCAACTGGATACGCCTGGCGGCGCGATTGACAGTATGAATGACATCGTGCAAGAGATTCGCCAGAGCCCTATTCCGGTGGTAGTCTACGTTTCACCGCCCGGCGCAATGGCAGCTTCTGCCGGAACGATAATCACACTGGCCGGGCACGCCGCCGCCATGGCTCCAGAAACCATTATCGGTGCAGCCAGCCCGGTGGGGGGACAGGGCGAAGACCTGGAGGAAACGATAAAGGCCAAAGAAATAGAGGCGCTAAAAGCCACCGTACGCACATTAGGGGAGCAACGCAGTGAAGAAGCCATTGCATTGGCCGAATCCTCCATTGAAGATGCGAAAGCAGCCTCGGCAAGCGAAGCGCTGGAAGCGGGTTTGGTTGATTTTATCGCCCAAGACCTGGATGACTTACTCAAACAACTTGACGGCTTTGAAGTCCAGGTGGCGGGTGAAGCGCTCACTCTGGAAACCAGCAACGCCCGCACCGAAGAGCTGACATCCAGTTTCATCGAACAATTGCTGGCAATGCTGACCAACCCGAACATCGTTTTTCTGCTGCTCACCATCGGCGTGCAGGCTATTCTGATCGAAATCGGCAGCCCGGGTGGCTGGGTGGCGGGCTTCATCGGCGTGGTATGCCTGTCGCTGGCAGCTTACGGGTTGGGCGTGCTGCCAGTCAACTGGTTTGGTATTGTTTTACTGGTGACAGCCTTCGTATTGTTCCTTCTGGATATCAAAGCACCTACTCATGGTGCATTAACTACAGTTGGCATACTGACGTTTATTGGCGGTGCCTTGATGCTGTTCAATACGCCGAGCACGCCAGATTTTCAGCGTGTGTCCATCCCGCTGGTAGTGGGTGTGGGCGTTCTCACCGGCGCGCTGTTCGGTGTGCTGGTCGGTTTTGGTATACGCGCGCTGCGAGCGCCCATCCGCACGGGGCAGGAGTCGCTGATAGGGAAAACGGGAAAAGTGACCACGGCGCTGAATCCAACGGGACAGATTCAACTTGGTTCTGAGCTTTGGACTGCGGAAGCAGCCGAAGGGTCCGAAAAGATCCGTAAGGGCGACAAGGTCGAGGTCGTCGAAGTCAAAGGACTGAGATTGAAAGTCCGGAAAATTTAACCGCGGAGATCGCGGAGTCCGCTGAGAAGAACAAAATAAACTCCGCGCTCTCTGTGTGCTCTGCGGTAAAATGATGCGAGATTAACGTTTCAAACGAGGATCCATGCCTGCTACCCCTACAAGAGACCGGGTCAACCCCGAAACAACTGACACCCGCCCCCTGCGCCGACCGGAGTGGATCAAAGTGCGCGCGCCTTCTGGCGAGACATACGAAAAGCTGCACACGCTGATGCGCTCGAAAGAGCTGAACACGGTGTGCGAGGAAGCCATGTGCCCGAACCTGGGCGAATGCTGGGGTTCCGGCACGGCTACGTTCCTGATGCTGGGCGATGTGTGTACGCGCAGTTGCGTGTTCTGTGACATCAAACACGGCAAGCCACAATTGATGGACTGGGGTGAAGCCGAGCGTGTGGCGCAGGCCGTCCAAAAGATGGAACTGAAGCACGCTGTCATCACCTCCGTCAACCGCGACGAACGCCGGGACGGCGGCGCGCCTATCTTTGCAATGGTCATCCGCCGCATCCGTGAACTGCAACCGGGCTGCTCCATCGAAGTGCTGATCCCCGATTTCAAAGGCTCGGTGGAAGCCTTGAAGATCGTGATGGAAGCCCGGCCCGAGATCCTGAACCACAACGTGGAGACCGTGCCGCGCCTGTTCAAGACCATCCAGCCGCAAGACCAATATGAGTGGGCCGCCAAGACACTCTCGAATGCCAAGAAGCTCGACCCCGAAGTGCTGACCAAGTCGGGCATCATGGTCGGCCTGGGCGAAAGGATGGACGAGGTCAAAGCCGTGATGCGCGACCAGCGCTCCTGGGGCGTGGACATCCTGACCATCGGCCAGTATTTGCAACCGAGCAAGAAGCATTACCCCATTGACCGCTACTACACAATGGAAGAATTCCAGGAA
>Ga0209536_100010150_pt1 | contig 13922 bp, 14 predicted proteins | sample DeeMarSeWOR28_12_FD_187461 | JGI IMG/M metagenome (GOLD analysis project Ga0209536, IMG submission 187461) | Marine sediment microbial communities from White Oak River estuary, North Carolina - WOR-2-8_12 (SPAdes) (version 2) | ecosystem: Environmental > Aquatic > Marine > Intertidal zone >...
AACGGTTGCCACAATAATGCAATCAATCTCCTCCGGATTAACATTATGTTTTTCAATTAAGTCCAGTGCTGCATTTGTTGCAAGATCGCTGGTTGCTCCCTTTTCAAGAATTCTTCTTTCCCTGATCCCAGTTCTGGTTAGTATCCACTCATCATTAGTTTCTACAATAGACTCAAAGTATTTATTATCATAAACTTTATCTGGTACATACATCCCTAACGCAGTTATAACAGCACTTATTTTTTTATCCTTTTTCATATACTTCTGGTTTTATTTAATTGAATATTCCGATATAGCTTTAGTCATTTTCTGTATTAATTTTTTCTGGTGCATTTCATTCGCTCTCAACACCATATTTTTTATTGCTTTAATGCTGCTTGATCCGTGACCGATTATACTAATCCCATTCACACCAAGTAATGGTACTCCACCATATTCCTGATAGTCCAGACTTTTCAAAGATTTTTTGAGAGTATTTTTTGATAAACCTATCATAAGTTTATCTAAAAAATTTCTTTCTGCAGTTTTTGTTAAAAGATGCTTTAATAATTTGGGAACAGCCTCACCAAATTTCAAAATAATATTACCAACAAAACCATCACAAACAACAACATCAACATTCCCTGTTAGTATATCCCTGCCCTCAACATTCCCTATAAAATTAATTTTTGATTCTCTGAATAATTCTGCCGCAGCTTCTGATACCTCATTTCCTTTACCTTCTTCTTCACCCATGCTTAAGATGCCAACTTTTGGATTAGATACACCACCCATTTCTTTTGAAAAGATAGTTCCCATCACTGCGTATTCAAACAAATGAGTCGGTTTGGAATCTTTACTAGCACCAACATCATAAAGATAACAAATTCCATTTACATTTGGCATTTCTGCACCAATTGTTGGACGACCTAATCCAGCTATCCTTCCGATGATTAAAGTTGAAGCAGCCATCATTGCACCGGTGTTACCTGCACTTACAAACGCATCGGCTTTTTTATTTTTGACAAGTTGAGCTCCGACAACAATTGATGAATTTGGTTTTGATTTGAGTGAAGCCGCGGGACTATCACCCATTTCAATTACTTCTTCTGCATTAATTATTGAATCTATCTTTAAAGAAACGTTATTTGCAGTGAGAACTTCCTCAATTTGCTTTTTTCTCCCGACAAGGAATAGATCAAAACTTTTATTTTCATTCAAAGCTTCAATAGCCCCAAGCACAGCATTATCGGGAGCAAAATCCCCACCCATTGCATCAACCACGATTCTACATCGTGATTGGCTATTGTCAGAATCGCTCATTTAATCAGTAATGAAGTGTCAGCTTTTAGGAATGAACATCGAGCGTCCACTATAATAACCACATGAAGGACATGCACGATGTGTTAATTTTATTTCGCCACAATTTGAGCATACACCCATAGAAGGTGCTGAGGCTTTATAATGTGTTCGTCTTTTATCGCGTCTGCTCTTTGACATTTTACGTTTTGGATTTGGCATATTTCTATCCGTGCTTAATTTAAATTATTCTTTATTTTCAATTCTTTTAATTGTTCCCATCTGGGATCTGTTTCTTCATCTTTACAATTGCATAGTCCATCATTAAGATTTTTTCCACATTTAGAACACAATCCTTTACAATCTTCTGAGCATAATTTTTTCATAGGTATTGCTAAAAGTGAATAATCCCTGACATCATTGCTTAAATCAATTTTATCAGTATCTGGATGCAGATAAACCACATCCATTTTTTCATTTCCTGAATTTTGAGTATCCTGCCCAAACAAATAAATCATCCTGTAATTGCTGGTTATAACTCTATTAAATTCTTTATTACACCTGTCACAAACCAGGTCTGCATCTATTTCCGTAGAGCTATCCAGAATTATCTGATTATCAAATTTAGTTAAGACAACTTTTGTCCTAAAATCTCCAACGTAAGGATCAGAAACATCGATTTCATCAATTTTCCCTTCAAAATCATACTCATACTTGCCATTACTTAAATTGGAGACCTTAATCTTTATCATTTTCGAATGAAATCAATTAAAAATGACTACAAATATATCCATTGAATAAAAGATAAACAAGCAAAAGAATCGGATATATAGAGCTTCCATAAGTTAAGCGAACATGAATTTTTGAAATATCGATATAAATAGGTCCAATGTAGAATTGATTTCATCCGAAAACAGAAATGAGTCTAATCCGTTCACTAACATTTTAATTGTCTTATTCATTATTTTAAATTTTGATTTTAGGTCAAGTTTTATTTTTAATAGAAAATGTTAACTGTAAACAACTTAGTTAAAAGTTTTAACTCTACAACAGCTGTCAATAATCTTTCATTTTCAGTTGGATCTGGAAAAGTATTTGGATTACTCGGACCAAACGGTGCCGGAAAAACTACTACGATCAGAACAATTTTAAATATTATTAAACCTACTTCCGGAGAAGTAAGATTTGATGGTAAGCCGATTACTTACGAATACTATAATGTAATTGGATATCTACCTGAGGAAAGAGGCCTTTATAAAAGAAGTAGAGTCTTAGATGTATTAGTCTATTTTGCCTCTCTAAAAAATATTAAAAAAAAAGAAGCTGTTCAGTTATCTGACAGCTGGCTAAATAGACTTAATATTTCAGATTTGAGAGAAAAAAGAATAGAACAACTGTCCAAGGGCAATCAGCAAAAAATTCAACTCATTGCTGCGATTATTCACAATCCCCGCCTTCTTATACTTGATGAGCCTTTTACCGGATTTGATCCTATCAATCAAAAGGAGGTAAAAGATTTGATTCTTTCATTTTTGTGGGAAGGAAAAACTATAATTCTATCCACTCATCAGATGGATCTCGCTGAAAAATTATGTGAGGAGATATTACTCATAAACAATGGCAGTGAAGTCTGTTTCGGGAAATTATCAGAAATTAAAAAAAGATTTGGTGGAAATAATGTAAGAATCGGATTTACAGGAAACGGTAATACACTGAACAAATTCACTGAAATTTTAAAATATGAAATCTATAGTAATTACACGGATATTCAATTGAAAAACGAAATCAAGCCCGAAGAGTTTCTTAAGAAGTTGATAACTAATGTTGAAATAAATCATTTCTCAGTTATTGAACCAACACTAGACAAAATCTTTATTGATATAATCAAAGAGAATTATAACCAGTAATGAATAAATTTTTATCCATAGCTCGCTGGGAATTTATTGAAAAGGTAAAAACAAAAACATTTATTATTTCTCTGATACTTACACCCTTACTTATTATTTCGTTTGCCATTCTACCCACTATCTTGTTTGATCGCGAAACACCTGGCATGGAGGTTATCGGGGTTGCTGACACTTCCGGAATTTATTTTACTCAGCTCAATGAACAATTAAAAAAGTATGTGCTACCTAACGGTAATGGCAAATATCTTTTAATAAACTTAACTTACAACAATAAAAACTTAGAGGAAGTAAAAAATATTGCAAATCAAAAGGTGCTTGACAATTTGCTTGATGGTTATCTAATTATTCAGACTGCAACGGATGATTCGATTATTGCAGAATACAGAAGTGATATTCTGGCTAATTTCGAAATAGTCGCACGGCTTGAAGAAGTAATTAATTCTATACAGATAGAAAAATTACTTAAGAGCAAGGGAGTAGAAAGCAACATCATTAGTAAAATTCAGAATAAAACCATCATTTCTCAGAAGAAAATAGAAGAGGAAGGAAGGATTTCTGATTTAGATTTTATGACAACATTTTTCTTGTCTATCGTGTTTATCCTTCTTCTGATGATGTTAGTAATTTACTCTGGTCAACTTCTCGTTAGAAGTATGATAGAAGAAAAATCAAGCCGGTTGATTGAAATGCTTGTCTCCAGCTGTACACCTGAAGAACTTTTAACAGGAAAAATTTTAGGTCTTAGCCTGTTGGGTTTAACTCAAATGATTATCTGGGCTTTGATTGGACTTGGTTTGGTTGGAAGTTCACTGGTGCCTCTGCACGCATTTAAAAATGTATTACCAATGCTGATATATTTTGTATTAGGTTTTTTATTTTACACCACCCTTTTTGTAGGAATTGGATCAATAGTAAACACGGAACAGCAGGCACAACAAATTACAACATACCTTAGCTTAATATTAATGCTTCCAGTTATGATTGCAATGCCGGTAATTCAAAATCCCGACTTTATAGTAGCAAAAATATTTTCATATATTCCGTTTACTATTCCCGCTATAATGGTGCTACGGTTGAATGTTCAATATGTTTCAGAACTTGAAATTATCATGACGATCTTAATACTTATATTATCCATTTTTATACTTATTCAAATATGTGCTAAAATTTTCAGAATTGGCATACTCTCTTACGGAAACAGGTTATCGTTAAAAGAAATATTTCGATGGATGAGGGAGAAATGATATCGTTGGATAGAAATCCTGGAGCAAATACAAATAGATGAATAAAAACACTGTTATACTCATCACAGATTCACCGGTCTTAAACCTTACTTTAGTTGAACCATATCAAAACTTGTCCGTTGAATATAGTGTTTACCTAAATTCGTCTCTACTCTCAAACTGGTTTGAATTATTTAGTGGAATTCGTGATGAAATCGACCCGATAATATTGCTCAGTGAAGAAGACAAGGAATATATTCCCAGAAAATTTATTCCGAAAAAATTTACTACTATGTTCTACAGCGGATCAAAATTGCTAAATTTTAGTGAAGATTTATTCCAAATGAAAAGGATAAACGACTCTAAAGTCATGATACTATTTATTAACTCTATCGGTTTAACGCAAAGCTATGTACTAAGAGTGTACAATTTAATTCATGCAGAAGAAGCTTCGTTAGTAATTGGTAAATCTAATCGGGATAGGATAATATTTTGTTCAACTTACGGAATTGATAACGAATTGGTTAATTCTCTTTTCATTACAAAAAGAAATTATAATGAGTACCTTGGTTTGGTCACAGCCAAAGATATTTTTATTCACACAGTGGGTGGTTTTTTATCAATTGATGATTTTGAAGATATAAAAAAACTTTATATTGAATTGTCAAAAAAAGAAAGTCTCTCATATTGCAGTCCCAATATGCACGCGAGATTTAATGATGTTTTCGTAGATTATAAAGAGTTGTTAAATGTCTAAAGTTGGAATATTTGGTGGAACATTCGATCCAATTCATTTAGGTCATCTTATTACAGCGCAGTCAGTAAGGGAAGTAAGACATTTAGATAAAATAATTTTCATACCTTCTTTTATTTCACCTCATAAAAGTGAAATAAAAACCAGCTCACCTGAAGACAGGCTTAATATGATCAAATTAGCGGTGGAGGGCATTTCTTTTTTCGATTATTCTGACCTTGAAGTTATAAAAGGTGGTGTGTCTTACACCGTTGATACTCTTAGAGAAATTAAAAAAAAATTCGATCAGGTTGAATTTATTATTGGGTACGATAATATTTTTACTTTCCATTCATGGAAAGATCCAGATGAAATATTAAAGCTCGCCAATATCATTGTCTTAAAAAGAAAATCTTCTCATCCTCCGCAGTTTGAGGATAAATATTATCATCAGGCAATTTTTGTCCAAACAAGAGGAATAGAAATTAGTGCTACTGATATCAGAGAGAGAGTAAAAAAAGGAATGCCTATCAACTTTCTTGTTCCAGCAAACGTAATGGAATATATTTACAATAATAAATTATACATTGAATAATATGAAAATACTTGTTACAGGTGGTGCGGGATTTATCGGTTCTCAAATAGCAGACGCCTTCATTAACAGCGGGCATGATGTTTGCATTGTAGATAATCTTTCAACAGGAAATGAAAAAAATATAAATCCTAGAGCAAAATTTTTCAAATACGATATTTGTAATTCAGATATTCTAGAGATCTTTGAGCAAGAAAAATTTGATGTTGTAAACCACCATGCTGCACAGATTGATGTGAGAAAGTCAGTTAACGATCCAATATATGATGCTAACACCAATATCCTTGGTACAATCAATTTATTGCAAAGCTGTATTAAAACCGGCGTAAAAAAATTTATGTTTGCTTCAACGGGAGGTGCAGTATACGGTGAGCAGGAATGTTTCCCCGCTGATGAAAAACATCCAACTAATCCGGTTTCACCTTATGGAATTACCAAACTTACAATCGAAAAATATTTATTTTATTACAGTATAGAATATAAATTGAATTATGTAATATTTAGATATGCAAATGTATACGGTCCGAGACAAAATCCCTTTGGAGAAGCTGGAGTAGTGGCAATCTTTTCGAATAAATTATTAAGAAACGAAATCCCGGTCATAAACGGAGATGGAAAGCAAACCAGGGATTATGTGTTTGTGGGAGACGTTGTAAAAGCAAATCAGTTATTGTTGAATCAAAATACATCAGATATTTACAATATTGGAACTGGAATTGAAACTAATGTTAATGAAATATTCCACAAGCTGAATGAAATTTCAGGTAAAAATTTTAAAGAACAACATGCTCCCCCACCTAAAGGTGAACAGCTTAGGAGTGTTATTTCATCAGAAAAAATGTATATAACATTTAATTGGAAGCCTTCAGTAAGTATTGATGAAGGACTAAAAAAAACTTATGACTACTTTAAGTCTAATAGATAGTTGAAGAATTGGTTAATAAGGATTTAATTCAAAAGTTAATTACAAACGAACGAAGATACGTTGCAAGAGCAATTTCGGTTGTGGAAAATTACAATTCAGAAGCTTCCGAATTATTAAAACAGATCTACTTAAATGTTGGTAGAGCATATAGAATTGGTATAACAGGTCCACCCGGTGCCGGAAAAAGCACACTCACAAATCAGCTTACCAAATTATTTCGAAGCAAAAGTAAGAACGTAGGAATAATTGCTGTTGATCCAACGAGTCCATTCACAGGCGGAGCATTACTAGGTGATAGAATTCGTATGAACGAAATTGGAAGTGATCCGGGAGTTTTTATAAGAAGTATGGCAACTCGTGGTAGTCTGGGTGGTTTAAGTAAAAAAGCAATTGATGCATCGGATGTGCTTGATGCTGCGGGTTATGATTTTGTGATTCTCGAAACTGTAGGTGTTGGTCAATCGGAGCTAGATATTGTTCAAGCTGCTGATACAACAATTGTAGTACTTGTTCCAGAGTCAGGTGATTCTGTTCAGGCAATGAAAGCAGGACTGATGGAAATTGCAGATTTCTTTGTATTAAACAAAAGTGACAGACCAGGTGCTGATCAGGCAATTGCATCTCTTCAGACTATTTTAATGATGAAAGATCACGATGAAAATTCATGGATGCCAGGAATAATTAGAGCCATTGCATCTGAGAATAAAGGTATAAATGAAGTTTTACAAGAAATCGAACGACATAAATCTTTTATGCAGACTCAAAATCTATTCCTTAAAAAAAGAGAGCAGCAAACAAAAAATAGAATAAAAGATATCGTTGAAACTAAAATAAAAGAAGAGCTGTGGAGCGAAAGTGGAGAAAAATCTTTAAATTCAACCTTAGAAAAAGTTATTCTAGGTAATTTATCACCTTATCATATCGCAGAGGAGATAATCAATAACTTTATCAACAAAAAGTAATTAAGTAAATACTTAGTCAATTCAGGATTACTTTAAAGGGCAATGATATGGAAACAACTAGCCAATCATTTTTAATCGAACTCACCGAAAACCAGACACTCATACGGGATACTATCAGAGACTTTGCCCAGAATAAAATCAAGCCTAAAGTAATGGAATGGGATGAGACTCAACATTTTCCGATGGAAATTTTTCGCGAGCTAGGCGAACTTGGTTTTATGGGTATAATATTCCCGGAAGAATATGGTGGTGCTGGTTTAGGTTATACTGAGTTTGTAATTATAATTGAAGAGTTAGGAATTGTTGATCCATCAATTTCTCTTTCAGTTGCAGCACATAACGGACTATGCACAAACCATATTTTCAGATTCGGTAATGAACAGCAAAAGAAAAAATATTTACCTGATTTGGTTTCAGGAAAAGGTGTTGGTGCCTGGGGATTAACAGAATCTTCATCAGGAAGTGATGCCGCCTCATTAAAATCAATTGCAGAGAAGAAGGGCAACAAGTACATCCTTAATGGAAATAAAACTTTTACCACGCATGGTGCTTCGGCTGAGACACTTGTTGTTATAGCAATAACAAATAAAGATGCAGGTAAGAAAGGTATTTCAGCCTTTATACTTGAACAGGGAATGCCCGGATTAATTGTTGGCAAAAAAGAAAACAAACTTGGAATGAGAGCCAGCGAAACTGTTCAGCTTACTTTTGACAATTGCGAGGTGCCTAAAGAAAATTTACTGGGTGAAGAAGGAATGGGTTTCATCAATGCAATGCAGGTTCTTGAAGGTGGAAGAATTTCAATCGCTGCAGTAAGTTTGGGATTAGCGCAAGGATGTTTGAACGAATCGCTAAGATATTCACAGGAAAGATTCCAGTTTGGAAAAGCATTAGCTGCATTTCAAGCAACACAATTCAAACTAGCTGATATGAAAACGAATATTGAAGCAGCAAGGTTACTTACCATGCGTGCCGCAAAAATGAAGGATGATGGACTTCCAAACATTAAAGAAGCTGCAATGGCAAAACTCTTTGCCAGTGAAATTGCTGAGAAAGCCGCCAGTGAAGCCGTTCAAATTCACGGTGGTTATGGATTTACTAAAGACTATCCTGTTGAAAAATATTTTAGAGATGTAAAACTCTTAACCATCGGTGAAGGAACATCTGAAATCCAGAGAATAGTTATCGCAAGAGAATTATTAAAATGAAATCAATTGGCACCCGAATAAAAGAAGATGAATTCTACCTCAGGCGAACTGATTATCAGAAAGAGTTATTAAGAAAATTATCGGCCGAGAAAGAAAAAATTAAACTTGGTGGAGGCCAAAAAGCAATTGAAAAGCAAAAGGCGAAGGGTAAAATACCCACAAGGGAAAGAATAAATCTTCTAATTGATGATCCAAAAGAGTTTTTTGAGCTTAGCACCTTTGCTGCTTATGATATGTACAGAGAATATGGTGGAGCCCCTTGCTCAGGTACTATTTATGGGATAGGAAAAATCAGCAAACGACAATGTGTAATTGTTGCAAATGATGCAACAGTAAAAGCAGGTGCGTGGTTTCCAATCACTGCAAAGAAAAATTTGCGTGCACAAGAAATTGCGATGGAGAATCATCTTCCAATCATTTATCTCGTCGATAGTGCGGGCGTTTTTCTTCCCCTGCAAGATGAAATTTTCCCAGATAAAGAACACTTTGGCAGAATATTTCGTAATAATGCAATTATGTCCTCAAAGGGAATTCCTCAGATTGCTGCTATTATGGGTCCCTGTGTTGCTGGTGGTGCTTACCTTCCAATTATGAGTGATGAAGCTTTAATAGTTGAAGGTGAAGGTTCCGTTTTTCTTGCTGGTGCTCATCTTGTTCGTGCTGCAATCGGTGAGAAAATTGATAACAAAACTCTCGGTGGTGCAAGAGTTCAATCAAATGTCTCTGGTGTTACCGATTATGTTATGGTGGATGATAAACAATGTATTACCCAGATAAGAAGCTTAGTAGATAAATTTGGAAAAAGAGATACTGCCGGTTTCGATAAAGTTGAATCTATACCTCCAAAATATGATCCAAGAGAAATTTATGGTTTACTTCCCGAAGATACCATCAAACCATATGATATGTTCGAAGTAATTTCAAGAATTGTAGATAACTCGGAAATAGATGAGTATAAAGCCGGCTATGGTAAAACTGTTATTACAGCATATGCAAGAATCGATGGTTGGGCTGTTGGAATTGTAGCAAATCAAAGAAGTGTAGTAAAAACCGAAGCAGTTAAAGGTGCAGGCGAAATGCAGGTTGGTGGAGTTATTTATTCTGACAGTGCCGATAAAGCAACAAGATTTATAATGAACTGTAATCAGAAAAAAATTCCTTTAGTGTTTTTACAAGACGTAACGGGATTTATGGTTGGAAGCCGTGCTGAGCATGGTGGAATCATTAAAGACGGTGCGAAGATGGTGAATGCTGTCGCTAATTCTGTTGTTCCAAAAATTACAATTATTATAGGTAACAGTTTTGGTGCTGGTAATTATGCAATGTGCGGAAAAGCTTACGATCCAAGATTTATTTATGCTTATCCGAATGCAAAGATTGCTGTAATGGGCGGTTCACAGGCCAGTAGCGTACTATTAGATATTAAAATTAAGCAAGCCGAAAAAGATGGGAATAGATTTACAGATGAAGACAAACAAAAATTACTTGATGAAATTTCCGCAGCTTACGATGAGAAGAACAATCCATATTATGCAGCAGCACGATTATGGATTGATGAAATAATTGATCCTGCACAAACAAGAAAATATATCTCGATGGGAATAGAATCAGCTAATCATAATCCTGAAATTCCAAGATTTAATCCCGGGGTCATTCAAACATAAATGAAGGCTAATTGGCTTTCCCAGATAATTCTGATTATCATTTTAATTTCTAATTTACCCCTACATTCTCAACAGAGTGAACTTTCAAAATCGGTAAATTATCTTTCAGAATTTATCGCTTCCGACTATTTTATTGACTTAAAAAAAGAAAATACAGATTTAGAATTAGTGGATTCGCTGTACATAAGAGCTCTCAAGTTTTATAAATATAATTACCAAGAAGCGTTACTCGCTTTAACATTCACAACAATTCCTTATCGTGAAGTTCCATTGGTAATTCCTCTGATACAAACCACAATTTATTATCCTCTTATTTCCGCAAATGATTCGATTTCAAATCTCAAAAATCAGAATCTCCCATCTAAATTATTCTTTGATACACCAGATAATGATTTTGGAGATAAAGATAAACTTGCTCACTTTTTTGGTAACGGATTCATCGGTTATTCTGAAAGCATATTGGATTTGGCTGATGTATTTGGTTATTTTGTAGAAGTATTTGAAGAAGATTTTAAAGTTCAGTCGGATGTGGATTACAGGGATATTGATGTTAACTGGTACGGAGTACTGTTTGGGGATATGTTGGAAACAAATAAAAATTTATTACCATCTCAGATAATGATAATGAGATCTCTAAGATATTTTATATTTGCTCTATGAATACAATCTTCATAATTGACGACGAAAAAGAAATTTGCGAAAGCATTAAAATGATCCTTGAGTACGAGGATTATGACGTCAATTACTCTACTTCAGCAACTCAAGGCCTAAAAACATTAAATGATATCCAGGTCGCTTGTTTATTACTTGATATTCAGATGCCTGATATGAGCGGATTTGAAGTGCTTAAAAGAGTTAAGGAAAGCACACCTTCTCTGTCAGTAATAGTAATTTCAGCGCATGGTAGCGTTGAGAATGCAATTAAAGCAACAAGACTTGGTGCATTTGACTTTATAGAAAAACCTATTGATAGAGATAAACTTTTAATAAGCGTTCGAAATGCCGTTGAACAAGTCAAGCTGATTACGGAAAATATAGAAATTAAAAAATCACTTGATGTTGAAGGAGATATTCTTGGAGCAAGCAAAAGCATAAAAAATATTCTTGAACTTATAGAAAAGGTAGCTCCGCTTGATACTAGGGTTCTAATTACAGGCGAAAACGGAACTGGCAAAGAACTTGTCGCAAGAGCAATTCATAAAAAAAGTCAACGAAAGGATAAACCATTTATTGAAGTAAACTGTGCAGCAATACCAAATGAACTAATTGAATCTGAATTGTTTGGACACGAAAAAGGTTCATTTACTGGCGCAGTCTCTCAGCGAATAGGAAAATTTGAACTGGCTAATAAGGGAACAATATTTCTGGATGAAGTTGGAGATATGAGTCCGCAAGCTCAAGCTAAAGTTCTTAGAGCTATTGAAGATGGAAAAATAGAACGAGTAGGTAGCGGGAAAAAAATAGATGTAGATGTTAGAATAATTTCAGCTACAAATAAAGAACTGACTGAAGAAATAGAAAAGGAAAAATTCAGAGAAGATTTATACCATCGGTTGAATGTCATTCCAATAAATGTTCCGCCACTTCGTGAAAGAAAAGAAGATATACCCATTCTGACTGATGCATTTTCGAAAGAGATAACAGCACGACATAAAAAACCTTCAGTAAAATTTTTGGATGACGCGCTAAAACTTCTTCAGGAAATGAACTGGAGTGGAAACGTTCGTGAGTTAAAAAATATCATTGAAAGAATCATTATCATAATTGATAAACGTGAAATTTCCAGAAACGATATCGAATTCTTACCAAAACCCGGTCAGGCAACGATGGATGATATTATCGATGAATCAAATTCTTTCCAGGAATTTAAGGAAAAAGCTGAACGGGCTTTTATTATTAAACAGCTAAATGAAAATAATTGGAATATCAGTAAAACTGCTGAACTTCTTGATATTCAGCGAAGCCATCTGTATAATAAAATGAAAAAATATGGTATAGAAAAAGGAGAGTAGTATGTCAACTATTTTTTCTAAAATTATTAATAGGGAAATTCCTGCTGAGATAGTTTATGAGACTGATAGTGTATTAGCATTTAAAGATATTAAACCACAAGCACCTGTTCATATACTAATCATTCCTAAAATCGAAATTTCAAAAGTTACTGATATTAAAGGAAAAGAGCATGCTGATTTACTTGGTGAAATGTTCGACACGGCTAATAAGCTTGCTAAAGAGTTGGGTATAGATAAAAACGGTTTCAGATTAGTCTTTAATTGTGGTAATGACGGGGGACAGGAAGTCTATCACATTCATATGCACTTGCTTGGTGGAAGACATATGCAATGGCCTCCGGGTTAAAGCCCCCTCCTTTTTCCTCCCCCAAAGGGGGAGTATATTTTCACAATTTCAAATGAGCATTATGTTTTAACTCTGAACGGATTTACCATCATCAATGACTTTTTATTTGTCTCTATAGTTCCAAACATTAATGATCCATACCCAAACTTGTCACGAATCTTTTTAACAGCTCTCAGCATTCTTCTTCTCTTTACTTCTTCCCATTCAAATAACTCCTGCTGCTCGGAAAATTTTGAAAACTTGCTAACGCCAATCCCAACTAATCTTACAGCAACTCTTCTTGTATGCGCTTTCATCAGCATATTCCATGCGGCATCAAAAATAGTTTTATCATCATCACTCGGCCTTATCATTCTTGAACGAGTTAATGTATTAAAATCCGAATAGCGTAATTTTATGTGCACACTTGAAGCCAGCCAGTCCATATCTCTTAGTTCCTGGCAAACTTTTCCTGTAAGCTTAAAAAGTTTTTCTTTCAGAAACTGTTTGCTTGTTACATCTGCAAATGTTCTTTCGTGTGAAATACTTTTTTGCTCATAATTATCTACAACCAGATACTCGCTTCCCTCACCACAAGCTTTTTTGTAAATATCAATTCCATACTTCCCATAAGCTGCCACAAAGTAATCCTGAGGAAGTTGAGTAATATCCCCTATTCTGTAAATTCCTTTTGAGTGAAAATCCTGCAATGTTACTTTCCCAACACCAGGAATTGCCTCAACAGGCATTGGTGCCAGAAATTCTTTTTCCATTCCCGGAATAATGTAAGTAATTCCATTCGGCTTCATACAATCTGAACCGATCTTAGCAATTGTTTTGTTGCTTCCAATCCCAATTGAGCAAGGGAGTGATAATCTTTGCCAGATTTCTTTTTGAAGGAAAGATGCAAAAGCAAAGAGTGAACCGTAAACATTTCTGCATCCGGTAAAATCCATATAGAACTCATCGATAGAAGCTTGCTGAACAATTGGAGCGTACTGTTGAAGTATATGCTTTACAGCTCTAGAGAAACGTGAATACTCACCGTGACTTCCATGAATATAGATTCCGTGCGGACAAAGTCTGTAAGCAG
>Ga0209536_100010152_pt1 | contig 13921 bp, 11 predicted proteins | sample DeeMarSeWOR28_12_FD_187461 | JGI IMG/M metagenome (GOLD analysis project Ga0209536, IMG submission 187461) | Marine sediment microbial communities from White Oak River estuary, North Carolina - WOR-2-8_12 (SPAdes) (version 2) | ecosystem: Environmental > Aquatic > Marine > Intertidal zone >...
CCCCCTGCCATCTGCCTACTAGATATAGTGAATACTCTATTAAAAAGTGAGCTCTGAGATTTACCAACCTGGCGGGAACTTACCTCTTTCTTTGGTAGGATGGTTATTGCCTTTCCACCTGATGACTGTCTGGGCAGGTCGAATCTTTCTTCCTGGCAGTGTCAGATCGAATCATCTGACTGCAATTAATCTATTTGACCAATCTACTTACTGACATTACTCGCTCTGTGACTTGACTCGCCAGCGGGTACCGTCAGGTCTGTCTTCGACAAGAATGGACATTCTTTCCAGAGTGTCCCGTATCTCATCTGCACGAGCCCAGTTTTTCTCCTGCCGCGCCAGGGCTCTTTCTTCAATCAGGCTCTCCACCTCTTCCTCACTGATCTTCAAGGCCGCCAGCGCCAGGCGGTTGTGCTCCTGAAAGAAGTCTTCTGGAGATTGTTGCAACAGACCCAGTACAGACGCGCTTTGCCGCAAGCGGTGTACTCCTTGCGCCAGTAGCTCTTTCTCTTCAGGTTTGGGCTTTCCTGTCAGGCTATCTTGAAACCTGTTGAGAGCACGATTCAACTCGAACAGGTACCCCAAAGCTGCCGCAGTGTTGAAGTCGTCATCCATCTCCTCTAGAAACCTCTCCGGAAGATTTTCGATCCTATCCCGCAGACTCTTGAATTCGGAATCCTCAAGCACAGGCAATGAGGTCTGCAAAGGATGATCTCCGACCAGTTCCTGCACCTGCCCAATGGTCTGGTAAAGCCTCTCGAGGCCCCTTTCCGCCTCTGCCATACTCTCGGGGGAGAAGTCAACAGGGCTGCGGTAATGACTCGACAGGAGGAACAAGCGCAAAACCTCAGGCTGGTAACGTTCCAACACCTCTCGAATGGTGAAGAAGTTGCCGAGAGACTTGGACATTTTCTCCTGATTTATGTTTACGAAACCATTGTGCACCCAGTAGTTGGCGAAATTGGTCCCAAAGGCGGCTTCCGACTGAGCGATCTCGTTCTCATGGTGAGGAAAAATAAGGTCTTTGCCTCCCCCGTGAATATCAAAACTGCTTCCTAGGTATCGGCTGCTCATGGCAGAACATTCGATGTGCCAGCCTGGGCGTCCCTTTCCCCACGGGCTGGGCCAGGATGGCTCCCCCGGTTTGCTCGCCTTCCAAAGGGCAAAATCCATTGGGTTTTTCTTGTTGGCCTCGATAGCAACCCGCGCCCCGGCTATCATGTCATCCAGCTTCCGTTTGGAAAGCTTGCCGTAACCGGCAAATTTCTCCACGGCAAAGTAAACATTACCGTTAGCCTGATAGGCATATCCCTTTTCTATCAGTCTCTCAATGAGCTCTATCATTTCCGGGATAAACTCGGTTGCCCGAGGTTCGTGGTCCGGCCTCGCCACACCCAACTGATCCATGTCCTCATAAAATGCACCAATGTAACGCTCGGCAATGATCTGTGCGTCGGTTCTCTCTTCCTGGGCCCGCTTGATAATCTTATCGTCCACGTCGGTGAAATTTCGCACGCATACCACCTTGAAACCACGGTGTTTCAGGTAGCGGTAAATCACATCAAAAACAATGGCTGACCTGGCATGTCCGACATGGCACAGGTCATAGGCTGTGATCCCACACACGTACATGTGAACCTTACCAGGTTGCAAAGGTTCAAAAGGTTCTTTCTGGTTGGTCAAGGTGTTGTAAATGCGAATACCCATACTTTCAAATCCCCTTGGGCCTTGTTGTTAGCTTTGATGGTACGCAGTGAGCAGTAAGCGGTAAATCTTAGAAACCGTAAAAGGCGCAGAAGTCGTTGAAATCGTAAAAGTTATTGGACTCCTGGAAACCCGCAGTCAGAAATCCCAAATCCCAAGCACCAAATTACAAATAAATTCCAAATCCCAAAATCCAATAACCAAAACATATTTAGAATACCTTTCTATTTATATGATGCAAGGGTTTGGAATTTCGAATTTCGGTCATTGATATTTGTTTGTTATTTGTTATTTGTGATTTGTAATTTCCATCACCTCCATTGCTCGATATCAAGAACGAGGACGAGTTAAGTTCGCAATCCGAAATCTACTTGCTGTCCCTTTCTCTTTCCTTGAGAGCAGCCACAGCATAGGCGGCAATACCCTCGCCGCTTCCGGCAAACCACATTCCTTCCGTAGTCGTCGCCTTCACACTCACCTGCCGAGGGCTCACCTTCATGGCATCAGCAATGGTAGCTATCATAGTCTGAATATGCGGAGCCAGCTTTGGCGCCTGGGCCACTACCGTACTGTCCAAGTTCTGCACCTCGAAGCCGGCCTCTCTGATCATCTCCATAACACGTCTGATGAGTAAGATACTGGACACTCCCTTCAGCGTCGGGTCAGTATCCGGGAAGTGGCGCCCCAAATCACCCAACCCGGCAGCACCGAGCAGGGCGTCGCAGACAGCATGGAGCAGGACGTCAGCGTCCGAGTGGCCCTGCAAGCCACGCTCATATGGGATATCTACACCGCCCAGAATCAAAGGCCTGCCATCAACCAACCGATGCGCATCATAGCCAAATCCTACTCTAATCATATTCTTGGTTCCAGGTTCAAAGATAAGTCAAAGCGTTAAAAGCGTTCAAATCGTTCAAATCGTTGAAACCGTAAGATCGCGGCTGAAAGCCGCTCCCACAAACACTGTGCGTCATTTGGCTTCGCTGTCATTTGTTGTAAGATGAAATTCGAAATTAGTTCCCTATGCTCCATGCCCTATGCCCTATGCTCTCTCAATCTGCAATCTAGAATCTAAAATCTGAAATCCACCCCCTGCCTACTGTCTCCCCTCCCGATAAGCAAGAATGGCTTCCGCCACCACCAGATCAGTTGCCGTGGTGACCTTAATGTTCTCGGGCGAACCCGGGACTAAATGTACCTCCACCCCCATCCGTTCCACCAGAGCGGCATCATCGGTGACCTTTACCTGATCCCTGAGAGCCTTTTCATAGGCTTGCCGCAGCAGGCTGGTGTGAAAAGCCTGCGGTGTCTGTGCCAGCCAGATGGTTTCTCGCTCTAAGGTCTCAGTCACCAGCCCCTCCTGACCCCTTTTTACAGTGTCACCTGCGGGTATGGCTGCGATGGCCGCGCCGTGCTGCTGGGCGGTTTTAACTACTGAGCCCAATAGGCCGATGTCCACCAGGGGCCGCACGCCGTCGTGAACCACTACCAATTCACACTCCTGTGGAACTGCATCGAGGCCACAAGCGACACTGTCCTGACGTTCTTGACCACCGTCCACTACCCGAAACAATTTATCACAAGGGTAAGGGTCCAGAATCTCCTCATGCAGAACCTGATGCTGTTGAGCCGCAACCACCAGCACCACTCCGTCAATCTCAGGGCTGGCATCGAATACTTTGAGCGTATGGGAGAGGATAGGCATACCGTTCAAATGCAAGAATTGCTTTTCAACGGTAGTGCCCATCCGGAGTCCTTGACCGGCAGCGGGGATTATGGCAACAACATTCATAATTGTTCTATGGCTTGGGAACGATGGGAGCGAATCTGAAAGGGTACAAAGGTTCCAACCAGAGAAAAAAGGGAGAATAGAGTAGATCGTAAGCCGAGTTCTGTTCCCATCGAGGATCACTCCCCGAAGGGCAATGATCATTCATCTAGGACCCCGATTACTCGAGGCCTCAAGCAACCTACCCGAGAGCTTGAACGGGCCGCCCTCAACGCTCTCCTATTTGGTCTTGCTCCGAGTGGGGTTTACCGAGCCTCCGATGTCACCATCGGAGCTGGTGAGCTCTTACCTCACCGTTTCACCCTTACCCCGGGAAGTAGTCCACTTCCCGAGGCGGTTTGCTTTCTGTGGCACTTTCCTTCCCGTCACCGGGACTGGTCGTTAGCCAGCACCCTGCCCTGCGGAGCTCGGACTTTCCTCTCCCCCGCCCGCCGCAAGAGCGGCAACAACGGGGCAGCGATCATTTGACCTACTCTATTCTCTCTGCGCCAGATTATATTCTTCTCTTTCTCCCCCCCCCAGACCTCGATCGATGGCATCATTGGCCAATCGATCCGCTTGCTGATTCAGTTCACGTCCCACATGGAAAATAGCATAATCGTCGAACTGCTTCAATCTGGACATTGTCTTGTCATACAAATACTGTAATCGAGGATTTCTTACTTTGTACTCCCCCCTCAACTGTTTCACCACAAGTTCAGAGTCCGAAAATATACGAAGACTGCTGAGACCAAGCTCCCCAGCTGCTTCCAGCCCCCTTATAAGTGCCAGGTACTCAGCCTCATTATTGGTGCCACTGTCGAGAAAGCAGCTCAGTTGCAAAATCTGATCGTCATTGTGATCCAAAAGTACCACACCGGCCCCTGAGGGCCCCGGATTTCCCCTCGAAGCTCCGTCGCAGTAAAGTGACGCGCTTATCCGGGCTTCAAGTTTCCCTCGGTTGTTGCGCGCAGAATCTAGCCATCCTTGGCAATATCGCAAGTGTTCGCCTAGGGCATGGAAAAGACCCCGCACGTCTTCCCCGGTAAGGTCAGGAAATTCAGGTCGAAGTAACTCAACGTCCACACGCTCGCCCAATAGCTCAAGCGCTCGGCTCAGTCGTTGACGATCGAGTGGGCTTTTGCGATCCATCTACTCTTGCTCCCCCAAGACCTGAGATGACTGTCTGTAAGCCTCGTGACCCATCCAGTAGATAATCCGCTGACAATTTGGACAGTACATCATCTTTTCATTCCTCTGCAAGTCGATGAATATCTGAGGGGGTAGATTCATATGGCAAACCTGGCAAGCGCCCTTGTGAACTGGCGCTAGCGCTACGCCGGCCCTATTGGCCCTTATGAATTGATATTTTTTGAGGAGGTCAGCCGGAATCCTGGGTTTGAGTTGTTCCTTCTGCTCCTCAAGGCTTGCTATCAGTGTATCGGCCTTCTCCGCCTCCTTTTTAAGTTGAGTACCTTCCCGTTTCAGTCTCTCCCGGGCCTCAGTTACCAACCTTTTTTGCTCCTTGATTTCTTTCTCTAGGCTTTCGGCCGTCTCCATCTGCTCAATGATCTGGTCTTCCCGCGCTCGAACAAGCCCCTCAATGTCGTCAATTTCCTTCAGGGTGGCCTGATACTCCTTGTTGCTTTTGACCCCGATCAGCTTCTGCTTGCTGGCAGCTTTCCGTCCCTCAAAATCATCCACCTCTCGCTCCAACTCACGGTGTGATTTCAGCATAGACTCCAGCACCTGCTGTTTCTCCACCAGTGTCGCCTCTGTTTCCTTTTCTTCCTCCTCAAGGGCAGCAATCTGTTTGGGAGCGCGAGCCTTCTGTTCGGCAAGGGCCTGAACTTTTCTTTCGATTTTTTGAAGTTCAATTAGAAGCTGTATTGTCTCTTGCAAAGTATTCCTCCGAATTATTTATATTATAGTAATAACTATTTTATTTGTAGATTGCAGATTGCAGAATTATGGGAGCTGCACATTTAGTCTTGCATCAAGCTGAAATCTGAAATCTATAATCAGCAAGCGCTAGCCCTCCACACCAAGTTTTTCCAGGAAAGGCTATTGTAATTATCCCTCCTGCCGGAAGGTAATCATGGATCACTCATAAAAAAAGGGTGCGCTCTTTTCTGCGCACCCTTTTTCCCGAGTCCACCGGAATTCCGGTCTTCGGTTGCCTATCCGATCCCTGTTTCCCGCAGAGAGGCAATATCCTTCTCCCCACGGGTCGATGGGAATCACGCTCTGCTTTAACTCCAATCTTCATGGCACAGTAGTTGGTGGGCCCACCTGGATTCGAACCAGGGACCGACCGGTTATGAGCCGGTGGCTCTGCCAACTGAGCTATGGGCCCTCTTCCTCTACCTCCAAGGCTTTCGTTTTTACCGCTTTAACACTACAAGTTCCCAGGATCGACCTCTCCATAACCAACAAGGCTAATCCGACGGAATTTTGTTTATATATTGGCGGCCCTAAGCTTTGTCAAGGGAAATATCACAGTGGCTATCATGTCCCTCAACAAGGCTTTCGTTCCTTTTTCTTCGCTACAAACTATCAGCTATCAATAAAGCTCTTGAGCTTTTTCCGCCGGCTAGGGTGTCGCAGTTTTCGTAGGGCTTTGGCTTCGATTTGGCGTATGCGTTCCCTGGTTACCGCGAAATCTTGTCCCACCTCCTCTAAGGTATGATCCGCCTTCTCCCCTATGCCGAACCGCATACGCAGCACTTTTTCCTCTCTCGGTGTTAGGGTGGAGAGTACTTTGCGCGTCTGTTCAGACAGGTTCAGATTGATAACCGCATCCACCGGCGATGTTACCTTTTTATCCTCGATGAAATCACCTAGATGGCTGTCTTCTTCCTCTCCAATAGGAGTTTCCAGGGAAATGGGCTCTTTGGCGATCTTCAGAACCTTCCTCACCTTTTCCAGGGGGAATTCCATCTTATCCGCAATCTCTTCAGGCGTAGGTTCCCTTCCTAATTCCTGGACAAGATAGCGTGAAGTCCGAATAAGCTTGTTGATGGTTTCGATCATGTGCACGGGGATGCGAATTGTTCTGGCCTGATCTGCAATGGCCCTGGTAATGGCCTGGCGGATCCACCAGGTGGCATAGGTACTGAACTTGTACCCACGTTGGTACTCAAACTTGTCTACAGCCTTCATCAAACCAATGTTACCTTCCTGGATGAGGTCCAGAAACTGCAGACCTCTGTTGGTGTATTTCTTGGCTATACTTACCACTAACCTCAGGTTGGCTTCCACCAGTTCTCTTTTTGCCTCTTTGGCCTTGGCTTCGCCTGCGTCAACCTGCTGCATAATCTTTTTCAAACTGTGCACGTCCATCTTGGTTTCTTGTTCAACCCGCCGGATGCGACGCAGACCATTCTTGATAATTTTTTCCAGCTCCAGGAATTCATCCGGCTCAAGGTCCAGGTCTTTAGCAATTTTCTCTAGAGAATCGGGATTACTCTTCACTTGCCGGAAAAGACGACGTAATTCTTGTACTGGCTTTCCGGTGCAGATAATGCAATGCTCAACCTCCGCCTCACCCCTCTCTATCCTTCCCACATTCTTTCGAAGTTTGTGGACAATTCGGTCTACCTGTCTCTTTTCCAAGCGTAGATTATTGAGTAACTCAGAAATGCGTTCCCTGCCGACGCCAAGCCTTTCCTCAGCAGCTTCCAGCTCTTCACCCTCCAGACTGCCTGACTGGATGAGTCCTTCTGTCTTCAGGTTATCCTTGTAAAGCTGCTGAATTTCTTCCAGCAACTCAAGTAATTTCACCTTCTCCTTGTCATCTTCTACGCTCCCATAATCCTCAAGATCTTCGACCAGGTTTTTCAGGACGTCGCGAACTCTCAATCGGTCCTGGGCGATCTTTTCGTGCAAATCAAAGATTTCCCGAACTCCAAACGGAGTTTCAATAACGGCGTCGATTACTTCTTGCTCGCCATGTTCGATCCGCTTGGCTATCTTTACCTCTCCCTCTCTGGTCAAAAGATAGACCATCCCCATCTCACGGAGATACATCTTGACCGGGTCAGTCACTCTGCCACTGGTATCTTCCTCGAGTCGCAGATCATCACTCTCCTCATCCACGGACTTGGCATCTTTCTCGATCTTCTCCTTGAGCATCTTTGCCTGCTGGGAAGAGTCGATGATCTCGATATCCATCTCGTCGAAAATCATCATCATGTCATCGATCTTCTCAGAGGATACTAGGTCGTCCGGAAGGGCACTGTTCACCTCATCATAAGTAAGGTACCCCTTTTCCTTGCCAACTGAGATAAGTTGCCTAAGATCTTCCATATTGGATTTCTTCGCCATCAAACCATCTCCCCTTCGGAAAGGTTGGCTTCATTATTGGCCTTCCCGGCCAACAAAGCTGCTTTCTTAGCCTGAAGCTCTGCCAGAAGCTCTGCCATAAGTGTCACATTCTGACTGCGCTCAGCAGCCTGGATTTCCTCCTTCAGTCGTTTTAAGTCGTCTTCTAACCTGCGTCTCCTTGAAGTGACTCCCCCAAGATATTCCCGCAAACGAGCGTGGGCGACCTCCTCTCTCCACGGACTCACCTCCATAGCCCAAGCGCTTATCAAGTTCCTGAATTTGTCGCCCTCCAAGTCCATTAATAACCCACTTAGATCAAGGTTTCCACCTTCCTGGTAGTGTTTAGTCAAAAGTCGACCAATCTCCAGCCAGGTTTTTCCTTGAAAATCATCTAGCGCAGAACTCTCCTCCAGAACTGGAATCCAGTTAGGATAATGAACCAGAATACGTAGAATTTCCTCCTCCCAGACTGGTATGCGATGCTTTTGTGCCATCTTTCGCCCGCCTGAACTAGCGGGACTGCACCTCTTGCCTAGGTCTAATTCTGCCCGGAGCACTTCCTCACTTACTCCTAGTCGCTGGTCCAGCATACGCAAGTAACCTTCCTGCGTTACTCGGGAATCCACCAATCTGAGCATGGGAGTCACCGTACGGATTACCTTTAATCTCCCCTCAACCGTACCATCGTAGTCAGCAAGGGACTGTTCCAAAAAGACCTCCATAAGAGGTCTGACCTCTTTGAGGAGCTGTTCAAAAGCTTCCCTACCCTCTTTTGCCAAGAAGTCGTCAGGATCCATTCCTGCAGGCAAATCCAGAAGACGAACCTCCATTCTTTCTCTCAAAAACAACTCCAGACTACGCATGGCAGCCTGCATCCCTGCCTCATCTCCGTCAAAAACTAACACTGCCTGAGGTGCTAATCGACTCAACAGCCTGACATGTTGCCGGGTAAGCGCCGTGCCCAGGGGCGCAACCACCTGACGGATACCTTGGTTGTAAATGGCAAGAAGATCAAAATAACCCTCCACCACTAGCGCTGTCTTATTTTGCCGACATGCCTCACGTGCCGTCGCCAATCCGTAAAGGGTTTGTCCTTTGTGAAATATTGGCGTCTCGGGGCTATTCAGGTACTTTGGCAGACTATCATCGAGGGCTCGACCACCGAAGCCTATGGTGCGGCCACTCATATCCTTAATGGGAAACATTAGCCGATGTCGAAAGCGGTCATAACCGTCCTGCTCAGACTTCTTCACCAGTAACCCGGCCTGAACAGCTATGTTCCATTCCACCTTTTTGCCTACCAGAAAACGTTTCAAACCATCCCAACTCTTCGGTGCATAACCCAGCTGGAAATCTTCGATAGCCTCTCGCCCTAGGCCCCGACCCCGCAAATATTCACGCGCTATCTCACCCGCATTCTTGTCCAGCAATGTCCGATTATAATAACCAGCCGCAAACTCATTGACCTGGCGCAACCGCTCGGCCAACTCGCGCGTCCTCTTCGCCTGCTTTGTTTCCCTGGCCTGTGGCAAGGCAATACCTAAGCGATTAGCCAATTCCTTTACCGCCTCGGCAAAGCCTATGTTCCGCGTTCGCATGAGAAAATCAAATACACTGCCGCTAGCACCACAGCCGAAGCAGTGAAAAATCTGCTTTTCATCGCTAACAGTAAATGACGGATCTTTTTCCCCATGAAACGGGCAGAGTCCTTGATAGTTCTTCCCGCGCTTACGGAGCGATACATAGGAACCCACAACATCCACTATATTGGCTGCGGCTCGAACTTCTTCGATTGTCTCTCGATTGATTCGACCCATCAATCGCCCTCCATGGCGACCGAACTAGGCACTAGGGACTAAGCACTAAGCACCACACTGTAAAAAGAGACACGAATCCGAAGTTGAATGTTCCAAGTTCCAACCATGTCAGTCAAGTTTAAATACTTAAAGTAATTTCTCAGGTAATCGATATTTATATATTGAATTTCAACTAGTTCAAAAATGGCACTCAGTTTTTTGTGCCTAGTCCCTAGTGTCTAGTGCTTAGTGCGTAGTGGACCCTTACTGCGCATAGCGCTCAGTCTTTGAGTTCAACAACCGTAACGCCGGTTCCCCCCGCATTATGTTTTTCGGCGTGAAATCCTTTCACTACCGCATGTTCGGTAAGAAAGTCCTGCACCGCCTGACGAAGTCTTCCGGTGCCGTATCCATGAACGACCTGGATCTGGCTGCAGCCATCCAAGATCGCTCGATCAATTGCCTTGTCAAGTAACGGAATCGCCTCGTCCACCCTCAGACCCACTAGATGCAGTCGTTGTTGACTGGTTTCAGATTCCCCCCGAAACACTCTAATTCCGCTGACCTGTGGGGTTTTGGTGTATTTTGCTCGTTCTGCCGGCAAGAGTTCGAGGGCCTCCATGTCCACCTCCACACGCTTAGGCCCCATCTGCACCTCAGCTCGACGGCCTTGGTCCTTAATTCTTAGTAAGGTTCCACTGCCGCCCATGCCTAGCAAACGCACCTGCTGTCCCTCCGCGGAAGGCATTATGCCTTGGCCCTCGTGTTCGGCGCGCGATTCCAAGGCAGAGCTTAGATCTTTTCTGATCTTCTCGACTCTCTTTCGGGCCGCCATCGCCTGTCGCATCCCACCCTGTTGCAGGTGGGTAATCATCGATTTCAGCTCTCCTTCTGCCTTCGCGAGTAGCGCCTCGCTCTGTTGTCTCACCTCACTGAGGATTTCCTCACTAGATTGTACAAGCCGCTCGTGTTCCTGGGCCAGATCAGTATGAGCTTGCTTGAGTTGCTTTCTCTGGAGTCTCAGTTCCTCTTCTTCACTTTCGGCTCGGTGCCAGGCCTCTGTCAGCTCCCGTATCAGATCGATGGTGCGGCCCTCGTCTCCATCCAGATGACCTCTCGCTGCCTCAATGATTTCAGGGGACATACCAAGGTCGGCCGCAATCTGGAGGGCGTTGCTAGTGCCAGGATAGCCATAGAGTAACCGGTAGGTCGGTCGTCCACTCTCTTCGTCAAAAGCCACTGCCACATTTTCCACCCCCTCGTGAAGCATGCCGTAGGCCTTGATCAGGTGGTAATGGGTGGTAACCGCAACAAAGGCATCCCGTCGGCCAAGTTCATCCAGCAAGGCAAGGGCAAGGGCGACACCTTCTGCCGGATCGGTGCCAGTGCCGATCTCGTCTAACAACACCAGAGATCCGTTGTCCACCTTCTCCAAAAACTCCACCAATCTCTGGACTCTGGCAGAAAATGTGCTTAGGTGTGCCCTGACGTCCTGTTCGTCACCTATTTCGGCGAATATGCCTGTACGTATGGGCCACTCGCTTCCTTCTGCGACCGGAACATGCATTCCAGCCTGAACCATGGCGCCGAGAAGTCCAAGGGTCTTCAAAGATACGGTCTTGCCCCCGGTATTGGCCCCGCTGATAACCAGCGTCTTTTGCCTTTCATCGAGGTGCAGGTCAATGGGCACAACCTCTATGCCGTCAGATTCTTGACTTTCCGCCAGTTCGGCCCCCACTACCATTTTGGCCAGTGTGGCCGGCAAATCAGAACTCTTCAGAGCCCGGTCCTGCAAGGTGAGAATGGGATGGGCGGCCTGCTGCAGCCATATCCTCCCACCATTGTTCAACTGAGGAGAACGGCCAGAGAGGAGAAAACTCAAACGAACTTTCGCATGAACGCAATCTATGAATCCCAACCAGTCCTCATTGTGATGGAGCACCTCCGAAGCCGCTATTACTGTATCGGTCAATTCCCTGAGGATACGGGTTTCCTCTTCCCGTTCTCGACCGCGCGTCTGACTGAGCCGATTATTGAGAGGAACTGCAGAAAGCGGTTCCACGAAACAGGTGGCTCCACTCTGGGAGATATCATGTACAATGCCTTCCAGAGCCCCTTTAGCATCGCTGCGTAGAGGAATAACTAGCCGATCGTTGCGGACGCTGATGAGTTTTTCCTGCAGCGTTTTCTTTGAGGCCTGCCTTTCTAGAATTTCTGCAAGCTCTTTATGGATCCTCCTGCGGAGATTACCAATCTCTCTCCGGAGGCGCGAAAGCTCTAGACTCGCTCCATCCTTGATGTAACCTCGAAGGTCAATGGCTCGACTGATCTTCTTTTCTATTTCCTCCACTGGCCGAAGATTGCCCAATAACTCTGTCAGATTAGGGTATCTTGGTTCACATTGGCTGACCAACTGGTGCAGGGTGCGAGTGGCTTTAAGTGTTTCTGCCACGTAGAGAAGTTCCTCGGGTAGGAGAATTTGCCCGCTGCTACCTACCCGGTCGATCATAGAAATGAGTGCATGAATACCGGCAAGAGGCAACGAATTGCCGATTTGCAGGTATTCCTTGAGCTCAGTTACCTGAGCAAGCCAGACTTCGATCTGTTCTCTGTCAGTGCTGGGATGAACTTGTGTCGCTGCTTCCCGTCCCTGTTCAGTGCAGGTGAGTGACTGCAGGAAGCTCTGAATATGTGGGAACTCAAGGACACGAAGAGATTGGCGATCCATATCACTCCATGCCGGGGAGAGACTGCAGGCCGGATTCTCTCCACCCGAAAGAAAGAGCAAAGTAAGAAATGCTGCTTGTTGAGAAGTTGAAGAATGCTTGCAAGCCTGCCTCCTGGACAGGTCGTGCCATTAGATGAGAAAGAGATGCAGTTGTGTTTGAGGACTTCCGCGCGTGAAAATGTTATTCATCACCACGATTGGCACTGCAACGACTACCAACACCCTGGTATGTTGTTAAAATGCGCCCCAACAAGCCGCTGCATTCCCATTGTAAACCAAAAAACCAAAGTCAGCCCGAAAGTTTTGCCTTGACCATGGCATTGATTGTCCGACCGTCACCCCTGCCCGCAAGCTTGGCCATGGTCGCCTTCATTACTTTCCCCATGTCCTCTATGCTGATTGCACCTACCTCGGCGATAACTTCATCCACCGCCTGTGACATCTCTTCTTCAGAGAGCTGCTCCGGCATGAAAACCTGCAATACCTGGATTTCGCGCTCTTCTACATCGGCTAAATCCTGCCTGCCGGCCTTGAGGTAATGATCTATGGATTCTCGCCGCTGTTTGATCTGAGAAGAGACCACCGCTATCACCTCTGGATCCTTAAGGGTACGGCGGACCTCTTTCTCCTTTTTCTTTATGGCTGTAAGTACAAGGCGCAGGCTGGTCAGCTTGGCCTCATCTTTGGCCCGCATACCATCCTTCAAAGCCGCGGAAATTTCTTCTTGCAGACTCATTATATTCGTCTCGACCTGAGCATCTGCTTCAACCCTCGTTTCCTGGCCGCAAGAGCTTTTCGCTTTTTCTTGGCGCTAGGCTTCTCGTAGTAAGCTCTCTTGCGGACTTCAGAAAGAATGCCTTCCTTTTCACACTGTTTTTTGAAACGTCTAACAGCGCCTTCAAAGAAATCACTCGATTTCACCCTGACATTAGGCATTTCCCCACCCTCCCTTCACTCGGCGATGGGTGGGGTTTGACTCAGCTCGAAGCTTTTTCCTAACAAAACAAAATGGCATCAAGCCATCCCCCCTTTAAGATATTTGGAATCCCTTTATGATTGTGCCACAGGGCACTTAAACGTATAATTTTAGCTTTTATTCAGGATTTGTCAACGAAAAATATAGAGTAACGCAGAGCGCTTGGCGCAAAGTATTACCCCTGCCCTAGTCAATCCATTGCCACTCACGCTAAGCGCTAGGCTCTTTGCGTTTTGCGTCCCGTAGCCAAAGCGATGGCCTCGCTCAAATCCAGGCCGCCTGTATATAGAGCCCGACCAACAATAACCCCCACAACGCCATCCTGTTCAAGCGGCAGCAATGCCCGGATATGCTCGATGTTGCCCACACCCCCGGAAGCGATCACAGGGATGCTAACCGACCGTGCCAGCTGTCGGGTTGCTTCTATGTTTGGCCCCGTCTGCATTCCATCTTTCGAAATATCGGTATACACAATAGCCGCCAGGATTAGGTTTTCGAACTTTGTAGCAAGCTCCCCCGACTCCATGCCGGTGGTTTGACTCCAGCCCTCCACCGCAACTCGACCTTTGCGGCTGTCTATCCCTAGGACAACCTTCCCAGGGAATCTTTCGCATGCCGCAACC
>Ga0209536_100010153_pt1 | contig 13921 bp, 14 predicted proteins | sample DeeMarSeWOR28_12_FD_187461 | JGI IMG/M metagenome (GOLD analysis project Ga0209536, IMG submission 187461) | Marine sediment microbial communities from White Oak River estuary, North Carolina - WOR-2-8_12 (SPAdes) (version 2) | ecosystem: Environmental > Aquatic > Marine > Intertidal zone >...
CTGGTTACGGGTTTCGATATCCTCTTTTTCTGGGTGGCGAGGATGATGATGATGGGCATTGCGTTCACGGGGAAGGCTCCCTTCCGCGACGTGGTGATCCACGCGCTTGTCCGGGATGCGAAGGGGGAGAAGATGAGCAAGACCCGGGGCAACGTCATCGACCCGCTCGACCTGATGGAGCGCTACGGTACGGATGCTTTCCGGTTTACGCTCCTCGCCCTCGCCGCGCAGGGGAGGGACATCCGGATGTCCGACGAGCGTCTGGAAGGGTACCGGAACTTCATGAACAAGCTGTTCCAGGCGGGACGGTTCGTGCGGATGCACGCGGACGGGACCACCGCGAGGACCCTCCCTCCGGGTCTTTCCGTCGCGGACCGGTGGATCCTTTCCCGCCTGCAGCGCGCCATTGACGAGATCCGGAAGGGGATCGAGGAGTACCGCTTCAATGAGGCGAGTTCGGCGTTCTACCAGTTCACCTGGCACGAGTTCTGCGACTGGTATCTGGAGATGATCAAGCCCTCGCTGCTGCCGGAAGCGTCCGCGGAGACGCGGGAGAACCAGCGCGCCGTGCTCCTGTGCGTCTTCGAGACGATCCTGCGGCTTTCCCATCCCTTTCTCCCGTTCCTCACGGAGGAGGTCTGGCATCTGCTGCCCGGGGAGCGGGGAAGCATTCTTGCCGAGGCCTACCCGGCGGCGAACCCGGAGTGGGCCGACGTCGACGTCGAGGAGGACATGGGGCACCTCATGGAGGTCATCCGCGCCGTCCGGAACATCCGGAGCGAGCTGAACGTTCCTCCCGCGAAACGGGTGGAGATTCGTCTGAAGGGGCAGCCGGAAGATCTCGCGTTCCTGCGCGACCACGAGGAGATCATCCTCCGATTGGCCCGGGCAGCCAAGGTGGAGCACCGCGATCCCGAATACATCCCTGTCGAGGATGCCACGGCCGTGGTGAACGATATCGAGGTCTGCCTGCCGCTCGCAGGGCTCATCGATTTCCGCAAGGAGGCGCTGCGTCTCCGCAAGGAGATCGAGAAGGCCAACGCGGAGTTTTCCGTCGTGAGCGCGAAGCTCGGAAACCAGAAGTTCGTGGAGAACGCTCCCGGGGATATCGTCGAGGCGCACAGGATCCGCCAGGGAGACCTCGAGCAGAAGCTCGACAGCCTTTCCCGGAACCTCGAACTGGTGACCCGCTACCTGTCGTGATCTCCCGGCTCGAATACGAGGGGTTGGTCGCCGCCGCGCTCCGCGAGGATGCCCCGTTCGGCGATCCCTTCGGTTCCTCCTTCCAGGGAAAGGCTCGAGGCGCGTTCGTCGCGGGGGCCAAGGGCGTCTTCTGCGGGGGGATGGTGGCCGTCGAGGTGTTCCGACAGGTCGATCCGCAGATCGTTTCGACGTTCCTCCGGGAAGGGACCCGGGTGGCCCGGGGGATGAAGGTCGGGGATGCGGAAGGGGCGGCTGCGGCGCTTCTCCGCGGGGAGCGGGTTGCCCTGAATTTCCTCCAGCGCCTCTCCGGAATCGCGTCGACCACGGCCGCGTATGTCGAACGGGTGGCGCCGCACGGCACCCGGATCCTGGACACGCGGAAGACCACGCCGCTCCACCGGGCACTGGAAAAGCACGCCGTGCGGGTCGGCGGCGGGTACAACCACCGGTTTTCCCTGTCCGACGGGGTGCTCATCAAGGAGAACGCCATCCGGGCGGCGGGCGGCATCGCCTTTGCCGTGGCAGCGGCCCGCAGGGCGGTTCACCACCTCTCCCGGGTCGAGGTGGAGGTGGAAAGTCTCGAGCAGGCGGAAGAGGCGCTCGGCGCCGGAGCGGACGCCCTGCTTCTCGACAACATGGCTCCGGAGGCAGTCCGGGAGGCGGTGGTCCGCTACGGGGGCCGCGTCCCTCTCGAGGCGTCGGGAGGAATCCACCTGGGGAACGTGGGGGAATACGCACGCACCGGCGTGCCCGCGATTTCGGTCGGCGCCCTTACGCATTCCTCTCCGGCACTCGACATCTCCTTCGAGATCCAGCCGTGAAACGGTCCTGCCCGGGTGTGCTCGTCTGGTGCATTTTTTCCATGATCCCCCTTTCGACAGGAAACGCGGCGGAGAGAGGAACGGGGGAATACCGGCTCTACGAGGCCACGGCGGCGGTGGTGAACGGCGAAGTCCTCTTCCTGTCCGACGTTGTCCGGGAGAGATGCCTCAGAGGGTGCGGGGCCTTCCCGGGGGACGAGAGGGCCTTGCTCTCCCTGCCCGAGGCCCGGGACAGGCTGATCGCGGACACCCTCGTCAGGCAGGAGGAGGAGAAACTGGCGCTGGGGACGATCGACAACGCAGCCCTGCAGGAGGCAGCGGCCGGGGCGCTCGGCATCATGAGGGCGTGCCCTTCCCCCTGCGCCCGGGAGGTCTCCGACGAGCAGGTCCGGGGGTACGCGGCGCGGAGGCTGCTCGTTCGGGAGTTCCTCCGGAACCGCGTATCGGTGTTCGTCGACGTGAGCGAGGAAGTGGTTCAGAGGGAAATCGAGCACAGGGCATCGCGCACGGGAGTGCCGGCGGGGGACATCCCGGCGGACGTGGTCAGGAAAGAGCTCTTCGACGAGGAGACGGCGAGGGGAGTTCGAAACTGGTTCGACCGGGCGACATCCAAATCGACAATCCTGCTTTCTCCTCTGGAGGGGAGATGAACGGGGAAGAAAAGTACGCCGTCACGGTGCGGTCCTCGTTTTCCGCGGCCCACCGGCTCCCGGAATACGAAGGGAACTGCGAAAGGCTCCACGGGCACAACTGGCAGGTGGAAATCACCGTGGAGTCGGCGTCGCTCGATTCCCGGGGGATGGCGCTCGATTTCCGGGAGATGAAGGCCGCCCTGGGAGAAATCCTCGCACGGATGGACCACAAGTACCTGAACGAAGTCCCGCCTTTCGACGCCCAGAACCCGTCATCCGAGAACATCGCCCGCCATATCTTCGACCGGATGGAGGGGAAAATCCCGTCTCCGGCCCGACTGTCCCGGGTAACCGTGTGGGAGTCCGAGGATGCGTGGGCCGAATATTCCCGCCCCGGCCGCTAGCCCTTCTCCGTCCGAAGCGACTCGTTCAACCCCTGGAGCAGCAGTTCCAGGTTGATCTTGTGGACCTTTGCCCCGTGCTCGAGGTCCTCGTACTGGGAGAGCTGGCAGTCCGCGCAGTCGATCCCGAACCTCTGGAACACGGCGACTGTCTGGGGATATTTCCGGAGGACGTCTTCGATCTTCATCTCTTTGTGGATCATGGGTGCCCTCCCGGCGGGGATGTCCTGATCTTATCACAGCTGTCCCTTCAGGGGAGGTCGAGGAATCGGAGAGGGGGGGAGTCCGGAATCCGCCCGATTTTCCTGGCGAGCAGGAAGAACCGTTCGAGCCCCTCGATCTCTCCGGAGAGGTCGTAGGAGAGGTTCCGCCAATACTCCGAAAGGAAATCCCGGGGAATCCATTCCGGGCCAAAGATGAGGCCGTCTTCCTGTTCGATCTCCTTGCGGGCGGCCTCTTTCGCCGCGGCCAGCGTGCGGGCGAACCGCCGAAGGTTCGGTCCCCGCTTCCGGAGAGAGTCCCGGGAGACGATCCAGAGGGCGAAGACGAACGGCGTTCCCGTCTCCCGGTGCCACCACTCCCCGAGATCGGTGACATGGTCCGCCACCCCGTCCAGGCTTGCCCGGATCGCCTCGTCGCCGATGGCGAGATACGCCGGGTAGCGTTGAAGCGCCTCACCCGCGGAAAGGGGGGTGCGGACCAGCCGGTTCCGCTTGCCGAGGAACTCCCGGAGCAGGATTTCCAGGAGGATGATCGAGGTGTCGGAACCGCTCGTGACGGCGATCGGGTCCCCGGGGAGATCGCTCACGGGATGGCGGGAGAACAGGAGGACGCTCATGACCTTCGACCGGGAGGAAATCGAGATGTTCGGGCACAGAAGATAGCGGTCCGGGAATTTTCCGTACTCGATCGAGGAGGACGGCGCGATGTCGAGTTCCCCCGTGCGCAGTTTCCGGTTGAGCTCGGACGGAGGTCCCGAGACGAACCGGACGTACTCCACCGGAAAGCGCGTCTCGAGCGCACGGAAGATCGGGAAAAGGTTCAGGAAGGGGATCTTCCCCACGCGCAGCAACGGGTCCGGGGTCATTCGTATCGTAACGCCTCGATGGGGTGCAGCGCGGGGGCCGCCGCAACGGCGGGAACGCCAGCCGTGCCGGTGATCTTCCCCCGTCTCACTGGACGGAGATCCCCTCTTTTTCGAGGATCGTCCCGACGGCGCGCCACAGGCGGGTCTGGGACACATGGGCGTCCGTCCTTGCCCTCGACTCCGCGAGAAGGGCCTGGGCGTAGTCTTGCTGAACCTCGAGGACCTGCGTCGTCGTCGAGCTTCCGAGGGCGAGCTTCCGTTCCTCCGCCTGGAGCTTTCCCCTGGTCGCGGCGACGGAGGCGGCGGCCGCGTCGACACGCGCAAGCGCGGACGTCAGATCCCGGCGTGCCTTCCGGACCTCCGTCCGGATCCGGGCCCTGAGCTCCTCCTCTCTCAGGCGCTGCTGCTCGAGGACCCTGTGCGCGCGGGCCAGCTCGGCCCGCTCCCGCTGGAACTTCCAGGGAATCTCGGTCGACAGGCCGACGAACCAGTTGTAGTAATCCCCCGAGACGAGGTTTCTGAGGCTCTCCCCGTAGCCCCCTTCGAGTTCGGTCCCCCCCCCTCCGCCGGGGAACAACGGGTTGTCGATCGGCGTCCCTGCGTACCCGGAAAGCCCTCCCGACGCAGTCAGGGAAAGGTCGGGAAGTGTCCCGTTCCGGGCGACTGCTTCCTGGACTTCTGCCTGGAGAGTTCGGGCGGCGAAGGCCGAAACCTCGGGACGCCGACGCAGGGCCTCCTCGAAGGTGTCGTCGGCGCCCGGAGGGAACGGGACTTCCCTGGGGGCGACCGGGACCAGTCGCTCATCCCATTCCTGGTCGGCCCGGAACCCGAGGACTATCTTCAGGTCGTCCTCCGCGTTTCTTGCCGATGCCTCGGCCCGGAGAAACTCCTCTTTCCGCTCAGCCACGGCGGCTTCCGCGTACAGGCGGTCCGACGGAGCGGCGAACCCGGCTTCGATCCTCGCCGCGGTCTGATCGAGCAGCTGTTCGCCGAGGGAAAGGGCGGTCTTTCTCACCTCGACCTCGCGCGAGGCTTCGTGGAAGGCAAGGAACGACGTCCTCGCCGACGCAACGGCGTCCATCACCTTCGCCAGCCAGTCCCCGGCGCCTGCCTCCGCCTCGGCGCGGGCGATATTGAGAGGTGCCTCGGTGACCTCTTTCCCGGAATGTTTCAGAAGCGGGTGGCGCGCCGAGAGGGTCAGGCCCGTCCTGTACTCGGGGTTGAACAGGGAGAGAGCGGAGCCCGCTTCCAGCATCTGGTTCTCGAACGTGAGGGAAAGTGTGGTTCCGGACCGCAGAAGCTCGGAGACTTCCGCGTCGAATCTCCAGATTCTCTGGTCGATGGTAAAGGTTCCGGCGATCGAGGAACCGGTCGGCCCGATGGCGCGGCCGAAGGAGATGTCTCCGGAGAGTCTCGGCAGGAAAACCGCCTCCTCCCGGGGAACGCCCAGCCAGACCTCCTCCCGCACGGACCGGGAGACGGCGACGCCGATGTTGCTGCGCAGGGCCTCTTCCACGCACTCCCCCATCGTGATCTCCCTGAAGGAGAGGACGCTCCCCGGGCCGGCAAGCGCGTTCACAGCGGACGCGAGAAGAAGGAGAGCGGGGAAAAACAGGTGAATGTTCATCGCGATCCTTTTCCGGATTTTCCCGCCGATAGTGTACCACGTCGATCCGGAGGAGTAGGCGACAAGAGGGGACGGTCCGGGCGCGGGACTTCTTGACGAAGGGATGCGAAATTCCAATAATGAGAGAGCACATTTCCCGGGAGGGTGCCGGATGGAAGGGAAGTCGCTGAAGAAGTTCGTGCCTCGGAACGCCGCCGCGAAGGTGCCGTCGGACAATCCCGCCTGTCCCCTGAACGGGCGGGACGTGTTCCGCGCTCTCTCCCCGCACAACGTCATCGTGATGGCGTGCAATATCCGCATTCCCTCCGTCATCCCCGGCATCATGAGGGCCGCCGAGGAGCTGGACGCCCTGGTCGCCTTCGAGCTTGCCAAGACCGAGGGAAACGTGGACGGGGGGTACACGGGGATGACGCCGGAGATCTTCGTGTCCACGATCCTCGCCTGCGCGAAACAGGTCGGGTTTTCCCTCCCCTTTGTGATTCACGGGGACCACATCACGGTCAAGAATACCTCCGAGAAGGAGATCGAGGGATCCCGCGCCCTGATCGAGGCGGAGATCGCCGCGGGGTACACCTCCTTTGCCATCGACGCCTCCTTCAACCCGATACCGGACAACGCCAGGATCGTGGCCGACCTGTCCCGGCCGATCGGAGAGCGGAATCTCGGGCTGGAGGTAGAGGTCGGAGAGATCACGGCGGCGGGGAGCGAAGCAACCCTCTCCACGGTCGAAGAGGCCGTCGAGCTCATGGAGCGGCTGGCGGACGCAGGGGTGGAAGCGGACCTGCTCGCGATCAACAACGGCTCCAAGCACGGGAACTACCTCGAAGGGGAGAAGATTTTCATCGACCTCGACCGGACAAGGGAAATCTACGAAGCCGTGAACGGCCGGTTCGGCGTCTCGATCGCCCAGCACGGCATCACGGGCACGCCGCTTCATCTCATCGGGCGTTTTGCGGATTGCGGGATCCGGAAGGGAAACGTGGGCACGCAGTGGCAGAACGTCGCCCACGCCGGGCTTCCAGCCGACCTGATGCAGAGGATGCGGGACTGGGCGAAGGAGGCCGGCAAGGACATCAAGTTCGCCACGAAGCAGTTCAAGCGGGAAATCGACGCGGTCCCCCCCGCGAACGCCAAAGGGATCGAAGACGCCGCCTACCGCGAGGCCCTGTCCCTCCTGCGCGCCTTCCGCGCCGAGGGCACGGCACGAATCGTCGCCGATACCCTGACCGCGCGCCTGTAGCCCGGGGGTGCGCATCGTTTCGGGGAAATGGCGGGGCAGGCGGCTTCGCACCCCGAAGGGGCGGTCGGTGCGGCCGACCGCCGATCGCGTGAGGGAAGCGCTCTTTAACATTCTGGGGGACAGAACGGAGGGGACGCGCGTGCTGGACCTGTTCGCCGGGACCGGAGCGCTCGGCCTGGAGGCCCTTTCGCGGGGTGCCTTGTCGGCGGTCCTGGTGGAATCGGATCCCCGCGCATTCGAGGTCATGCGCCGCAACGTCCAGGACCTGGGAGCGAGCGGGGCAGAGACCCTCCTCATGGATTCCCGGACGGCGCTGCGCGCCCTCCGGAGACGCGGAAGCCGCTTCGGGATCGTGTTTCTCGATCCCCCCTACGGAAAAGGGATCGCCGGGAGCGCGGCGGCGGATCTTGACGGCGCAGGCATCCTCGAACCCGGCGGGACGGTGGTGGTGGAAGAGGCCGCAAGAGCCGAAGAATCGCGCTTTCCTGCCGGGTGGGAACGGGAAGGGGACCGGCGATATGGAGACACGAGGGTGATGATCTTCACCGTGGGAAAGGAGCCAGGATGAAAACGATCGCGGTGTACCCCGGGTCGTTCGACCCCCCGACCTTCGGTCATCTCGACATCATCGAGAGGTCGTCGCGGGTCTTCTCCCGGGTAATCGTTTCCGTGGCGAAGAACCTTACCAAGGACACGATGTTCACCCCGACGGAAAGGGTGACCATGCTCCGGAAGCTCACCCGGACGTTTCCCAACGTGGAGGTCGACTCCTTTCGGGGGCTCCTCGTCGAATATGTGCGCATCGTGGACGCCCACGTCGTGGTGAGAGGCCTTCGGGCCATCTCCGACTTCGAATACGAGTTCCAGATGGCGCACATGAACAAGAAGCTTTCGCCGGAGGTCGACACCGTTTTCATGATGACCGGAGAGCGCTATTCGTACATCAGCTCCCAGATCGCCAAGGAGATCGCGCGATTCGGGGGAAAGATCGAAGACCTCGTCCCGCCCCTCGTCCGGGACAGCATGTTCCGGAAGCTCGGGGGGAAGAGATAATCCATCGAAACTCGCGCAGCGGGGAAAGGAGCGGAATCCGATGAAACTGGCAGAAAGGGTGGGCAGAATCCAGCCATCTCCGACGCTCGCCATCACCGGCAAGGCGAAGGCGATGAAGGCCCAGGGGATCGACGTCGTGGGGTTCGGGGCCGGCGAGCCGGACTTCGACACGCCGGACCACATCAAGGCGGTCGCGAAGAAGGCCCTGGACGACGGGTACACGAAGTATACCCCCGTCCCCGGAACCCCGGAGCTCAAGGATGCGATCATCGCGAAGTTCAAGCGCGACAACGGCCTCGAGTACAAGAGGGAAAACATCATCGTCTCCGTGGGTGCGAAACACTCCATCTTCAACGTCGCTTTTGCGTTCTTCGAGGAGGGGGACGAGATCGTCATTCCCGCCCCCTACTGGGTCTCCTACCCGGACATCGCCCTGCTGGCCGGCGCCACGCCGGTGATCGTCGACACGAAGGAGGAAACGGGGTTCAAGGTGACCCCCGAGCAGCTCGACCGGGCGATCACCCCACGGACGAAGTGCGTGATCCTGAACAGCCCCTCCAACCCGACCGGGGCGGCCTATACCGGCGAGGAACTGAAGCGGATCGCAGAGGTGATCGTCCGGCGGGACGTGACGGTCCTCTCCGACGATATCTACGAGAAGCTCGTCTATGACGGCTTCCGGTTCGTCTCCATCGCCTCCTTCGGGGAGGAGATCAGGAAACGGGCGATCGTCGTCAACGGACTGTCCAAAGCGTATTCGATGACAGGGTGGAGGATCGGGTACATCGCCGGGGACAAGGATCTTGTCGCGGCGATGAACAATATCCAGAGCCAGAGCACGAGCAACCCGGTCTCCTTCTGCGACAAGGCGGCCATCGAGGCGCTCAACGGGTCGCAGGATTTTTTGAAGGAGTGGGTGGCCGAATTCGACCGGAGGCGGCGCACCATCGTGGACAGGCTCAACAGGATCCCAGGGGTCTCCTGCCTTCTGCCGCAGGGTGCGTTCTACGTCTTCCCCAACTTCTCCCGGGTGTACGGGAAGAAGACCCCATCGGGCAAGGTGATCGACGGATCCTCGACTCTTGCGGACTATCTGCTGGAAGAGTACAAGGTCGCTTCCGTCCCGGGCGTGGCGTTCGGGGACGACGCCTGCCAGAGACTGTCGTACGCGACCTCGATGAAGAACATCGAAAAGGGGATCGACCGGATCGAGCAGGCTATCGGGAAACTGGCCTGAAGGCTACCCGCTACAAGGGCCGCTTCCCCGTCTTCCGGAAGCGGAAATAGTCGGCCAGGATCGACGCGTGGTCGAACGCGAGGGGGGCGGGCAGGGTGTTTTCCGCGAACAGGCCCGCCTCCGAGGCGTCGTCCCCTCCCGACGGCGTTCCCTCCGCCGTGGCGACGTAGACGGTCGAGATCGTGTGGCGGCGGGTGTCGCGCGCCGGGTCGGAATAGACGCCGAGCAGGGCAGTGAGAGTCACGGAGAGCCCCGTTTCCTCGAGGGCTTCCCGGACCGCGGCCTCCTCCGCCCGTTCCCCCGCGTCGATAAATCCCCCGGGGATGGCCCATCCCGGGGGAGGGTGCTTTCTCCGGATGAGAACGATTTCCTCCCCGATTTCGATGATGATGTCCACGGTGGGGACGGGTCCGCGGGTCACCGGTTCCTCCGGAGACGGGACAGGGTGCGGGCCGCCTGTCGGATGCTCGGAGGCCCGCCCGGCAAGGGCGTTGGGCAATGAAAACGGCTCATGTTGTGTTATAAAGTGTATATGAATTTCGCCACGCCCGCCGCCATATTCGTCTCGTCCTTCATCATCGCCCTTTCGGGAGCCCTGATGCCGGGACCGCTCCTGGCCGTGACCGTCCGGGACACGAGCCGGCAGGGATTCCTGGCCGCGCCGCTGCTCGTCCTGGGGCACGGGATCCTCGAGGCCGGACTGCTCGTGCTCATCCTTCTCGGGCTGGCGGAATGGGTCAAAGGGGAGGTGGCGACGACGGTGATCGCCCTGGCCGGCGGGGGAATGCTTCTCTGGATGGCGGGAGGGATGGCGCGCGAGGTCCGTACCCTCCGGCTCGATGTGCGGGGAAGGGAGGCGGGCCCCGACCCGGTGGGGAGACGTGGCAGCGGGCGTGCGGAGCTGGTGCGTCCGGTCCTTTCCGGCGTCGTCGCGTCGATATCGAATCCCTACTGGACGATCTGGTGGGCCACGATCGGCCTCGGGTACCTTGTCATCTCCCGCCAGCTCGGGGCAGCGGGGATCGCCCTGTTTTTCGCCGGGCACATCCTCGCCGACGCCGTCTGGTACCTGTTCATCGGGTTTGCGGTTTCCGCGGGGAGAAGCCGGTTCACCGACCGGGTATACCGGTGGATCGTGGGGTCCTGCGCCCTGTTCCTCTTCTTCTTCGCGCTTTCGTTCGGGTATTACGGCGTGACCAGGCTCTTCCGTTTGCTGTGATCCGCATTCCGCGGCGAGGAGGCGTATCGGGATGAAAGCGGTCGTGATGGCCGGCGGGTTCGGTACGAGGCTTCGCCCGATCACGGAAAAGCTCCCGAAGCCGATGGCGCATGTTGCCAACCGGCCGATGATGGAGCACGTGGTGCGGCTTCTCGAGCGCTCGGGGATCGTCGACCTGGAAGTGCTCCTCTATTTCTACCCCGAAAAGATCACCTCCTATTTCGGCGACGGGTCCCCCTGGGGCGTCCGGATCCATTACATCGGCGCGGAGGCCGATTACGGAACGGCGGGAGCCGTCAAGAACGCCGAGTCCCGGATCGACGGCACGTTCCTCGTCATCAGCGCCGACATCATCACCGATTTCGACCTCTCCCGGGCCATCGCGTTCCACCGGGAACGCAAGGCCGCCGCCACGATCGTACTCACCCGCGTCCCCAATCCGCTCCAGTACGGGATCGTCATCACGGAAGAGGACGGACGGATCGTCCGGTTCCTCGAGAAGCCGTCGTGGGGGGAGGTCTTCTCCGACACGGTGAACACGGGCATCTACATCCTGGAGCCGGAGGTGCTCTCCATCATTCCGAAGGGCAAGAGTTTCGACTTCAGCAGAAACCTCTTCCCGGAGATGCTGGCGCGGGGAGACCGCCTCCTGGGGTACATCGCGGACGGATACTGGAAGGACGTGGGAAACCTCGACGAGTACCTGAACGTCCACCTGGATATTCTCTCCGGAAAGGTGGGGATCACCTTCGAGGGGAAGAAGGCCGGCGACGGAAATGTCTGGATCGGCGAGAATTCCCGCGTCGACTTCACCGCCTCCCTGCAGAACGTCGTGATCGGGAAGGATTGCGTCGTGGGGGGAAGCGTCTCCGCGGAGAACGTGGTGCTCGGGGACGGGTGCGTCGTGGAGGACGGCGCCGTGCTCCAGTCCTCTGTCATATGGCCCCGAACCACGATCCACAAGGGGGCCCGGCTCCTCGAGAACATCATCGGCTCGGACTGCGAGATCCGGGGTCGGGCCTTCCTGGCCGAGCGGGCGGTGATCAGCGATCACTGCATCATCGGGACCGAGGCGGAAGTCAAGGCGAACGTCAAGGTGTGGCCGCACAAGGAGGTGGAGGACGGGGCGGTGCTCTCCTCGTCCCTCGTGTGGGGGGGGAAGTGGGCGCGTTCGCTGTTCAGCGCGTACGGCATTTTCGGCCTGGCAAATCACGAGATCACCCCCGAGTTCGCCGCCAAGGTCGGGGCGGCCTTCGCGGCGAGCTTCGGGAGAAAAGTCGTCCTCTCCACGAGCCGCGACACCCACAAGACCTCCCGGATGATCAACCGGGCCATCATGACCGGGATGCTGTCGGTCGGGGTGGATGTCCACGACTACGGCGTCACGCCGCTGCCCGTCGTCCGGTATCTCTCCCGAAGCCACCGGGAGGAGAAGGGAGGGGTCCACACGCGGAAGAGCCCCTTCGACCCGTCCTTCGTGGACATGAAGTTCTTCGACGACAGCGGGTTGAATCTTCCCGTAAGCGTGGAGCGGAGCATCGAGCTTCTCTTCTTCCGGGAGGATTTCGTCCGAGCGGACACCGAGGAAACGGGGCAGATCTCTTTTCCCGTGGGGGGCTACGACACCTACGTCGACGGTTTTCTGAAGGCCATCGACATCAAGCGCGTAAAGGAGAGGGGATTCCACATCGTGCTCGACCACTCCCACGGCTCCTCCGCCCTCATCTTTCCCCGGATCCTCGGGCGGCTGGGCGTCGAGACGGTCGCGCTGAACGCCAACCTCGACGCGGCGCGGATCACGAAGACGGAGGAGGAATTCCAAAGGGGGCTTGCCCACCTGACAGCCATCTCCCGGTCCCTCTCCGCGGACTTCGGCGTGTTGATCGACACGGGCGGGGAGAAGATCTTCCTCGTCGACGAGAAGGGGGAGACCATCCCGGACTGGGTCGCCCTCCAGATGGTCTGCCTCCTCGCCTGCAGGCGGAGGAGATCCGGGAAGGTCGGCGTGCCCGTCACCGCTTCCCGGAACGTGGAGAAGATCGCAGCGCGCTTCGGGATGGAGGTCATCCGGACGAGGACCCTCCCGCGGTCGCTCATGGAGACGGCCGCCCGCGAGGGGGTTTCCTTCGTCGGAGACGACAGCGGGGGGTACGTCTTCCCGGAATTCCAGCCCGCCTTCGACGGCATGTTCGCGATCGTCCGGATCCTCGAGATGCTGGCCGCGGAGGGGCGCACCTTCTCCGACATGCTGAGGGAGATACCCCCGACCGAGATGATGAAAAAGAAGATCCCGTGCGCGTGGGAGCGTAAAGGGGCCCTCATGCGAATGCTCGCGGACCATGCAAAAGGAAAGACGAGCCAGTTCATCGACGGGGTGAAGATCTTCCACGGGGAGGACTGGGCGCTCATCTACCCAAGCCAGGACGAGGCGTATTTCCACCTTTGCGTGGAAGCCGAGGACCGGCGCGAGGCGGAGGAGATCACCGCCCACTACGCCGATCTATTCTCTACCTGGACACAGAAGCTGTGACGGGAGGGGACCCGCTCCGGGTCTACGTGATGGAGGTGGGGCCGCTCGCGGTGAACGCCTACCTCGTGGAGCACACGGCGACCCGGAAGGCGGTCGTGATCGACCCCGGCGACGACGGCGAGGCGATCCTCGGCGAGATCTCCGGTCTCGGTCTCACGGTGGAGAAGATCCTGCTGACACACGGCCATTTCGACCACGTGGGCGCCGTGGGTCTTCTCCGGGAGAGGACGGGTGCCCCCGTGCACATCCATCCGGCGGATGTCGACCGGATGACGGGGGCAAGGCGGCAGGGGATGATCTTCGGCCTGTCGGTCTCCGATCCCCCCGCGCCGGACGTCCTCGTGGAGGAGGGGAGCACCGTCCTCTTCCAGGACCAGGAATTTCTCGTGGCGCACACCCCGGGGCACACCCCGGGGTGTGTATCCTATATCGTGGGGAAGATGGCCTTCGTCGGCGATCTCGTGTTCGCGGGCTCCATCGGGAGGACGGACCTCCCCGGGGGAGACCACAGGAAGCTGCTCGAGTCGGTTCGAACGAAGATCTTTCCCCTGCCCGACGAGACGGTCCTGTTCCCGGGACACGGGCCTGCGACGACGGTCGGGGAGGAAAAACGGTCGAACCCGTTCTTTTAGCGGAGGGGAGACGCGTGGGGGTGCTGTCGGGAAAAGAGATCGTCCTGGGCGTGACGGGGGGGATTGCGGCCTACAAGGCGTGCGAGATCGTACGGGAGCTCAGGACCGAGGGCGCCAACGTCCACGTGATCCTCACCGCCTCGGGGTCCCAGTTCATCACCCCCCTTACCCTCCAGACGCTCTCCAAGAACCCCGTCGTCATGGATCTGTGGAACCTGATCTCCGAGTCGGAGATCGGG
>Ga0209536_100010154_pt1 | contig 13918 bp, 13 predicted proteins | sample DeeMarSeWOR28_12_FD_187461 | JGI IMG/M metagenome (GOLD analysis project Ga0209536, IMG submission 187461) | Marine sediment microbial communities from White Oak River estuary, North Carolina - WOR-2-8_12 (SPAdes) (version 2) | ecosystem: Environmental > Aquatic > Marine > Intertidal zone >...
ATAATCAGACTGATTCTTTTATTGTTAAGCCTCTTGTGGTATAATAAAACACTATTCATTTTTCATTGATTTTTCTTGCACTATAGCTATTTTTTGGAGGCTTATTATATGCCCAAATCATTGACATTATTAGATACGACCCTTCGCGACGGGGCACAAACAGAGGGGATATCCTTTACTGTTGAGGATAAACTAAAGATCGTTTCTCTCCTCGATCAGCTTGGGATCCACTATATTGAGGGCGGATGGCCGGGCTCAAATCCAAAGGATATCGACTTCTTTTTAAAGGTCAAAGATCTTAAGCTTTCAAATTCAAAAATGACGGCTTTTGGCTCGACCAGAAGGCCGAAAGTAAAACCTGAGGACGATTTAAATCTTAAAGCAATAATCGAATCAGGCGCTCCATCGGCTGCGATCTTCGGGAAAACTTGGGATTTTCACGTCACAGATGCCCTCAAAGTGCCTCTTGAAGAAAACCTTGCGATGATCGGCGACTCGATCGATTATTTGAAAAAGAAAGGGCTGGAGGTCTTTTTTGATGCAGAACACTTTTTTGACGGCTATAAAAACAACCCTAAATACGCGCTTAAGTGCCTTAAGGCCGCAGAGGAAGCAAAAGCAGATGTAATAGTCCTCTGTGATACGAACGGAGGGACTCTTCCTCAGGACATTGAAAAGATGATGAACGAGATCAAGAAGAAGGTCAAGACGCCTCTTGGCATCCATGCGCACAACGATTCTGAATCTGCCGTGGCAAATTCCGTTATTGCTGTTAAATGCGGTGCTGTGCAGGTCCACGGGACAATAAACGGCTACGGAGAGCGATGCGGGAACGCAAACCTCTGTTCAATTATCCCGCTCTTGAAGATCAAGATGGGTATCGACTGCATTACTGATAAGAACCTGAAGAATCTTGCAACGCTTTCCCGCCATGTTGCCGAGATCGCAAACCTTCCTGTGTCGGCACACCAGCCGTTCGTCGGCAGGTCGGCATTTTCGCACAAGGGAGGAATTCATGTAAGCGCGGTAATAAAAAATCCCGGCACTTATGAACACTTAAAACCGGAGTTGGTCGGCAACGAAAGGCACGTTACTGTTTCCGAGCTTTCGGGAATAAGCAATCTTATTTATAAGGCAAAAGACTACGGGATAACCTTAAAAAAGGAATCCCCGCATGTTAAGCCTTTGCTAAAAAAACTGAAAGAGCTTGAGCACGAAGGGTATCAGTTCGAGGAAGGGGAAGCTTCGTTCGAACTTCTGCTTAAGCGCACAATAAAAGTAATAAGGCCTTTCTTTAAACTTCAGGAATTTAAAGTGGATGTAAAAAGGCTTGAGGACGGCAATATGGTCTCTGAGGCCACGGTTCAGTTAAAAGTTAAGAATAAGCTTGTCGAAAAGAAAGCAACCGGTGACGGCCCGGTCAATGCTCTTGACGGAGCGCTCAGAAAAGCGCTTGAGGACACTTATCCCGAGATAAAGTCGGTAAGGCTTACGGATTATAAGGTGAGAGTGTTGGACAGCGAAGCAGGAACAGCGGCCAAGGTCAGGGTCATTGTTGAGTCTGCAGACGAGGAAAAAAGCTGGGGAACTGTCGGCGTTTCAACAAATATCATTGAGGCAAGCTGGAAGGCTTTGGTCGACAGCATTGAGTATAAACTTATGATGCAAAAAGGGATATAATAAGTTTTATGGTAAATAATCTTCCGCAAACGGCAAAAATAAATAATTCAGGCATTCTGGAAATAGGCGGCCGGGACGTAATTTCTTTGGCAAAAGAATTTGGAACGCCTCTCTATGTTATTGACGAGGGCACCCTAAGAGAGAAATGCCGAAGCTACAAGAAGAGTTTTGGTTCAAATTATTCCAACATACAGGTCGTGTTCGCGGGGAAAGCTCTGTGTACTACGGCAATCTTTAAAATAATCCACGACGAAGGATTGGGCTTTGACGTTGTTTCCGGCGGTGAATTATATACTGCCCTCAAGGCCGGATGTGATCCCAAAAAACTCTTCCTTCACGGAAATAACAAAACTCATGATGAATTAAAAGAAGCTCTTAAAGCAGGAGTAGGAAGGATCGTTGTTGACAATATTCCCGAGCTTGAGATCCTTGATGAACTCACAAAAGGCGGCGGCCACAGGGCTGAAGTGCTCTTGAGGATAAATCCCGGTATAGAGGCACATACACATGAATATATAAAGACGGGCCAGATCGATTCAAAATTCGGCATTTCGAAAAAAGAAGTTATAAAAGCCGTAAAGCTCATTGAGAACATGAAAAACGTTGATTTCAAGGGGCTTCACGCGCATCTCGGGTCTCAGATACTTAAAACAGATGCCTTTGTCGAGGAGATCGATGTTCTGTTAAAGCTTGCAGCTGATATTTATAAAGAAACAAATATCGAAGTTGAAGAGATCGATCTTGGCGGAGGTTTGGGCATAACATACGTTGATGAAAAGCCCCCGGCCATTGAATCTTTCGCCAGGACTTTGTGCGATTCTTTTAAAAAGAAAGCAGCTCAATATAAATTGGCGGAGCCAAAATTAATAGTTGAGCCAGGCCGATCAATTGTAGGGAATGCCGGAGTTACTCTCTATACGATAGGCGGCGTAAAAGATATTCCCGGGATAAGAAAATATGTTTTTGTTGACGGAGGAATGGGGGACAACCCCAGACCGATCCTCTATCAGGCGCGCTACGATGCGTTGATAGGAAATAGGGCAAATTCAAAAAGACAGGAAAAAGTCACTATCGCCGGAAGATTTTGCGAATCCGGAGATGTACTGATAAAAGATATTAAATTGCAGAAACCGGAAGTCGGGGATATACTTGTCGTTATGGCCACCGGCGCTTACAATTATTCAATGGCAAGCAATTATAACAGGGTCGGCAGGCCTTCAATGGTCATAGTTAAAGACGGAAGCGCTTCTTTGATCGTTAAAAGAGAGAGTAACGAAGATATCATTAAGAATGATGTAATTGTGTAAAATTAATTAACAATGTCACAATTAACAACAATGAATAATTTATATATAATAATTAATCGCCGTAGGCGATACATTGTTGTTAATTATTAATTATGAAATTGTTAATTGATTAAGGAGGTTGTCGTGATCGAATTTCCTTTTGTCCTTAGATGGGTAGACCTTGTAGATATTCTAATTGTAGCCGTCTTTGTTTATTACCTGCTTTTGTGGCTGCAGGGAACGAGGGCCATTCAGCTTCTTCGCGGGATCCTTGTTCTTCTTTTGGTCTATTTGCTTGGCAGGGTCCTTAATCTCCACTCGGTCAACTGGATGTTCGACAAATTCGTCACTGTTATTTTGATCGTTCTGATTATCGTGTTCCAGCCGGAGCTTAGGCGCGCGCTTGAAAGGATAGGAAGAGGAAGAATATTCCTGCGCCTGGGCCTTGCGCCGCAGAGCCGCGGCAGCTGGTTCGTAAGGCATATAATAAAGGCCGTTGAGAACCTTGCGGCGCACGAAGACGGCGCTCTTATCGTTCTTGAGAGGAACACGGGACTTTCCGAATTTTTGGAATCCGGAACAAAGCTTGACGCCTTAATCTCAACAGAATTGCTCATTTCAATATTCAACAAACGCGGGCCCCTGCATGACGGGGCCGTAATAATTCAGGGAGACAGGATCTCCGGTGCCGGTTGTCTCTTGCCTCTTTCCGAGTCAAAACTGCTTGATAAAAGGCTTGGTACAAGGCACCGTGCCGGAGTCGGTATTTCTGAAGTATCCGATTCAATGGTTATCGTTGTTTCGGAGAGGTCCGGAATTATTTCGATCGCGGAAAACGGCTACCTCACGCGCTCTGTTACAAAAGAGATGCTTGAGGAAAAACTGTTCGGTCTTTATAAGGTCCAACCCTGGAAGATCGACTTCTTTCCCTGGAAAAAGAAATCTTCCGTTAAGTCTCAAAAGGAATCTAATAAGTGAAAGACAAGATCACGATCTCAAAAATCTTAAAAATGAAGAAAACCGGCAAGAAGATCACAATGCTTACTGCCTATGATTTTCCCATGGCAAAGGCCCTTGATGATTCTGGGATCGATATTATTCTTGTCGGAGACTCTTTGGGGAACGTCATACTGGGTTACGAAAATACGCTTCCGGTGACTGAAGAAGAAATGCTCCATCATCTTAAGGCTGTCAAAAGGGGAGTAAAAAATGCACTCCTTGTTATTGATATGCCCTTCGGCTCTTATCATTTAAATCCCGAGCAGGGCCTTAAATCCGCTATTCGATTTGTTAAAGAGGGCGGAGCAGAAGCAGTAAAGGTAGAAGGGGATATTTACAAAGAATCTATGAAAATGATGATAAAAGCGGGTGTTCCTGTAATGGGCCATCTTGGCTTTACGCCCCAGCTTGTTAATCTTATCGGCGGATATAAGGTTCAGGGAAAAACAAAAAAAGATGCGGACATACTTATCAGATCGGCAAAAGAGCTTGAGCGGCTTGGAGTATTTTTGCTTATTCTTGAAATGGTCCCTCAGGCCCTTGCAAAAAGGATATCCAAGGCGTTAAAGATACCTGTGATAGGGATCGGCGCGGGCCCCGGATGCGACGGCCAGGTCCTTGTTACGCATGATATGGTCGGCCTCTATGGCGGAACAGCCCCAAAGTTTGTAAAGCAATATGCTGATCTCGGAAAGCTTTTGAAAGAAGCCGTGTCCACTTATATGTGGGAAGTGCATACCGGAAAATTTCCTGGCAAGAAGGAATCGTTCTGATCTTTGATTTTTAGATTACGAAAACCACTTTAAGTAATTCCAAGAAATAAGACCTGTTGTTCGCTTTTATTATCCATTTTCCGTCTTCTTTGGATATAACTACATCTGCGTTATAGGGATGAGTGCCTCTTCTCAGGGCGCGCACTACTATCGGGTTTCTTCCCGCAGTTTCATGTCTTATAGCGTCGCCTACAGTGCTTTCGTACTGCACAATTCCTACTTTTATCACGTATTCCGGATCAATATCTAGGTCTCCGTAGATTATGTTGCCTGAGTCATCCCAAATTTTTGGGCTTTTGCTCGGGTTCACGTCAAGTTCGCGAGCATCAACGATCAAACCGGAGTATACCTGTGCTGCAAACGTGCTTCCGGAAAGGGAGAAGGTCAGAACTAATACTATTGTTAAGACAATTGCATTTTTCATTTACCCACCTCTTTCGGCACATTATATAATATTTTTTTTGTTTTTGCGACCGATATTTTACTTTTATTTTTTGCAAACTTCTGCCAAAATCTGATATAATAACACACCGTGCCCAGTAGCTCCCGCCTACGCTCTTCGAGCTTCGGCGGGCAGGGAGCGACTGGCAATCGAGTTAGAAATATTATGTTATAATTTGCCCTTGTAGCTCAATAGGACAGAGCACCGGTTTCCTAAACCGGGGGTTGTGAGTTCGATTCTCGCCAAGGGCACTTGAATCGCAGGTTCCTTGCCCTCCGTAGTCCGCCGGAGGCGGACGAAGGAGGGGAATCCTATCTGGGGCACGATGAATAGGGAGTTTTAATTGAGTAACATTGTTCTTATCGGTTTTATGGGTGTTGGAAAATCCGCTGTTGGTCACGAGCTTGCCAAGAAGCTTGGGATGAATTTTATTGATACGGATGAGATAATTGAAAAAGCGGAAAAGACGTCGATAACAAAGATATTTGAGGAAAAAGGCGAGGAGTATTTCAGGGATCTTGAAACAAAAGTATTGAAAACCCTTGAAGATTACGATAACTTTGTGATCTCAACAGGCGGAGGCATGGTGTTAAGGCAAGAGAATGTAGCAATGCTTAAGGAACTCGGCTCCATAGTTCTTTTGGCTGCTTCGCCTGAGGTTGTTTTTGACAGGGTCAAGGGGCAGAAAACAAGGCCGCTTCTTAATGTGGCTGATCCTAAGAAGAAAATTAAAGAGATATTAGACCACAGAAATCCTATATACGATTCTGTTGCTGATTTTTCTGTTGATACGGGAAGCCTTGACGTTCATAAGTCAGTGAATAAAATAATCGATTTTCTAAAGGAGAGAAAATGAGCAGGATAAAGGTTGATTTAAAAGAAAGAAGCTATGACATATATGTGGGCATAGATACGTTGCCGGATCTTGGCAAACAACTCAAGGAAGAGAACAATTTTGACAAGATAATTATAATAACCGACCCGCTGGTAAATGACCTTTATGGCGCTGCGGTCCGCGGAAGCATCAAAGCGGCGGGTCTTCAAGTTGAGACGATTGAGGTGCCTAGGGGCGAAAAATACAAAAGCCTGAAGCAGGCGGAAAAACTTTATAACAAACTGGTTGAAATAGGGGCTCATAGAGATTCCTGCATCGTTGCTCTCGGCGGCGGAGTCATAGGAGATCTTGCGGGTTTCATTGCTGCAACTTACATGCGCGGCATGGCGCTTGTATATGTTCCTACAACTCTTCTTGCTCAGGTTGATGCAAGCATCGGCGGAAAAACTTCCGTGAACCACCCAAAATGCAAAAATCTGATCGGTTCTTTTTATCAGCCGAGATTTGTTTTTGTTGATGTAAAAACTCTGACGACTTTACCGGAGAGAGAGCTTAAGACTGGCCTTGCGGAAGTTATTAAATACGGTGTTATTGAGGACCAGGACCTTTTTAAATTTCTTGAGGCGAACGTTCACCATTTGACGACAAAAGCCTTTGAGGAAGAAGATACCCTTCGGGCCGCTCTAAAAGTGTGGCAGACGATCGTTGCCGAGTCGGCCAAGATCAAAGCCAGGGTCGTTTCGGAAGATGAAAGGGAAGAAGGCCTTCGGATGATCCTGAATTTTGGGCACACGATCGGACATGCTTTCGAGACCTTAACGAGGTACGAAAAATTTAACCATGGCGAGGCTGTTGCCATCGGTATGGTCTGTGCGGCTAACATCGCCAAAAAGATGAGAATGCTTGATGCGGTATCGGTTACGAGAATCAGGGAGCTGATCGAGAACCTTGGCCTGCCGACAATGGTCGAGAGGCTTTCCTTAAAAAGGGTCGTCAAGTCTTTATATATTGATAAGAAGGTCCGCAAGGGAAAGATCCAGTTTGTCCTTCCAGCAAGGATCGGCAGGGTCGAGATCAAAGATAACGTCCGGCTGAAAGTTGTGAGAGAGATATTAAGAGAGGCTGGGTGTAACTGATGGATATTAAAAAACAGCTTGAAGAAATAAAGCGCGGCACGGTTGAACTTATCCCTGAAGATGAACTAATAAAAAAGCTTAAGAAGGGGAATCCCTTAAGGATCAAATGGGGAGCAGACCCTTCCGCGCCCGATATCCATCTGGGCCATACTGTTATACTCAAGAAACTCCGCGCGCTTCAGGACCTGGGCCATAAGGTGGTCTTTATTATCGGTGATTTTACTGCAATGATAGGTGATCCTTCCGGAAAAGATCAGACTAGGCCGCAGCTTTCAAGGGCCGAAGTGGCAAAGAACTCAAAAACATACAAGGAACAGGTATTTAAGATACTTGACCGGAAAAAAACAGAGATCGTTTACAACAGCAAGTGGCTAAAAAAACTTAAGCTTGATGATGTTATAAGCCTGGCCGGAAAATATACGGTTGCAAGAATGCTTGAGCGGGATGATTTTATGAACAGGTTTGAAAAAGAGAGGCCGATATCAATTCATGAGTTTCTATATCCTCTAATTCAGGGATATGATTCCGTTGAGGTCAAAGCAGACATTGAAGTCGGCGGAACGGATCAAAAATTCAATCTTCTTGTCGGAAGAGAGCTCCAGAGGGAATTTAATGAAGAGCCTCAGGTTATTTTGACCATGCCGCTTCTTGAGGGCACTGACGGCGTGCAGAAGATGAGCAAGAGCCTCGGCAACTACATAGGCATTACAGATTCTCCGGGAGAGATCTTCGGGAAAACTATGTCGATCCCTGATTCTGTTCTTATTAAATATTATGAGCTTCTCACCGCTATCCCTGCCGATGAGATCAAGTCTATGGCAAAAGCAATTGATTCGGGCACATTAAATCCAAGGGATGCAAAGGCAAGGCTGGCAAAATACTTTGTGGCAGAGCTCTATTCTGAAAAGGAATCGTTGAACGCTGAACGTGAATTTGAGTCGATATTCCGCGAAGGAAAACTGCCGCAGGATATTCCTCTCAAGGTGATCTCAAAAAAAGATCTAGGTCCGGGAGGGAAGATCCCTGTTTTAAATCTCCTTGTCTGCTCCGGCCTTGCGTCTTCTCAGAGTGAAGGAAGAAGGCTTGTTTCCCAGGGCGGGGTCAGGATAGACGGAGAGAAGATCGAGGATGAAAAACTTGCAGTTGCGCTTGACGGCGAAAAGATCATCAATGTCGGCAAAAGAAGGTTCCTGAGGGTGAAGGGAGAGTAGATATTTATGCGAGTCGGAATAGGATACGACGTCCATAAACTTGTTAAAAAAAGAAAATTGGTCCTTGGCGGTGTGACCGTGCCTTATTCAAAAGGCCTCGAGGGATATTCTGACGCCGATGTCCTTATTCATGCCATTATAGACGCGATAATCGGCGCAATGGGAGAGACCGACATCGGCTTTTTCTTTCCCACGACCGATCCGAAATACAAGGGCATTTCAAGCCTTAAGCTTCTCAAAGAGATCAGAGGCATCGTTAAAATGCGTGGCTACGGCATTGTAAATATTGATTCAACGATCGTTGCCGAGCGGCCAAAGCTCAATCCGTATGTAAAGGAAATGAGATCAAATCTTTCTACAGTTCTTGGCATTGATTCAAATAAGGTCAATGTTAAGTTCAAATCGCCCGAGGGGATAGGCTCCATCGGCAAAGGCCAGGGCATTGCTTCTTATGCCGTTTGTTTGATCGAGAAAGTAGGTTAATTTAAGTTCCATGAGCCATCGAGTTAGAGTCAGATTTGCCCCGTCTCCCACAGGCTACCTCCATATAGGCAGTGCGAGAACTGCTCTGTTCAATTTCCTTTTTGCTAAGGCAAAAGGCGGAAAGAACATACTGCGCATAGAGGATACGGATTACAGCCGTTCAATGGATGAGTATATCAAAGATATTGAGGAAGGACTTAAATGGTTGGGTCTTGAGTGGGACGAGGGCCCTGGCAAAAAGGGGAAGTCCGGCCCTTACCGCCAGTCGGAGCGGCTTTCGACCTACAATAAATATGTCAAAGAAATTCTGGACAAAGGATCCGGATATTATTGTTATTGCACGGACGAGGAGCTTGAGAAAAAAAGGCAGGAAGATATTGCAAAGGGAAGGGCCCCGAGGTATGACGGCAGGTGCAGGAAACTGACGGAAGGTGAGGTAAAAAAGTTCAAAGAAGAAGGAAGAAAGCCCGTAGTAAGATTTAAAATGCCGGGGAATATCGTTTATGTTGAAGATCTGATCAAAGGCAAGATCAAGTTTGACTGCTCTTTGATTGGAGACTTTGTTGTTCTGAAGTCTGATGGATCTCCCTCTTATAACTTTGCCGCAACGGTTGACGACCATTTGATGCAGATAACTCATGTTATAAGGGGTGAGGACCACATTTCAAACACACCAAAGCAGATAGAGATTTATAAAGCTTTAGGATTTGATCCGCCTCTGTTCGCGCATCTTCCGATGATCCTGGGTTCTGACAGAAGCAAACTCTCCAAGCGCCACGGCGCTGTGTCCGTTCTTGAATACAAAAAAGCCGGATATCTTCCTGAAGCCGTCATAAACTTTATTGCACTTCTCGGCTGGTCCCCAAAAGACAATCGGGAAATAATGTCCGCCAGGGATCTTATAAAACATTTTGATCTTTCGGGCGTTGCAAAAAGCCCGGCTGTTTTTACTGCCGATAAACTTAACTGGATGAATGCTCATTATATAAGAGCTCTGAGCGACACTGAGCTTGCTGAAAGAATAGGACCGTATCTTGAGGAAGCGGGATTTGATGCTTCCGATACAGAGTATCTGAAAGGCGTTGCTGCCTCGATAAAGGACAATCTTACTTTACTTTCCGATGCGTCCCGTTACGCTGAAATATTCTTTATTGAGAAGATCGATTATGAAGAAATAAAAGAGACCCTTTATCACAAAAGCACCGGAGATATTATTTCTGCCTTCAAAGAAAGGTTAAGCAAATTAAAAAAGCTGGACCATGATCCGATAAACAAATCTCTTGATGAGATAGTTAAAGAACTGAAGCTTTCAAAAGGCAAAGTTTTAAAAACTTTAAGAGTTATATTGACAGGAAAGGGATCTGGCCCGGAACTTTGGCGGGTGATATCCCTCTTTGGCAAGGATAAGTGTTTGAAGAGGCTTTCAAGTGCTATTGAGAAGAGAAAGATTTAGTTGATATGTCATCCTGAGGTCCGACGAAGTCGGACCGAAGGATCTCCCCTTAGTGGTTCAAAAGTTATAAGGGAAGATTATTCGTCGTCCTCCTTCACTAAAGCTACGGAGGGCTCCTCAGAATGACATAATATTTAAAGAAGGTGAAGAAAATCAAAAAGCTACGACTCGGAGTAAATGTTGACCACGTTGCAACGCTCAGGCAGGCAAGGCGGGATATTGTTCCTGATCCGGCCGAGGCTTCAAAGCTTGCTTTGGCCGGCGGAGCCGACCACATTGTAGTTCATCTTCGCGAAGACAGGCGCCACATACAGGACCAGGATGTCCACAATATAAAGAAACTGGGATGCGGGCTTGACCTTGAGATGGCCGCTACAGATGTGATAAAAGAGATCGCCTTGAGCATAAAACCGGACATGGTAACCCTTGTTCCGGAAAAAAGAGAAGAGATCACAACAGAAGGAGGCCTTGATGTTTCAGGTTCGCTTGATAAGCTAAAGCCTTTTGTTGGGGAGCTCGAGGACGCCGGGATCAAAGTGAGCCTTTTTGTTGACCCTGTACCCAGGCAAATTGAAGCATCTAAGAAAACAGGCGCATCGTTCATAGAGATACACACCGGAGCCTATGCCAATGCAAAAGCGCCAAAAGAGATCGAAAGTTGTCTGAAGGACATCAAAGATGCAACAGAGCTTGCCAGAAAGCTCGGCTTAAGGGTCAACGCAGGACACGGCCTTACATATAATAATGTAAGAAAGATCGCGGAGATAGAAGGCATAGAAGAGCTCAATATCGGGCATAATATTGTTGCAAGATCTGTTCTTGTCGGCATGGAGCAGGCAGTAGCCGAAATGAGAAAGGCGATGGACTAGGAGATAGTTATTTGAAAATAGTCGGAATTTCAGCTTTTTTAGTAATATTTTTTTTCAATTTTGTAGGGCCGGTCGTTTGTGAAGAGCCTCCTGCGTGGTTTGTTCCTGTGAATGCGGCCTCGGAAACGCCGGAAGAGAGCAAAGCAGAAGAGACCTCTCCTGCAGCCGATGTGGAAGAATCCCCTCCTTCCTGGCTTGCTCCGGAGGTGACCCCAAAGGAAACCGTGAAGGAAGAACCTCCTCCAAAAACAGATGAGGAAGAAGCTCCTCCTTCCTGGCTTGCACCAACAGGGGATGAAGTAACGGTTACTCCCGAGGCAGAAGAACCAAAGCTTAAGATATCTACTCCTGAGGTCAAAAAGGATAGTGCATTCAAGGATGTTCCCGTAAAACACTGGGCCACAAGCGCGGTCTATGACCTTGTTTCCCTCGGCATCACGCAGGGTTATCCTGACGGCACTTTCAGGGGGAACAAGAATATTACAAGATATGAGACCGCAATGTTCGTTTCGCGTCTTGAAAAGGTCATAAACCGGCAGTTCATGCAGGCAGGGGACAAGAGAAAAAAGGAGCTCAAAGAAAGACGAAAAAAGCTTAAAGAGGAGCTTGAGAAAATAAAAATTGAAATAGAGAGCCTGAAAAAACCGGCTGCAGAAAGGCCTCAGTACGGGGTTTTTATTTCAAGGTTTAGAGCAGGTAATTTCACTTCTCAGGGCAGTGCTTTTACTTCCGGCAGCGTTGGGCCAAAGGTTGATTACAGGATAATTGCCGGAGGAGTAAGAAAGCTGAGCGATAACGTTGAGTTAAAGGTTAATTTTGATACGATGGACCTGGGATTCGGAGGTGGAGGTGAAGGGGCAGGTGAAGGATTTGCACTTGCATTAATTGACTTTGAAGGTGATATAAAGGTTAGCGACGTCTACAGCATAAAACTTACAGTCGGTCCAGGAACAATAATACACCACGAACCGTTAGATGGCGTGGTCCCAAGCGATGACGGGATTGTTTTTATGAGGCCAAAGAACTCCGTAGGCATCTTGGCTGAATACGGAGATATATATGTCAGGGGCGGCTACAAGGCTCTTTCAATAAGTTCCAGCGGGGAAGCCTCTTACAGCAACATGAATTTGAGCTTCGGCCGCAAATTCAAGGAAGGCGCCATGCTTTCTTTAAAGGACATAAGCCTGACGTTCGATTTTAATTTTCAGGACCGCCTGGCCGATCCTTCTGATGCAAATGTGATGAAGGAAAAGATAAACATGGTCTTTGTTCCGTCGGAGGGCTTTGAAGTTGATGCGGTTTACGGCATGTCCGCTTTTATGGATGCTTCAGATAATGTATATTATGGTATAGAGATAATATCGGAAGATGTTATTGAGGAGGGGACCACTTTTAAGTTCAGGATAAACAGGGCAGGGAGTGAATATCTGAATTATCCGAACTATCTTGCGGAAAATGACTATATAGGAGCCAATTTTTTTGATAAACTTATATATTCGACATCGGAGGGCGTTGCCGACATAGGCTTTGAGGTCATAAGGAATTCCGGCGACCTTAGGCTTGAAGCCCGGGCCGATGTTCTGATGAACGGAAGTTATCAGTACGGGAAGGACTTTCCCGACACAAATGCGACATTTGAGATAGCGATATATAAATTGTCAAGATCTCATTCGAGCATAGGGCTTCTTTACAGGATATTCCATTACCCGGCTTCTGCCGGGCTTGAGACTTCCGCTCTTATAGGTTTAATTGCAAAGTATGAGTTTTAAAGGAGGACAACATGAAAATCGCGCTTGGGTCAGATCATGCCGGAGTAAAAATAAAAAATGATATCATAAAATATCTGCAAAAGAGAAGGATAAAGGTCAGGGACTTTGGCCCTTATACCAAGGAATCCGTAGATTATCCGGATTATGCCTATGCCGTGGCAAAGGCAGTGGCAAAGAAAAAGTTTAAATTCGGGATCCTGATCTGCGGGACAGGAATAGGCATGTGCATTTCTGCGAATAAAGTAAAGGGGATCCGAGCAGCACTCTGTCATAATAATCAGACCGCCAAAATGGCAAGGGAGCACAATGATGCCAATGTACTCTGCCTAGGCGCGAGGGTTCTTTCGAAAGCCAAGGCTCTAGGCGTTGTCAAAGTATTCTTAAAAACCCGTTTTGCCGGAGGAAGACATAAAAGGCGGGTCAAAAAAATGATGAGGATCAAAGGGTAGTTATGAAGGCATTAATTTTAGCTGCAGGTTTTGGAACAAGGCTTGAACCTCTCACCCTAGGGGTTCCAAAGCCCATGGTCTCACTTGTCAACAAGCCGATAATGCAGCACAATATCGAGCTTCTAAAAAAATACGGCTTTAAGGACATCACGGCCAATATCCATTATTTTCCCGAGCAGATAGAAAATTACTTCGGTGACGGGCACAGGTTCGGCGTAAAGCTTTCTTACTCGTTTGAAGAGAAGCTGATGGGAACTGCCGGAGGGGTAAAACGAATGGCAAAGCTTACCGGAGGCATTGACGATACATTTTTGGTGTTGAGCTCTGATGCCCTGACGGACATAAACTTGAATCATATCATTGAATTCCATAAAGACAGGAAAGCCCTTGTCACAATAGCTTTGGCTGAAGTTTCAGATACCACTCAGTTCGGCGTTGTAATCACAGAGAAGGACGGCAGGATAAAGGCATTTCAGGAAAAACCCAAAAAAGGGGAGGAGCTCAGCAATCTTGTCAATTCCGGAATATATGTG
>Ga0209536_100010155_pt1 | contig 13918 bp, 13 predicted proteins | sample DeeMarSeWOR28_12_FD_187461 | JGI IMG/M metagenome (GOLD analysis project Ga0209536, IMG submission 187461) | Marine sediment microbial communities from White Oak River estuary, North Carolina - WOR-2-8_12 (SPAdes) (version 2) | ecosystem: Environmental > Aquatic > Marine > Intertidal zone >...
AAGGAGCGGCTCCGTAATATATTCCATCAACTCCGATTCCCCAGGCTGTTTTCTTAGAAATCCACCAAAGATGATTGATATTAAAACTAGCTGCCGGATAATAATCCTGCTTATGCAGGTTACTTTGGCTAGTGCCAAGGCTCAAAAAAAATACTACATCACGGGCATTACTTAGCGGCGCCCTGACTTTTCCCGCTATATCGGGATCGCCGGCATTGTTTAAATTATATTCCACACCGACCCCGCACATAACCGTATTAATCCCGTGGTTTGGCTTTTTGATTGCGCCGTTGGAAAGATGATTAATGGACAGACTTCCTGATATGGACCACCGGGGCCCGATCTTATACCTGGCAAGCAGGCCCAGGTTGATAAAGACATTCATCGTGGATCCAAAAACATGATTATATGGATTTTTATCCACATGAAAAGATTTATTGACGATTCCTAAACCTAAGGCCACCTTGCTTTGCATGGAGAATTGTTTTGAACGAAAGAGATTAGATAGGATATATCCATACCCCGAGAGTCCATAACCGTAGATCTCTGAATTACCAAAAGTGTTATAAAACATACCAAAACCCACCTCTGGATAATTCAGGTATTTGTACCAGCTTCGGTTGTATTTGGTCATACCAAAATTGAAATCCAGGCCATAAGAAAAATTGTTGATAAAGTAAGCCATATCAGCGTGGTGTGGGACGACCAATCCGATATGGGTTGTGGTACGCAGGATCCTATGTGTACTGTCGCTACTGCTTATTTTAGGATTGGCAGCCGAAGCCGATCTTCCGAAAATTATTATTAGTAAGCATAGAACAAAAACACGTGCAGTTTGATAATAACTGGCCATCCAGATTTTAGTTGTAAATCAATCCAAAAATATCGAAAAATCCATAAATCATTAGACGCTTCTAATAAAATGGATTTATTTTTTATTAGGGACTTTCATTAAATTACCGGTATCACCATATCTCTATCTATAAACATATCTATAATGACAGGTAGGACCAGGAAAGGCTAGGACAGAAAAGATAAAAAAATTGAACTATTCTTAGCATCTCGCTAAGAGATGTATAGAAATATATTTTGATTTAAAATATTTACTTCGATTATTCCTGCATAAATCCGAATACCTATAGGAATATAAAATGCTGAGATTGTTTTGAAAAGGTAAATTGGTTTTGATATTAGTCTTAGTGAGACGCTAAGAACAGACAGGTGGAAGTATTTGATGGTCTTAGCGAGATGCTAAGACCAGGAAAGAGATGCTAAGACCAGCCAGGGTCAACAGGACTTCATGACAGGGCTTTGTGTACGGATTGTTTCATTTTTTCCAGGCCTGTTTTTGCCACAGTTAAGGCATCCTGTTTCCAGTACATTTGGTTGAAAAGCTCCAGTGAAAGTACAATCGGGCTGTTTTTATCATTCAGGTCTTTAAGGATCTGGTTCAACGGAGCTACCCCGTCCCCGGGATATACCCTATCCTTGTCGGCGATCGTTTCCCTGGATGGAGTATTAGGATAATCATTCATATGGAACATATGTATTGAAGATCCATTGATCAGCTTCAGGCTGTTAAAATCCGAACCACCCTTGTACAGGTGATATACATCAGGTAGGATGCATGCTTTTGGATGTCCGCTTTCTGCCGCCACGTAGAGCACCTCCCCAAACAAATGAAGATTTGCTGAAAATCCCCACAATTCCAGTTGGGGCAACACACCCATCTCATCACCAAGTGTTAACAGCTTGTGATATCGCTCGGCTGCGTTATTTAAATCAAGACCTGCCTGGTCTGTAGCGCCAACGGGAGGCGCAGCAATTCTTTTACATCCGATTCCAGCCAGCAAATCCATCTCTCTCCTGGCTTGCTCTAATGCTTCTTCTCTTACTGTTTCATCATCAACGATCCATCTGGGAAAGCTGATTGCGTTTTCAATGGAAATCCCCAGATCTCCTGCTTTCTTTTTTACATCGCGGAGATTGCCCCCTTTTTTAATGTAGTCTTCCAATGTACGCACCCATATCTCGATGCCATCGTATCCGGCTTTAGCGGCAGTTTCAATTTCGCCCATCAATCCAAGGTTTTGCTCGCGGATGGTGCTTGTATTTAAGCAGAAGGTAAAATTGTGCGGGAGGTTCATTCGCTTTGATGCCCTGGATACAGGTATTCCCGTAAACATTGATGCTCCAAGTAACAGTCCGGTTTGCCGGAGCATATTGCGTCGTGAAAGTGTGTTTAGTTTTTTCAAAATTGAAATCAAATATTTAGTAATTTAATTACCCCCGCCCATCATTTTTTGAAGATCTTCCCTGGTGATGTCCTGGTATCCGTCGGATTTGTTGAAGATATCGTGTGACACACTTTCTTCACTGATTTCACTGGCGATCATTTCCATAGTCATATTTTGCTGCGTTACGTTGTATTGAAGTGGGAATCCTTTCAGGCCCACAAATTCAGCCTGGGCCTGGTTTTTAATTTTTTCCGTATAAAATACTGTCATACTGCGCGTTCCTGTCGAATCCGACATGATCGCTTTTTTACATGGATACCCAACAATCGTCTTGGCTTCATCAATATATACAATATTTGACATTATTTTGGATTGCGAAATAAATTCTTCGGTGGTGATGTTGAGACGTAATTTTTGGCCACCCATGTCCATTTCCATGAATCCGGTTTTTTCATCCAGGTCACTTACAATAATATTCGATCCCATCATTTGCTTTTGTTCTACCCGCGATTTATTCCCCTTGATATGTACGGTCAGGTCTTTTGGCAGCATATTTTCATAACCCTGCATTTGTGGTGGCATATTTGTATAGGTAATCGCGTATATGATTTTCCCCTCAAAATTATTTTGTGCAAACAAGTTACTCTGGATTGGTCCGACAAGAAAAAATAGAAATATACACGTGACGGTTGATGAGATAAGAGATTTCACAATAGTAAGAATTAAGTTAATTATAATGCAAAATAGGTTTGAGCGGAATAATTTCCTATTTGAATTCGTCAATATTTCACATTATGATCCACGTCAGATCGTTAAAAAGAAATATTATAAAAACCAGACAACTATCCTGCGAGGTATCTTAAAAAATAGAAGCACATCTAAAACACGGGGGAATTAGGGTCGATTCGTTGCTGCCAGATGTATGAATATCAATCCCTGAAATAATTATTTTTCCAAAAAGGAGTAATTAATCGTGCATGAAAAAGGCCATCCATACCATACATGTGATAGTTTCCTGCGAACGGATGGCCCAAATTCATTATTCTATGATATCCTTGTAAATGTCTTCTTGCAGCAATTCTGGTGAATATTCGATATTGTATCGTTTCAAATGCCCAACAAATGCGCGCAAATGAAATCCGGAGGCTCGTTTGAGATTGGATAAGACAAATTCAATATCTTCGTTATCAACTTCTTCATCGATTATTCGCTGTAAATCGATGATGTCTACTTCTTCAATTAAAGCGCCAACTTTTAACGCATCCACTACGCTTTTGGATCCCCGCTCAAGTAACTGGTTGTACAGTTGTTGAAGTTCATTATTGGTGAAAATGCCAATGTCATTTCCTTCCGCTGGGTCTTCAAGACTGTATTTGTTCAGCAACGAGCGTATGGCATCCATATGTACCTGTTCGCTTTTACTTATATTTTTGAATGGAAGTAATGACCATTGGTCATATAAGACCAGGTAAACATCCCGCGCCAGTTTTTCTTCTTCACGCATAAATTGTAATCCTTCGATTTCCTTTTCACTTAATTCATCCGATGGCATTTGATCAATATATCGGGCAAGTGAATTTAAACTTTCGCTCTCAACTTCACTTAAAAGTTGAATTTCGTTACTGACAGTCGGTGTCTCATCAAATGTTTCACCACATGCTGATAGCTGGATCAGTCCTATGGAAGTTAATGCGATTATTAAATAGGCAGTTTTCATTTTATTAATATTTATAGTTTAACATATGTTTATTTATTCATGTATTTTAACAAATGAATTCCTGTATTTATTTATAGAGGATCATTTAATTGCGGATATTTCCAATAACATTGAATACGTAAATTTTTAGGATAAATAGTTAATAAAAAAAGAAATTCAACGAACTGGTCGGTTTATTCAATCAATTGTCATTTTTTCTACATATTGGTGATCACGTATTAAACTACAATCAATTAATGACGAGGATCCTCATGGGAGGGATGTTATTTCACATTATAATAAAGTAGGTAGTAAGGAGGAATCAGGGATTTGGTTTTGGAATAAATTCATTATTTGTGCAATTCCCTCATTAATAATGAAAATGTCCGGGGTTGTATTTATTGAATCAATAATTCATATCAACATACATATTCTGTTTTTGACTTAGTCGCTCGTCAGGTAGAGCAAGCATATTTTTTGGAATGTTTGTGGCAGCAATTCTTGCAGGTTCTATGATCGTTTTTCCCGTGATCAGCTCTAGCGATTTGGCCAGCATATCTTCAGCCAATGTGCCCAATTCGGCATCAAAGTCATCTTCAATGAGGTAATCTGGTGTGAATCCATTGCCGTAATCCGATATCCCGTTGGCATTTGCAGTCTTCAGCACGATGGGTTGCATAGCCCATCCATGGCTGGTTTCTTCATCGTGCACTGTGATCGATCCGACGTATTTACCAGTTGTATTTTCAGCACCCACGAGAATTACTTCCATGTATGGATCGAGACAATTGATCACTAACTCGCTGGCCGAAGCGGTAATTGATGTAATTAAGATGTAAACTTTATCCAGGTTCAGATTTACCTCAGGAGTAAAAAATCTTGAGATGAGGTTATCCGATTCTTCCCCTTCCTCTTCAATCAGATAGTCGTTGACCAGATCATTCCAGATCAACCTTGAAAACACTTCATTGTTGTTAACAACACCTGCAGGCGCTATCATGCTGGATAATAAGATCGCAGAAGTTATTGATCCTCCCGGATTATATCGAAGATCCAGTACAAGATCCTGAATTCCATCGTTTTTGAATTGATGGAAAACATTCACCAGCGAATCGTTATACTCACCAATAAACTGATTGTAGGATAGATACCCAATTTTGTCTCCTTCATAATCAATTGTTTTATGAATAAAAACCGGATTTTCAGAGATGGTCACGGAGGTCAGGGATATGTCCTCTGTTGGTACAATCTGGCCGTCCTGATTGAACTCGCCAAAGGACAGGATATAGGATTCCCTGTCAAATAGTAAATTTTGGTAATTGGATGCATTAATTATTGTGCCGTTTACTTTATAAAATACGTCTCCTCGCTGAATCCCGGCCAGGTCAGCCGGTGAATCGGGCACGACATATTTTACGATGCCCACCACAGCACTTGAATTGGGAAGTAGGAACAGTTTGAAGTTATGTCCAAAAGTTTTTTCAATGCCTTTGAAGCTATTGATCAACCCAATATAATCATCTGTAATAAATGACCATCTGTCCGTCGGTTTAAAAAGCAGTTTATCGAAGTACACCTCCGGATCAAATTCTTTATTTCTATTAATATTCTGAGGTATATTATCATTCCAAAGATACATCTGGTTCATATTTTCCCAGATGAATTCATTAATTTCCAGTACCTGTGGTGAAGGTGTAATTTCATCTTCGCTACAGGAAGTAAAAAAGATAAATGCTACAATTGGGAATGATAAAAAATTAAATAATGTTCTGCTTAACCTCATGATCTTCCTCTACTATGCTACAAACAATTAGAACCTTAAATAATCAAATTAGTTGTAAAAAAAACTTCATTCATATCACATTTATTGTCTTTAAAGGTTTAAAACTTCAATGTGATTTTTCTATGTACTCAAATTTACGATAGCGAAAGTATATTAGCGAAGTGGAAATAAAAAAGTTTATGATGGCCAGAAAAAATGGATGTATGGAAAACAGAATAAAAAAGGTAGTTGATACCACCATCCAGAATATCACAACGATAAAATTGCTAAGCTCTACCTGTTTTTTCAGGAGCACTCCGTAAATCAAAAAGATAAGACTCAATCCAAATAATACCTCGCCCGATACATCCGGTAAGTTTGGTGCCAAAGGATAATGCCTGAGCAAAACCAAAAATTCCGGGATGAGCAGTAATGAAAAAATAAAAATTAAATGTGTAATAATTTTCAAAAAGGATAATGGAAGGTTAGCAGAAAACGTCATTTTATGATACTGAAACCAAACATATTTATGCAAAATCGCCACATTGCCCACGAATGCCAGTAAAACCCCTGTCGTAAGCAACCTCAGGTCAAACTGATCGGTGGAATAAAGAGACGTTGTACCAATGATTACCAGGCAAGTATAGACTTTCGTCAAAAAAAGTAGGATAAAATCGTTTCGAACAAGGTGCTCGATAAAAAATAGATATGTTGGCCTTCTGGTTTTATTCAAAAACCTGAGTTGGAAAAATGATGTTTCATGGGGTAACATATTGATTTGATGCAATATAAGGGCTGACAGAACAATCGTAATAATTGAAAAACTTAAAAGCAGGGAAAGGATAGACCCATAAAAAACGTTGGAGAATGCAAGTACCAGGAGAAATAGGAGATAAGCACCAATAGGGATTAATAAGAGTAATGATATTAATATTACAGTAGTATTTTTTATGTTGTGAGGGAGCAAGTAAAATGATGCCAAAAACTGGTTTTCTGTTTTATTGATCGCAGGGAGTACAAAGAGCATTACTTTGACTCCATATGCCAGCCAAAGCACATAAAGATAAGCCAATGCCGATGGATTGGCAACCAAAAAGGATCCTATCACGATATGTTCATTTGATTTGATAAATCCAAAAAAAATCAGAAAGATGAGACCAAAAAATGCAGCGTTTTGCTTATAAAATTCAACCACGAGGCAACGGATTACTACTTTCAGGATCGATGTCAATTATTCAGCTTTTATAGTATGGTCTTTTACCAGATAACTAGCATGGATTAACATGCCGAGCTTCCCGATATCCTGATGGGATACCAGGATAAAATTTACTCCTTTTCCATGGAGTGTGTCTATCTCGTTTTTCAGGATTTCTATTGCACTGTTATCCAGGGTATTGAAAGGTTCATCCAGGAGAATTAGTGAAGGACGCCCCAAAAATGCCAGACAAAGGGAAAGTCGCTTGAGCATACCGGACGAATAGGTGCCTACATGATCATAAACATATTCATTTACCCCGAAAGTTGCTGCTATGGTTTTCATTTCATCTTTGCTCGCTCCTTTGGTTTTCCCTACAAAAGAGATCAGGTCGTTGGCCGTGAGAAATTCAGGGTAGTCGGGCTCCGATTCAGCGTAATTAACTTGTTTTCTATAGCTAACTTTGGTTTTTACCGGGCTATACTTGTCAAAAAGCGTGAGCTCGCCATCAAATGGGATCAATCCTGCAACTATTTTTGAAAATGTCGTTTTCCCGCTGCCATTAGTACCTTTCAGGTGGCTGATGCCTTTTTCAATGTTGAGATCTTTAATATCCAGAATGGTTTTGTCACCATATTTCTTGATGAGGTTCTTTATAGTGAGCATGCAGTAAAAATAGAAAAAATTGCTTTTTTGATTTGCACGAAAAAAATGACTAATATGTTCGCACACTGGTAGTATTTCCCAGGGGAAAATCATCAGGCACCTCAAAGGTCACTTCTTTTTTAGCAGCCCATTGGCACCCTCTGATAAAGGTGGTCATAAATCCAACACATGATAGTGATAATTTATTATGTCCCATGACAGTATGAAAAATCCGCCCATCACCATAAGTGATGGTCATTAAGATAGGTTCATGTCGTTGGGTGCCTTCAAATTTTTCCGATGAATAGCTGGTAGCAAGAATTTCCATATTTACTGCCGGTCCGCGAAGCATATCATATAATTCATCTTCAGCATGGAGCCATTTTTCTGGTATATCCTTCATGATCGGATGTTCTGCCTTCCTGGTTTCAACCACATATTCATGTTTGGGTCCATGATGCCCGCCATTACCAGGCGAAGTATCCCGGACGATTTCACCGTTATTATCGAGATAGACATATGGACCGGCCTTTTCATTGCGGTCACCCCACCCACCTAAGCCAATCATCAGGTTATACCCTTCCCAATTTGGAAAGGCATTATCTGCTGCATGAACAACCACAAGCCCACCTCCACCTTCAACGTAGTTTTCCAGGTTACGTTTGGTGCGCATTGACCAGGTATCTCCATCGTAAGTGGTGACTACGACATCATAATTCTTAAATTTCGGGTTGAACTTATCCAGGCTTTCTCCTTTCATCGGTGAGGTTGCCACGTCGATCTGGAAAAGCTTGGATTCATCCAGTTGTTTCAGCAAAACCGGCGTCCATTCTTTCCAGTGCTCATGAAATTTGCTCTGACCATCAACCACGAGGATTTTGATTTTATGGTCGTTTTTCTTCTTTTTCTTTTTTGCATCCACAGGTGAAGTCATTATGAAAATGATAAAAAGTAGTAGTATAAATGAGTTCGGGTTTAAAAATTTTTTACTCATCCTCCAAAATTTTTGCTGCTCATCAAAGTTATTAAAGAAAACCTTATTTTTATAACTTTGACGAGGTCACTTTAAGCTGATTAGCAGAATTACCCAGTATATGTCTTATTTCATAAAATCTTTTTCATTATACCTGGCTGCACATTTGATTGTAAATTTTCAGGTTGGTGCACAGGAATATCATTTAGGTACTATTCATTTCGAGGCGACTGGTGATGAGGTGGCCCAGCCATATTTCATTAAAGGATTACTTCTTTTGCACAATTTTGAGTATAACGATGCTGCCCAGGAATTCGAAATGGCACAATTGCTTGATCCCAATTTTGTGATGGCCTATTGGGGTGAAGCCATGTGCTACAACCAGCCATTATGGTTTCAGCAGGATTTTGAAAAAGGAAGGGGTGCACTGTTTAAGCTTGGCCTGAAAGCTGCTGAGCGACAGGAAAAAGCCAGTACTGCAGTGGAGAAGGATTTCATAGTAAGTATGGAGAACCTATACGGCGATGAACCGGATATTAAAATCCGTAATGAAAAGTATGAGCAGGCTATGCAGGGAATGTATAAAAAATACCCTGATAATGAAGAAGTAGCGGCATTCTATGCATTATCGTTATTGGGAAATTGTTATACAGGTGAAGAAAAAGATGCATATGACCAGGCAGCAAAGGTATTGATGAAGTTGAATGCCACAAATCCTGAACATCCCGGGGCGCTTAACTATTTGATCCATTTATATGATAATCCAACGGAGGCCTATAAAGGGAAAAAGATGGCTGAAGATTATTTTCAGCTGGTCAAAGATTCCAAATATGGATTGCATGCTCCCTCTCATATTTTCCTGGCTAATGGAGAATGGGACAAAGTAGCGATATGTAATGAAGCTTCATGGAAAGCGACCGAGGAATGGGTGAAGAAAAAGAGAAAATCGCTGGAAGACAGAGATTATCATTCTCTTTGGTGGCTGCAATACGCATATCTTCAGGAAGGAAAATTTGCAAAAGCACTTGAGCTTATCACAAACATGAACCGTGATGCCAGGTACAGTAAGTCGGAACGGTTGCGGTTTCACCTGGCCATGATGCGCGGGCATTACCTGGTCGAAAGTGGAAAATGGCTTAGTGATGTCACGCGGATTGAAATCCCTACCCTGGGATTTAATGTGAGCACAAAAAATATGTGCTTCTTTGTGGATGCCATGGCCGCTATGGAGAAAAATGATTTTCCCAAAGTAGAGTGGTATCTCAACCAAATGACTGATCAGCGCACCGTAGAACAAAATCAAAAACCTGTTTACAATGATTTCAGGAATTGCAGCACAATGCCTATTATAAGTAAGACAGGCCTGGAACAGGAGCTTGCCCTGGCAGAATGTATGGAATGGGAATTGAAAGCATTATTGGCCCTGAAGACAGGTAAATTTGAAGAAGCTGTCAGCCATATTAAAAAGGCGGTGGACCTCGAAGATAAAACCAGGTACGAACCCGGGCCACCAGTAGTATTGAAACCATCCCATGAGATTTATGGTGAGATCCTGCTGGAGACCGGCAGTAGTCAGGAGGCTATAAAAGAATTTGATTTGGCACTTCAACGCGCACCGAACCGAAGCCTTTCTTTGCTTGGAAAATATAAAGCATTGAATGATCTTGGGGAAACCCAGAAAGCTGGCCAGATCAAGCAGATGCTCATGAAAAACTGGAAAGACGCGGATGAACAGGCGTTGGTGTTGGTGAAATAGAAATTGCCATTATATTTACATCATAGAATATTTCACTTTAGTTGAACCAATCAACGATTTTTAAATCTGTATTAAAGAATAATATATCCCTATGCCCAAAATAAAAGTGCTGGATACCGGTTTTGATTCCTTTGCTTATGAGCAAAAATTATTCGAGGAACATGGCTATACATTTGAAATCTGGCCTGGAGAAAAGGGGGATGTAAAAGGAAAAATGACCTTTGCTGCTGATGCGGATGGCCTGTTGATACGATGGACGTTGATCAATGATGATTTTCTCTCGCAAATGAATAAGCTGAAAGCCTTCGCCCGATATGGAGTAGGCTATGAAAACATAGATCTGGATTCAATCGACAGGTTTGGAGTGAAAGCTGCCAATGTGCAGGGGTATGGAAATCAGGCTGTTTCCGATCATGCGTTAGCTTTGATGTATGCCTGTAACCGGATGTTACCCCAGGGACAGGAACGGATCAGGGAAATATTTGGCGCAGCACCTGACAAACGAATTTTGGATTTCCATGAATGCACAATAGGCATTGTCGGATTGGGTCGAATAGGAGGGACGTTGTGTAAAAAGGCAGTTAATCTTTTCAAAAGGGTGATTGCCAGCGATCCGTATATTCCGGACAGCAGGTTTATAGAACTCGGGGCTACAAAAGTTACACTGGAAGAATTGATGGAAGAAAGTGAAGTGATTTCCATCCATTGCAATCTCACTGAAGAGACAGAGGGATTATTGAATGGTGAAAGTTTTGCCCTGGCAAAAAAATGCCCGGTCGTGGTAAACACTGCGCGAGGACCAGTGATAGATCAGAACGCACTGCTTAATGCATTGAAAAAAAGGCAAATTTTCCAGGCAGGGATAGATGTATATAACACAGAATTAGCGGAAGAGCTACCAGAGGAATTGCTCACACATCCTTCTATTATCACCACGGGGCATTATGCCTGGTATTCGATGCAATCGCACAGGGAGCTTCAAAAACGAGCAGCAGATAATTTATTGGCCATGCTTCAGGGAAGAATACCTGAGGATTGTTTGAATCCGTAATGAGGATTAATTCATCATTCCTTTGGTAAAGCCGAAGGGATCTCAAGTTGAAAGTATAACATAAGATCCCTCCATTGCATTACGGGATGACACAGTATAATTATCGAGTTTGTAATAGATCTATAGATTTTTTTTATCCACCCTTCTACTCCAATTGGTCAGCATAATGGTAATCAGCCAGGAAAACAGGAAGATGAACATACCATATAATGTAGTGATAAATGAAACTTTCAATCCACCGTAGATCATGGAAGCGGAGACATCAGGAGTAGCTTCCAGGGCCTGAAGTGCTGAGAACAACCCAATGCTCTGACCAAAAATCCCCCAGACAATGGCAAAAATTCCAATGGCTTTGATGTCTTTTGTTGTAAGCAACTGTATTCCTGGACTATATTTTCCCCTGCTTATGCGAATAATATTGAGTATAGTTGCTGCAATTATAGTAGTGAAAGAAATGGAAAGCACAGTCATGAATAATGTACCACCCATATAATGAAATTCTGAGAAGCTCATGTTTTTTTAGTTTAAATTAAACAACTTTTTGGCAATATAAACCAGTAAAAAGTAGCTTAAACTTATATTCGACTAAACCAATCCTTAATAATACAATAGACCTTAAATATACCTTTTATGTAATTCATCGATGTTGACTCTACCTAATGATCGGAAAAATGGTAATTGGTCGATATTCCTTAAATAAATTATAAATAAAGGCCTATTTTGTTTATCGAAATGTCCACTGAAAAGAAATACGATATATTGGAATGGATTGCCGGGAAACGAATCCGGTGGCTACTGCATGTAATTTTCTGGATTGCTGTGCTGGTATTTTATACTATATTTTTTGGATACCAAAATGTGAACTACAACATCACATTTTCGTTTGTGATCATTTTGTTGCCTGTTACAATTGTCACTACCTATTTTTTAAATTATGAACTAATCCCAAATTACCTGTTTAAAAAAAGGTATGTTAAATTTTTTCTGTATTTCATTTACACGCTGATCGTATCCTTTTACATTGAAATGGCGACAGTCTTTGTCATCTTCGTCGTTGTTGCGGAACTGAATTTAGAGGAACTCCATCCTTCCAATACCAATGCACTTTTCCTGATAGCAGGCATGTATGTCGTTGTTTTTCTTGGGGTGGCAGTGAAATTATTCAGTCACTATACCAGCAATCAGGTGGTAATAGAAAAACTCAAGAAAGAAAAGATTGAAGCAGAGCTTAAATTCCTGAAGACGCAACTTCATCCTCATTTTCTTTTCAACACATTAAACAATTTGTATTCATTGACGCTCGAAAAATCTGAAAAAGCCTCAGATGTCGTTTTGAAGTTGAGTGAATTGCTGGATTATGTACTGTATGATTGCAATGATCAATTTGTGCCATTAGTAAAGGAAGTAAAGCAAATCGAAAATTATATAGAACTGGAAAAGCTCCGCTACGGAAATCGCCTGCATATAGATTTTTCAAAATTTCAAATAGATCCAAGGCAAAAAATTCCACCCATGCTATTGCTGACACTTGTGGAGAATAGTTTTAAGCATGGAATATCAAAAACAATGGAAGCTTCATGGATTAAAATCGCATTGGCAAATGATGAAGCATGGACCAGGTTCAGTATTCAAAACAGTAAGCATAAAACAAAAGAGCCAAAACCTGAGATATCCGGCGGGATAGGATTACAGAACCTGCGAAACCGGTTAAAACTCATTTATAAAGATCAATATGTATTGGATATTGAAAATAAGACGTCTACATATGGTGTCAACCTTCAAGTGAAAAATTTTCTGGAAGCATGAAAACGAAATGTTTGATAGTCGATGATGAGCCGCTAGCAATAAAAGTAATTGAGTCTCATATTAGCAAAATTCCCAGCCTGGAAATTGTTGGTACCTGCAGAAATGCCGTGGAAGCTTTTGATATTTTATTAAAGAAAAAAGTCGATCTGATTTTCCTGGATGTTGAAATGCCAGAAATCTCCGGAATTGATCTGTTAAAATCATTAAAAAAATCACTTGCCATCATTTTTACGACTGCCTATCGGGATTTCGCATTGGATGCTTATGAATTGGACGCGATTGATTACTTGTTGAAGCCCATCCCTTTTGAAAGATTCTTTAAATCAATTTCAAAATACTATCAATGGAAAGGTGAGGGAATCGAGGTAATTGGTAAAAGAGCTGAGGATCAACCAGATGAACCATTTATTTATGTGCGTTCAGACCGTAAGGTGATAAAGATATATCTGCGTGACATTCTCTTTATAGAGAGTCTCAAGGATTATGTGAAAATTCATCTCGAAAATGAAGTTATCATTACAAAAGAAAAAATCAGTAACCTGGAAGAAAAATTGCCTGATGCAGAGTTTATACGAACACACAGATCATTTTTAATTTCTGTAAGGAGTATAAAAGCCTTTACAGCAGAAATTATTGAGCTTAAAAATCATGAAATTCCCATTGGCCGCACGTATAAAAATTCGGTGTTGAGTTTTTTGGGGTACCAGGAATAATTTTTTATATAGGTAGTAAGTGATCTTTTTATACCTTTGTCTCATTATGATGCATTGGTGCCATATTATTGTTCACGAATCGCT
>Ga0209536_100010156_pt1 | contig 13917 bp, 18 predicted proteins | sample DeeMarSeWOR28_12_FD_187461 | JGI IMG/M metagenome (GOLD analysis project Ga0209536, IMG submission 187461) | Marine sediment microbial communities from White Oak River estuary, North Carolina - WOR-2-8_12 (SPAdes) (version 2) | ecosystem: Environmental > Aquatic > Marine > Intertidal zone >...
TGTATCTATTGAATATAAGCAGGCGCTAGAAATGGCAAATGTGTATAGCAATATTCTTAGTGGAATGATGGATGCATTTGCATCTGTTATATCAAATAACCTGAATGTTATCCTGAAATTTCTCACATCTGTTACAATAATTATTATGATTCCAACGCTTATAGCAAGTATATATGGGATGAATGTTGAACTGCCGTTTCAGCATTCTCCTGATGCATTTCTTATAACTATGATTTTATCATTTGTTTTATCATTAATTGGCATACTAATTTTCTGGAAAAGAAAATGGTTCTGATTACCAAAATTAATTAACTTTATGCTATTTAATAGCTCCCTTATTTTAATTAATAATTACATTAATCTTCTCTAAATATTTCTAAAATTATACGGGTTATCAATTTATATTTAACAATTCTTATATCTCAGTGTTTTTTTATAACGCAATTTAACACAGAAACTAACAAAGTGAATTAATAATTTCCCAGAGTCCGCAATGTATTCAAATAAATATTGTATTATCTAATCAGTTAAAAATAATTTATAAAAAACAATTTTTCTATTATTGGATATTGTTCTATAAATCTTAGTAACAACGAATTGATGTTTATTTTGTATCTTGGCATATTAACTTGAAGTGACCCCCAACTGCTTTCTTCATCGTATATGTCTTTAGCTTTACATCGAATATTATAAGTTCCCTTTTCAGACCAAGTATGCGATTGAATTATATTTTCACCTGTCATATAAGGACCTAACCAGCCTGTATTTGTTCCATCCCCCCATTGAATGTAATAGTAAATATCGTCGTTATCAGGATCTGTAGTAACAAAATTGTAATCATATTCTATGCCCACATTCCCGTTTGTAGTACCTGTAATATTAGGTTGCTGTGGTGGATTATTAGGATTTTCATAAAATGGACGGCCGACTGGAACAACAAACCATGGTTGAAGATTTGTTTGTGAAGATATACCCAATGCAGAACGCAAACCATTTACATCAGAAATATCGGTAATAATGTTGGCACTTAAATTTAAAGCAGTTGCTTCCAGAATAACATTGTGTGATATAGCACCAACCTCATAATACCACCAGGTTAGATACTGTGGAGAAATATTTGTATTATAAAATGGAATTATAATCCAAGTTGCTGTGGCTGTCCAAATGTCGCTTGATCCAAGAGAATTATTGATTTCATCCCTTCTATCATCTTGAACAATAGAAGTAGTAGAATGAGTATCTGGATTATATAGGTAGACGCCATCCTGATTTGCGGCATAAATCTTGAAAGGATATATATCTACTGCACTAGGGAGAGTACGATGCCTATTATAAGTTCCATCAAGTAAATAGGAATTTCCGTAAGAGCTCCAAATTAGTTGAGACTCTTCAACATCAGAAAGAGGATTATTGTCCCACCTATTACTGATAAGTCTATTATTAATAGAATCTTCAAGGCTATAGGTATTATTTACAATACCTGGTAAATTAGAGGGAGGAAGTGGACTATACGTAAAATCATATGGTGCAGAAGGATGGCCCAGTGGCATTATAATCTCTGGCTTTTCATTTGAGGGAAGCCCAAGGTCAAGAAGTTCGTTCACACCGCCTCCAGTTGTCACAGTCCCTAAATCTAATGCATTAGCATCAAAATAGATGTTCTGCCCAATCATACCTACCTCCGACATTCCCATCAGCTCATCATTTGTAATACTCTTATTCCAAACAAGACCAAATTTTATAGGGGCAGCGTCATATTGACCAATATATAGATAATTACCAGTTTTAAACAAGGATAAGGAATGAGTTTCAGGAACATATTTATATGTAGCATCGCTCCTAATCACGTAAATAATTGTTGAATATCCACCATCTGGACTGAAAATCGATCGGTTATTGTTTTCTGTGTAACCATAAGCAGCCCATAAAATTGTAGATAATTCTTCGTCAGTTACTTGCTCACTTGTGTAACTTCTTATTGACATTCTTCTACAAATAGATTCTTCAAGTACCATATCAACAGATATAGGAGGTGGAAGTGGGTAGTCATCATTACTATTGCTAATATTTTCATTAATTTCTTCAGTTTTTAATTTATTTAATTCTCCTGTCACAGGTAAAATAGCAGATAAAATAAACATCATACTTACAAAAATTATTAATAATTTGTTGCTCATATTTTGTCTCCCATAATTTTTAAAAATTTTATAAAATATGTATAAAGGTAAGATAATTTAAATGTTTGGTGTAAAATAAAAACAGTATTATTTGAATGATTTAATATATCAATAATATTAGTGTAAATAAGAACAAGAAAAAGACTCATTTTTAAATTATAACAATTTTAAATTTTTCCCCTTTAATGCAAAAATCAGATAAAGAAGGCATTGCTACACCTAGTAACTGGTAGCTGGGTGATGATTGTATAATACCACCTTTTGGTTTCATACAGTAATTTTTGGTGTTCTTCTAGGTATGTTTATTATGGTCTTGAGTTTATTATTGCTCTGATTTTTTTTCTATTTAAAACATATATTTTATAAAAATGGATTTAGTAGCCTGAATGCAACACCACCAATAAGTATTGCCAATCCAATTTCAAACACAGTTATTTCCAAAGCACGTTTCCAACCAGTTTCTCTAATCATAGCTGCAATCGTTGCTACACATGGTACATAAATCATAATCACCAATGTAAAAACTACCATTTGTAAAGGTGACATAACAGAACTAATATCAGTTGTCCCAGCTACTGTAATAAGTAAAACTAGTGCCGCTTCTTTTCTTAAAACTCCAAAAATAAATAAAAAACCTGTGAATGCTGGTAATCCAAGCCATACAACAGTTAAAGGACTTAAAAAATCTGAAATCATAGAAAGCGTACTTGTTAATCTCATTGCCTCTACAATTACACTTCCTAATATAATTAATGGTATGGCTGTTAAAAGAAATGGTTTAAATCTAACCCAAGCTTGTTTTAAAACAACATTTACAGATGGAGTTCGATATGGTGGCATTTCCATTATAATACCTACAGATGCCCCTGGTAAAATTTTATTTAATGTTCGACCAATTAAAAAAATAAGTAGAAAATCAAAAATATAAAGTGCAAATGCCCATTCAACACCAATAAAAGCCCCAACCAATCCAAGAATCACAACAGTTCGCGCTGAACATGGAACAAGCGTTGAAAGAACCAAAGCAATAAATCTATCACGATCTGTCTCAAGTATTCTACATCCAGCACAAGCAGGAACATTACAACCTAAAGCAACCAATAATGGCATTACTGCTTTACCATGAAGACCCATTGTATGACAAGGTCTATCCATTAAATAAGCAACCTTTGGTAAATATCCTGAGTCTTCAAGTACACCAAGAATTATATAAAATGGTAAAATAAATCCAAGAGCCACAGCAAGTGATGCATAAAAACCAATCACTGCACCATTCCATGCTAGTTCAGGCCAAAAACCTAAAATATTGGGATTAAACTGCTCAAACAAATTTTCTATAGATTCTGTCAACCATCCACCAAAAAAAGAAATAAAACCAAGTATTGCAAGCATAAGTAAAAATAAAACAACATAACCCAAGAAACTGTGCATACTAATTGCATCAAGTAGTTCACCCCGGGAGGGTTTCTGTGGTTGCTCATAGGTTTGTACCTCAGATACAATTCGTGCAGCTGTAGCATACCGTTCTGAAGAAATTACAGTTGCACAAGGCTCTTTATGGATTTTTTCTATCTCATTGCTAAGATTTTTTGCCGTTTTCACAACATCTGGAGCAATATCTTCTACAATCCTTTGTATTTCTACATCTTCCTCTAAAAGTTTTATCGCAGTCCATCTCAACGGATAACTGATTTTCTTTACCAAAAGCAATTGTTCAAGTGTTTTTATGCGATTTTCAATCTCAGAACCATATCTTATCTTTGATTTACTGAGTTTTGTATTATTTGTAGCTATTTTGAGTGCTTCATCAACGATTTCATGGACACCAATTCCTTTCGTAGCAATAGTTGGCACAACAGGTAATCCTAAAATCTCTCCTAAAAGATTATAATTAATGTTAATTCCTTTTTTTTTAGCAATATCAGCTAGATTTATAGCAAGAACTAAAGGTGCTTGCATTTCAATAAGTTGAAGAGTAAAAAACAGATTTCTCTCAAGTGCAGTCGCATCAATAACATTTACGACAACCTCAGGATGACCAAGCGCGATGTATTCACGAGATACTAATTCTTCTTGAGAATATGTTGACAATGAATAGATACCAGGAAGATCAATAACTTTTATATTTTTCTCATGATGAACTAATAACCCTTCTGCTTTTTCAACAGTTTTACCAGGCCAATTTCCAATTATTTGTCCAAGGCCTGTAAGCTGATTGAATATCACACTTTTCCCAACATTTGCATTTCCGGCAAGAGCTATTGTAAGATCTAGTTTTTGCATTTAAGTTTCCTCGATTTGGATAAAAATTTTCTCAGCAATACCTCGCCCAATGACAATTTTACATCCTCTAACACAAATTTCAATAGGTCCCTTTAATGGAGCCTCACGCACAAGGGATACGGATGCCCCGTTAGTCAAACCAAGATCACATAGTCTTTGAACAACTTGTCTTCCACCTCTTATAAATGCGATTTTTCCTTTTTTACCTGGTTTTAATGTAGTTATTGAAATAAGTTTTTGTTTTCTTTGCTCATTTATAGGATTATCTTGAGATAGACATTCATTACAGCTTTTTAGATTAATATTGCAGGGTGGTATTGGTGAGCCATGTGGACATTTTGTCGGTACCCCTAATGTTTTACATAAAGCTTGTTCTGTTTCATCATTTATTACATGTTCCATTTTGCAGGCTTGATTATGAATATGCTCTCGAGGTAAATGTAAAACTTTATCAAGAAAAACCTCTAATAATCTATGTTTTCGTTTAATTCGAATTACTATGTTTTCTCCTTTTTTTGTAAGAGATGCGCCTTGGTAAGGTTCATATTTTACAAGACCTTCACGATTCATGCGCTGCAAAACTTCCGTGACACTAGCTGGTGCATTTTTTAATCGCTCTGCAATCTCGGTTGTTTTCGCTTTACCTTTTAATCCAGCAATATCATAAATTGTTTCTAAATACTCTTCAATTTGTTCTTTTGGCATAGAACTTCAGTATGTATAATATAGTAATTCAAATAATATAAATATTTCGGTCGACCTAAATTTTAAAATATTATAAATAGATATATATTTGGTTATTTAAAGAAATTTAAAAGAATCACCAAAACGATCCTTTATATCGATTGGTGGCTGGACAACCAAAACATCGGTTCTCAGAATATGCCTTACAACTTTTATATTCAACACCACATGGGGCTTTATTTAAAGATCTCTCAACAATTTTTATAGGCATAATAAAATCCTTTATACTGGATATTATAATATTAAAATCCGCGCTTTGGACATCTTTATCTGGACGTATCCGACAATCTATTATCGATTCAAGAGATGCCAAATCTTCACCCGCAAATAACAACATTAAATTTTCACTTCCAGATACTACAAAACCATTCAAAAAGAAAGGGCAGTTTCGAAACATATTCAGAATCTTTGTTGTATTAGTTGTTTGTACCATAACCTTTGCAAGATATATACCTACTTTATTGATATTGGCACCTGTAATTTGTTCGATTATTCCTCTATCTTTTAATTTTTTTATTCGCATAGCTACTGAGGGTTGAGAGAGTTTGACTATTTTTGCAATCTCTTCCTGAGATAGGTCTTGGTTATCATGAAGTAGAGAAATTATTTTTTTATCTTTATCATCTAATCTGCTTTTTAATTTTTGCATTTTTCCAACTCAATAGAACTAATATATTATCAGTAATATTTATTGTATATATTAATTTTTCTTATAAAAAATAGGTATAAATTTGAATTTGATAATAATTATTACAGTAATGTTTATAATATAATGCAAACATATATGTTTAACATGAATAAAAATAAGGAGGTGTAATAGAAAATGCCTGGTGGTAACAGAACAGGACCTTGGGGACTTGGACCCAGAACTGGACGAGTAGCAGGATACTGCGCAGGATATTCTGTACCTGGTTATGCAAACCCTGGATACGGTCGAGAATCCGGCAGAGGATGGGGACGTGGTTTCGGACGAGGATTCTGGAGACGCAATAGAGGTTTTTTGGGAAGAGGAGCATATCCATACCCATTAATATACTCCCCTGATATATATCACGAACCGAGCAGAGAGGATGAAAAAGCTTACCTCGAAGATATAATCAAGGGCTTGGAAGAAGAAATGAAGATGATTCGGGAAAGACTTCAAGAGTTGTCAAAAGAAAAAAAGGAAGATTCACTATAACACAATAAAGCCTTATTTTCTTTTTATGACAAAAGCACTTGTGATAAATTAGTATAGAAATATTGAGGTGAAATATTTAATGGAAAAAAAGGGTTATGATGATACGAAAATTTCAAAAAATCTAGAAAAAATAAAACATAAAATAATTGTGTTAAGTGGTAAGGGTGGTGTTGGAAAAAGTACGGTTTCTGCAAATTTAGCATTTGCCCTCTCAGAAAAAGGATATACTGTGGGGTTATTAGATAGCGATTTTCATGGACCAAGTATCCCCAAGATACTTGGTATTGAAGACAAAAAACCAATACCTACTGCTTCTGGTTTTGATCCTGTTTCATTATCGCAAAAATTAAAGGTCATGTCCATAGGTTTTCTTCTTCAAAATAATGATTCACCCATTATTTGGCGCGGTCCATTAAAAATGGGAGCTGCAAAACAGTTTATTGGTGATGTAAACTGGGGTGACCTAGATTATTTGATTGTTGATCTTCCTCCAGGCACTGGCGATGAGCCTTTGAGTATTGCGCAACTTATACCCAATAGCGATGGTGCAGTTATAGTTACCACTCCACAGGATGTTGCATTGGTAAGTGTTAGAAAATCAATTAATTTTGTTAAACAAATGAATATACCTGTGATTGGAATTATTGAGAACATGAGTGGTTTTACTTGTCCTCATTGTAAAAAATCCGTTGATATTTTTAAAGCTGGTGGTGGGTTTAAAGCGTCAATGGATCTTCAGGTTTCATTTCTTGGTAAAGTTCCTATCGATCCAAAGATAGTGTTAACCGGTGATACTGGTGAACCATATCTAATAAAGAATGCTGGTACAGATGCTGGTAAAGCATTTATGAACATCGTAGAGAAAATTGAACAATTTGTTAATAAAAAGAGATGAAAAAATATGCCAAGGTGGCGTGGGGGTGGAGGCTTTGGACGATGGGGAGGACGAGGACTTGGTGGCGGATATAGGATAGGCCCAAATGGAGAATGCCTTTGTCCAAACTGTGGATATCGTGAACCTCATCAACGAGGCGTTCCATGTTATGCAAAAAAATGCCCACGTTGCGGTGCACTGATGACAAGATCATATTAGTAGAAAAAATAGAAAAAGTTAAAGAGGTGAAAAATAAAAATGAAGATAGGTATATCGTCAACAGGAAAAGATTTAGATGCAGTTGTTGACCAACGATTTGGCAGATGCCAGTATTTTTTAATTGTTGACACTGAGACAATGAAATTGAAATCTATTTCAAATGAAAGTACCCTAGCTTCAGGTGGCGCCGGCATTCAAGCAGCACAAATAGTTACAAAGGAAGGTGTGAGCTCTGTAATTACAGGGAATATTGGACCGAATGCTTATTCAATCCTTCAAGCAGCTGGTATAAAAGTATATATTGGGGCAGAGGGAAAAGTAAAGGACGTAATTGAGCAATATAAACAGGGAAAGCTTAAAGAAACTGAAGACCCTAACGCCGAGAGTCATGCTGGATTTGGAGGTACAAGATTATGAAGATATGCATACCAACTATGGGAAAAAATGGGTTAGATGATATTGTAGGCGAGCATTTCGGTAGAGTTCCAACCTATACGATTGTGGATATTGATACCAATGAAGTAAAAGTGATTCCTAATACAAGTGAGCATATGGGTGGTATTGGTTTTCCACCTGAAATTATGTTAAGAGAAGGTGTAAATGTTCTTGTCTGTAGGGGGTTGGGTCGACGTGCTATTGGTATGTTTGATGAAAGTGGTATTGATGTGTATATTGGTGCATCAGGTACTGTAAAAGATGCAATTTCTGCATTTAAGCAAGGACGGCTCCATAAAGCAGGCATTGGTGATGCTTGCGGTAGACATGCATTTCGTAATCAGCATCATCATGAGCATAGTAAACATTGTGATTAGAAAAAATAGTAAGAAATTTAGATATTTGCTAAGTAAAAAAAACAATTATAATAAAAGATGAAGGTTTTTTTATGACAATCTATGAATTTGAAAATAAAAAACCACGTATAGGCAGAGGTACATTTATTTTTCAATCGGCTGATGTGATTGGCGATGTTATTATAGGTGAAAATTGTTATATTGGACCTGGGGCTCGTATTCGAGGAGATTATGGCTCAATACTTATTGGTGACAATTGTGCTATTGAAGAAAATGTTGTTATTCATGCAAGACCTAATGATAAAACTATTATAGGAAATTTTGTGACTATAGGCCATGGCGCGATTATTCATAATGCCACAATTTGTGATTGGGCAATTATTGGTATGGGTGCAATTGTCAGTGACTGGGCAGAGATTGGGAAATGGGCAGTTGTTGCAGAAGGAGCTGTTGTAAAAAATAAAGAGAAAATTCCTGATAAATCAATTGCAGTTGGTGTTCCAACAAAGGTTGTGGCAAAAATAAACTCAGATTATATGAAGCAATGGACTGAATACAAAAAAATATATGTTGATTTAGCCAGAAAACGTTTTCCTTCTTCACTTAAAGAAATAGGTTTTTTTGGAGATAAAGACTAAATGATTATTTCAGTGGCAAGCGGTAAAGGGGGGACAGGAAAAACAACTATTGCTACGAATCTTGCTTTAAGTTTAAGAAATGTTCAGTTCCTTGATTGCGATGTTGAAGAACCTAATGCGAATATCTTTTTGCATGCAAAAATCAATGAATCCGAAGACATCTGTGTAAATATTCCAGAGATTGACAAAGATAAATGTGATTATTGTGGTAAATGTTCTGATTTCTGTGCATATAATGCACTAGCTGTTGTACAATCAAAAATTTTGGTTTTTCCTGAGTTATGTCATTCATGTGGTGGCTGTGAGCTTGTTTGTCCAAAGGATGCAATTGGTTGGGAAGAACGAGTTATCGGTAGAATTGAACATGGGCAGAGTAATGGAATAGATTTTTATCATGGGTTATTAAATGTTGGTGAGGCGCAGGTTATCCCTTTAATTAAAGGTTTGAAAAATAAAATAAACAAAAATAAAATCGTTTTAATTGATGTACCCCCAGGTACATCTTGCCCAGTTATCGAGTCAATTAATGGTTCAGATTATTGTATTCTTGTTACCGAACCAACTCCTTTTGGTCTTCATGATCTTAAACTAGCTGTTGAGATTATTAAACATCAATATATTCCTTTTGGAGTTGTTATTAATCGTGACGGTATCGGCGATAAGGAAGTTGAGATTTATTGTCAACAGAACCGCATTCCTATTCTTTTAAAAATCCCTGAACAGCAAAAGATTGCATATCTTTATTCGAAAGGTATTCCTCTGGTAAATGAGGCTTATGAATGGCGTGAGATGTTCGGACTTGTTTTTCAAAAAATCCAAAATGAGGTGAACAAATGAAAGAACTCACAGTAATTAGTGGTAAAGGCGGTACAGGTAAAACATCTATTACCGCAGCCTTTGCCTCATTGGCGGAAAATGTTGTTATTGCAGATTGTGATGTTGATGCTGCTGACTTGCATCTCATTCTTAAACCGAAGGTTAAAAAAATAATGAAGTTTCATGGTCTTAAAATTGCATCGATTGATAAAAAATTCTGCATTGATTGTAAAAAATGCTATGATTATTGTCGTTTTAATGCTATTGATGAGGAGATAAATTTAATCAAAGGATCTTGTGAAGGTTGTGGTGTTTGTTCATATATTTGTCCTGTTCATGCCATCACCATGGTTGATAGAGACTCAGGTATTGCATATCTTTCTGAAACAAGATTTGGTCCAATGGCTCATGCAGTTTTAAAAACTGCGGAAGAAGCTTCAGGAAAGCTGGTTACGGTGGTAAGAAACAATGCAAAACATCTTGCTGACACAAAACAAAAAGATTTGATACTTATCGATGGTCCTCCTGGTATTGGATGCCCGGTTATCGCCTCTATCACAGGCGTTGATCTTGTATTAATTGTAACAGAACCTACATTATCGGCAATTCATGATTTGGAACGAATATTAGGAGTTGCAAAACATTTTAAAATTCCTGCTGTCGTATGTATCAATAAATATACAATTAACTTAGATAATTCTAAAAAAATCGAGCAGTACTGTATGGATAATAATATACCTGTTGTAGGGAAACTCCCATATGATAATGTAATGACTAAGGCTATGATTCATGAACAAAGTATTATTGAGTTTTCAGATGTCAACTTGTCCCATCAAATCCATAAGATGTGGAATAATATACAAGGGGTGTTGAAGTTACATGTTTGAGGATGATTTTGTGAAAATGGTGAAAAAACTTCAGAAGAAAATTGAGTATGACGAGGAACAAACATATTCAAAAGCGGTTATTAAAGAGTATCGTAATCCTATCAACTTTGGTGTTCTTGAACATCCAAATGCAGTTGGAGTTATAAAAGGTCCTTGCAGTGATACCATGAAAATAACTTTAAAGATTGAAAATGGAAAAATTAAAGATGCTCGTTTTTGGACTGATGGATGCGGTGCGACACTTGCTGCTGGAAATATGCTTATAAAGATGGTTAAAGGAAAAACTTTACAAGAGGCAAACAATGTGAATCCCAAGCAGTTAATTGATACTTTGGAAGGACTTCCAAAAGAACATAGCCATTGCGCCCTTCTTGCTGTTAACACTTTACATAAATCCATTGAAAATTACTATAAAAGAAGATAAGTGATATTAAGATGAAAATTACCATAGTTTACGACAACGAAGTATATAAAAAAGGTACCGGTTTAAAATCTGATTGGGGTTTTTCTTGTTTAATTAAAACAAAATATGATACTATACTTTTTGATACGGGTACAAATGGTGAAATCTTACTTCATAATATGAACAAGCTTAAAATAAATCCTGGAGATATTTCGAAAATCGTAATTTCCCACGAGCATAGCGATCATAAGGGCGGGTTAAAATCTTTAATTCATTTTTTAGAATATGTTGAATTATTTCATCTTGGTCACAATGTTTCTACCAATAAGATAATGTCAGTTATTCCTGAGAAACCTAAAAAAATAAGTGAAAATGTTTGGACTACGGGAAGAATTAAAGGAGTAGTTGATGAACAATCCTTAGTTTTAAAAGTAGAGGAGGGTTGGTATGTTATTACCGGTTGTTCTCATCCTGGACTAGAGAAAATATTACTCACTGCAAAAAAAATTGGGAAGATCATTGGTATTATTGGTGGTTTTCATAGTTTTAATAATTTTAAATTAATAGAGAATCTAAATTTCATTTGTCCTTGTCATTGTACTGAACATAAAAGAGAAATAAAAGATCTCTATCCACAGTTGTATACAGAATGTGGTGCAGGTAAGATTTTTGAAATATAGGTAAACATATGAATAAAAATGATATTAAAAAATGGTTTGATCAAATCGGTGAGATTTTTTTAATGGATGTTGGTGTTAAACAGAATCATTCTGTTATTGATTTTGGTTGTGGGAAAGGTAATTATACCATTCCAGCAGCAAGAATAGTTGGAAAGAGGGGAAAAGTCTATGCTATTGATAAAAACAAGGAATCTTTGGATGAATTAATACAGAAATCTGAAAAGATGGGGTTGAAAAATATTGTGAGGATAGATGTATTAGAAGGAACAAAAGTACCTTTAAAAGAAAAATCCGCTGATGTAGTTTTACTTTATGATGTAATACATTTAGTAGATGATAGAAAAAAGTTGTTTATTGAGATTTATCAAATTTTAAAACAAAATGCTATTATTTCAGTATTCCCGAAACATCATCAAGAGGATATGAAAATGGATCTTGATGATGTTAAAAAGGAGATAGAATCTGCAGGTTTTATTTTTGAAAGAATGCTTAATAGAACACTAATGCATAATAATTATCTTGAAAAAGGCCATATTTTAAATTTCAGAAAAAGTTGATTTCTTACGCTGTTTTCATGGATTTGCAGAATGTGTTTTTGCAGTTTTTTTCTACAGGACTTAGTAGTTTTGTAACTGATCTCAGAACAGAAAATTAGATAATGTTGATTTATTAATTTTTTTCACTTTTAAAAAAATTATTATGTATAGATTTTAAATAGAATTAATATATTTCATTACTTAATTTGAGGGAGATAAAAATGGGAAATTGTAGTGAATGTGGAAAGAAACTACTATTTTGGGAAGGTTTTATTCATCCAGTAAAAGGAAAAAAATATTTGTTATGCAGTGATTGCTTTGGTATCATTTATAAAAGTATGAAATTTTATAATAAATGTCTCTTTGAAGGAAGGCAAAATCACAAAAAAGAATGTTATTTTTGGGATTCAAAAAACAAGAAATGCAAAAATGAAAAATATTTTAAAAATTTGAATAAAAAGAAGAAAAATATTGAAAATTTGTCATAAATTAAAAGTAAATAAAAATGTTATCAAAGATAACAATAAAACTTGAGAAATAAAATCAGATGATATTAATATAGTTTCAAAAGTTCATCTTTAAAAATAAATAAAACATATCCCTAAGGAAATTATGTTAAAAGAAACATATGTCGCAAAGCTAAAAACTTTACCAAAAGACGTTATTAAAATAGCGGTTGGATATCCAAGTATTTTTTCTCCATCGGAAACGTTATTAAAAGAATTTAATCAAATTAAAAGTAAGTTGATGAAAAAGGGAATGGCTGAACAAGATGCGAGAAAGCAGGCATGGCAACAAACAGATTTTGAGGAGCGATATAGAAAAGAGATTGAATCTAAACCTGATGTGATTAACAAATTAAAAGAGATTAAAGAACTCGCTGAAAAAAAAGATGTATTTCTCTATTGTTACTGTGGAAAATATCCTTGTCACCGTTTTATTCTTATGGATATGATTAAACATTTAGGAAAATAATTGGTTAAAACAAAATATCATGAAAGAATTAAACGAAGAAAAAAATATGACAGGAAACGTAAAAAGAATAGCATTTGGTCCCGTTCCATCAAGAAGATTAGGACAAAGCATTGGAATAAACAATATTCCACAGAAAATGTGTACATATTCTTGTATCTATTGTCAACTTGGAAGAACTTATAAAATGCAGATTCAACGAAAAAAATTCTATAAACCAGAAGAAATTTTAGATTCAGTTAAAATCAAAGTCATAGAAGCAAAAAAAAGAGAAGAACCTATTGATTATCTTACTTTCGTTTCAGATGGAGAACCCACTTTAGATATTAACCTAGGTAAAGAAATAGAACTGCTTAAACCTCTGAGAATAAAGACAGCTATTATTACAAATTCATCCTTAATATGGAAAAAAGATGTGATAGATGATATATCAAAGGCAGATTGGATTTGTGTAAAAATTGATGCAATAAGTCAGAATATCTGGAAAAAAATTAATCGACCCTATAAATTTTTAAAACTTAAGAAAATATTAGATGGAATAATAGAATTTTCACATTTCTTTAAGGGTGATTTGGTATCTGAAACTATGCTAATTCAAAATATAAATGATAAAGATTTTGAAATGGAAAAAATAGCTGATTTTATATCAAGTTTAAATATTAAAAAAAGCTATATCTCTATCCCAATAAGACCTCCTGCAGAAAAATGGGTAAAATC
>Ga0209536_100010157_pt1 | contig 13916 bp, 13 predicted proteins | sample DeeMarSeWOR28_12_FD_187461 | JGI IMG/M metagenome (GOLD analysis project Ga0209536, IMG submission 187461) | Marine sediment microbial communities from White Oak River estuary, North Carolina - WOR-2-8_12 (SPAdes) (version 2) | ecosystem: Environmental > Aquatic > Marine > Intertidal zone >...
CCACCAGCCATATCTCCCAATTGCCCGGCAGCACGCTCTTGGTCATAGGATCCACGCCAATCCGGTCGAAGGTCTCCTTCAGGCTGACGCTGGTGATGTAGCGACCGGGTGCCAGCCTCGGGGTGGCCGAAGTGGCAGCCCAGGCGGCCCCCAGCATGGCTGCAGCTAGCACAAGGGCGACCAGAGACGCTCGCGTGGGCATTGGGTAATCTCCTTTAACCCCGCCTGGTCAGCGGGTGCATAGTCAGCACGGCGTGGCGCGTGGGGCATTCATCCGCCAACGCCGTGAGCGTCAAGGCTTCGCCTTCAAAGAGCCACTGGTAGGTTGCCTGTGCCTGTCCAGACCGGGCAGGATGGGTGCAGGCGAAGAAGCCGCGCTCGGCCGTCAACATGAGTTGTCCGTCGGACACGCGATAACGCCCTTGCTCGGCCACAAGGGTGCCGTCGGTGATGAGCATATAGTGGCTTCCGTTCAGTAGCCGCATTTCCCAGTATCCGGCGACGATACCGCGTGCCGTGGCGCTCAACTCGTCCTGGCTCAAAGCATCGTTGCGGCTGATGAAGCTCGCGTAGGCGCCGGACGGTAGGGCCGGACGGCCCGTACAAGCGGCCAGGACTAGCCTGATGGCCAAGGTGGCTAGCAGCAAACTGAGGAATCTTGCTCGTTTAGTCATCATAGTTTTCCTTATTCTATTCTTTTCGCCCAAAGTATTCGAAGCCTGTAATCCCAGTATAACACTCAAGCGCTCCAAAAGCGTTCCAAATGCACTCCAGCACCAGAATCATGAGAAACGAATAATGAGCAGCCATATGGGGTGAGGGACTTTTCGTTTTTGGTACAGAATTTGCCAGAATTCGGCCGAAAATGGTTGAAGTTATGGGGCAAATGTGATACACTGTTGATTGCATAGAATATGGGTATTCTGCCTGAACTGCTGGTACAAGGGTGAGTCAACTATGCAAGAATTCGAATTCTACTCCCCTCGAACCTTGGAGGAGGTCTGCCAGGTGTTGGCTGATCCGGGCGGACGTCTCATTGCTGGGGGAACGGATGTCATCCCCCAACTGCGTGGCGGAAGGTTACGAGCCGCGAGGCTAGTTGATCTGAGCCGGCAAGGTGACCTGCGCTTTATCGAGGTGCAGGACGGCCGGGTGTACATCGGCGCGCTGGCTACCTACGCCCAGATGATTGGCTCGTCTCTGCTGCAGACTGAAACGCCCGCGCTGGTCCAGGCATCGTGTGTGGTCGGCTCAGTGCAAACGCGGCATCGAGGCACGCTGGGTGGCAATATCGGCAATGCATCCCCAGCGGGCGACACGCTGCCACCGCTGCTGGTGTTGAACGCTGAGGTGACTTTGGTGAGCGCGGAGGGCGAACGCAGCCTGGCATTGGCCGAGCTGCTGCAAGGCCCGGGGCAGACAACGATTGGCGGTCACGAGGTGATCCATCACGTCAGCATCGAGCGGCCGCCCCCGAACGCCAGCTCAATCTTTGTGCGTCTGGGCAACCGGCGCGGAATGGCGGTGTCGGTGGCCAGTGCGGCGCTGGTATTGTGCGTGGGCGATGGCAAGGTGGTCGACGAGGCGCGCATCGCCCTGGGCGCGGTGGCTCCAACCGCCATGCGCTGCCCACGGGCCGAGACGCTACTGAGGGGGGAGCCTCTCACGCCAGCGCTGGTCGAAGAGGCAGCTCGAACCGCAGCCGCGGAGTGCTCGCCGATCGACGACGTGCGTGGTACGGCCGGCTATCGACGAAACGCGGTGGCACACCTAGTGAGGCGCGGCCTGAACGCTCTGGCTGCGCGCATGTGAAGGAACAGCACGATGCAAAGGATTACAGTGACTCTGACGATCAACGGGGAGCGGCGGCAAGTCGAGACGGCAGCTAACCAAACCCTGCTATACCTGCTGCGTGACGACCTGGGACTGACCGGTACCAAGGATGGCTGCCGCGAGGGTGAGTGTGGTGCGTGCACGGTACTGCTGGATGGGGAGCCGGTCAACTCGTGCCTGGTGCTGGCGGGGCAGGCTGACGGGCGTGAAGTACTGACCGTCGAAGGCCTGGCTCATAACGGTCAGTTGCACGCGGTACAGCGGGCGTTCGTTGAGGCGGGCGCGGTGCAGTGCGGGTTCTGCACACCGGGCGTCATTATGGCCGCCGTGGCCCTGCTGAGCCGGGACCCAAAGCCCAGCGAGCACCAAGTCCGGGAGGCGCTGGTGGGCAATCTGTGTCGCTGTACTGGTTACAATAAGATACTCGACGCCGTGCGGCTGGCCGCCGAGGAGATGCGCGATGAGTGAGTTGAAAACGGTCACCCGTTCCGAGATTCGGACGGACGCGTGGGGCAAGGTCACCGGCGAGACTCAGTTTGTGGACGACCTGTCCCTGGAGAACCCCCTGCACGGCGTGGTGGTGCGCTCGCCCCATCATCACGCACGTATCGCCGGGATCGATACCGAGGCCGCCAGGCGGCTCGACGGCGTGGTTGCGGTGCTCACCGCCGACGACGTGCCCGGGACCAAAACATTCGGTGCCATGATCCCGGATCGTCCCGTTTTGGCCTTTGATGTGGTACGTCACAAAGGGGAGCCGGTCACCTTGGTAGTGGCCGAGAGCAAGCTGGCTGCGGGGCGTGCGCTGAAGGCGGTTGAGGTTGAGTATGAGGAATTGCCGCCCCTTTTTGATCCCTTCGAGGCCCTGAGGCCCGATGCGGCTCGATTGCATGCCGATGGCAATCTTGTCACTGAGTATGATCTGGGACGCGGCGATGTGGAAGCGGGCCTGGCCCAATCTGATGTTGTCTTGGAGGAAACGTTTCACGTGCCCCGTGTTTCACCAGCTTACCTGGAGCCCGAGGTGGCAGCCGCCTCATGGAGGAAGGATGGCACGCTCAGCGTTTGGGCCAGCAGTCAACAGCCCTTTCACGACCGTGATGCCATCTGTGCCGTGCTTAACTTGCCTGAGGAACAAGTCCACGTCCGGGTGGGGGCCATCGGTGGGGCCTTTGGAGGCAAGAGTGACGCCGGCCTGCCCATTTTGGCCGCTCTGGCCGCTTGGGCGGTCAAGGGCACAGTCAAGCTGGTCAACACCCGGGAGGAGTCGATACAGGCCCACCCCAAGCGGCATCCAGCAGTCTTGCGCTACAAGATGGGGGCCAGCCGCGATGGCAATATCATCGCGCTGAACGCCGAGGTACACATGGATACCGGTGCTTACGCATCGTTCGGCCCGGCGATAGGCGCTGTGCTCAGCGAGGTGGCACCCGGCCCCTATCGAACACCTAATGTACGGGTTCGCACCAAGGTTGTGTATAGCAATGGCCCCTTCGGTGGGGCGATGCGCGGGTTTGGCGCCCCGCAGGCTCTATTTGCCGTCGAGTCGATGATGGATATGATGGCCGCTGAACTTGGTATGGACCCCATCGAGTTCCGGCGTAAGAACCTCTGGCGTCAGGGCGAGCGCACGCCGCTTGGCGTCTTGCTGAGCACGGCTCCCTCGCTGGTCTCCTGTTTGGAGCGCGCTGCCCAGGAACGCGAGCGTCTGCGCCAGGCAGCCTCGTCGCCGGGCAAATCGAGCGGGGTGGGGGTGGCAGCCGGCATTCAGCCCATGGGCGCGGGATACGGCGTACCCGACGACAGCACCAGCCGGGTCGAATGGCTGCCAGATGGGCGGGTGCGACTGGACGTCGGTGCACCCGATATGGGACAGGGCACGGTCAGCGTGGCCGCTCAGATGGCTGCTGAGGCACTGGGGATAGACTTTGAATCAGTCGAGGCTGCTGGCCTGGATACGTCTGTCTCGCCCGACGGCGGCATGACGGCTGCTTCGCGCATGACATATATGCTGGGCAACGCCGTGGGTAAAGCGGCGAGTCGCGTGATTGAAGCGCTATTGGACGAGGCTGCCCAAGCCTTGAGCCTGCCGCGTGAGGAACTTAGCTATTGGGGGGGAAGAGTCTATCGCGGATCGGATGACGCCGAGGGTATCGCTGTCGCCGAGTTTACCAGTCGCGCCGCCGAAGAGGGTCGTGTGATGTCCGGGGAGGCCACCTTCAGCTTCCCCTATCCGCCCGAGATCGTCCCTGCCGGTCTGCCCGCTGGTCTGCCCCACGTGTTGTTCTGCTACAGCGCGCATGTAGCCCGGGTAGAGGTGGATTCCGAGCTGGGCACCATCGACGTCAAGGAGATTGTCGCTATCCACGACGTGGGGAGGGCCATCAACCCGGTTGGCGTCGAAGGACAGATCGAAGGTGGGGTAACCATGGGGCTGGGTTATGCCGTCCAGGAGGAGGTCAAGCTCAAGGATGACGGCGCATGGACGGACAGCTTTACCGAGTATCTGCTGCCTACGACGCTTGACACACCGCGCATCACCCCCATCATCCTCGAGTATTCAGAACCTAGCGGGCCCCATGGTGCTACCGGGGTGGGGGAGTCTGGGGTGGGACCGGTGGCGCCGGCTATCGCCAACGCGGTGGCCGATGCGACCGGCGTACGAGTGACCTCGCTTCCGATCAGGCCAGAAGTCCTCGTTGGCGATTAGTCGGGTGCAGTAGTTGGTAGAGCAGAATTCGTGACATCTACTCGGCGTAGGGGCGGGCGTTCAAAGAGGACTTGGATGTGGCTTGTGGCTAAATTTCAGCATAAAGAGTTGACAATAACAGAAGACAGGCGCCGTAAAGGTAGCGCGGTCGGGGAGAGCGGCCACAACAAGTTGCCTGCCATCCCCACCTGCGGTATACTGAGTTCAGTTTTGGTGTAGTCGAGTTCCTGTGATGGCTAGTCTACAGTTGTACTTTCTCGGACCCCTGGACATCCGATGTGACGACCGGGAACTGCCCAAACCTCCTACCCTCAAGTCCCAGTCTTTGCTGGCCTACCTGGTCCTATATCGCGATCGGCCTCACTCCCGGGACCGACTGGCTGACCTCTACTGGGGCGAGCGACCGGGGCGTAAGTCGCTTGCTTCGCTCTCTACGGCCCTTTGGCATCTCCGTCGCTGCCTCCCTAAGGAAGCACTCATCCTGAGCGATCCCCACTCCGTACAATTCGACCCCCAGGCTGACCTCTGGACCGATGTTGACGAATTCGAGTCCCAAGCCACTCAGGAGGACATCCCAAGCCTGCAAGCGGCGCTGGCGCTTTACCGTGGCAACTTCCTGGACGGCTTTTACGATGACTGGATCATCGGTGAGCGCTACCGCCTAGAGACACTGTTTGTCGAGGCACTGGTGCGCTTGATGGTCGCTCACGAGGCGCAGGGGAAGTACGAGGACGGACTGACCGCGGCGCTGAGGCTGCTGGAGCACGATCCGTTGCGGGAGGATGCGCACCAGTTGGCTATGCGCGCATACTGTCGGCTGGGGCAGCGCAACGCAGCGCTGGCGCAATATCAACGCTGTCGAGAGATTGTACGCCGGGAACTGGATACGGAACCGATGATCGAGACCAGCGAGTTGTACCAGGCGATTCTGGAAGGCCGCCTGGCGGGTATGGAAGCCCGACCTACGTCTCGCGTGCGGGCGATGGAACTTCCGGTTCCCGTGAGGCGTAGTCCCCTCAACGTAATCACCGTCAGTCCACTGGTGGGCAGGGAAGACGAGCTGGCGTTCTTGCTAGAATGCTGGCAGGCTGGTCAAGGGGGATGGGTCCTCATTCGCGGTGAGGCGGGGGTGGGCAAGACTCGCCTGGTTGAGGAATTCGCACGCCGGTTGCACTGGCAGGGACACCGGGTGCTGTACGGCCGCTCCTACCAGTTCGAGCGCGCCCTGCCTTACCAGCCTATCGCGGAAGCGCTCCGAACAATTCTGTCATCCCTGACACCGGCCGAACTGGTGGACATTCCAGACTGGGCCGTAGCAGAGGTGACCCGCTTGGTGCCGGAGCTGTGGGAGAAGTACCTACTAGACCACCCTGAGAGGCGGCCTGGGGTTGAGGTCCGGCCTGCCATTCGTTCGGATCAGGAACGGGCGCGCTTCTTCGAGGGCGTGGCTCGTTTCCTAGCTGAGCTGTCATCTCATGAACCGCTTCTGATCGTCCTGGAGGATCTACAATGGGCGGGCGAGTCCACCTTGCAACTTGGCCACTACCTGGCGCGCCAGTTGGCAGACCACGCGGTCTTGATGGTGGGCACCTTCCGATCCGAGGCGGTTGGGCGGGGACATCCTCTGCGCACTCTGCAACAGCAGTTAAGACGGGATAGCCTGGCCAGATCACTACGCCTGGCGCGTCTTTCGGCGGCGGACGTAGAGACTATGGTGGTCGCGATGACGGGGGCGGGCGAAGCAGCCCTGCCCTTGGCGCAGCGATTGTACCAGGAGACAGAGGGCAATCCCTTCTTCCTCATGGAGACTGTCAAAGCGCTCTTTGAGACTGGCGTGGTCCGCCTGGAAGAAGGTGTCTGGAGAGGCGACTTTGAACAGATAAGCGAGGGAGAGATCCCACTGCCTGGTAGCGTGAACGAGGCCATTCAGGCCCGACTTACTCGTCTTGGCGATGAAGTCCGGGAAGCGCTGTGGCTGGCTTCTGTGCTCGGTCGCGAGTTCGACTTCGATCTGCTCAACGCTGCCTGGGGTCGAGGTGAAGAAGCCACGCTGGAAGCGCTGGACGACCTTCTGCGCCGGCGATTGATCGAAGAGGAGTCCCGGGCCGCAGACCACGACTACGTGTTCGCTCACCACAAGATACAAGAAGTGGTCTATGCTGCGATACCGCGCCGCCGCCGGCAGTATCTGCACGTACGGGCTGGGGCAGCTATGGAACGCCTCCACGCGCCCCAGGCGGAGGAATTCGCCGGTGGATTGGCTTACCATTTCGAGCAAGCCAGCCAGTTGGACAGGACGCTGAGCGGAAAAGCGATCACCTACCTGCTTCAGGCGGGCGACCGGGCACGGGGAAGCTACCTATGTGCCGAAGCACTCCACTACTACACCCGCGCCCTCACACTGGCGGAGACTGCAGAGTTGGCCGAGGGCGACGCGCTGGCCGCCTCCATCCGGTCGCGGCGGGGAGCGACCTATTCTAGCATAGACGACAATGCCCGGGCAAGACAGGATCTTTACCAGGTCTTGGACTGGAGCCGTCTGGCAGGCGACCGACGCCAGGAAGCCGAAACGCTCCTAGACCTGGTAAAACCGCATCTCGTCGGGCAAGAACTGGGCGAGGCTTTGGCTTGTGCCCGGGAAGCCTACGCGCTCGCCGCCTCGTTGGGGGATGACTTGCTGATTGCGCGCAGCACCGGCGCACTGGGCAGTGCCATGTGCGTTAGGGGTGATTTGAGCCAAGCGCAGCAGTATCTGGATACTGCGTTGAGCGCCGGACGCACCTCCGGCACGGCGGAGATGCTGAATGAGATCCTGTTCTACGGCAGCTTGACGAGGAACTGGGTGGGGGACTTTCACGGTGCCTTCGATCTCGCCGAAGAGCTTGTGCCGTTGGCTGAGGAAAGCCACAACGCCGTCTGGGTCTACGGTGCCCTATTCTTACAAGCCCTGGCCTGGTGCAACTTGGGCGAGTATGAGAAGGCGCTTGAGGCCCTGACCCAGGCTGACGAAGTGGTCCGGAAGGCTGGGATATTGACGGCGCCGGCCGAGTTGCTGAACACACGCGGTTGGGTCCACCAGGAGACGTTCACGCTCCAGGAGTCCCTCCGTCTGAATACAGAAGGGGCGAAAATGGCGCATGAGCTGGGGGAGATCGAGTCGGAAGCCAATGCCTTGGTCAATCTGGGCGTAGACCATCTCTGGCTGAATGACCTGGAGGGCGCCGAACAATGCTTTGAGGATGCGTGGGCTCTGCTTGATAAGCAGTTCGGCGGCTTTCGCTGGCGCTGGAAGACGCGCCTGTTGGTCGCCTGGGGTGAACTCCACCTGGCCCGGGGCGACGCAGTCGAGGCGCTGAGATACGCGGATCAATGCCTGGAGTTGGCAGCGCGGACCTCAAGCCGGAAAAACCAAGTCAAGGGTTGGAAACTCAAGGGAGAGACACTGGCCGCCCTTGGCCAACTGGATGAAGCTGCCGACTGGCTGGGTAAGGCGGTGGCCATGGCCGAGGAGATCGGGAATCCGCCGTTGATCTGGAAGAGCCACTACGCACTGGGAGGGGTGCTGGAGCGCCACGGACCTCCCATCGAGGCCCAGCGAGAGTACAAACTGGCGGTCGATGTGATCGAAGGAACCGCAGCCAAACTGAGCGATCCGGCTTTGCGAGAAGCCTACCTGCGCGCCAGGCCGGTCCGCGCTGCACGTGCTGCGTGGCATCGCCTGCAATCGCTGGATGGGATCTGACATTTCCTGCCGTTTGATACCCCCAAGGTTTTGAGAGCCAGTTTGAGATTGTTTTGATATCCCTATGCTAAACTGCCATTGTAGGGGCTGGTCCATTAGATCCAGGGCGGGCCAAATGCGATGGCAGTTTTGCCTTGCCCCGGCCCGACTGAGAGCAGAGGGGGTGGGGTACGAAGACGAAATACAGAACAAGAGGGGACAATCCAAACGCCTAGAAGGCTCGGTGTTTTTTGAAATCTGTGAAAGGAGGCAACAACCGTGAAAAGGGTACTGACTGTCAGTCTGGTAGGGCTGTTTCTGGCCCTGCTGGTAACCACGCTCGCTCAAGCATCGCCGCCTGAATATTTCTACCTGATGAAAGTCTGCCCCAGCCTGGACAACCCGAACGCCTGCGATATCCAGTCCGCTGATCCATTTAGTCAATTGGTTGGGGGCCAAATCATCTACATCGATCGTGTTTATTGGGAAAACCCTGCGGCACATCTCTTCGAAATCGCGCGAATTGAGGTGACCACTGGTGATGACAGTGGCCAGGCAATTGGGCAAGTTCGCTGGATTAAGGACCACGGCCTGTTCACAATCGGGCAGGGCTCTGGCTCCTTGGCTGGGCTACATGCCAACGGGAGGATCGAATTTCTGGGACTTGCTGATGACCGATATGCATTTTCACTGACTGGCACCTACCACGTCGATCCAGCGGGAGGAGATAAGTGACGTGAGAAATCGATGTCGGCATCGAATGGATAGCAGTCGATGAAGCTACCGCCCAAGATAACTGGCGGAACATCTCCTTCGTCATCTCCGTGGACGGCCAGGAGATCGTCGATTCCAAAAGTTATGAGCATGGGCCAGCCCCGGCTAAGGTCGAGTGCCCCGAGTTCGCCGTCGAAGGCGGCGGCATGACGCTGACTACGTTTCTGCCGCCGCTGCCGGCCGGCGATCACCAAGTGACCTGGCAGGTGATCTGTGCCGCCGACGTGAACGACGGCTGGGCGGACTACCCCATGGGAAAGATGACCGAATTCACCGGCACTGTGCGCGTGGCACCTGCCACCCTGCCCCAGACCGGTGGGGCCATTGGCCTGATGTGGACCTTGATGGGCATCGTGTCCGGCGGGCTGGCACTGCTGGCCGGGCTCGGCCTGCATCGGAGGCGATAAGGAGCCCGATCGACTTACAGACAGGGTGCCGGGAGACTCGCAGAGAGAAGTGGCAGGGCATCACCACTCTGCCACTGCTTTCGTCCGAGCCTTGGTTAGTCGTGATCCTCGTGTAAATGGCCGCGAGCGTGCTGAATAAGGAACCACACAAGCCTGAACCATACCCACCTCCCCCCGTCAGCACCTTCCTTGTCCGCTTTTGGCGAGAATGGTCGGCGGCCGGGCCGCGCTGGCGCGGCCGCATTGAGCACGTGCAGAGTCGCCAAAGCGGCAACTTCACAGGACTGGACGCGATGCTGGATTTTATCCGGCACTTTGGTGTGATGGCAGACGAGGAGCCCCGATCAGGTGCGATCGACTGAGGTGCTTATCATCCTATTTCATTTGCTCTAGCACCCCTTCCGGATGATTTTGCCCGCGTGTTCCTGTGAGGGGCAGGCCCCCTCTGGGGAATATACCAGAGTTCGTACCCCTATGCTCGTGAGTGTCGAGTGACTCCACCTGGTGGGTGGAGTCTTTGCTTTGACGCGTATTCTGACAGGATTTGGAGGATTGAATGTAGCGCGTAATCCATAGTTCTGTTTCAGCCTGCCATTAGACTGGCGCAACCAGGGGCGTCCTATCCAGCAACTGGATTCTTCTAATTCGCAACTGGCGCAAGCCAACCCCAATCGCCAGAAATAACACAACGCTGACAAGCCCGTTCATCGGCGAGATTAGCCAGTCCGTCCCCGGCAAGATCTGGATATGGCGATCGATAACGAGCGTGAAGAGCAGGGCATCTTCCACTGCGTGCATCAGCACCGCCGGCCAGATCGAATTCGTCAAGAGGCGAAGCTCTCCATACACAAATGCCCAAGAAATCGCCACGACGATCGCCAGGGGGATATACGTCGCCATGTTCAATGTAGTGAAGTCCTGGAGAACCGCACGATCCAGATAGAACAGATAGTATGGGATATGCCAGGCGCCCCAAACAAACCCTACGATCAGGTGCCCGACATAATCATTCAGATCAAGGGAATAGACTTTGGGGGCGAGATACCCACGCCAGGCAGCCTCCTCAAAGAAGTTCTTTATGATTTTCGGCAGCAGGGCCAACGCGAATGCCAGGAAAAACGGCCCAAGCGCGCCCAGTGAGGGATTGGGGAAGGTGATCAAACCAAAGCCGCGGCCGATGATCAGGATACAAGCCGTCGTAGCAGGATAGACGAGTAGTGCGACCATGTACCACGACACATTCCCTTTGAAGTTTGGCTTGATGCCAAAATCCTTCCAGCCATCCCCGGCAAATGCCCTCAGGAGCAAGGAAGTCACCAGTGGCATGCTAATCCACAGCAGGATACCAAGGCCTTCTGAGGACGGGTTACCCATCAGCAAATCCAGTCCCCGCCCAATCCAGCCAATTGCGAGAACAATAGTGGTGAAAATCACCAGGTTACGAATTGTCGTTCTATTATTCTGATTTTGGATATTCACTTTCTCGACTCCTTCATGAAGTGAATGGGGCTCAACTTTGGCGGCCTGGCCGAGAGTAGTCCATTGGTGACCTGGCTTGCGTCGTTTTCTAGTGGTTACTGATCGCCTGTCTTGCTTTTCCCTTTGCTGTTTTCAAGCACAGCCGCAGCGATGAACCACCCTACGAACACGCCCCCCAAAGCGCCAAGCGCGATGGCGAGGGTGGTATTCCCGATCGCTGGACCGAAGGAAACTCCAAGGACAGCTCCGATGACCAGTCCCAAAACAATGTAGACACCAAACTTTTTATCCATTTGCGTTCTCCTGTGGGTGTGTCTTTTTTCCTTTCGTAGCTTGTATGCTACTCAGACCCCGCACCCTGAGCGACCGGAGCTTTCTTCGACTACGTTGCTCTCCATTCAGGTTCTGGGCCGAGCTTATCGAACATACCGCAGGGTTTTTGTCTTCATCTTGATTTCTCCTGCAGGGTAGGATGCTTGTTGCTTAGTCATTCGGTTCAAACTGATTTGTATCGTCGAGAAATGAAAGAAGCTTTCGATGAGTCTGTTCTCGCTCATTGCATCAGGAGGACGACCGTCGGCGTCATCTCCTGCTCGTGTCCACGCTCAGGGGCCTTTCGCCCGGATGTAATCACCCACATCCACGTTGTAGTGAATGTCTTCCACGGTGAACACGGCCCACGGTGTGCCCTCGTCGAACCAAGTGGCCGCGTTGACCACCATGGTTGTGCTCCCCGTGACGGCGCCCCACCCCAAAGCTTCGATGATCCACAGGGTCTTGCCCTCGCTGTCCGAACCTTTGTAACGCATCGACTCCAGATGATGCAGCATACCGGTCTCTGGATCGAAGCGAGCGACAAATCGCTGCTCTTTTTCGCCGAAAGGCACAATCAACACAGCCGTTTCCTCATCTATCGGCTCCCAGCTCACGCGCGGGTCCGTGATAAGGATCGACGGCAGCCACAGCGCTTCGGCCCATAACCCCAGGTTGGCGCCCTGATCCACCTTCGGTCCCTGTTCCACCCCGAAGGGCAATTCCAGGCGGCTTACCCCATCCAGATAATGCTCGTTGACCTTCATCAACGGCAGGCCGAAGATGGTCGTCTCGATATAGTGATGATAGCCCTGCCCGGCGATCTGTGTGAAACGAAATCGGGACGGGAAGGTAATCCCCATGATGCGCATCTTGGCCCGGCCGGTAACCACAAACGACTCAATGACTGGCAGGTTCTCGCCGTAAAGCTGGCGATAGAAGCGCTCCACCGGGGCAGGTAAATCTCCAGGCAAAGGAATGGTCTCTGGCTTCCCGGCTTGCTGGGGAAAAGCTGGTAAAGGTGCGGGTTTGATACGCAATCCCAGCCAGCCCACCAAGACCAGGACAATTGGGACACCAACAATAACGAGCAGAATGTTCATCAATACACCTCGCAGGCCAATGTGTGAGAGCTAGTACCCTTTCATGATGATTTTGCCCGTAGGTCCCCTCTGGGGAATATACCAAAGCGTGCCTATGTGCGCTTCATATAGTCTATCAAAACCACTTTGATGGGGCACTAGTTGCTCGCGTGATCCAGGATATATTTCTGTACGGCTGCGCTGATTGTTGCTTGCTCGACGGCCATAAGGAGGTGACCCCCTCTCTCGAAACGCACCAGCCTTGCACCAGGAATGGTGGCAGCAGCGAACTCAGCATTGTGGTAGGGTTGCAGTGTGTCGTCCGCGGCATGGACTATAAGTGTCGGCGCCTGGATGGCAGCAATCCTGTCGCCCGGCAGCGCAGCGCGATTATCGAACACGACGCCCGCGCTTCGCGGCGAAACAGGGTTCATCTCCTCGATGATGCGGTCAATCAATTCCTGCTGCCCGGGCGTAAGCTCAGCGATGACGTCGTCGGTGGCTCCCATCAATCCCATGAACTGTTTCTTGAACAGCCTGGTCAGACTCCAGTAGAGCCAATCGTGCTTGTAGATGGTGACGAGTGCGCTGCCCTTCTGGTGCGCCTGCCCCTGATCCTCCGTGGGTGGCAAGACCACCCCGGCGGAGACGAGGGTCAATGAGGAGACCCGCTCGGGATACAAGACGGCAAAGAGCAGGGCCGAAGGCCCACCATGCGAAAAGGCAACTACGGCGACCCTGTCCACACCCAGATGGTCAAGCAACGCAGCGTAAGCATGCGCCTGGTCATCGAAGGTGGCACCGTCGTGGAAGGTCGAGCGCAGGTAACCAAAGCGTGAAGGAGCAATCCAATGGAAGCGGTCGTCCAGGAACGATTGTACGATCAGTTCGCCTTGATCATAGCCGCCGCCACTCCCGTGGATCACCAGGGCGTGTGGCCCGGTCCCACCTTCAGTATATTCGATGTCGCCATAGGCTGAAGATATGACCGTGCTCTTTCCGCGAACCCGTTCATAAGCTCGATTCATGTCCCGGAGATAGGCTGCCAAGACCAGAACCACCGCTAGTATCAACACTACGGCAATCCAGCCTAGTATTCCTCTGAACATCTTTCTTTCCTTTCTAGGTAGCGCCTAAGATCACAGTTGACCGGCGGCGACGGAGCACAGCCGTCGCCTACCCGCGCAGGCTGCCAATAGTAACGTGGCTACCGAATACCGCCCACAGCAGCGCGACATCCACGAGGAGCGGGAGAATAGCCCAGCCAGAAAGCCAAATGACCTGCAGCACGATCGAGAGAACGGCCCCGGCGACTATGAGCCACGGGAACCACTGACCCGGCACGACCCACCGCAGAAGAGCGGCCGCCGCCAGCAGGAAGCATATGGCCGACGCGATTGCCAAGATCGGCGTGAGCGTGTTCAGCGCATCTCCTGGCGGCAGGAGCGTGCGCGTCTCCACAGCGAAGGGCCAGAGCAGCCTGCCGCCCACCCACCAAGGCGGTGGGGGGTCTCCGGCCTGGAGAGGGACGAGCGCAGTGAGGTTGAGTTGTGCACCCAGAAACAGCAGAACAAGTATCACAATCCACATTTGGTATC
>Ga0209536_100010158_pt1 | contig 13916 bp, 9 predicted proteins | sample DeeMarSeWOR28_12_FD_187461 | JGI IMG/M metagenome (GOLD analysis project Ga0209536, IMG submission 187461) | Marine sediment microbial communities from White Oak River estuary, North Carolina - WOR-2-8_12 (SPAdes) (version 2) | ecosystem: Environmental > Aquatic > Marine > Intertidal zone >...
TACGCTGATGTCCGAGTCACTAAGGAATGATGGTCGGGTATGGGTGCCAAAAGAAGTTGCTGTTGCTGAAAAACTAAGGAAAGGAGAGATAAAACCAAAAGATATCCCCGAAGATGACCGGGATTACTACTTAGAACGCATTTATCCTTCTTTTGGCAACCTAGTGCCGCGAGATGTTGCTTCACGTAATGCGAAAAATGTATGCGATGAAGGCAGGGGTGTTGGAGAAACTGGCCTGGCCGTATTTCTTGATTTCAGGGATGCCATTGATCGTGATGGCATAGATGTAATCAAGGCGAAATATGGTAATTTATTCCAGATGTACGAAAAGATCACGGCTGACAATCCCTACGAAACACCTATGATGATCTATCCGGCGGTCCATTATACCATGGGGGGATTATGGGTGGATTATAACCTGCAAACTACCATGCCCGGTTTATTTGCAGCAGGGGAATGTAATTTTTCAGACCACGGAGCCAATCGTCTTGGAGCCTCTGCATTAATGCAGGGCTTGGCTGATGGATATTTTGTGATTCCATATACCATTGGAAATTACCTGGCAGATATGCCTTATGAAAAAGTATCAACGGATCATCCCGCCTTTAAAGAAGCAGAAGTGGCGGTAAAATCGAATATTGATAAATTGTTGAACATTAATGGAAATCGGACTGTTGATGATTTCCATAAGGAGTTGGGGAACATCATGTGGGAGAAATGTGGGATGTCACGAAATCAAAAAGGTCTTAAGGAAGCTAAAACTGAGATCCAGAAATTAAGAGAAGAATACTGGAAAAATGTGAAAGTGCTTGGTGTAAATGAAGAGCTCAATATGACCTTGGAAAAGGCCTTGCGAGTTGGCGATTTTATGGAACTTGCAGAATTGATGGTGGATGACGCATTAGACCGCAATGAGTCTTGCGGGGGGCACTTTAGGGAAGAAAGTCAAACTGAGGAAGGTGAGGCCAAACGCGATGATAAGAATTTTGCCTATGTATCAGCCTGGGAATTTAAGGGTATTGATAAACCTGCAATGCTTCATAAGGAAGAATTAGTATTCGAAAATGTAAAACTCACACAAAGAAGTTATAAGTAATGGAAAAAGTAAGGAATTATAGTCTGAAAATATGGCGCCAGCCAAATGCACAAAGCAAAGGTGAATTTAAGACTTACGAAGTAAAAGATATATCTACAGGTAGTTCCTTTTTAGAAATGCTTGATATTCTTAATGAGGAGTTGTCGGAAAAAGGAGAAGATCCGGTACATTTTGATCATGATTGCCGGGAGGGCATATGTGGAACATGTAGTCTTTTCATCAATGGAAGACCTCATGGACCAGAAGAAGAAATTACTGTGTGCCAATTACACATGCGAACATTTGCAAATGGATCTACCATTACTATTGAACCATGGCGTGCCAGGGCATTTCCAGTTATTAAGGATTTAATTGTCGATCGTTCTGCATTTGACAGAATTATTCAGGCTGGTGGATTTATATCCGTGAATACGGGTGCGGGTCAGGATGCAAACGCCATTCCTATTCCAAAGGAAAATGCTGATCTGGCCATGGATGCAGCAGCTTGTATTGGTTGCGGTGCCTGCGTAGCGGCATGTAAAAATGCTTCCGCCATGCTTTTTGTGAGCGCTAAGATTTCGCAGCTGGCATTGTTGCCACAGGGTCAGGCAGAGCGGAAACGACGGGCTTTGGCAATGGTAGAACAAATGGATAGAGAAGGTTTTGGTGCCTGCACGAATACAGGTGCGTGTTCGGCAGAATGTCCGAAGGGTATTGATCTTTCAAATATTGCCCGTATGAACAGGGAATATTTCACAGCTGCTGTTTCTTCCTAGGGATTCATCAACTTAATTGAATATATTTAGGGGCTTTATGCCCCTTTTTCGTTGAAATAACCTGAAAGGCTTATAACGCCAGTCAAGTTTAGCAAAATGGATGTTTGTATGGATACCGGGACAGAAAATAAATTAGTCATTGCATGTGCACCCGGGCTCAATATTGCCTTATCACACGAATTGGAAAACATGGGGTATGCTATTCTGACCTCAGATACAAAAGCTGTGACCATTTCAGGTAAATTTGACGATGCGATGAAGCTTAACTACACATTGCGTTGTGCAAATCGGGTGCTTTGGCCGATTACCTCATTTAAAGCAATTCATCCTAATCATTTATACAAAAATGCCAGTAAAATCCAGTGGGAAGAACTACTGAAAAGCGATGGTTACTTTAGTATCGATTCGTTTGTTCAGAATAAATTTATACGTGATACACGGTTTGCCAACCTGAAATTAAAAGATGCTATTACAGATAGATTTAATGAAAAGTTTGGTCGAAGGCCGGATACTGGTCCTGATAAAGATCAAGCAGTAATATTCATGCGATGGATAGAGGATGAAGCAGAACTTTTTATCGATACTTCAGGACAGACAATTGCAAAACATGGATATCGTAAAATACCAGGGTCAGCGCCACTTCTGGAAAATCTGGCAGCAGCGATCATCCAGGAGAGCCAATGGGACGGAGCATCTCATTTCGTGAATCCAATGTGCGGTAGTGGGACACTGGCTATTGAAGCAGCTTTAATCGCACTAAAAATATTCCCTGGAAAATTCAGGAAAAATTATGGATTTCAACACCTTGCTTACTTTCAGGAAAAAAGCTGGGATAAAATCAGGGATGAAATAGAATCAGGTATTGAATCAAATACGCTTGATTTTAAGATCATTGCCACGGACCTCGACCGGAAAGCTCTACATGCCGCGAGGGAAAATGCAAAATATGCAGGGGTGGACCATCTGATCGATTTTTATGTCTGTAACTTTGAAGAAACACTAATTCCGCAAGGAAAAGGAGTTGTGGTTTTTAATCCGGAATATGGGGAGCGGATGGGAGAGATCACGGAACTTGAAAAGACTTATAAACAAATCGGAGATTTTTTGAAGCAAAAATGCAATGGATTTTTTGGATATATCTTCACTGGTAACCTGGAACTAGCTAAAAAAGTTGGTCTCCGCACCAAACGGCGATTGCCATTTTACAATGGAAAAATTGAATGTAGGTTGCTGGAGTATGAATTGTACTAGGACCTGGTAACTTTTAGTCAGTTAGGCGAAATTCACTTTTATTCCAATAACAATTCAATATCTTCCTTCGACAGATCCTTCACAAAGCTTTCTTCTGTGGTGATCAGATCTGTAGCTAGTTTTACTTTGCGCTGCTGAAGGTTAAGTATCTTTTCTTCAACGGTGTTTTTGGTAATAAACTTATAGGTAAAAACTTTATTTTCCTGTCCAATCCGGTGAGCCCGGTCAATTGCCTGCTGTTCAACGGCGGGATTCCACCATGGATCCAGGATAAATACATACTCGGCTTTCGTAAGGTTTAATCCTAACCCTCCGGCTTTCAGCGAAATCAGGAAAAGCATAAGTTTCTCATCATTTTGGAAACGTTCTACCTGAGCTTGCCGGTCTTTTGTAGATCCATCGAGGTAGGCAAAATCAATTTTATGGGTTTTTAAAAAATCACTGACAATATTCAGATGCTTGACAAACTGGCTGAAAATTAAAATTTTATGGTTTTCACTAATAGCACTCATGATCATCCCGGTCAAGGCATCCAGTTTTCCTGAATCACCGTCATATTCCAGATCGACCATTTTAGGGTGGTTGGCAATTTGTCGAAGTTTTGTCAATCCTTGCAATAGAATCATGTGGGATTTATTGACGCCAATGTTTTCAATTTGTTCCAAAATTTTATTTCTGAAATACGATTTTACCTCTTCATATCGCTCTTCTTGAGATGGAGTCATGGAGCAGTATTTCACACTTTCTACCTTTTCGGGCAATTCTGTAGCCACTTGAGATTTATGTCTTCTGAGAATAAATGGTTTTATAATCGAATAGAGTTTTCGAGTTTTATCCTGGTCATTTTGTTTTTCAATGGGTGTCAGAAATTCATTTCTAAAAAATGATTGATTTCCCAATAGACCTGGATTGATAAATGACATTTGAGACCAAAGATCCAGTGTGCTGTTTTCCAGGGGAGTTCCGGTAAGGATCAATTTATTCCTTGATTTCAGCTTTTTCACACATTTTGAAATATTGCTGTTGGGATTTTTAATGGCCTGAGATTCATCTAAAATAACATAGTTGAAATAGAATTCCTTTAAAATATCAATATCCAATCGCGTGATTCCATAGGAAGTAAGCACCAGATCGTAGCCCTGGAATACTGATACATCTTTAATCCTATTTGTTCCTGTGTAGTTAAACACTTGTAGGTTGGGCGTAAATTTATTTGCTTCCAATTCCCAATTGTACAGCAAAGAAGTTGGCATAACTAATAGTGAAGGAGCATTTTCGCCATTTTCTTTCATGTGCTGCAGCAGGGTAAGTGTCTGAACGGTTTTACCCAAACCCATATCGTCGGCCAGGCAACCCCCAAACTTAAATTTATTCAGAAAATTGAGCCAATTGAAACCGGCTTTTTGATATGGCCGTAGATCGCCAACAAAGTTTTGTGGCACCAATGTTTCATCGATTTGATCAAAATTACGTAGTTTTTCCAGCTTTCTGCTCATCGTAACTTTGGCCAGGTTTCCGGTTTCCAGGTCTTTCACCAAAGCCAGATGATGCTTCTTGAGCACAAGCTCATAACTATTCAATTTGTTTTCATCCATAAAGGCAAATAGCTCAGAATATTCTTTGATCCATGCATCAGGAATTATTCCTATTTCCCCATTAGGCAGAAGAATTTCATTTCCTTTTCTTAAAATGATTTTCCGGAGCTCTTTAAATGGTATTTCGTAGTCACCGAATTTGACTAGTGCGTAAATATCAAACCAATCGATATTTTCCCTTACTTCAACTGTTATCGAGCTATGGCCAATGAAGTATCGCTTATTACCAGTATTTTTCTGTATCAGCCTTATATTTTCTGCTTCAAGGATTTCTTTGTTTCTGGACAACCAGTCAACAGCCTTTGATTGGGTTAGTGTACACTTTGAATTCTTAAGTTCCAGACCGAGATCCTTCAAAAGATTCAGGATCCGTAATTCTTCCTGGTTTTGGCGAACGATTCGATGAAATGTATAATTTTCGTTTTCGTTCTCCACCTTTACACTCACTTCTGTGGCATTATCAGCTCGGAAATTATAGGAGTTGTAATTGAAACTAACATCAAATAATATTTTAATTTCTTCCATAGTTTCACCATTTCCATTGGTATTGGCATGTTCAAATAAACCCAGTGAAGGCGAGGAATTGGTGGCTAATTCAGACATGGATAATTTAGGCTCCGGCTGATATCGTTCCGTCTTTATGTCAAATCCCTTAGCATAAACATCAAAACTGCCGACCAGTGGCGCAATAAATTTCCGATAGTATGTATCTTCTACTTTTTTGGGGACAACGATGAATCGTTTGTTTAAAAACGGCATAAGTTTATGCCCGTCGACATATTTTGAAAAACTGTACAGTTTATCATCGCAAACCAGAAATGCAGGATCTTTACATATGATATATGATTTTTTGCCCTGGAATTCTATCTTTTCTCCATTATATTTTATCGTTGGAAAGTAGTGGGTGTTGTCATCATTTCTTCTGAAGTGAAATAAAATGGTTGATTTGGGGTCGAGCACTTCAATTTTTTTCCAGGTAGGCTCACCATCATTTCCCATTTCAAAGAGATGCTTGCCATAAATTTGCTGCAATATTTTACTTCTTCTTTTCTCCAGGTATTTCTGGATCTCGTGCTGCAATATTTCATCCGGCTTTTCACTTTTATAAACTTTATAAAAGAAATCTCTTGGTTTGATTTTACCTTTATGAAACTTCCTGATCACCACCTCTTGTTGCATGGTGTCCATAAGCTCTATCAGCGAAAAATCAGTTTCATCCAATCCCTTTGCAAATTCCGCGGCATTTTGAGCAGAAATATTCTGATGTTGAAGTGTCAGCTTTCCTCGATCATCAAGTTGAACAACAAATGATTCAAATAAATATCCTAAATATTCATGCTCAAAAAGTGAGTAAATTATCTGGAACGGATTCGATGTTGAAACCTTCATATTCAAAAAAATCAACTTGCAATTTAAGACTTTTTATCCTAATAATTTCCTGACTTTAGTCAGTTTCTTGTGTATAAATAGTAAAATTTAGAATTATTCTAATTACAAAATTTAGTGTTCAATAATGAACATAAACCCATAATAGGTGTGCATTTTCGATACTGCAATGAAATTGGCTGTCCATAACTAAAAGGTATCCAGTAATTTATGAAAAAGGTATACTTGTTGAATAATCAAATATTGGGGATATGAATTAAAATGGTATTCAAGAATTACATATTGACTACATTAAGATTGATGATGGTTAAGTGGTGGTTGAGCCTGATAAAAATTTTTTCTTTAACCACCGGTATCGTCTCCTTTCTGCTGGTGTGGTTGTTTTATTTTGATCATCAATTAATTTTTAATGGAAATGAGAAGATATCGGGTACCTTTTCTTTAGAAAATACTGCCCTTCTTGGATTTATTCTTTTGATTACTTCCATTATATATTTTTTAGTGATGAAGAGCCAGATTACATTCAGGCTTAAAGAATTATTTTTCAGAAAGTTTTATGGAGAGTCCAACAAGGGAATATTTATTATGTTGATGATAGAAACTTCTATATTTATTATTATCTCGTTTGTGTTGAGTTTAGTTTTGATCGACCAGATCGCTCCGCTTTTTAACATAATTACGGAAAAGAATATTGACCTCCAGCAGGTAAGAGGTCTATTTAGCTACATGATGATCTTATCATTTTTGTTTATCCTTGGTTTTGTAGTTGGTATTCTCCCCTCTATCTGGTATATGCGTAACAGGGCTGTTGATATTTTAAAAAAACTTCCTCATTAGGTTGCTTTTTGATAATTTGTAACAAATAAATTTAATCAGGTAAATGCTCGATTCATCATTGAGGTTTTTTTTGAGACAACTCATTATATTTTGTTGCTTTTTATGTATTGCAATCCCATCGGAGGCACAGCATATTGGCTTTTATTTTGAACGGGAAAGAAATCACGTCACATTACCGATTGAGGTGTATAATAACCTTATTGTAGTTTCAGCCTTAGTCAATGAAAAATATCCGTTAAATTTTATTTTGGATACAGGAGTACGACCTTCAATTTTCTTCAATAAAAAATTTGTGGATACGCTAGGTATGGATTATCAAAGGAGCGTGCAACTTTTTGGCGTTGGAAATGATGATCCAATTGAAGCTTTGGTAGCAAAACCGGTTTCAATTAGCTTGCCCGGCATAAAAAGTACAGAAATTTCAGCACTGGTTTTGTACCAAGATATCCTTCAGCTTGAGCGATATTTGGGGATTAGAATCCATGGGATCATTGGATATGATCTGTTCAGTAGGTTTGTGGTGAAGATAAACTATGCAAAGAAAAAAATTAAATTATATGAGCCAACGGCATTCAGACCAAGGAAAAAGGATTTTCCAATACCCATAGAAATAATAGATGGGAAGCCAATAACAAGCATATTTATCCAGTTAAGCGCTGCCGATTCAATTCATGCAAAACTACTTGTTGATACAGGCGCCAGTCATGCGTTGGTGCTGCATCAGAACTCGAGCAGTGGATTTGAATTACCTGATAAATGCATTGAAACAAATCTGGGTAGAGGCCTGGCCGGTGAGATCAATGGTTGTTTGGGCCGGATCGACGGGATTAATTTTGGAAAGAGTAGATTGACTGGCGTAATCACCTCATTTCCCCGAAAGCCGATCGCTACTATGGAAGGCAGATCCCTTCGGAATGGTTCCATAGGAGGAGAATTATTAAAAAAGTTTACGGTCATTTTTGATTTTATTCATGCCAGGATGTATGTTAAGCCCAATGCAGCCTTTAAGCATCCTTTTGAGTACAATATGAGCGGATTGGAATTTACTGCTGAGGGTATCAGGTTGAATCGTTTCGTAATCAATGAAATTCGGATTAATTCAGCGGCATCCAAGGCGGGATTTAAACCTGGGGATGTTATGGTCTCCTTAAATAATATACCATCAAAAAAATTAGATCTTACAAAGATTTATACCAACCTCAATCTCAAGGAAGGCAAGAAAATTACAATGACTGTTTATCGTGATGGAAAATATATTTCCAGATCCTTTCGATTAAAACGTGAAATTTAGATGTAGGTTAAGGAAAAAAAGGTCATTCAATAAATATCCTGATCGCAGATTTATTTTTTAGTTTAAATACCTACTTTTGCATTTCGTTTTGTGGGTATGGAAAAAATTCGAAATTTCTGCATTATAGCACACATCGACCATGGGAAGAGTACCCTGGCTGATCGACTATTGGAAGCTACCTCAACCGTTTCGGTAAGGGAGATGCAAGAACAGTTATTGGATAGTATGGATCTTGAGCGTGAACGCGGCATAACTATTAAGAGTCATGCAATTCAGATGAATTATAATTTTAATGGAGAAGATTACATTCTGAATCTAATTGATACCCCGGGGCACGTTGATTTTTCGTATGAAGTTTCAAGATCAATTGCGGCATGCGAAGGGGCATTGCTCGTAGTAGATGCCTCCCAGGGGATAGAAGCTCAGACAATTTCCAATCTCTATTTGGCTATGGAGCATGATTTGGAAATCATCCCGGTACTCAACAAAATTGATCTTCCCGGTGCGCAACCGGAAGAAGTAAAAGACCAGATCGTTGATCTGTTGGGAATAGATGGAAATGATGTTATCTATGCATCTGCAAAAGAAGGAATTGGCATTTCAGAAATTCTTGAAGCAATCATCAACAAGATTCCTCCTCCAAAAGGTGATCCGGAAGAGCCATTACAGGCGATGATATTTGATTCTGCGTTTAACTCCTATCGCGGCATAGAAGTAATTTTCCGTGTTTTCAATGGGAAGATAAGCCAGGGTGATAAAGTAAAATTTATAAATACTGGTAAGATATATGATGCCGATGAAGTTGGCGTATTAAAGCTTACTCAAATGCCTGTCAAAACCATCGGGACTGGAAATGTTGGCTACCTGATTTCGGGAATAAAAATAGCGAAAGAAGTAAAAGTTGGTGATACTATCACACACGTTGAACGCCCTTGCACTAAAAGTATTAAGGGATTTGAAGATGTAAAACCAATGGTTTTTGCGGGCATTTATCCTGTTGAGACAAGTGAATACGAAGAGTTGCGTGCCTCCATGGAAAAATTGCAGCTCAATGATGCTTCCCTGGTTTGGGAACCGGAAACCTCAGCTGCTTTGGGTTTTGGCTTCAGATGCGGTTTTCTTGGCATGTTGCATATGGAAATTGTTCAGGAGCGCCTAGAGCGTGAGTTTGATATGACCGTTATCACAACTGTTCCCTCTGTGCAATTCAGGGCGGTGAAAACGGATGGAAGCTATAAGCTGGTGAATGCGCCTTCCGAAATGCCTGAACCGAATACCATTTCACATATTGAAGAACCCTTTATCCGCGCACAAATTATTACTAAATCGGACTATATAGGTCCGATTATCGCCTTGAGTATGGATAAGCGGGGTATGATCAAAAATCAGGTGTATCTGACAAGCGATCGCGTTGAATTGACCTTTGAACTTCCGCTTGCGGAAATTGTGTTTGATTTCTTTGACAAGTTAAAAACCATCTCGCGTGGATATGCGTCTCTTGATTATGAATTAATGGGCTACCAAAAATCAAACATGGTAAAGCTGGATATTATGCTGAATGGAGAGAAAGTTGATGCATTGTCGGCCATCGTCCACCGGGACAAAGCATATGAATGGGGGAAACGACTTTGTGAAAAACTGAGAAGTCTGATCCCCCGCCAGATGTTTGAAATTGCAATTCAGGCATCTATTGGGACGAAAATAATTGCCAGGGAATCAGTAAAAGCTCTACGTAAAAATGTATTGGCAAAGTGCTATGGTGGTGACATCACGCGAAAGCGAAAACTTTTGGAAAAGCAGAAGAAGGGAAAGAAGCGAATGCGTAATGTGGGTAATGTGGAAATTCCTCAGGAAGCATTTATGGCAGTCCTGAAATTGGATTAGGGAGATTTAGATTTGTAGAAAGAAGATAGGAGGAAGTAAACGCGATATGCCTGGGAAGAAATTCCTGATTTTATCGATTATACTTAATTCAGGTGATGAGCAATAGACCAACTTGTAGTAGATTTCCAATGGATTTTTAGGGTTCAACTTTGAGCTTAAAATGTTAAACTAAATCGGTTTTTTCCACATTGATAATTAATTTTAGCAAACGTATTTTTCAAACTAAAAAAACATCAAAACATGGCCATAATCATCGACGGTAAAAAAACATCAGAGGATATACGACTTGAAATCAAGGAAAAAGTAAATAAAATAAAAGAGCAGGGAGGCAAAATTCCGCATTTAGCGGCCATACTTGTCGGAAATGATGGTGCGAGTGAAACATATGTAAATTTTAAAGTAAAGGATTGCGAACAGGTAGGCTTTAAATCAACACTTAAAAGATTTAAAAATACAATTTCGGAAAAGGAATTGTTGAATGAAGTTGAAGCCATCAATAATGATCCTGACATTGATGGATTGATTGTGCAATTACCAATACCCGATCATATATCAGTACAAAAGGTAACAGACATGATCAAGCCTGAGAAAGATGTTGATGGATTTCATCCGATAAATGTTGGTAGAATGGCCAAAAGTTTACCTTCCTATATCTCAGCAACTCCGTACGGAATTTTACTATTAATTGAGCGTTATAAAATTGAAACTTCGGGGAAACATTGCGTGATCATCGGAAGAAGTGATATTGTTGGATCACCCATGAGTATTCTGCTTTCCAGGAAAGCTTATCCTGGCAATTGTACGGTGACGCTATGTCATAGCAGAACGAAAAGTATTAAGGAAATGACGCTACAAGGAGATATCATTATAGCTGCGTTAGGTAGACCTGAGTTTTTAACAGGAGATATGGTAAAGGAAGGAGCGGTGGTTATAGACGTTGGTATCACGCGTGTACCTGATCCAACTAAAAAAAGTGGATTTGCGCTTAGAGGAGATGTGAAGTATGATGAAGTAGCACCAAAATGCAGTTATATCACTCCAGTGCCAGGTGGTGTTGGTCCTATGACAAGGGCTTCTTTATTATTGAATACACTTCTTGCTGCTGAAAAATCCATATATAAATAGAATTCCATAAGCCTTGAGAGATTGATCACATGAACTTGAATGAAGGGGCGCGAATGCATGGCTTATTGCCATTAATGGAGAGTTTCTATACGATTCAAGGGGAAGGGTATCATTCAGGAAAAGCTGCATATTTCATCCGACTAGCAGGTTGCGATGTCGGGTGTACCTGGTGCGATGTCAAGGAATCCTGGGATGCAACCATTTATAAAAGTATCGAGATTGGACAAATAGTTGCTTCTGCAATAAAATCTAAATCAAGGATTGCGGTAGTAACTGGAGGAGAACCTTTAATGTATGATCTAAACGAGCTTACAGTTGGTCTTAGAAAAAATGGATTTAGGACACATTTGGAAACTTCCGGCGCCTTTAGGATCACGGGAACATGGAATTGGATATGTCTTTCCCCTAAAAAATTTAAAAAACCAATGCCGGAAGTATTCCAGCGAGCGGATGAGCTTAAGGTCATCATTTATAATAAGCATGATTTTAGATGGGCTGAAGATATGGCATCTAAGGTTAAAAGGGATTGCAAATTGTATTTGCAACCAGAGTGGTCCAAATCAAATAAAATGCTGCCACAGATTATATCCTATGTTAAAAATAATCCACATTGGGAAATTTCGTTGCAGGTTCATAAGTTTATGGATATTCCATAGTATATGAAGAACAAATTATATTTACTTATTTTTCTTCTGGTCTCTTTTTCAGGGATCTGTCAGAGCAATTACTCAACAAAATCTAAAAAGGCAATAAAGCTATATGAGGATGGACAACTGCTTTTACAACAGCGCAGATTTACTGAAGCCATTAAAAAATTGAATGAAGCTGTTGAAAAAGATAATAATTTTATTGAAGCACATTTAAGGTTGGCATTTTCATACGAATTGTTGAGAGAAACCAATAAGCAACAATATCATTTAGAGCAGATTGTAAGAATAGTTCCAAATTCTACTAAATTTAAGAATGTCTATTATTCTTTGGGTAAAGTGTATTTCAATAAAGGGAGATATACGGAATCCCGTGGACTTTTAGCTAAACTGGAACAGTTGGGAATCGATAATGGTCGTATACGCGCCGATGTTGACGAGCTCATAGGGAATATAAATTTTGCAGAAGAAAACATAAAAAAACCGTTAGATATTCATCCGGAACCACTTTCTAAGATCATTAATTCTTTTCCTTTGCAATACTTTCCGGTATTGACAGCCGACGAAAACACCATTATTTATACGGCTCGACTCGGAGTTTCATTTTATGATGATGAAAATATTGTAATAAGTGAGAAGGATTCCAGTGGCAATTGGACGAAGCCTAAATCGATTTCACCAAATATAAATTCTCAATTTAATGAAGGGACCTGTACGATTTCTGCAGATGGGAGGACATTAATATTCACAAGTTGTGAAGGAAGGCAAAGCGCAGGTGGTTGCGACCTTTATATAAGTTATAAAACGGGGGAGGAATGGAGTGAACCAGTTAATTTAGGAAAAAACATAAATTCACGGGCATGGGATTCTCAACCTGCACTTTCAGCTGATGGGAGAAAATTATTTTTTATATCTGACCGTGGGGGAGGTTTTGGGAAACGGGATATCTGGATGTCTGAAAAAGATAAATATAATGATTGGCAAATGGCTGTAAATCTCGGTGAGCGTATAAATACAAAAGAAGATGAGGTTTCACCATTTATTCATGTTAATGGCACAACCTTATTTTTTGCATCACAGGGATTCCCCGGATTTGGGGGTTTTGATTTATACAAAAGTGAGCTAAAAGATGGAATATGGGGAGATCCAAAAAATTTGGGCTACCCAATCAATTCACATGAAGACCAGGTTTCATTATTTGTTTCCACCAATGGTAAAAATGGATATTATTCATTTGAAAGAAATGGTCCAACTAACCAAAAACAAAGTTTTTTATACGGATTTGAATTCCCTGAAAATGGTATCCTGGAAAACAGGAGCATTTATCTGACGGGGAATATCTATGATGAAGAGACCAAAGAACCTCTTGATGCCAAAGTTGAGATATACAGTCTTGGATCGGAGGCACCTATTTCCATATTTAATTCAGATGCTGTTACAGGTGAATATTTTTCCATATTAAATGAAAACAGCGAAATTGTCTTGTATGTAGATCGTCAGGGATATTTATTTCAAAGTCAATCTTTTTATGTAAATGTCGATAGCAGTAATTCTATTAAGAAAGACATATACCTGAAACCAATCAAAAAGGGGACTTCTGTCCGGCTTAATAACATATTTTTTGAATTTAACAGTGCAAGTCTTACGCAAAACTCAAAAACAGAGCTTTATAAAATTGTAGGATTTTTATCTGAGAATCCGGGAACTAAAATTACCATATCCGGTCATACAGATGATCTGGGGACAGATGATTACAATCAGGAGTTGTCGGAGAAAAGGGCTGAATCAGTGTATACATTCCTTGTAAATCATGGTATTGCTCCTGAAAACCTAACATATATTGGGTATGGCGAGTCTAAGCCCTTAATTGCCAATAGGGATGAAGAAAGCAGGAAAATAAATAGGAGAATAGAGTTTTCGATCGATTAGGAGATGAATTTAACTTTTATTTAACCTATTATAGTAACATCTAAGAATAATCATATTTTAAACATGTAATAAATTGTCATTAAATGATAATTTATCGCAGATGCATTTTTAAATTCTTCA
>Ga0209536_100010159_pt1 | contig 13915 bp, 5 predicted proteins | sample DeeMarSeWOR28_12_FD_187461 | JGI IMG/M metagenome (GOLD analysis project Ga0209536, IMG submission 187461) | Marine sediment microbial communities from White Oak River estuary, North Carolina - WOR-2-8_12 (SPAdes) (version 2) | ecosystem: Environmental > Aquatic > Marine > Intertidal zone >...
ATCAGCAATTGAAGATTGCCCAGTTGCAGTTAGATTACCAGTTCTGCCAGTTCCTGTTGGAGCATAATTTGAATTCCACATATCATATGTGGTATTTATTTGCCAGTTATATCTTCTAATTACAGATCTTACATATTGATCAGTAATTCTTTTTGCTGCAATCAGATCGTCATATACTTCATATTTTTCATCTTGGTTATCCTCTGGAACAATTGGAAATTCTTCTGTTCCATAACGATAAATTCCTGTTTTGGCAGTAGCTCCTGTATCAGAACCTCCCAAATATCCTTTCAATGTTGAACCTGGATTTGGTACGCTAGAAACTCCACTAGATCCATTTACGTTATAAAGTAAAAGACTATCTTCATAAACTTCACGAATCACCCCCTTGAATGTTGATGATAAGTACGATGTGCCAACATATACCTCATCGTTTTTATTAAAGGCAGTTGCATTCTTACTATAAATTTCTAAGTACGAATCCCATCTTTGAGGACGACCTACAAAGAAATACAATCTGCTTCTTTCATCTCCAGTATCACTACTACCTTCACTGAAAGACTCTATGAATTGTTTCGCATTAAAAATTCTAAACTTATCTGAAATGATGGCAGGCATTTATAAGACTCTTTTACAATTTCTGATTTATTTATAACGTTTGAATTCAGAACGTTCTGATATAACCACCTGCAGGATGGTTCTGTTCAATTGTTCCATTAATAGATCTTGTTATTCCTAATAAACGATCAGATAATTTGAATGTATAGGAAATAATTTCATCGCCAACTAAAATTTCGCCAGAATCTGGGAATGCAGAAGTGTCTGTATACAGAACAGTATCTCCAATATTGAAGTCAAATCCATAAGCAATAATAGATCCGAAGTTATTAATAGATGGATAACCAGAAATATATTTACTAGATTTAGATGGAGAAACTCTTAGAGTATCTGGATTGTCAAAATCTCCAATTGTCAATTCTGGATATTCTGCGGAATAATCTTCAATCGTAACTTTGGAGACATTAGAGTGTCCAGCATCAATAAACTTGAATGATTCAAGAGTAACAAGTCTATTACCTAAAATATTTTGAATATATAGATCTTCGGAATATTCTCCATCATACAACTTATCAACAGCACCAACAAAAGTATCTTGTTCTAAGATAGTTTGACGATGTGTAGTAGTTATAATATTGACATCAGATTCTATGATTGATTCAATGTATTTTTCAACACTTACAACAGAATTAAAATCATCGTGTACTATTGGAAGTACATAGGCAATAACTTCTGTTTTTGTTAGAGAGCTAATACTTGCTACTCCTTCAATTTGTACTATCTCTGTAATTTGCCTTTCTGTAGGAGTATCAGCAAATCCAATTGTACTTTCTGAAGTAATGAAATTTGTTCCTGCAGTATCAGTTCCATCAATTGAAGTAAAGATAATTAAATTATCTACTTCAATTCTAGGGACAATACTGAGGAAAGTAATATAATCTATCTTTCTATTTTCTTTTATTCTTTTATATCTTCTAGAAACTACAACTTTTGGCGGTTTTGTATATCCAGAACCTGGATGAGTGATGATTATATCAACAACGCTTTTATTGACAACTAAAACTTCTGCTTGAGCACCACCACCGTTTTCATTTTCTGGAATAAAATTAAGTATAGGAGGTGTGTAATATCCTATAGCAGTTTCTTTATCTTTGATGTCATTATCAACAAACAACTGAATATCTCTCTTATTCCAATCAAGAGAAACTACAGAACCATTTTCTATATTTGCCGTAATTCCAAGACCAGTTCCATAACTATAACCATTATAATTTGTTGCGCCTACTTTACCATAGATTTGATTTGATACTTCTTTATCCTTTCTAAAATCTTTTAGGTGTACAAATTCTGGTATTTTTGTGATCTTTCTATAATCCGACTCGCCATCAATTTTGATAGAATCATTAACCCTTAAGTTTGATAAAGGTTTCAACGTAAATGCTTCATCTCTAACCAATTGTCTAGTATCATTATCTCCTCTAAAATACTCATACTCAATAGAAAGATCGCTAGTGATACTAAATTCAAATATGTCTGGATTGTCCAATCTTCCATTTGGAGAAATCAAATAAGTTGCATTTGCATCCATGTCTCCCACATTATTGCTTAATAATGTAACATAAAAATAATCAGTAAGATCATCAATTCTTATAATTTTTCCAACAGTAGAAATATTTCCAGTAATTGAATTTTCTTCAAATAAGTATGAACCTATTCTAGAAGATACAATAGGATAATTATCTGGAAATAGAGACTTGAAGAAAGATTTTATATTTTTCAAAGTAACTTTATCTGGACTACTATCTGAAATTTTCAATAATACTCTATTGTAATAAGTATCTGGTTCAAAATTATGGAAGGTTAATTCTTTTTCTAAATCTCTTCCATAAAGAACTAAAATATCAACTCGCTGTAAAACTTCAGTACCATCTGGTAAAATAAATGACTTCAGTGGTTCTTTAAAAGTTATTGTTCCGCCATTGATTGTATAAGAATCTATGTTTTTTTGTAATATGCCATCAATAAACACATATGCGTAATTACTATTATCAATGCCTCTAATAAACCCAGTTTCTCTATCAAACATTAGGAAAGGACCTGTTTTTTTGATAGAAATTCTTTCGTTGTTTATAGTAAGATTTTCATAGCTTCCAACTCTAACTATGAAAGTCTTATCTAAAGCAATAGGCTCTTGAACAGTTATTGTGTTTTCTTCTTGTGCCCATATTGGAGGAGAAGAGAATGAAACAATATCAGAAGTATTTGCATCTTCTGATCGTATAATATTATATGATCCAGGTAGTTGTAAGACGCCATTTATAAAGACTAATAGATCTTCAGTTTCATTAGTTTTTACAATAGATCCATCTTCGTAGAAGAGTTCAAAATCTGTATTTTCTCCGTCAATATAATCTGGATTTGTTTTTTCAATAGAACCGACGCCATTATTAATAACGGTTTCTATGCCAGAATATAGAGATACCAATGAAGATTCTACATCTGTACATTCTTCATCTAATAACAATGGATCTGGTATAATATTGTAATTTGAATAAGTTCTCAGATTAGTCCAGTTACCAGTTCTTTGATTGTTTTCTGGTTCTGGTTGAATGAGATTAATTCCTTGAAGAAGTAGAGTCTCAACTATACCATAATAAGAATTCAAAGCAGATTCTACTTCAAAACATTTTGGTAAAATATCATTAGGATCTTCTAGAATATTGGAGTCATAGTATGGTGTTTCTGATGTATAAGTTCCAGCAGGTAGCTCTCCACGCATAGCAAGAACCATCAAACTGATAGCATATTCAAATGCATCAACAGATTCTGTTAGTTCATTATTAATAAATCTGACAGAATTGCCATCATAATATGCTTTTGCAAAGTTTACTATTTTTTCAGTTCCGCCATATCTTAGCGAATAAACTACTGCATCTACAAGATACCCAGTATCTCTCTGGCACTTGGATTCATCTGGAATTATCAAAGATGGATATTCATTTTTGACCCATCCTAATGTTTCTTCTTGAATATAAGTTTTATTCTTTTCAATTAGGTTTGATGCATCATAGAACGTTCCACTGTTTATCTTACTAAACGAGAATGTTATCTGCGGGATTGATTTAATAGAATCCACAGAAGTCAGAGTTACTGCTCCAACTGGTATAGGATCTACACCAACGTTCAAATTACCTGCATTTAGAACACCTGCATAAGTTTCATCTTCGGTTATTGTAATTGTTTCAGTTGGTCCAACAATCAATCCGCTAAGACCAACTCCAGATCTAGCAGCATTTGATAATCTTATCTGAGTATCATTGATAATTTCGGAAACTACAGTTCCTTCTGCAAATTGTTTTCCGCTACTAACGTTCATTCCGACAACAATTCCAAAAGATGATGGAACTGTGACAATATCAGAAGCAGAAGTAAACACGGCATTAGTTACCGTATAATCCCAGTTCCTAGCAGCGGCAGAACATAATTTTGCTGTATATTCAAATGCATCTAAAGTTTCTGCAAGTTCATTATTAATGTGATCTAATACATTACCAGTATAGTAAGATTCTGCTGATAGTATTGACTTATAGTTTCCTCCAAATCGCAGATCATGCTCATATGCATCAATAATAAATCTAATATCTCTAATACACTTAGATCTGTAAACATTCCATGGAATATTTGGATATTTTTCTATTGCGTATCCAATCGCCTCTTCGGCAATAAAATCTTTATTGAATCTAACTTGATTAGCTGCATCTAACCATCTTCCATTTCTTTGGAAGAAGTTTCTTATCTTCCTGAGATACTCTTGATTCAGAGTATCTGATTTGAATCTGAATGATTTGCAATAGAAAGATTGAGCAGGAATATTTTGACCTTCGGAAACACGTACTCCTAAAGGAGGATCTGCAAAAGTAATAGAAGATCCAGAAATTGTGTATGCTACTTCTGGTTCTTGAATAACACCATCAATGGTGATCAATAATTGCTCTTCATTATATGGAGTAATTGCAAGACCAGTTAGTTTGTCAATCAAACTAAAAGTTTTTGTTCCTACAACTTTTCCTGTATCAGAATCATATTCTCCATCAAAAGCACTGCCCAATATGATTTCTGTTGAATAAGTTTCTGAATTACTTTGATTATCAACAGAAACTGATCCTAGACCATACTCATCATTCAAATTATTAAGATTTACAAAAGATTGCTTCAAAGTTCTCTTTGTTGAGAGATTCAAAACACTCTTTGGTTCTAGATTGATGATAGTAAAATTACTTGATGATGTATTACTAACACGGTTCTCGCCAAAAGATTCTACTATTACCTCTCCAAATAACTTAAATCCAGCTGGATGTGTAGTCTCTTTGATGAGATTTCTCCATACATCAATGGGGGTTTTTGATTTTACAACGTATGAAAAATCTTGATAGAAGAAAGAATCTGTTATTCTTTGAGAATTTGCACTAATTTTGCCCTTATCAGAAGTGTAAGAACCAATGTTATCATAATAAGATCTAATATTTGGAGTAAATTTAGAAGTGGCAATATCAACAATTTTTGCTGTATTTCCTCTGGCAGATCCTTTTAATGTAAACCCTTTGATAAATTCTCCAGTTACATTTACAAGTTTTAGAATATTACTTCCATTACTCCAACCATTTTTAGCTACACGTCCTGTTGCATAAACAATACCATTATTTTCTACTACTATTCTTTCTCCATATGCAAAAGCATTCTCTGTAAAATCTTTTAGTATCAATATAATATTTGATGAATATTCTCTAAGGATAGTTCTGTCATTGGTGAATAAAAATCCACTATTCTCAACCTTTACTCTTTCTGGTAAACCAATATTATTAGATTGTAAATAAACCTTTGTAGAAGACTCTACAACTTTTACGGATGGTTTTTCTGTATAGTTTAATCCACCATTCTTTAGAGTTGCAGAAATAATGACACCATCTTTTACAAAAAGATCAATTTCTGCTTTAGATCCATTACCTACAATAACCGCTTTTGGATTTGTGTAATTTGATCCACCATTGATAATAGAAACTCCTGTAATTCTATTTCCTATAGAATCATATGCAAGTTCTAAAGTTGCTTCATATTGACTTGTTGCTCTAACACCAACAACTGTTGGAATTGATTCATAATCTCTTCCAATATTATCAATTTTAATATTGCTTATTTTTCCTATTGCTGAAGGATTTGAAGTAATATATCTTATTTCCCCAGATCCATCGTATTGCGGTGCTGTAATGTATTCATATGCAAATCCTGTCTCTGTGATGAATATTATTTTCTTTTGACCTTCTAGGGGATCCTGAACAATGTTGAAGAATCCTCCATTGACATCAACATCATTATTTTTATCAAAGAAATAATATCTTGAGTATTCTACTTTTTGGGAAGCAGAATCTACCAATCCAAAATTATCAATAACAGTATTGTTATTCAATGATGTTCCATAGAAATATATAAAATCTTCCCCTGGTTTTAGTTTAATAAAAGACCCAGGGTTGCCAGGATTTGCATTAGATCTAAAACTATCTACAGCAATAATGTTTTTATTATTACTTGGAGAAAACTCCAAGTAAGTATTTGCCATAGAAAAATGACTTGTATCAAATGTATAGAGATATTTTCTCTGTAAATCTAGATTTGATAAAATATTGAAATTAGAATTATCTGCAGAATACTCAAATCTATTAGAAATTCTAATCAATCTATTTACTTTGACTCTTTTAGCAGGAACACTGTTGTCAACAAATAAAGAATTTGATTGAACTTGATTTATATTAGAAACGCCGTAATTATAAGATAATGTCAGAGTTTGTGTTTCTCTTTCATATGATACAACAAATGGATCTCCCTGACTTGCACCATTCAATTGGGATCCTACAGTAAATCTGTACTCAGGAAGTGCAAACCCAATGTTAGTATCATTGAAATGATCAGTTGCATTTGTATTGTTTTGACCTCTCAAAACAACTAATTTATTAGTTTGATTATCTACAGAAACAACCTTTACTATTTCTGCCCCGATTTGAATCAAATCATCAACTGATACTTCTCTTACATCATCAACGAATAAATCAGTATTTGATCTAGAAAATCCAACATGATCAACTATAGCAAGGTAGTCCCTGCTATCCAATACTGTTCCTTTATCTAAATCAGAGTCCTTGAAAGATATAGTATCTCCTCTTCTATAGTTACTACCTTTAGAAGTAATTGTTACCGAAGATACTACACCAGGATTGAAAACAACCGAAGAAACAACACCAGTGATAGGGAAATCTACATTTTCATTAGTTAGAGTAACTACATTGGTAGAAGTATTTACAGACAATACTGTAGTTCCAGATGCAATATTTTCTCCACGAATATTAGTACCAACAAAAATATCAGATGCATCATCAATAGTTATTGTATTAATAGCTTGATTGTAGCTACTTACTGTTTTTGTATTTCCAATAACTACAGTTGCTCTTGCATTATTTTGACCACCTTCATTTCCAATAACAGAATTTGTTGTCAGTCCAACCGTTTGTCCTACAGAATTCCTTGATAATTCTACATTGGAAAATAGAACTTCTACGTCAGTAAAAGTTGCTCCACCAAAAGTAGTTGCTGCATAATCAAACCCACTAACTAAAGTATCAATTCTACCGATACCAGTATCTTTTATACTGGAATTATATCTAGGAGTTGCTAATTGAACAGTTTGATATTTTCTCTTTCTGATGTAATATGTTGTTTCTGTTACTGAGTCATCTGGAGTTACTTGTACATCAACCAGATCATTTATATCTAAATTATGATTATCTGTAGTTTTTACTAGTGCTATATTGTCTTTTTTTGAGAATAACTCAATATTTTCGCTTAAAGAAATAATAGAAATAATACTAGAAGCAGGTGTATCTGAAGTTACGCTACTAAAAATATTATAATCTTCATCAATAATAAATGATCCTGATAGTACTTTTACTTTGACAGAGTTCTGATCATTTACAGAATCCAATACTTCACCAGTTGCAATTGTTGAATTTACTCCATCAAAAAGACTTAAAATAGCACCCTTTGTAAATTCTGATTGTTTATTTACAATGAGATTTATTACGCTAGTATTAGAAGATATTCTATCTGTTAGATTAAACTCTCCAGAAACCGCTCTTAGTAAAACTTGATCTGTACTAAAAGAATCGCCATATATTTCCCCAGTAGCCCCACTATTTTGTTGAGTAATAGTGTCTCCTTCAAAGAAATAGATTTGAGATTTCGTCTTCAATTGTACAACTTTATTTTGTACACTCTCAATTGCTTCTACATTTCTTCCAAAAACTTTACTTACAGAAGCTGCAGCACCTTCTCCACTACCAGTAGAAGATATGGATAACTGTGAACCAACTGAGAAAATTTCTGGCGAATCTTCAACTACTGCTGATGATATAGAACCCTTGGTAATTGACTGAATCGTTGCAATAGATCCATATCCATTAGTACCAATGTTATTTACATTTAATCTCTTGCTATTCGTCGGAATATCATTTTGCGAAATAGAAAAATCATAATTTGAACTTATAGGGAGAGAATAGTAGTTCTTACCTAAAATAAATGGGAATGTTGGGATATTAGAAGAGTTAGTTGTGATAAAGTAAGCATAGGTGCCTTCAGGATAATCTGGAGTTACACAAAATCTACCATTATTCTCATCTAAACGAGTTTTTCCTGTGTCTTGATTTTGGGACCATGTGTAGTCATCTATAAAGGTTCCTAATGAATACTGAGATATAGCTGGTCCATTAGATCTTGAATTATTCAAAGTATAACCAGATTCCAATCTAATAATAGATGATGTTGGATCTCCTGGATCAGAATAACCAAATGGTCCATATATTGGATTGCCATCATAAGCATATCCAAGTATTTTTGAGTGTACTTTTGTAGTTGGCTCTTGATACATACTGTTCAAGTTATCGCCAACAGAAGATCTCAATTTTAATGGATTTGCTACAATACCATATTGTTTCCTGTTGAAGAAATCAAAGACATAACCATTTGCTCCGTCAAGATCGGATTCATTCTTTTTATATCTGTTCTTTACCCACTTTTTGATTTCTGCTTTTGCAGTTGCGCCAGAACCTTGTGGAATAACAGTAACTTCTACAGTATTTGCTTCATATAATCTTCCTGGATTTATTTGTATAAAATCAACAATCTTTCCATCAGATGATACTACTGCTTCATATTCTGCAAATCTACCTTTACCATTACTATCTGTAATCACAATAGAAGGAGCACTTGAATAGTATTCCCCTGGATTCTCAATTACCAAACTAGTAATTTGACCAAGAGTAACGATTGCTTTTACTACAGCGTTTCTTCCTGAAGTTATAGTAATTTCTGGATCTTCTGTATAAATCTCATTATTTGTAATAGTAATGGATCCTACAGTCTCACCTGAAAGAGAAGACTCTGCTTTTCCTGAAACATTATTGATAAGAACAAATGGAGGATTTACATATCCATTGCCCTTAGTAGTAATAGTTGTCTTTACAATATTACCATATTTTACAAAATCGCTGTCCTTGTATCCAAACGCTAGTGTACCATCAACGAAAACGCCAACATCATTTGCAGGAGTTTCATATACTTCTGTGGTCTCAATCGGAGACTTTCTAATTACTTTTAGATTCTTTGGATCTTCAAGTGTTGCAGATACTGATGCTGACAATATATCATATGATGGATAACCAGAAGAACAAATATAATAATACTGATCATCTTCATATATTGCAGAAACATCTGCAATGAAATTATTTACCTGAGATTGTAGTACTGAGTTTGTTTGAATGACTGGAGCAGAGTTATCATCATTAACTTTCCATCTAATAGCACCAGATACTGGATCTGTTATAATACGATCTCTCGTAGTAAATCCAGACTCTGATCTTTCAATTTTATCGCCTACTGCAGAATATGGCAGATTTAGTGTTTTTTGTAAGTCATAAAGAACACCAAACACCATAATTTCTGTATTTCCAAATACTACTGGTGTATAATCATATACTTCTTTTCCTGCAGAATATGAAATAGAAGAAGATCTGGATTCAATATAAAATTGCTTCGCATTTTTTTCTTTGAAGAAAAATCTTTCGGATCCAATTACAAATGAACCTTCTTTTCCCCAACCTAAAGTAGACTCTACCGTAACCCTATCTCCTTCCGATGCAGAAGAAGAAACAGGATTTTCTAATTTTGTTCTGGAAGATACTCTAAAATTTCCATTGACTGTAGATGGATTCAATATAATTTGATATAGAGTCTCTCCATCTTCACTACCAATAGTCCTTACATTATCTACAATAGCAGAAGCATATCCAAATGTAGGATCATTTTGAACAATTTGATTTCCAATAATATCGTCAATATCACCAGATACAAGTTTTACCTTTAGTGAATAAGATGTTTCCCAGTCTGAAGTTGATGCTTTTAATGTAAAATCTCTTGGGTTGTATGTGGTGGGAACGTTCTCAATGTCTTTAGCGACAATTGAATTAAAAATAAACTTGATTGAACTCTCGGTTCCCTTTGCTTTATAGAACTTTTGAATGTTCTTTATAAGAGTTCTTTTGTCTACATCGCTCTTTAGATACTTTTCTGGGAATGATGCAAGATATTGAGATTCAAAGTTTCTTACAAGTGCATACAGAAATAGATTGCTGATATTATATACAATATCACCAACAGAATGCGATTCTGCAACAGTAGATTGGAAGCTAGAAGAATTGTATAGATCTCCCAATGTAGTATTGCCACTTACACCTCTAGAGCACTCAAACAACTGAGTATCATCTCTAAAAGCATAAAAAATAATTTCTTCTCCAATTCTTACATATCCATTCTTTTCGGGGAATGAAGACGCATCATTTAGGGTAATAGTTCTATCAGATGAAGTAATAGAAGATGCTAATGAGTCATTCTGCTTGAGAATATTCTTTTCATAAAAATCTATATCCAAATATTTTTGGATATTATTAATTATGTCTAACGTACCACCTTGTACTTCTTGTGCCTCGTAGTATTTTTCAACAAACTTCCCAAAAAGTTCATACTCTGTAGAGATGAACTCTGGTAGTTGAGATTCAATAAGAGTAGAAATTCTCTTTGTCTTTACGTTCATCTAATTACTCTTTGTAAGCAACGAAACTTGAATTTGCGACATCAACATCAAGATAAACCTCACGAAGTGCCCTGATGTCATTTGATAGGGGTTTTACTCTTACTGAAATTTTATTATCTGCAAAGGTGCCTTTTATAATAGTCAAATCATATAATTTTACTTCACCTTTTTCATAATCAATATCACCAATTTCTTTGTTCAGGACAACTTTTTCACCAGTTAGAGAGTCTAGTCTATATAGGACAATTTTGCCATCCCTATCTTCCAAATACACATCAAAATTAGGATACTCAGTAACTCTAAATCCAGTGGTAGAGAGAACTGGATCATCGCAATCTACATCAAATGCATTCTGGAAACATATTTCATAATAGAACGTTGCGTTCAGTTGAGGGAAGAAATCTTTCCTCATAGTAACTGAAGTAAGATTAGATGTAATACTACGATCTGAATTGTCTATTACACCAACTACTTTACTATATCTAAACTTTCCGTTGAACTTCTCTACATTAGAATTATTCAGATAATCCTGAACAGATCCAATTGCTTTGTCTCTAATCTGAGCAGGAGTTTGATCTGTAATAGATGAATCATAAAAAATCTTACTGCTCAATTCAACATATAATATTGATGGATCAAGAATCTCTGGTTGAACTGAAGCAACAACGAATTTTTTCAATTCTGCAATGATTTCATTCTTAGTGATAGAAGTAAGAAAAGCAGCATTTGTTGGTTTCAATACAACAAATACTTTTCCATAACTTGGTGGTTCTTGCTCTTCTCCACCAAAGATAATAATATCACTTACTGCTGGATATATGTTACGAACAATTGCATCATAGTCACTTGCAGTTACAGCACGATTTTGTGTGCCATAACTCTTTGGAGCATTAAATCTAATCTTACTAATAGATTCCATCTCCTCGCCACCAGAAGATGCAATAGTGGAATTTATAGTAACATCAAATGAAGTTGGCGAAACACCATCTGGATTTTCTAAAACACCAGAAAATACAAATGTCTTTACTCCATTTGTCTCTGGTCCTGCAGTGGTGATGTAAGAAATTTCAATTCTGGCACCATTATCTAATTTCTTACCAATTACACCATCACCAAAAAGAATCTCATATCTTTCATCTTCAATCTCATCCAAGAAAAAGATCTTTGATTCTCCATTCACTCCTAAAATATTATCTGATACTAGATATTCCTCATTGAATGATCCACCAGTAGGAAATACCTTTACTCTAATAGTGTTAGTATCAATATTTTGGTTATCTAAAATGAATCTCTGAGATTTTAGTGCAGTATTAACAACAAAGGTATTTGTAATCTGTGTTCCTTCCCTGACAGGAACATTTGTAAATACCGCAGTTTGGTTTGCAACTTGTGCTTTTATATCATCTAATGTTACATACTGATAGATGTTATTATCAAACGAGGCAATAAATCCCGTTCCTTTCTTCAATAATAACTCAGTGTCAGTTGTTGGATTTGTATAATTTACTGTAAATGAAACGTAAGCAACAGGTGAAGTGATACTCTTCGGTCTATAACCTAATTGCTTCGCTATTGCCACTACGTTGTCTCGTAAGGTGGCAGAATCTATGAACAGTTCATTTACCACCAGATTGGTGTTAAACGCTGTATAATACGTATTATAAGCAAGGGTATCAATCAACACAGATAGTGCTGATCCATCAAAATCATAATCAGTAAAATCTGATTGAGCTCTAAGATAATCCTTTAGAGCATTTTTTATATCTTCAAAATCTAAATTTGCAACCTGAGTATATGGCATTATCGTGTACGCTCTAAGAAGAATTCTACTGCTATTGGTGTATCATCTCTACCAATAATAGTATATGACAATTCAACTTCATATCCATTATTCAATTCATCTGGTACACATCTGATTGTATCAACACTAATTCGTGGTTCATAACGATTCAATGTATCTATTATTTCAGATCTAATAATACCTGCAGTACCAAAATCTAACGGTTCAAATAATGCATTCTGTATTCCACATCCAAGATTTGGTTGAAATGGTCTCTCACCCTTTCTTGTAAGAAGCAATCCTGTTATTGCCTGAACAATAGCAGCTTTATCTTTTACCGTTACAATATCATTAGTAACAGGATGCTTCTTAAATGTAACACTCAAATCTTTGAATGTCTGAAAGGTTGACATCTACACACAGCAATAGTCTGCAATTATTTATTCACTCGTGCCAACGTTCTACAAAGTCGTCAAACCCTCCAGAACCGCCACAAGGACGTGAATAACGATCTTCGGGTAGATCATATAGTTCATCACGTTTCTTTGCCTTTCTATGCTGTTTTAGATATCTCTCACTGTCATGTTCAGTGATAAGTGTCATACCTTCTTCTAAAAATTTATCTCCTTTGTCTACTTGATATAATCCCATTTTAGTTTCCTCTAGATTTTATCTAGAACTTTTTTCGGGGTTACTATCCCGTCAGAATCATCAGAATCGGATTTTCGGCGCTCACACCCAATGATTATTCGGTCTCTCCCACCAAAAATGTAAATCTTCTATACTATCATCATAATAAAGTGAAACCATATCACTCTTATATTTACTATGTATATTTTCACAAAGTGATAAAGTATAATAATTCTTCTCGGAGAACTTCTCCATACTCTGAGTAATCCATGTGTAATTACCACCTCGGATAACACCTGCCTCACATAATACAAAGTTTTCCCAGTCCAATACCCACTCCGCAAAATTGAGCTCAAAATTGATCATGTACTTCGTAAGATCTTCATCAGGAAATGGCACATTAACTGCCTCAATATGAAAAATCTCCCGATCCATTGATAATGAATGTGAGAGATGTTGTGTGACAATACTTGAATAATCAGGAGAAACACACAAAAAACATGTCTTACTTGGGTGTATACCCCAATCTGACATCTGAATTTTGTATGCCATCTCCTGAATAAGTGCCATCTCTTTATCTTGTGAGATGAACAGTAAATCTTTCATTACTTCCCTTGTCCTCTATATGGTTTACGTGCCTTGTTACGACTGGTGGCAGAATACGTTGTATTCTTACTTTGACCTTGACATGTTGTTTTGGGTTTTGATTCAATAATCTTCTGACCGCTAATACCAATTTTTGATCGTGCCATAAT